>JACCEC012820490.1_pt1 | contig 13481 bp, 14 predicted proteins | sample 7450121 | NCBI WGS metagenome assembly JACCEC01 (sample SAMN15323455, study PRJNA562643) | freshwater metagenome | isolation source: river surface water | place: USA:Blue River Watershed | collected 2017-08-18 | reverse complement strand
TGGCCATGATGACCCAGGCCGTCGCCTGGGCCCGGGATCAGGGATTGGCCCACCTGCACCTGGGCACCTGCTATTCCGAGAAGGCGCTCTACAAGACCCAGTTCGAGCCCATCGAGTTCTTCAATGGGCACCGTTGGTCGCGCAACCGGGACGAATTGCGTCACCTGCTGCGGACTCGGCTGGAGACCCACCGGCTCGAATCGCCTGAATACCAGGCGTTCTTGGAGGGCGGGCTGCCGGCGGCTGCGGCGTCCTCACCGTTCAGGATCGACCTCGGCCGGAAGGACGCCCGGTCCGGGTTCAGCGCTTGAGACAGGAGTCGATCGCCTCGAACACGGGTTTGCGCCACGCCTCGTAACCGGCGCCATTGAGGTGCAGACGATCCGCGGCGAAAAAACGGGGATCCGGTTGGCCCTGGGCATCGAGCAATGGTGAGGCGACATCCGCCACCACGACCCCCTTCCGCGATTGGGCCATCCGCTTGAGCTGCGCATTGAATTCCATCTGGGCCTCCATCAGGTGCTTGCGGGAAGGGCTGGGTTTCACGGTCAACAGCACCACCGAGGTTCCTCGGAGTTCGGACAGGGCCCGATCGAGGAAAGTCCCCAGATCCTGTGCGATCTCGGCCGGGCTCTGTCCGTCGGCAAGATCGTTGTCTCCCTCATAGACCACCATCACCGAGGGTCCGTAGGGCAGGACGATCCGGCTGAAGTACCGCAGCAGATCCTTGTAGGTCGAACCGCCGAATCCCCGGTTGATCACCGTCTTGCCCTGATGGGAGGACGGCAGGTTGGTCCACATGCGGATGCTGGAGCTGCCCACGAACAGGATGGGGCGCGGTGGCGGCGGCATCCGCCGGTCGATCGCCTCGAACTTCAGGATCTCCGGCTCGAACCGGTTCGTGGCGACGGATTCCTGTCCGGTCAGGCGGCCGAGGAGCATGACGAATGCGATCCAGGAAAACAGGCAGGCCTTCATGAAGCGTGCACGGCGGACGGCGAGAACTCGTCGGCATGGTACGAACTGCGCACCAGTGGCCCGGAGGCCACATGGGTGAATCCCATGGCCTGACCCTCGCGGCGGAGCGTCTCGAAGATCTCCGGCGGGATGAAATCCACGACCGGCAGATGCTTCAGCGTCGGCTGCAGGTACTGGCCCAAGGTCAGGATGTCGCAGCGGACACCGCGGAGGTCACGCATGGCCTCCCTCACTTCGTCGAGGGTCTCGCCGAGACCCAGCATCATGCCCGATTTGGTGTGGACGCCATCGCCAAGGCGTTCCTTGACCTTGCCCAGCACGCGCAATGACCGATCGTAGGTGGCCCGGTGACGCACGGATGGAGTCAGACGGCGGACGGTCTCCAAGTTGTGGTTGAAGATTTCAGGACGGGCAGTGATGACCGAGTCGATGGCCTCGTCGCGATCCAGGAAATCCGGCGTGAGCACCTCGATCACGACTCCCGGATTCAGGCTGCGCACGGCCTCGATGGTCTTGCGGAAATGTGCCGCGCCGCCGTCGGCGAGGTCATCGCGGGCCACCGCCGTGATCACGACATGCTTGAGTCCCAGGCGGCGGGTCGCCGCGGCCACCCGCTGCGGTTCGTCGTGTTCCAGGGCCAACGGTTTGGCCGTCGAGACCGCACAGAATCCGCAGGCGCGGGTGCAGCGGTCGCCGGCGATCATGAAGGTCGCGGTACCCTTGCTCCAGCACTCCCAGTGGTTGGGGCATTTCGCGCTCTCGCAGACGGTGTGCAGGCCCAGCCCGTCCAGGAGGGAGCGCGTGGCCGTGAAGGCACTGGAGGTCGGCAATTGGACCTTCAGCCATTCAGGCAGACGGCGTCGGGGAAGCAGCGGGATCGCGGCCTGCGGGGCCGCCATCGAGGAGGAACACGAACTCATCGGAAGGGCTGAAACTCAAACCGGACCTCGTCCTTGGCAACTGCTTTTGGAGAGGTCCGCCCGCTGTTCGACGAAGTCGACCGCGGTGGCGGCGATCACGCTCCAGTCCAGCCGGCTCGCGACACGGGTCGCGGCGGCTCTCCCGAGTTCCCGGCGCTCACAGAGCGGCAGGTCGAGCAGGGCCAGCACGCTCTCCGCGAACGACAAGCCGGTCCAACCGGAGAAACGGATGGCCGGCTCATCGGCGAAGTAGCGCGACAGGTTCTCCAGTGGGGTGCTCACGCAGGGGATCCCGCAGCCCAGGTATTCGACCGCCTTGGCGACGAAGGCGCAGTGGACCCCCTGCGATTCCTCGTATGGGACCATTCCCACCGAGGCCCCACGCAGGGCCTGGGCCATCTCGGCGTACGGGACGAAGCCGGTCATCTCCAGGGGGATGCCCGGGGCGGAGGATCGGACCTCCTGCGCGAGCTTCAGGAGGGCCGGCGTCTCCTTCCCGATGAATCGGAATCGGAGCTCCGGTCTACGGGCATGCAGGATGAGCAGGGCTTCGCGTGCGATGGGACCCAGGTGATGGGTGTCGAAGGACCCGTGCATCACCACGGTCGGGTGGGCGGGATCGGCCGGATCGACCTCCGCCTCGACCTTGGCGTCGGTCACGGGTCGGAACAGACCGGCGTCGTAGCCGTACTGGATGACCCGAATTCGGTCGGCCGGAAAACCCGTCGCCTGGAAGCGCTCGGCCAGCGGGCTGGAGACGGTCATCACCCCGTCGGCGTCGAAACGTCTCGGCAGCGACAACTCGTAGCGGTTGAGCCAGGGCACCAGACCGGTGCGGGTGAACACCGCGGGCCACGTCTCCATGAACCCGGTGAGGTAGTCGAGGAAGTTGAGGATGATCGGCACTCGCCAGCGGCGTCGCAGCAGGCCGGCGGCCACGGCCGAGATCGTGTGTTGGGAGAGGACGGCGTCGAAGCGGAAATCGGTGCCGGAAGACTGGCGCAACGCGCGGAGGGTCCGATCGGCGTGGCGGGCCAGAGCCAGCGGGTACAGCAGGTACTTGAGGTTGCGCCAGGGCGTGTAGCGGCCCATCGGCCAGCGGGTGAACGGATGGATCCGGATCCGGTGCGCCGTGGCGATGGCATCGGAGTCGGCGAAGGCCGGGCAGAACAGGTGGACCTCGTGGCCGCGACGCACCAATTCCCCGATCAGGTAGATCGCCTCGGCCGATCCGCCGCCGCTCGGCGGGAAGTACGGCTCATGGGTGAGGAACGCCAGGCGCATGGAGTGGGTCTCTCGGGCCACGGCGCTCAGTCGAGGTCCCGGAGGAAGCGCTCGAGGATCCGGATCGACTCCTCCAGTTGGGAGATGGCCAACCATTCCCGCGCGGTATGGGCCTGGGCGATGTCGCCCGGTCCGAACACCACCGAGGGAGTCCCCCCTGCCGCCAGCGGTGCGGCATCGGTGAAGTAGTGGACGCCCCGGGTGCCACGGCGTCGGGCCGCTCGGGTCAACGAGCGGACCAGGGGCAGGTCGGGGTCGGTGTCGAGCGGCTCGCAGGGTCGGGTCCGGAGCGTGTCGAAGGCGGCCCGCAATCCTTCGCTTCGCAGCAGTCGGGCGATCTCCCGTCGCACTCCGGCCTCGGTCTCGCCCGGAAGGGTGCGCCGATCGATGTCGATGGTGCACTCGGCCGGCACGATGTTGGGTTGTCGACCGCCTTCGATGCGCCCCACGTTGATGGTGGGCCGGCCCAAGCGCGGATGGGCGGGTCGCGAGGCCAGCTCCGCGGCGTATCGCATCTCGAGAGCGAGGACGATCCGCGACATGGCCGTCACGGCATTGCGACCCCGGTGCGGGGTGGCCCCGTGCGCCGGCCGGCCGGTCGTGCGCAGCCGCAGCCAGACATCCCCCTTGTGCGCGGTCACGATCTCCAGGCCGGTCGGCTCGCCGACGATGGCCAGGTCGGCCCGCGGTCCGTGTTCGGCGAAATGGCGGGAACCCAGTTGCATGTTCTCCTCGTCGATCAGGCCGACGAAGAGGATCTCGGTGTGCGCGGGCCGCCGCCCGGAACGGGCCACGTTCAGGAGCGACTGGAAGAAAGCGGCCACCGAACCCTTGGTGTCGCAGGCCCCCCGTCCGAACACCCGTCCGTCGCGCACCACGGGTTTGAGCTGCTCGGCGTAGGCCGGCTCTCCCACGGTGTCCATGTGGGGAGCCAGGAGGATCCGCTGGCGGACCTCGCCCTTCGGAGACAACCGGGCCAGGAGGTTGGATCGACCCGGCACCACGGCCTGGGATTCGACCTCGAGTCCGCCACGTCTCGCGGCCTCGGCGAGGTATCCGGCGACGCGGTGCTCGCCGTTCAGCTCGGGATCGCTGAAGAACGCCGGATTCACGCTGGGCAGCGCGATCAGATCCCGGAGCAATCGGACACTGGTGGGTTGGGAGGCCACGGTGACGCCGACCGTACCGCCGGAGTCGCCTTCCGGCGATGCCCAACTTTCGCTCGAGGCGGGGTCAATCCTTGCGGGTCGCCACGCGTTGGGTGGGCGTGGCCATGGGGTACAGACCCGGACAGCACCCGAAGGTCTGGTGGAAGGCGGCACTGAAATGGCTGAGGCTCGAATAGCCGACCTCCAGGGCCGCCTCGGTGACGTTGAACGATCCGGAGCGCAGCAAGGTCGCGGCCTTCTCCATCCGCAACTGCCGGAGGTATTGGGGAATGGTCTGCCCCATCTCCTTGGAGAACGTCCGGCTCAGATAGAAGGGGCTGCAGGCCGCCTCGCGGGCGATCGCCTCCAGGGTGGGAGGATGGGCCAGATCCTTCTTCAGCGCCTCGACCACGGTCTCCACGCGGTCCCGAGCCACCCGCTGCTGACGATGGCAGAACAGCTCCGCCTCGGCCGGAGGCGCGAAGAAGAACTCGCTCATCAGCTCGCGCACCTTGGCGCCATACCAGAGGCGCTGGGCCCCGGCCAGGACCGGCGGTTGGCGCAGCGCCAGGACCAGCTCGCGCTGGCGTGCGGACAAGGGTTCGGGTTCGGAGACGCCCGAGGTGGCAGGTCCGCCCTGCAACGAATCCCGGATCAGCGGATGGAGGCCATCCCGGCTGTCGCCCAATTCCCGGTTCAGGAAATCGGGCCGGAATTCGACCGTGATGAACCGGTGGGTCTGGCCCGGCGCACGGGTTGCCGAAAGGGGAGTCCGGCCTTGACGGTAGAAGCCGGCGGTCTGTGTCCCGAATCGGGCCGCGCGGGAACCGCCCTCGACCGAGCCCTCCCCGAGCAGATTGAGGCAGAGTTCGATGCTCTCCGGGTGGAAGCTCCTGGCCCAGTCGATCGGCTCGTCCGCGTGGAAGTCGTGCCATTCGAGGCTGAATCCGAGGTCGCCATAGCTGCCGAAGAGCTGGCGCCACCCGGCCCCGACGGCCGCCCAGGCAGCGACCTCGCCTTCGAAGCGTGGAGTAGAGGGCTTGGTGGTCCGGGGCATGACGGCGAGTCGGTCGCTGACCAAGGTATGCCGGGGGGAATGGGGCCACAAGGCCCTCGTCCCGGCCGGGTGATCGATGGGCCGGGGACTGGCCCGGGGTATTTCGCAGGCGACGGTGGCGACGATTCGGATCCGTTCCGGTATGGAATCCCTATCCGCACGATGCCTTTCTATTTTGAGGCGAAACGGTAAACTCTTGGCTCTTCGCATGGCCTTGCGCTTGTTCAACACGCTCCACCGTCGGGTGGAGGATTTCTCGCCGCTTTTCCCCGACGCCGAATCGATCGGGTTCTATTGCTGTGGGCCCACGGTGTACGACTTCGGCCACATCGGGAATTTCCGCACCTTCGTCTTCGCCGACCTGCTCCGCCGTTACCTCGAATTCCGGGGTTTCCGGGTCAACCACGTGATGAACATCACGGACGTCGAGGACAAGATCATCCGGCAGGTGGCCGCGACGGGCTTGTCGTTGGCCGAGTTCACGGGGAAGTACACCGAGGCCTTCCTTGCCGACCTGGCGACCCTGTCCTGCCGGAAGCCCCATCATCTTCCCAAGGCGACCGACTACATTCCGCAGATCATCGACCTCATCCAACGGTTGGAACAGCGGGGCATCGCCTACCGTGCCGGGGATGGATCGGTGTATTTCAGCATCAACAAGTACAGGGCCTGCGGGTGCCGCTACGGGCAGCTGGTCACGCTCGACCCGGAGGCGCAGCGGCGCACCGAGCGGGTATCAGGCGATTCGTACGAGAAGGACGACCTGGCCGATTTCGCGCTCTGGAAAGCCCGGGTCCCGGGCGACGGGGCCGTCTTCTGGGACAGTCCGTGGGGCGAAGGCCGTCCGGGTTGGCATATCGAGTGTTCGGCCATGAGCATGGCCCTCTTGGGACCGAGCTTCGATCTCCACCTCGGCGGCGAGGACCTCGCCTTTCCCCACCATGAAGACGAGATCGCCCAGAGCGAGGGCACCGGCCTGCAGCAGCCCGGGCGGCCCTTCGTGAAGCATTGGGTCCATGCGGCCCATCTGCTGGTGGACGGGAAGAAGATGAGCAAATCGCTGGGCAACTTCTTCACCGTGCGCGATCTGCTGGATCGGGGATTCCAGGGTCGGGAGATCCGTTTCCTGCTGATGAGTGCCCATTATCGGGAGACCTTCAATTTCACCCTCGATGGACTGGAGGCCACCCGCGCGGCGCTCTCGCGTCTGGACGCCACACTGGCCCAGTTGAGCGAACGGGCCGGCACGGTCGAGGCCACCGGTTCCGGACCCTCCGCGCTGGAGCTGGCCCTGACCGAGGCCCTCGACGACGATCTGAACGTCTCCAAGGCCTGGGCCGCGATCTTCGACTGGGTCCGCGAGACCAACGCCGCTCTGGCCTCGGGGCAGCTGGATCCTGCGGCCGCGGCCGACCGCCTCCGGGCCTGGCGGCGGGTCGATGAGGTCATGGGGCTGGGCACGCGTCCGGCCGAGGAATTCCCCGCCGAGGCCCTGGCCCTGTTGCAGAAGCGCAACGCCGCCAAGGCCGCCCGCGACTTCGCCACCGCCGATGCGGTGCGTGGTGAGCTCAAGGCGCTGGGCTGGACTGTCGAGGATTCGAAGACCGGTTCGAAGCTCAAGCGTCTCTGAGTCGCGCGATGGACCGACCTCCTACCGCAACGCTCCCGCTCGAGGGTTGGGAAGAGGCGGTGCTCCGGCACATCCTGCGGGCCGAACCGGATGCCGCGTTGGCGACCCAGTTGGCCGGTGTGAGGGTCCTGGATCGAGCCTTCGTGGGGCCGTCGTTGTGCATCCGCCTTGTCGTCCCGTCGGGTTCCTTTCCCGCATCTCGGGGAGCGGTGTTCGGGGGGCACACATTCGCTCGGTTGGACGGTTGCGAAGCACGCGCGGCCTTCACGCTGCACCTCGATGATCGAGGATGGGTGAGCCACCTCCATGCCTTCCTCGAGGATGATTCCCCGTGGCCCATGGACCCGTCGGGTCGGGCACCCGTCTCGGTCCTTCAGGTGTGGTCGGAAGGTGGCCGCCCGGCCTGAACCGTTCCGGTGGACCGGGGTTCCGCGGCATCGAGGGTCGCCCGAGCCACGGCCCACACCACCACGCGTTCGGCACCGAGCCCTTTGAGCACGGTGGCCACCGCATCGGTGGTCGCTCCGGTGGTGAGCACATCGTCCACCACGATCCACGCTCCTCGAATCGCCCCCCCGTGGACGGGTTCGAAGGCCGACCGAACGTTGCGGATCCGTTCATCGCGGTTGAGGGAGGCCTGGCTCAGGGTCGGCTCTCGGCGTCGGACGACATCGGTCCGCAGGGGCGACCCCAGCGCTTTGGCCAGGGGTCGGGCCAGCCGTTCGGCCTGGTTGAACTCCCGTTCACGCTGCTTCACCGGGTGCAGCGGCACGGGGACCACCCCATCCCAACGGTGCTCAGCCAACCGGGGCACGGCGGCTTCGGTCAGCAGCCCGGACAGGAAGGTCGCGAACCAAGGCTCCCGCTGGTACTTCAGGCGGTGGATGCATTCGAGCACCACGCCCTCGGCCACGACGGCGGCATGGGCTTCGTCCCAGGAAAACGCCGATCCACGGCAGGCGGCACACGTGTGGGAACCGACGATCTCACCGGCGAAGGGCACCCCGCAGCGCCGACAGCAGGGTCCGGTGATCGGCCGGACCCCGAGGCGGCAGGTGCTGCAGACGTATCCGTCCTCAGGTCCGACCCGCCGCTCCTGGCACAGGGCGCAGACCGGGGGATAGGCCAGGCCGAGCAGTGTCTCCATCCAAAGGCCCGGGCTGCGGAGGATCGGGGCGATCATGGATTCAGGATCCTTGTTTCGGACCGGCATCGGTTCCGAAATCCGCCTTTGCCCCTCGCCATCTCACGAACCAGGCCGTGGTCAAGCCGATGACTCCGAAGGTCAGCCATCCGTCGTGCAGTCGCTCCGAACCCCACCACCAGCCTTGGGTGACTCGCCCGGCGGCCGGGGTGGTGAAGAACGTGTACGACTTGAACCAGAAGATCCAACCGGCATGGAGCCCGAGAGGCAGCCAAAGACTGCCCGTCCGTTCCCGGCACCAGGCCAGCAACCAGCCGATGGTCCCCAGCGTGAGCACTCCCGGGAACACCTGGTTCGGGTCCGCCAGCCCCGACAGCATCCGGCCGAGCATCTCCAGCCCGGTCCATGGTCCGATCGATTCCGGTGCGGACGGTCGGCGGAAGAAATGGATGATCGCATACAACCCGGCGCTGCCCAGAGCCGAGGCGGTGAACGAGAACCGACTGCGGAGAGATCCGAAGACCATCCCGCGGAACAGCAATTCCTCCATGAAGGACACGGCGACGGCGGCACCGATCGCGCGGAATCCATGGGAGAGCAGGACCATGGGCGAGTGACCGGAATCCCAGGTGCGGGCTCCGAACCCGAGGGCCAGGATCGCCACCGCCGCGAGGGAGACCATGCCACCGGTCATTCCCGCCACCAGGTCCCGCCTCCGGGTCGAGGTCCAGGCCAGGCCGAATGAGCGCCAGCCCGGGAAGAGTCCGCTGCGGACCATGGGCCAGAGGCCCAGGAGGGCCACCCCGAGGAGGCTCCGGTCCACGTATCTGCGGAACGGTTGAGAGGCGAGTGAGGAGCCGGCCAGGAGCTGCTGCGCGAGGGTCCAGAGCCAGGGCGCGATCAGGGCACCGCCGATGAACACGGCCAGCAGGTATCCGGCGAGCACGGAGGCCGGGTTGAGCGTGGATGCGTTGGAGGGCGCTGGCTTCATGGGCGTCCGTCTCGGACTGGGTCGAGGACGGGAGGCCGGATCCCTCGGAGAGGTCGAGTCGGGTGATCGCTCGGGCGGATGGTCATGCGGCTTGGCAGGTCGGACAGATCCCGAAGAATTCCATCCGATGGGAAATGCCGGAGAAGCCGTGGCGCTTCGCCAATTCCTCCTGGAAGCCGGTCAGGAAGCAGTCGTCCAGCTCGATGATGCGCGCGCACCGGGTGCAGACCAGGTGGTGGTGATGGGCGTCGCCATCCTCCGGCGACAACTCGAACCGGGCCGCTCCGTCGCCGAAATCGTAGCGACGCACCAGCCCCATGCGTTCGAGCGTATGCATGTTGCGGTAGATGGTCGCCAGGTCGCAGTCGAGCTTGCCCAGCGACGTGTGGATCTCCTTGATGGTGAGCGGAGAGGCGTGCCGCCGAAGCACATCGAGGATCGCCTGTCGCGGAGCCGTGATCTTCAGCTCCCCACGCCTCAGTTTTTCGGTCAGGTCGGAGAGCGGCGGCTGGATGAGCCGGTGCGGATGCTGGTGCTGGGGACAGGGACGACTCATGGCACGTTCCGACGCGGACGTTGGAGGGCCGCCCCCAGGAGGGACAACACGAACAATCCCGCCAGGGTCAGCGTGATGCAAGGCCCGCTGGGGAGGTTGAGCGGGTAGGAGAGGGCCACGCCGCCCACCGCACCGATCAACCCCAGAGCGAGGCTCAACAGAATCTGCTGGCGAAGACTTCGGGCCAGATTCCGGGCGGCCGCCGGCGGGATGACCACCAGGGAGGTCACCAGGATGATCCCCAGCAGGCGGATGCTCAGAGACACCGTCACGGTGAGCAGCGCCACGAACCCGTGATTGAGCCAGCGGACCGGAACCCCGGAAACGTGGGCGAGGTCGGCATGCGCGGTCAGCAGGGCCAAGGCGTTGAGTTTCCAGAACAGGGCCGATCCCACGGTGACCAGCACCACCAGGGCCAGCAGCGCATCTCCCCAACCGACGGAGAGGATGTCTCCGAACAGATACCGGTCGAGTTCCCCGCGGAATCCCTTGAGCAGACTCAGGATCACCATGCCCAGGGCGACCGATCCGCTCAGGAGCAGGGCCATGATGGTGTCGTTGAGCAGGGAAGTCTTCTCCTTGAGCCACAGGATCAGTCCGGCGACGACGAGGCTGAAGAGGATCATGGGCAGCGTGGGATCGGCGAGTCCGAGCCAGAACCCCAGCGCCACGCCGGCCAGGGCGGCATGGGCGACGGTATCGCTGAAGAACGACATCCGCCGTGCGGTGACGAAGACGCCGATGAATCCGCAGAGAGGGCCGAGGAACAACGCCGTCAGGACCGCCCGCAGCATGAAGGGTTCAATGTCCATGGCCTCCGTGGGGATGGGCGTGATGATGATGGTGGTACGGGGTGAAATGGATGCCGTAGGCCTGCCGCAGCGACTCGGCGTTCATGACCTCCTCGGGCGCTCCCTCGCAGCAGATGACTCCGTTCAGCGCGTACACCCGGCTGGCATGTCGATAGACCATGGACAGGTCGTGGGACACCAGGACCACCGTCAGGCCGCGGCGCCGATGAACCTCGGCGATCAGCTCGTAGAAATCCGCTTCGCCTGGGGTGTCGACGCCCGCGGTGGGTTCGTCGAGCAGCAGCAGCTCCGGTTCGTTGAGCAGACTCGAACAGATCAGCACGCGCTGCAGCTGGCCGCCGCTGAGACCCGCGACGGGCCGGTCCAGCAGACGGGTCACGTCCATCTCGGCGACCGCCTCGTGCAGCTGGTCGTCGACCTGGACCGAGGGTCGCCAGAACCACCCGGCCGTGGAGGGACGTCGGATGGCCAGGAACTCCCGCACGGTCAGCATGAAACTGGGATCGAGCTGCAACCGTTGCGGAACATAGCCCACGCGCCGCAGGAGAGCCGGACCGGGCGGGCCCGACTGCAGCAGGCGGACGGAGCCCCCATCGGGCGTCTGCAGGCCGAGCAGGCAACGCAACAAGGTCGTCTTGCCCGAACCGTTGGGGCCGATCAGTGCCACCATGCGTCCGGCCTCGATCCGCAGGTTCACTCCGCGCAGCACCGGATTGCCACCGAGCCGCACGTGCAGGTCGCGGACCTCGACGGCGGCGGGCTTCGGAGATCGGAAGGCGATGTCCATGGACGTCAGCGCAGTGCCGATTCCAGCGTGCGGAGGTTTCGGCGCATGCCGTCGGTGTAGAAGCTCTCGGAGGCGGTGCCGGTCTCCAGGACGTCCAGCTCGGCGACTCCGACCCCGAGGTCGGAGGCCAGTCTTCGAAGCAATCGAGGGTGGAACTGGGGCTCCGAGAAGATCACGCGGACCTGTTGTTGCCGGATGGCCCGGGACAGCCGAGCGAGGTATTTCGGCGAGGGGTCCACGCTCGGCACCTCCTCGACCACGCCGACCAGGCTGAGGTCGTACCGGCGGCAGAAATATGGAAAGGCATCGTGGAAGGTGACGACCTTGCGGTTGGTGAGATCCTTCAGCGCGGAGCGGATTTGTGCATCGAGCCCGTCAAGTTCCCGCAGATAGGCCTCACCGCGGCGCGTGTATCCTTCGGCATGGGCCGGATCGGCTTGGCAGAGGGCCTGGACGATGTTGGAGACGCAGTGTTTGGCGAGGACGGGGTCGAGCCAGACATGCGGGTTGGCATCGTCATCGCCATGGTCGTGGTCGTGATCGTGGTCATGGCCCGATTTCCGCGATCCCGCCTCGGCATCGACCGCTAGCGGGGTGAGGTGGTGGATGAGTTGCTTCTGGAGTCCGTCCGTGACGGTCACCACTCGACGAGTGGGTTTCGAGGCACCCCTGGACACCGCCCGCGTCAGCCAAGTGTCGACCCCCAGGCCGTTCATGAGGACCACATCGGCCGAGGCCAGTTTTCGGAGATCGGAGGGACGAAACTGGAAATCATGCGGCCCGACATTGGCCGGTAGCAGGCTTTCGACCGTGGCGGTGTCGCCGGCGACGTTGGCGGCCCAGGAGTGGATCGCGGGCAGCGTCGCCAAGACCCGGATCTCGGCCTGGGCCTCCGATGGGATCCCCAGAGCGCACAGGGCGCACAGCAGACCGACCACCCGGTGCAGGTGGGCCATGAGGTGGGAGCGGGGGCTGTTCACGAACGGCAGGATAGAAACCGGTTCCTAGGATTGCAAACCACTTGCATCCGCTCTGTCCGGGACGAAGGGATCGAGCACAGCCGGAAAGCCGGATGGAATCGTTTCCGGATACTGTTCGCCCTCGGATGGCGCAGGACTCGGCCCTGCCACGAGGGATCGATCCGGGGAGGGAGCTGGGTGGAGGGCCAAGAATCAGCGCCCATCCGATCGGGTTCTTATTCCGAGGATCGAAGGCAACAAAAAACCCGCCGGCGAACCGGCGGGTTTTTGATAGGGTTTGTTTCCTAAATTGGCCTGAATTGGACCCAGATGAACCGGCGCAATGATCAGACAGACAGCGAAAGCTGATCTCTTGGCGGAAATACTGGGCCGACGCGGGTCACTTCATCAACAGCATCTGCCGGGCGCGCTTGATCGCCAAGCTGAGCTTGCGCTGGAAGGGCGCCGGCAGGCCGGTGTACTTCCGGGGCAGCACCCGCCCGTTGTCGGTCACGTACTGCTTGAGCAGGGCGACGTTCTTGTAGTCGATGGCGTCGATGGTGAACTCGACCTTGGGCTTCGGACGCGGGGTCCGGGCGGTGGTCGATCGGCGCTTCTTCTTTTCCTCGAGCTTGGTCTTGCGGGGCATGGCTTACTTGATTTCGCGGTGCAGGGTATGACGGCGAAGGAAGGGGTTGAACTTCTTCTTTTCCACCTTGTCGGTCTGCAGCTTCTTGTTGCGGGTCGTCTGGTAGCGGGAGACGGGCTTACCCTCCTTCTTCGCTTCCGTACACTCAATGGTCACAATCTCACGCGGCATAAATCAGTTTTCCTTTTCCTTGGTCGGTTTCTCCTCGACGTCGCTGTCGTCGTCTTCGACATCCACCGAGGCACCGGCCTCGACGGAGCCCAGCGAACCGAGCCGGTTGCGCTGGCGCAAAACGCCTTCCTTTTCGAGCTGGGCCTGCGATTCGACCGTGAACCGGGTCCAGGGAATCGCTTCCAGACGGGCCTTCGGGATGACCTTGCCGGTCAACTCGCAGACGCCATAAGTACCCTTCTCGATGCGTTTGAGGGCTTCCTCGATCTCGTACACGGCATCCTGGTCCGAAGACAGGAGGCTGAGCGCGAAATCGCGGTCGAAATTGTCGGTGCCGGAGTCGCCCATGTGGAGGCTGTAGCTCTCCATCTCGGCCTGGGATTCCTTGGCCAACC
>JACCEC013129917.1_pt1 | contig 13482 bp, 13 predicted proteins | sample 7450121 | NCBI WGS metagenome assembly JACCEC01 (sample SAMN15323455, study PRJNA562643) | freshwater metagenome | isolation source: river surface water | place: USA:Blue River Watershed | collected 2017-08-18 | reverse complement strand
GCGGGCCTTGCAGAAGGCGCGTAGCTATTTCCCGAACCGCCAGTATCACGCCCGCCTCGATCTGCTCAGGCACCGCGGCGAGACGGGCGCAGTCTATCTGTATTACGAAAAACCTCTCCACCGCATGATGGAGGCGGATATCTTCCCGACAGAGGGTCAGGACACCGGAAACGGCCAGTTCGATCACGCGGACGTGTTTAAGGATTTCGGAAAACCGGATGTCGGAAATACGCCGGAGCCGAAGGCCAAGGCCCCGGAAACCCCTTACCGGCTGGTGACGAACCTGGAGGAGGCTACAACGGCGCTGGCGGAGATTGCGCGCAGCGACGAGACTGTAGGCCTCGACATCGAAACCACGGGCCTCGATCCTCACACCTCGCGCGCGCGGCTGCTCCAGATCGCGGCGCCCGGCGAGCCGGTCCTGATCGTCGATCTCGACAAGGTGGGCGGCCTCTCGGCTGTCATAGCGCATCTGCAGGGCCTGCCCTTCGTCGCCCACAACGCCACATTTGAGATGGGCTTCCTCGTGAAGGCCGGTTTCCATACGGAGACGAACAAGGGCCCGCCTAGGATCGACTGCACCATGCTCGCCGCCCATGTCGCCGGCTGCGAGAGCGGCTCGCTGAGCCTCAAGGCGGTGGTGAAGCGTTTCCTTGGCCAGGATCTCAACAAGGCGGAGCAGGCCTCCGACTGGAGCGCGCCGGATCTCACGCCCGAGCAACTGGCCTATGCCGCCCACGACGCGGCGATCCTCCTCGAGCTCTGGCCGAAGGTGAAGGCTGAGGTGGACGCCCGCGAGGGGCAGCGTATCTATGACCTGGTGAAGGCGGCGCAGGTGCCGATCGTGAAGATGGCGCTCACCGGCATCTACTTCGACGCCGCGGAGCAGAAGATCCTTCTCGACAAGCTGCAGGCCGAACGCGACCAGCTCTCCGAGGGCCTCAAGGTGGCGATGGATGGCCGCGAGGCTTCCGGCAATGACCTGCAGGCGTGGCTCGAGGAAGCCCTCGGCGGCCCCGACAGCACGAAGCACAAGGCCTGGCCGAAGACCGCCACCGGCAAACTGAAGACCGGCGAGGATGATCTGAAGCGGAACCTCGCCCTGCTGCCGGCCGAAGCTGAGAAGGCGGTGGCTGGCCTGCTCTTGCCGTTCAAGAAGGTGGAGAAGCAGCTCACGGCCTTTGGCTCGAGCCTCTCGGCGCACCTGAACCCGGCCACCGGCCGCATCCACCCGCGGATCCATCTCGCTGGCACCGTCACCGGGCGCATGAGCAGCTCGCAGCCGAACGTCCAGCAGATCCCGAGAGAGCCGACGTTCCGCGCGTTGTTCAAGGCGCCGGAGGGGCGCCGCCTGGTGATCGCCGATTACAACGCGATGGAGCTCCGCGTGGCGGCGCAGATCGCGGGCGAAGCGAGATTGCTCGAGGCCTTCAAGACCGGCATGGATCCGCACAAGCTGACGGCCTCGATGCTGCTCGGCAAGGAGCCGGAGGAGATCACGAAGGCCGAGCGCCAGCTCGCCAAGGCGGTCAATTTCGGCCTCTTATTCGGGCAGGGGGCCAAGGGTCTCGCCGCTTATGCCGCCAGCAGCTACGGCGTCGAGATGACTGAGGAGGCCGCCGGCAAGCACCGCAAGGCCTGGTTCGCGGCCTACCCGGCCTTCGAGGCCTGGCACGCGAGACTTGCCCGCGATGCCAAGCGGGCCCTTGAGGTCAGGACGCCCTTCGGCAGGTTGAGGCGCTGGCCGCATGCTGACAAGGACAAGCTGGGAGGGTTCCGCGTCACCGAGGCTTACAACACGCCGGTGCAGGGCGGTGCTGCCGAGGCCATGCTCGCGGCGATGGCGCGTATGGCAGGCGTGATCGACGCACTAGTAGAGGCCCCCTTCTATGACGCACGGATGGTGGCTGTCGTGCATGACGAACTTATTCTGGAAGCCCCCGAGACATCAGCAAAGGACGTAAAGGCCCACCTCGAGTACGCCATGGAGGCGGGCTTCCTAGATGTCTTCCCGGGCGCACCCACCGCCGGCCTCGTGGAGGCCCGCATCGCCAGAACCTGGGCTGAGAAGTAAAGGAGCTCCCATTGATGCAATCCCCAACCCGTGCCGAACGCCGCCGGATCGAGAAACTCTCGCGCCAGTATGACCGGCGCGGTTGCTCCCGCTGCGGGAAGCGGTCGAGCGTCGGCTCGTTTGTGGTGACGGCCAGTTGGCAGGTGCTCTGCCAAGGCTGCCTCCGGCCTCACGAGCAGGCTGTCTTCGCGGCGGCGAACATGGTCATGGGCCCCTCGGACGGCGCCGAGGCTGACCGCCTGTGGTTCCTCGCGCACCCGGAGGAGAGCCATCGCGTGCGGCCCGCGCTGGATGGTGAGATCGAGCAGCTGCTCGCCCGCGAGGACTATCTCGCGATGCTGTACGGGGATCCTGCGGGCCCGCCCCAGGCGGATCCGTATCTGCTTGATACCGTCATCACCATCCAGATCGAGCCCGGCAAGCGTGGCCGCATCCCGGTGCGCCTGCCGCAAGATCCGGAGGCCGTGCCCGGTTTCGTGGCGCAGGTGGTTGAGAGTATGACCGAGCGGCTGCAGCAGAGCCTCAAGGCGGCGATGGCCTTGCCGCCGGAGCAGCAGGTGCTCGCCAACAACGCCGCGGCCTTGATGCCGATCGACAGGATGCTCGGCGGGAAACTGGCCAGTAAGGTCCGGGAGGTGGGCGAGGCCTTCCGCGAGGGGGCCGACAAGCCGCGACACTAGAGCCCGATCGCCAGAGCCATTAACCCGGCCTAAAGAGGTATATCCGAAAAACAGCCGTAAGAAATACGGATGCCGGGGAGGGCGATGAAGGTCATAGCAGTCACAGGCCGAAAGGGCGGCACGGCGAAAACCACCACCGCCGGCAATCTCGCCGCCGAGCTGGTGGCCCGTGGCCGCTCTGTGCTGCTCCTTGACGCCGACCCGCAACAGTCCACGATCGCCTGGGCGAAGCTGGGCGACGGCGTCCTGAGCCAGATTGTGAGGCCGGTAGATGCCTCGAGCGTGGCGGCCTTCAAGAAGTCCGTCGAGACGCTCGGCAAGAACAAGGACCGCGTCATCATCGACACGCCGCCCGGCTTCGCCGAGCCCGCCCTCCTGGCGATGGCCATGGCGGATCTGGTGCTGCTTCCTGTCGGCCCGTCGCCGCTCGACCTGCTGCCGGCCAGTGATGCGCTTCGGCTCGCCCGCGAGGCCAGGAAGGCCCGAGGAGGCCGCCTGCCCAAGATCGCCCTGGTGCCGTCGAAGGTGGTCAGGACGAAGCTCGGCAGCGATCTTACCGCCACGCTCGAGGCGATGGGCGAGCGGGTGCTGCCCTCGATCGGCCTTCGCTCTGTCGTGGCCGAGGCCGCGCTTTCTGGCCTCACCGTCCGCGAGGCCGCCACAAGATCCACCGCCGCCGAAGAGTTCGCGGCGCTCGCCCAAGCTGTTGAGGAGATGCTCAGATGACCCGCGAAGCCCGCCGCCTGACCGACCTGGTGTCGCAGATGGATGCGCCCAAGAAGCCCGCGGCACCGAAAAAGGTGAAGCTCGAGGCCAACGCCCCGCACGGCGAGAAGGGTGATTACCGAAAGATAACGATCACCGTTCCGGCTGAGGTTCTGAGCCTACTCGTGGATGAAGCCGCCCGCCGTAAGAAGGCGGGCGAGAAGAACGCGCAGATCTCGGCCCTCATCCGTGAGGCTGTTGTCGAGAAGCTCAGCCGGTAATTCTGAGGCCCGGCAGCTCCCCGCGATCACCTGTCTTTCGCGCTGGTGTAGAACACCTCGGCGGCCTTGCGCGTATTCGTCAGCACAGCCGTTACGACATGGTTCAGGGCCTCGACCGTCTCCTCATCAAGCAGGAGCGCCGTCGTGCCCTTCGGGGCCGTGAGGCCGGGGTGGAGCGACTGCAGAACCTCGTCCACGACTATCGCCAGGCAGCGCGCGCTGGCTCTGGCATCGACAAGGGGCATCTCGAGATCGAGCAGTTTGTCCGCTGCCGCGGCGCGGGAAATCGGGGTGTAGCCGTCCATGATGGATCTCCTCTGAAGACCGTTATGAGCAGGCCGGGCGAAGGTTGCAGCCATCCTCCCGGCCCGTCTCAGAAACTAAAGCATATGTATAAAATCGAGCAAGTCTTATCGCCCTGGTTGCGGCTTGCCCGAGATGGCCTTGAAGGCCTTCGCCACCTCGTGGGTTTGCCGCAGCATGTCCGCAGTGCTGGTGTTCAGCGCAATGCAGGTAATCCGGTCGAGCGCCTCATCTATCGCGAGGGCCACCACGCGCGCCGCGACCTGGGCCGCGATGATGCGGGTTTCGAGAGCACCCCAGTCGGTGGTATCGGAATTGCCGTCCATGATCTTGATCTCCTCTGAAGATCGGGTTGTGGAAAGGCTCGGGTGAGGGTTGCAGCCATCATCCGAGCCGCCTTGAACGCTAGAGGCCGACCATGGCCGCCGCGTTTTCAGTGAAGAGCGAGCCGCGGCGGATGTAACCGCGCAGCACCGGCAGGCTCCTGTGGCCTGTCTGAAGCATGATCACGCGCTCCGGCACGCCCGCCCGACCTGCGGAGGTGGCGAAGCCCGCGCGGAGGCTGTGGCCGCCGAAGATCTCCGCGTCATAGCCGGCGGACGCGACGGCGGCCTTGATCACCCGGGCGACATCCTTGTCGCCGAGCCGCGAGGGCAGGGGGCGCCCGGCCTTGGAGATCGAGACGAACAGCGGACCCGCCGTCAGGCCCGCGGCCTCCGTCCAGGCCTTCACCGCCAGCACCGGGCAATACTTCTCGTCCTTGCCGAAGGGCACGCCGATCTCGGTTCCGGCGCCTTCCTGATCCGTTTTGCGGCGGGGCAGGGTGAGCACAAGGCCCTCGGGCGTGAAGCGGACATGCCCGCAATCGATTGCAGAGATCTCCGAGCGGCGCAGCGCGGCGGCGAAGCCGAGCAGGATCACGGCCCGGGCGCGCAGGCCCTTGAGGCCCGGCTGCTTCTCGAGGGCCCGCACCGCATCGCGCACGATGTCGATCGTGGCGGCCTCTTTCTTCACGACGGCCGTGCCGTGCGTCCTGGCGATACCCTGCATCACCCGCCGGATCTGCGGGGCGCTGGTGTCGAGCCGGTGGCCGGCGGCCTTGTGCACCTGGGCGACGGCCACCAACCGGAGCCGCAGCGAGGACACCTTCAGGGTGCTGGCCCGATCGGCGAGGTACAGGCCGACCGTGGCCTCGGCCGCCGGCAGGGCCTTGAGCTGCCGCTCACCGCACCAGCGCGTGAAATCCGCCCAGGCCGCCTGGTAGGCCCGGCGGGTATTCGCGGAGCTGGCGGCGTCGGCATAGCCCTGGGCCTTCTCGGCGACGGAGGCGATCTCGGCGGGCAGGGCAGGGGTTTCGAGGGTGACGAGGCTGGACATGGGCGGGCTCCTCATTGTGTCCGATAACGTGCCATTGTCGGACACGATAACGGCAGGGGATATTTACGGCAATACATATTTCATAAAAACGTAAAGCCGTATATAAGAGGGAACACCTAACAGGAGGTTGTCATGGGCAAGCGTGGACGCCCGATGCAGTTCGGGAAGACCCTCACCATCCGGGCCAAGCCGGGAACCATCGCGGGGCTGAAGGCCCTGGCGGAACGCTGGGAGATCTCCAGCTCGGACGTCATGCGGGAATTGATCGCCCGCGAGGTCTACGAGACCTTCGACGCCGGGGAACGGTCGCGGCTGGGGATATCGTAATGACAGTTTCGCCGCCGGGCACCGGGGCCGTATACTCGCCCGGCATGAAAGACCCGCTCATCACTCACCATGAGATCGTGCCGTCGCAAGAGGACGGCTCGCCACTCAGGACCTACCTCCTGCCCGCGAAGCCGGCGGATCTCAGGGTGCTCTGTGTCTCGGGTCTTGAGACGCCGATCGAGGCGACGGGGGTACGGGATGAAGCCGCCCGGATCCTGCTGAAGGCCCGGAAGGTCCTGAGGCAGAGGCGACGGATCCTCCCGGAGCATAGGGAAGAGACAGGTAAGCCTGAGCAGGTCGGCCTCTTCGACGCCCACAGAGGCCTTATGGTCGATCCAGTGCCGACTGTGGACATGGTCAAGGTGCGGTGGCTACCGGCCGCTCCGCCCGAGCTCGCCACCTTGACGGTCGCTGCCTGGGGCAGAACACATGGCGGCGAGGGCGCACGGAACCGCGCATCCCTCAAGCTGGCAAACGCCGACAGCATCCGGGAACGGTTATGGCGGGAGCGGGGCCTTAACCTTGCAGCACTCCGCATGTACATGGACCACGCCCGGGATCCACTGCAGGGATACACGCCGCCGAACCTGGGCATCTCATTCCCGAACAACTCAGCCTCGACGCCAGGCCTCACGGGCGGTGACGTGCAATACTACGACAGCGATGCGGTAAAGGAGCTGACGGCCTACATTGCCAGCAACCGGGCGAAGCTGCCGTGGCACAATATGGCGGGCAGTGAGAAGAGCGCAGGCCTATCCATTGCGCTCGAGTTCAGCCCCGCCGGCGAAGCCGAGGCCGCCTATGCGCTCTACTTCGACGGGCCGAGCCTGCAGCCGAGCATACCGAGAGCGCCGCTCTTGGGGTTGGAAGGCAAGGGCGCCGAGAACCTCAAGGCCGCGTTCCGCCACCGGAAACGTATTGAAGACCTGATCAAGCAAATCGGTGAGCACACCCTCGCTCTGCAGGAGGTCACGGCCAAAACCGAGACAGCACGTAAGCCTCTGACCAAACCAGAGAACGCCGCACTGCGCGAGCTGCTGAACAAGATCAAGGCCACCACGAAGGAGATCGAGCGGACACGAGATGGTTTTCTCGCGAGCTACGTCTACCTGATGGGGATCGCGGGAAAGAAGCGCGAGGAGATATTCGCCGACCATAGGCGATGGGAAGCCACTCAAGCGACCTTGAAGGAGTGGGAGGCCCGCGTTGAGCTTATACGTCCGACCTTTACGCCGCTTGCACAGAAGATTACGACACCGCTCGCGCAGCATATGACCAGGTTGCCGGTGGACCTGAGTATCGCCAGGCTCGGGCAAGGTGCGGGAATTCATGTCACGCGCCTAATTCAAGATAGGCGCGGCGAGCGTAAAGAGGCACAGCTCGAGCTTGTTGTGACGGACCCCGAACCGAACGGCCTCGCAGATCTACAGAAGGCAGCGACCTTCTTCTTCGGCAGCAACGGCCCTGCGCACCTGCCGCTCCTGCTTTATGTAGCCCTAAGCGCCGACGTGGGAACACAGACCGATATCGCGGGCGTGAGGACATTCACCGCCGGAGAAGCCTGGCAACGGATCAGGCCTCATGCAAAAGATCTCATCCGCAGTAACGGGCTAGAAAACTGGTTCAAAGCAAACAACAAAGCCTTGTCAGACAGAGGGTATAAGGCAGCGGACTTACTGCGAATGTCGCTCCGTTTCCTCGGATCGGTGCGCGTGCCATACAGCATCACGACAGATGCAGGAGAGGAGAAACGCAAGATCCTCACAGGCCTTCTGTATCAAACATCGGAAACGAAGCCGGATAGCCGAGGCCGGATATCCTTCAACTACGCTTGGAACCCAGAGCTTCGTGAACTGATAAGCGGCGCGGACGGCACGGGGCCCTCTTACATGTACACCAACCGCGAGGCCCTCTTCAGCTATAGGAACCAGGATCTTCACACCGCACCAGCCTTACAACTCCTCCTTGAGGAAATGGCGCGAGCTGCCGCTCGGTCGGGAGGCGCAAAGATGGAAACCGTGGCTGGCAAACTATGGGTAGGCCGCACACCAGGCGGCGACGAGATGGCGCTGGGGAAGCTGGTGGAGAAGTTAGGGCTCAGTGATGACAGGAGCAGCAACCTTTACCGGAGGCTTATGAACGCCCTCGAGGCGGTGGCGGAGGCCGGGCCTCTCGCCAGCTTCAAGGTGATCGCAGGCGGTCGCCCCAACAGGTGGGAGCACCGGATACGTCTTGAGATGGCTGCCGAATATCGCGACCTGTATCAAATCGAGCGCGTGCGCCGGGAGGCCCATAAACAGCAGATGCAACGCGAGCAGCCATTCGCCCCACGCAAGAAATGACCGACCCCGCCCACCCGGCGCCTGACCGACACCGGCGCGATGGATGGCGCCGTGCTCGAGGCCTGACCCCCCACCCCCCTCGATTGAGGGGTGGCATAGGCCCCCTAGGCTGGGTCCCTGGCTGTGGAGGGCGGGGCCGTTTTTGAGAGCAGTGTCAAAAATCAAACCCCTCTCCTAGCGTCAACTCTAGAGCGGCGTTTAGGGCGGCCTCTGATCTCTAAAGTTGCTTGCTGCATCTGCCGCTGTGTGAGAGTGTCGAAGCGGACCCGGCAGGAGTTGGTACCTCCCACCGGATCCTAACCACCGCAACCTCTCGGGAGGCAGCAATGGCTGACATCTCTTCTAGCACGACTATGTCGTCGTGCGCCTATCCTCTTCCATCGATTGGTGTTTTCAACGTGGCCGTGCTGATGCACGCGCCGCGCTTTCCGCATTGATCAGACTGGACGGCGAACAGGCCAGCCACGCGGTGGCGGCCGTCGTCCTGCCTTGGGCGGCGGCCTGAGAATTTCACACCATAAAATGGAGAAGCACCATGCGTGCATTTATCCCGGCAGCGATCGCGCTTGCCCTATCCGTCGGTATTGCCGAGGCCGGCTGCCAGTCTTGGCAGATCAACTGCAACGGCAGCTCGCTGAACGGCGGGACCGTCGATGGCTACGGCAGCACCTGGACCAGGGGCTACAGCGGCGGATACCGGAGCTCTGACGGCGACAGCTGGGACCAGGGCGTCTCCGGCACCTGGAAGCGCAACGACGGTTTCAGTGTTGAGCGCAACCTTGGTGGTGGATACACCGACAGCCGCGGTGACACCTATGAGCAGAACCTCGGCGGTGGCTGGTCGAGTGGGAGCGGCCGCGGGTGCCGGCAACTCCTGAGCGGCTCCTACAGCTGCGATTGATGCGAGAGGCCTGCCAGGGCTCACAAGCAAGGCGCCAGCGGGCATGCTGATGATGATCATCGTCATCTACGCGCTGGTGCTCCTGTTCGCCCTGGCGGCCGTCAAGGTGGGAGGAGACAGCGATGGATGACATCGCCGCGCGGCTCGAGGTTCTCGAGCGGCTGATCCACGATGCTGCCGGCGAGATCGCGCTCATCCGCCGGGCGGTGGACCGCCTGAGCAGAACGGGCGATGCTGCCCAGATCCGGCGGCTGCAGGCCGAGATCGAGGGCCTCCGCGCCGCGCTCTTTCACGATGTCAGCGCCGCGTGCAGCGCGCATGTTCTGGCCGATCAGTCAACAAGAGGAGGTGATAATGGCCGATGACAAGAAGCCCATGACGGAGAGAGAGGCCATGCAAAAGGTCTCGGCCCTTGCTGCAAGGCTCAGGGAGACGAAGAACAAGAAGTCTGAGGAAAACCCTGCGGCCTGCATTTGGGAAGGGCGCCCAGCCTTCTGGACGCCCGGCGAGGCATGGGCCTTGATCGAAGGATCCTGGGAGCCGGTCAACAGTTCAAATGTAGGCATGTCGGCCCGGCTTGTGCCCGCCGCGGTGCTTGCGGAAGTATTCCCCGATACGCCGCCGCTGCCGGCCGGGGCGTTCAGTACGCGAGGCGCGGCATAGTCTCGCCGCAGGCCTGAGGGTATATTTCCGAAATGCGTAAATCCGCATGGAGGGAAATATGCTTCCACCTCGCACCCGAAAAGTTTTCCTCGAGGAGGGCCTGAGCTTCTCGCTCTCGGACATGCGTCGCCGCGGCTTCTTCAGGCCTGGCCTCTCGCCCGCTTGGCATGTGGTCGAGCTTTACAGAAACGGTCGGCCGGCGGGTGAAGTCGAGCTCAGCTATGAGACGACCGCCACAAACCCCGAGCCCTGGCTCACTCTCAGATGCAGTGTCGGAGGCCGCGAGATCCGCGACCGCTTCCAGTTGGTAGGCCTGCCGCAGCCCTATGGCGGAGCGTCTTGGTATCTGAAATGCCCGGAGACGGGCACGCTGGCGAAGGTGGTCTATCTGCCGCCGGGGGGCCGGCACTGGCGCTCGCGGAAGGCCCTGGAAGGCGCGGCGGCCTACAGGTCGCAGCACTTGGACGCCGCGTGGCGGGCATTGAGCAGGCGCGACAAGATCGGACAGAGGATCTACCGGCAGGGGCCGCCCGAGTGGCAGGCGAAGCAGGTGGCCGACTTCCCCGGCAAGCCGCCGTGGATGCGGTGGCCGACGTGGCACCGGGCGCTCGAGGCCTGGTGCAGGTGGGATGACCGGGTCGAGGCCCTCATGCGGCGGGGTTAAAGGCCCAGGGAACCCACGGTACGTGAGCAGGGAACCCACGGTACGTGAGCAGGGAACCCACGGTACGTGAGCAGGCCGAAACGCTAAGTCACGGGGCAACAACGACTTTTAGGAACTTTTCGCCACCAATATTATCAATATCCCCACAAGGGGATAGAGGCTGCGCCCGCCCCTGACGGGCCGGGCTCGCCATCGCAAGGAAAACCCTCAGGCCTTACACTCTGGGCCTATGACGAAAGCCAACGCCAGGGCCTTCCCTTCCGAAAAGATATCGACGCCGCTCGTGGCCTCCGGGCCTGCGATGCCGGCGATGATGATGCCGGGCGACGTCCTCACCCTTCACAACGGCCGGGTGCTCGAGCTGATCCATGCCCGTGACGGCATCCCGGCCTTCCGGGCGCGCCAGAGGGGTGGCCTCGCGGAGCTCTGGACGACCTGCCTCGACCGGCCGGGGGTCTACCTCTGCTGCGGGGGTTGGCCACGACATTTCGACCGCACCAGAAATTACAGCAACCTGATCCGGCGCGCTGCCTACGCCCAAGACGCGATGGCGGCGGCGCTCAAGGCTTTTCGAGAGGGCCGCGTATGACCGACATTCTTGCCCAGTGGCGCAGGCTCTTCCTGCATCCCGATCAGCCGGTGAACGACCAACTGGACGACGGCTCCATGCCCGATCGCGGCTATTCGGCAGGCCCTGGCCTCCTCGAGGAGCACCGCGCAGGACGGCGGACCCTCGTTCTCCGCTTGATCAAGGACGGCCAGGTGCGGGTGGGCGGCCTCGACTTCGACGCCAGCACGCCGGAGGCCTGGGCGGCCGTCTGCGCGGCCCGGAAGGCCGTCATGGAAGCGGGCCTCCCTGAGCCCCTCGTGGCCTCCTCCGGTGGCAAGGGGTATCACCTGCTGATCCCGGCGGCCGGGCCTGTTCCGGCCTCGACCATGCGCGAGCTCCTTCGCGAGCTGCGGGCGGCCTCCTGCCGGGGGCTTGCAAAGGAGCTCGTGGAGGTGCGGCCCGACGCGGTCGAGGATCACGGCGGCGCCCAGGGCAATCTTCGCCTGCTTCCCGCCTTTCACCGGAAGGCGCGGCAGTGGGGGCGCTTCCACCGCTTCGATGATCTGGACGGCCAGCCGCCGGCAGGCTTCGCGGAGCCGCCTGACATGGACGCACAGGCCGAGATCCTCGCCGCGGTTGTGCCCGCCACCCTCGAGCAAATCGAGGAAGCAGTGGCCTCGCTGGGTTTCGAGGAGGCGGTGGCCCGTCATCACGCCGCACATGCCCAGCGCCCTCCCCTTGAGCCACTGCTCGATCGCCTTGAGGCTGGCGAGCATCCGGCCTGCATCTCGACATTGATCGAGAACGGGGTTCCGGTGGCTATGCAGTACGACGCCGGCAACCTGAACCTCGCGGCCTATGCCCGATCGCGGGGCCTCGACAAGGACGACGCCCAGGATCTCGCCCGCCAAATGGCGGAGAACACCTCGCCCGATCACCCGACCACGAAGGACATGGCGACCCGGCTGCGGAACTTCGGGTCCAACAAGAACCTGAAGCCCTTCCTCTGCAACTATGCGCGCGGCACCCCGCCTTGGTCCGAGGCTTTTGGTGGCCGGGCCTCCTGCGCGTTCTGTCCGGCTCGGCCTGAGCAGGAACAGGCCTCCGGCGCCGCAGGGGCGGGCAGTGGCAAGGCTTCCGAGGATCCCGGCTCAGCGCAGGGGAAAGAGGCGCCCAAGGCCTCCGCTGGGCCGCAGCTGCCGGAGGCGGTGGCGCTCGACCTCCTGGCCTATGCCTGGGCTGGCAAGGTCACCCTGCCCGATCTCTCCCGCATCTGGCCCAATCACTTCGCTGGCATGGCCGCCAGCGTCTCAGGATCCAGCCCGACGCGCGCGGCTTATTTCGGGGAGATGGAAAAGCGTATTTCGGAAATACCGACAGCTGCTCGGGACGTGGCCCGTAAGAGTGGCGAGCGTTTCCTCGACCGGCTTGAGGCCCGGATCTCGGCCTTCGACGGCGAGCCCTCGGCCCTCGAGGAGGCTGGCAAGGCTGCGCTGGCGATGGCCCGCCAGCTCGACGCCCGGGCCCGTATCGCCGAAGCGGTGGCCGCCGAGACCGCCCGGCCTTCTGACGTTCCGGCCGCTTTGGTCGCGCAGCGCCTCTCTGAGGTGGCCAACTCTGTCCTGCAAGAGGCCGCCACGACCGGCCCCCTCGCCTCACGCCGAGAGCATCTCTTCGCCGAGCTGGCCAAGCGCGACCTACCCGTCGTGCCGACACCCTTCGCCCGGCTGAATGACATCCTCGGCGGCGGCCTTCGTGGCGGGCGCATGTACTGCCTCCTGGCCCCCCCGAAGGCCGGTAAGACGACGCTGTCGGCGATGCTCCTCGACCATGCCGCAGCCGCCGGGCACCCTTGCTTTTATCTCGGCTACGAGATGAGCGAGGAGCAGATGATCACGGCGACGCTCGCCCGGTTGACCGGCATCAACTCCAAGGCGATCGAGGCCCGCCGGCTTACCCGTGAGCAGTCTCAGGCGGTGGCCAAGGCGCTCGACGCCTATCTCGACCGCGAGGGCCGCTTCCTCGAGATCCGCGAGGCAGGCCTTGCCACCTCGATCGCTGATGCTGCTGCCTGGGCCTCGCGGGCGAAGGCGCAGCACCCGGACCGGGTGCCGCTCATCGTCATCGATTACCTGCAGCTCGCCCGCCTGGGTGTCCGTGAGATCGACAACCACCCGAGCGAGACGAAGCGCGTCGGCGCTGTGGCGGTGGCCTGCAAGGATCTGGCCCGCGCGACGGGTGCGGCCGTGATGGCGCTCTCCTCCGTGACCAAGGAGGCCGACCGCGCGGCTAAGACAGCAGGTGAGCTCGACGTCACTGCCGCCCGCGATAGCCTCAGTATCATCCACGCTGCTGACGGCGTGTTCGCCCTGCAGACAGAGCAGGTGCGGGTGGTGAAGACCAAGGACGAGGAGGAGATGATCTCGCCCTGGGAATTTGCCCGGTGGCGCGCCGAGAAGCAGGGCGACCCCAACGCGGCTATGCTCGAGCGGGCCTTGCAGAAGGCGCGTAGCTATTTCCCGAACCGCCAGTATCACGCCCGCCTCGATCTGCTCAGGCACCGCGGCGAGACGGGCGCAGTCTATCTGTATTACGAAAAACCTCTCCACCGCATG
>JACCEC010206085.1_pt1 | contig 13484 bp, 10 predicted proteins | sample 7450121 | NCBI WGS metagenome assembly JACCEC01 (sample SAMN15323455, study PRJNA562643) | freshwater metagenome | isolation source: river surface water | place: USA:Blue River Watershed | collected 2017-08-18 | reverse complement strand
TCGCGACGGCATGTACGTCATGGAAGATGCTCAGTATCTCGAACTCATAGACGAGAGCACTGGCCGCGCGGTCAACGACGATGAGCCTGGCGACATGGTGGTCACCTCGCTTTATCGCGACGACGTCTACCCGCTGATCCGTTTCAACACGCACGATTTATCGGCCTGGAAAACCGGCACCTCCGCGCTCGGCTATCAATTGCAGCGCACCGTCGGCGTACTCGGCCGTAGTGACAACATGGTCAAATTACGCGGCATCAATGTCTATCCGCTCGCGCTTGCCGCCATCCTCAATGAACGCAGCGAGTTCGCCGGTGAATACATCTGCCGCGCTCGACGCGATGCTTCGGGCCGAGACAATATTTGTGTGATCATCGAAACTCGCGGCGGTGCGCATCAGGACGCCGAGATCGCACGCGCCTTTGCGGCCCTACTCAGTCGACGCGTTGGCGTTGAAATCGAAGTGGAACTCGTGGCGCCCGGACAAACGGCCGCCCTCACTCAAATCGAAAGTCGACAGAAACCCATCCGCCTGCTCGACGAGCGGCCCAAAGCGAGCGCCTAAGATCATGATGCGCGAGGGCGTAGCGACCCGACTCGAAGCGGCCATCGCGCGTATCGAAGCGGATGATCTCAATGCGTGGTCGCATTTGGATTTAGAGTCGGCGCGCGAAGCGGCACGCGCCTGCGATCAACGAGTCATGCGGGATCAGAGACTGAGCGTCATCGACGGCCTCTTGCTCGGCATTAAAGGCAACATCGCAGTCGCGGGCTGGCCTTGGGCGGGCGGTTTGCGCAGCCGTCAGCACGTGCTCGCTGAGAACGACGCGGCGATCATCAGCACGCTGCGAGCTGCAGGAGCCATCCTGATCGGACAAACAACCATGGATGCGGGTGCACTCGGTGCAAGTGGCCGCAGCATCGAAGGTCCGATCCGACACCCGCTTGACCCTACATTGTCGGTGGGCGGCTCAAGCGGTGGCTCTGCCGCTGCTGTGGCGGCGTATCACTGCGATATCGCTCTCGGTAGCGATACGATCGGCTCAGTTCGTATTCCCGCCGCACTGTGCGGCATCTATGGCTTTAAACCCTCCACCTCGCGCCTTAGTTTGCAAGGTGTGCTGCCCGTACACGAGCACTTCGATCATCTCGGACCGCTCAGTCGCGATCTCCCCCTCACGCGCGCTCTGCTGCAAGTGTTGGGGGCGTTAAACAGAACGCCGCCAGTGACGAAAGTGCGATGCGCTGCGCTTCGCACTTTTGGTGATGTGGAAGTTGACCCCAGAGTGGAGTCAGCATTTCGTGCGGCTCTTGCGACCTTTGAACATCCAGACCTATCGATCACGACTCTTGATTGGCCAGCGGATACGATGGGCGAACTCGAACTGCGCAAGATCCGTCGAGCGATTTTCGCGCTCTGTGAACACCGCATGTGGCTTGCACATCGTGAGCACTTGGAGAGACGGCCAGAGCATTTCGATGAGCCACTGCGAAGCATGCTCGAATTTGGGAGCAAACTCGAGGCGAGCAAGTTGGCTCAATATCGCAAGCTCGTCGATGAGTTTGCAGCGCGATGGCGGCAAACCACTCGCGAGTTTGATGCCGTGTTGTTACCGACGAGTCCCGTGCCGGCCTTCGCGCATGCGAGCGCGACACCCGACTCCCTGGCGGACCTGACGGTGATCGCCACCGCCACCGGATCACCCGCCGCCTCGATTCCGATACCGAGCGCTCGCTTACCAGTCGGTCTGCAAATCGTGGGGCGAGCGGGTACCGATGAACTCGTGATCGCACTCGCAGAGCGACTATCGCTTGCCGCTCAGATATCGGCCTGACTACAGGTTTTGATAGTGCTCGGCGATCTGGCGGCGAGTTGCGATCCAGACACCTTCGGCCCGACTCACGTGTTGCAAGAATCGATCAAGCGCGACGATACGTCCGGGTCGTCCGATGATGCGCAAGTGCACTCCGAGTGACATCATGCGTGGCCGACCGACCGATTCCGCCAATAACCAATCGAAAGTATCTTTGGCATAGGTCAACCAATCGCTTGGCGTTAGCGCGGGTGCGTTCCACATTTTCATGTCGTTCGAATCGAGCGCGTAGGGCAACACCACCATCGGTTTCGCCAATGAACGATCCCAGAAGGGCTCATCCCGACTGAAATCGTCCATGTGATAGAGATATCCCTCCTCACTCAACAAGCGGCGCGTCTCTGCCGTATGCAGATATCGCGATAACCAGCCGACCGGACGAGTGCCAGTCGTCTTCGCAATACTGTCGGTTGCCTTGCGAATGAAGTCACGCTCGACCTCCTCGCTCATGCCAAGTTGGTGTGCCCAACGATAACCGTGCGCACACACCTCGTGACCTGCACCGGCGATGGCACGTGCGACCTGCGGGGCGCGCTCGAGCGCGACCGCCGCAGCAGTGAAGGTCGCCGGGAAGCCATAGCGATCGAGTAGCCCTAAAACGCGCGGCGCACCCTCGTTGATGCCATAAGCGTAGTTCGATTCATTGCCGAAGTTACGAACTGGCTTTTTCAAGGTGATTCCGAGCTCGTCGACGGGCTCAGGACCGCGATCACCATCTTCGATGTTGAACTCGGCGCCCTCTTCGACGTTCACGACGAGCGATAACGCCAGACGCGCCCCACTTGGCCAGTGGTAACTCATGACTAGTGATACTCCTCGCCGCCCGAGACGTTCATGGCCTCGCCCGTGATGTAGGCCGCCTCACCCGAAGCCAAAAAGGCACAGGCCTTGGCGATATCGTCCTGCAAGCCCGGGCGACCGAGCGGAATGCGTGCACGCATATCCGCCAAATACTTTTCCTCGCTACGACCGGTCGCTGCGCTAAAGAACTGGTTCTGCCACGCACCAAGTCCGGTCGTCACGTGATTGGGGCAAATCGTATTGACGGTAATACCGTGCGAGCCGAGTTCAATCGCGGCCGATCGGGTGAGCCCCACCATGCCGTGCTTTGACGACACGTAGGCAGAGGCGAACGGAAAGCCCGACTTGGAGGCCTGACTGCCGATGTTGATGATTCGACCGCCCTGTCCTTGTGCAATCAGTTGTTTGGCCGCGTACTTGATGCCGAAGAACGCACCCCGCAAATTGACTCCAAGCACCGCATCCCAGTCTGCTTGCGTCATATCGACGATCGGCTTCATGAGATAACCGATCCCGGCGTTATTGATCATGATGTCGAGCCGCCCGTAGTGTGCGACCGTTTTCGCAACCAGTTCGGCCACCTGCGCCTCTTCGAGCACATCGCAGACGACACCAATCGCCTCGCCGCCGGCGAGTCGAATGTCCTCGACGATTTGCTGCATCTCCTTCGATGAGCCAATCGCGCTCTCGGGCATCTCGGCACCACGCGCCGCGCCGATGTCGCTAACGACCACCTTGCACCCCTCGGCAGCGAGCCGCTTGACCATCGCCTCGCCGAGACCCTTCGGGCGACCTGAACCCGTTACGATCGCCACCTTGCCACGCAGATCGGGATACACGCTCATCGGAACTCCTTGTGAGAACGTCAGACTGCTAACATGATCGCATGAGTGAAGAGCGCAATGATCAACTGCTGACCGAGATTACGCCGCCCATCGGTCGGGTCACCCTCAACCGGCCAGACAAACGTAACGCGCTCAACTCAGACATGTGGCGAGGTCTGACGCAGCTCGCTCGCGAGCTGACGCAAGATGCGCGTGTGCGCGTCGTGTTACTCACGGGCGCCGGCGAAGAGGCCTTCAGTGCCGGCGCCGACATCATCGAAATGCGGCAGAGCCTCTCCGACCCCCCCAAGATGCAAGCCATGCAGCAGGCGGTGCTCGATGCTCAAGCCGAATGGGAGCGCCTCCCGATACCCACCATCGCAATGACCCGCGGCGCGTGCACCGGCGGCGGCTGCGGGCTCGCCTTGAGTTGTGATCTACGGCTTGCCACACCAGATGCTTTTTTTGCGATCCCGCCGGCCAAACTCGGGCTCGCTTACAGTCTCGCGGATACCAAGCGGCTCTACGATCTGGTTGGCCCCTCGCGTACCAAGGAAATTTTGTATACGGGTCGCCGTATCGATGCGACCGAAGCCTTGCAGCTTGGCATGATCAATCACATCGTTGCATCGGACGAACTGGAGACGCGCGCGCTAGCCCTCGCCCGTGAGATTGCCGGTAACGCCCCCAATTCGGTCCGTGCAGCAAAAGCGGTGGTGAGCTTGATCAGCGCAGGTACCGATGCCGAAACGCCTGCCTCGCAGCGGTATTACGACGAGAGCTTCTCATCGCCCGAGTTTCTCGAAGGTGCACGAGCGTTCATGGAGAAACGGGCGCCGAAGTTCTAATCGCGCCTTTTTCTTTGAACTCATCGAGATAGCGTCGAATCACCGCCGCACTTTCAAGCGGAGCCTCCTGCACGAGCATATGCCCGATGCCAGACAGCACCTCAAGGCGGACTTCGGGCGCGTTGGTCAAAAGATCTCGTGTCTCGTAAGCGAGCTTCAAAGGCACGCGCTTGTTTTTCTCGCCCCAGATCAACAGCACCGGCACTTGGACCGAGCGGATTTTCTCCTCGACACCACCCGACACGTACTGCCGTAGCAACTCGATCATGGCGAGTCTGTTGCCCTCGCGACTCCACATCGAGTACCACTCATCCACAACCGCGTCCGTCACTTTAGCTGGATCGCCATAGTCGTTCTCGAGCATGAACCGTGTAAACGCGGGTGGTGCCACATAGGCGATGACGTTAGCGGCTTTAGGAATATCCGCTCCTCGAGTTCGACCACGCACCCGCTGCTCGAGTGAGCCGGGGCTGATCAGCACCAACCGTTCCATGCGCGAGGGATGATCGGCTGCATAACGCATAGCCACCGTGCCACCGATCGACGTGCCGACCAAAGTAAAGCGATCGAGTCCGCGCGCATCGATAAAAGCCTCAACTAAATATTGGATACGCTCTAGCGTGTAATTGCCCAGAGGCTCAGGCCCAGTCAAACCATGTGCGGGTAAATCCACGCGAACAACACGATAGTTATCCCGCAATGCTTTCGCCCAGGGCTCCCACATGAACAGGCTCGAGTAATTCGCGTGCAATAGAACGACAGTTGGACCCTCACCCTCATCGCGAAAGTGCAGTCGCACCCCGTCGATCTCGATAAATTGAGACGACTCGGTAGCCCAGCGAGCTTCGACCGTGCTCGCGGGAACATCGCGGTAGACCCATGCTGCGATGAGACCGATGACGAAACCCAGCGCCAAGAGGAGCCCCACAGCCCCAAGTAGCCACTTGAACGTCCTCGTGAGTCGATTTCCGATCATGACAGCCCCCTCGCTAAGGACAGATATACTCCAGCCACTCGAATAAAAACCAACGGGGGACGACGGCGTGACCACATCTGACACGACATCCACATCGGGCGCGGGCATCACTCAACCACCGAGGGTGTACGCGCACCCGGTCTATGCCTGGTTCGTCGTCGTGGTGCTGGCGCTGGCCAATTGTGTGTCGTTCATCGATCGACTGATCCTCTCCCTTCTTGTTCAGCCCATCAAAGCGGATCTGCAGATTTCCGACACCGCTTTCAGTTTGCTCGCAGGTGCCGCATTCGCGATCTTTTATTGCGGTATGGGACTTGTCATCGCGCGCTGGGCCGATCGCTACAGTCGCAAGTGGATCATTACCACCGGCATTGTGCTCTGGTGCAGCATGACTACTTTGGCAGGAACGGCGCGCTCGTATGCGCAGCTGTTTCTCTACCGCATCGGAGTCGGCGTGGGTGAAGCCACGCTCTCACCATCGGCTTACTCCATGCTCGCCGGGTATTTCCCACCTCAACGCCTCTCGCTCGCCATCGGCGTATTTAGCGCGGGTGTCACCGCAGGCACCGGCCTCGCTTATCTGCTCGGCGGCGCGACGATCGCGTGGGTCATGTCACAAGGCACGGTGACTTGGCCCCTCGTGGGAGACTTGTCGGGATGGCGACTCGTGATGGTGATCATCGGCCTGCTCGGATTACCGGTCGCATTACTCATGCTGTTCGTCAAAGAACCGCCGCGCGCCGAAAAGGGACCACCGGCAACGCTGCAGGAGACGCGAGCGCATTTCAAAGCCAATCTCGCTCGCTACGGTTACGTGTTCGCAGGTTATGGCACAACCGCTGTCACCGCCTTCGCCGTCATGACTTGGACGCCAGCCCTGTATCAACGCCAGTACGGCGCATCACCTGCAGAGTCTGCGTTGACCATCGGCACGGTGGCACTCGTCGGGGGACTACTTGGCGCATTCGCCGGCGGCTGGTGGTCAGACCATCTCGAGTCCAAAGGCGATCACAGAGCCAAGTTAAGAGTACTGTTCTATTGCGGTCTGGGTTTGGTGCTGCCCTCGATACTCGCGCCCTTCATGCCCACTATGCAAATGCATGCTGCACTGATCTTCTTCACGTTTTTCTTTGGCTCAGCAGCGACCGGCCCTGCCGGCGCTTACGTGCAAGCGATTACCCCGGATCGGATGCGCGCGCAGTTCGGCGCGGCTTACCAGTTGTCGCTCGTGCTCGTTGGCGCCACCGTCGGTCCATTCGCAGTTGGATTTTCGACCGACTTCATCTTCGGCGATGAAAGTCGGGTCGGTCACTCGATGGCACTGGTGTCAGCTGTAGCTAATCCGATCGCGGCGTATCTGTTGTGGCGAGCCTTTACCCGGGCACGTGAACAGCTTTGAGTCGCGAGTAGCTAAAGAGCTCCTCGAGGCATTCTTCGGCGCCCAGGCCGCTGTCTTTCCAGCCCCCGAACGGCGCGCCGACAAAATGCTGACCCGCTGTGTTTAACCAGATCGTGCCCGCTTCGATCGCCCGTGTCATACGTAGGCCCGTCGCCAAATCGCGAGTCCACACCGCTGCCGTCAACCCATAAGGCGAGTCATTCGCCATCTCGATCGCTTCCGATTCCGTCCGCCAACGCTGCGCACACACGATAGGACCAAAGATTTCTTCGCGAACGATACGCATCTCGCGAGTGACATCGGCATAGAGCGTGGGCTCTAACCAATAGCCCTGTTTGAAAAAATCTCCTGCCGGTCGCTTGCCGCCCGTGACGAGCCGCGCACCCTGCTCGCCGGCTTCGGTAATGAAGCTTTGCATTCTCTCGAACTGACGCGCTGAATTGACAGGCCCCATCTCCGAAGTCGGATCCAGCGGATCACCTAGGCGAAGCGAGCGCATACGGGCGGCGACGCGCTCGACAATCTCGTCGTGAACATCGACATGTAACAGCAAACGACTGGTCGATCCGCAAGACTGGCCGGCCCACGAGAAATTCATACCTGCGACGGCGAGCTCCACGACACGATCGAGATCGGCATCCGGGAAAACAATAAAAGGATTTTTACCGCCGAGTTCAAGGCTCACATGCTTGACGGCCGACTCCGCCGCTGCGCGCTGAATCGCAAGACCGGTTGCCACCGACCCAGTAAAACCGATACGACGAACGAGCGGATGCCGCACCAACGCATCACCGGCTGGAGCACCGTAGCCATGAATGATGCTGACGAGCCCCGGCGGCAACACGGCACGAACGATCTCACCTAACAAAGAACCCGACAGAGGACTGGTTTCCGGCGTTTTGACCACCACGGCATTGCCCGCCATCAACGGGGCCGCAAGGTGCGCGGCTGCAAACATAAACGGATGGTTAAACGGCACGATACGTGCCACCACCCCGTAAGGCTCATGCACCGTGTAATGCAGGCCGCGCGCGGTGGCGGGGATGGTCTCGCCCTTGAGTTCGCTGCCAAGCCCGGCGAAATACTCGAGATAGCCCGCGGCAATCTCGACATCGGCGCGCAACTTACCGATCGTGTTACCGGTGTCTCTCGCTTCGAGCTCGAGTATGTCACTGCCGCGCGCACGGATCGCAGCCGCGAGCGCTCTCAGTCGAGCGGCTCTTTCCCAGACGGACAAGCCCGCCCAATCACGCTGCGCAACGGCCGCAGACCGCACGGCCCGATCCACATCAGCGGCGGTCGCAGCAGGGACGCGACCGAGTGGCTGTAAGGTCGCAGGCTCATGACTCTCGATCCACTGCCCCGCAGCGCCGCCCTCACCCTGCGTGAGTTCACCCTCGATTAGATGGAGACCTTGGAACACCGGACTTCCTCTCGACTGATTGGTCATCGCTCAAAAAATAGCACTCATAAAAAAACGGGTCGCAACCTCAAGGCTGCGACCCGTTCGAGTCTATCGGGTCGCCCCGATAAATCGAGATCCCGTCTTATCGACCGCCGAAGCGATAGGCAAAGCGGAAGCCGACGATACGCGGATCCGGCAAACTGACGCCGGCCGTGTTGGCGGGTGAGAAGTTACTCGGATCCGCCAGCGACTGAGCCACGTCACCCGGGTTCGCGCTACCGGCCTGCACCGTGTCGTCATCGGTGATGTTGTTGACGAACACTTGCATGTCCCAACGATCCGAGGTCATACCGATACGCACGTTGCCGATGGTGTAAGCATCGAACTGAACGAGGTTGTAGAAGTCGAGGTAACGCTTCGATTGCTTCTGCATGTCGCCTTCGACGAAGAAGCGCACACCGGTTGCACCGAAGAGATCACCCATCGGTCGCGACCAACGCGCCATACCGACCAACGAGTGCTTCGGCGCGCGCTCGAGTTCCCGACCCTTCAAGTTGTGGAAGCACAAACGAGAGTTCGCGACCGTGTCGGTTTTGCGAACGCAACCACCCGTGCGGACCGCATCCGTAGGCGAGGCGGACGTGAACGGAAAATCGATGAACTCGGTATCGAGGTATGAGTAGTTCAGACCGAACAGCAGGCTGTCATTCGGCGCCCACTGCGTATCGATCTCGAGACCACGCACTTCCGCTTTACCGGCGTTCAACAAACGACCCACCAGAATGCCCGATGGCGTTACGAGCTGAGCACCGACCTGCTTGTCATCGTATTTGATGAGGAACACGCCGGGATTAAAACGCAGGCGCGCATCAGCGGTTTGAATCTTCGCGCCGAACTCGTACTCCTGAATCTTCTCGTCCTTGAACGAGAATTCATCGTACGCACCGTCGTAATCCGCATCCTGCCAAGAACCTGCCGTCACGGTCGACACACCGCCTGGCTTCACGCCCTTCGCGTAGGTCAGATACAGCAGCGTGTTATCCGCCGGGCGAAACTCGATCGTGGCACGCGGCGTGAAGTAGCTGTGCTCCGTCTCGAGCGTGACCGGCACGCCCGGCGCCTGCTGGACACCGGAACCCGGAACGCCCGGGGGCGCAAACGGATTGAAGAAGGGATACAGATATCCAACCGAGGGGAAACCAATCTGGAAGCCCGGGAAGCTTGGATCCTGACACTTCGTGACGGGGCCACCCGGGAACGAGGCAGCATCGAGTGTCGGAGAACAGTTCACACCAACCACGGTTTCAGTTTCTTGACCGTAACGACCCTCGACGCTGAAGCGCCAACGCTCGTTAATGTCATATTCAACTAATCCGAAGAATGAGTTGTGCTGAATCTCACGAGCGTTCAAGCGCGGAATCGGATTGGTCATCAACCCCAGAACCTGGTTGGCTGAGCGATTTTGACAGCTCGGGCCAATGGCAGGCTGCCCCGGGAAGAAGGTGTTCGCGGGAATCGGCGGCAGGCAGAAGATATTGATCGATCGCGTTGTTTGCGCCGCCTTCTCCTGCCAGTAGAGATAGCCCAACATGAAGTTCGCCGGTCCTTCGAAGTCAGAGCGGAAACGCAACTCCTGGCTGAACTGTTCGGTCTCGTTCGAATTGTCGAACCGAGCGGCTCGCAACGATCGATCCACGCCGTTGACAACGCCGGAGTCGAAATCACCGTCTTCCTCGAAAGTGAAATTCGCGTCGGTCACACCGGTCAGCGACGTGACGGTACCGAAGTCGAAGTCCCAATTCAGTACGGCCGAGAAGCGCAGAATCTCACGAGTGCTACCGCGATAGTCCTTGCCCGTGGTCGGGTTGGGATCTAGCTTTACTCGAAGCTGATCAGCCGAGGGAACGAGCCCTGCCGACGAGTAAAGATGATTACTACCGAAGAAGGTACCGGGATACGCAGGATTGCCAGACCCTGGCGGCAGCGTGAAGCCTGGCGGTAACACGGTTGTCGGCGAATACACGCGTGCACTGCCGGTCGGACAACTTCCGCGCACCGCGGCAACGACCGCACCGGTACCCACGACCAAGCAATCAGAACCCTGCGTCGGACGAACCGATACTAGCGAGATGGGCAATTGTGCCGTCGCCGACTGACCAAATTCGTCGTCGGTGTACTCGACGCGGAACTTGGCGTTGAAGTCATCGCGTGGCTCCCATTTGCCCGTCAGTGCGATACCCCAACCGTCACCATCACCGACCTCATTGCCCGTGATGCTGTTTTTATAAATGCCGTCTTGCTTCCACTGCACGGCGTTAACGCGAACGCCGAACGTGTCGCTGAGCGGTCCACTCCAAGAACCGGTTACATCCTGTCGGCCGTACTCGGCAAAGGAACCACGAATATCACCCTCAGCTACCTTGGCTGGATCTTTGGTGACGTACTGAACCGCGCCAGCGAATGCGCTGCGTCCGTACAACGCGGACTGCGGACCTTTGACGATTTCGATCGCTTGAAGATCGAGTAGTTTGTTGGTCGCCAGTAGCGAGCCGCCACCGAACTGAATACTTTCACTCGAGGTGTCTATACCGTCAACGAGCACGGCCACATTGACGCGACCGCGCGTCGGTGACAAACCGCGAATCGAGATACGGTTGTCGGTTGCCGAATAGCCCTTGTCATAGATCAACGAAGCGTCGAGCCGAGCGATATCCGACACGTCGGAAATACCCATCTTCTCGATTTCGGTGGATGTGATTGCCGTAATCGACATGGAGACATCTTGCAGATTCTCCTCGCGCTTACGTGCCGTCACGACAATCTCTTCGAGCCCCACTGCCTCGTCGGCAACAACCGGCATCGCCATGACGGTGGACATACCGCCAATGACGAGAGCAACCGACCGCTGCGTCGGCTTATACGATTTACCCATTTTCTATGACCCCTGAGTCATGATGTTTTGGTGTTGCACTCGGAATTTCTTTCTTGAATTCCTAAGAACAACGCTTGCAGGGTGCTACAACCGCCCCGCTCCGTCAAACTTCGTCTCTTTCAAGCAACATTAAGTGACCACTCTGCGCACAGCAGACCCTAACTAACGCGATACCGGTCGTGCAGACATGCGCTCTGGATACTCCGCCTCGGCGCGCTCGCGATAGGCGCGCGGCAGTTGATCCATGCTTTGCAGCTTGACTCCCGACGCATGCCAAATCACGTGCCCAGGCTGATCTTTCATATCCATCCACTTCAGCCAGTTCATGAACACGACCGATGAGAAACTAGCCGCCACCGACTTTTGATCCGCATCTAACAAAGCGTCTCGTTGCGCAAAGATGGTCTGACGTTGACCGTGCAAAGCAGGCATACCGGGTGGATAGACGGTCTGATGCTGCAGCCACACATGCGGACCCATCTCGTGCCACTGAACGCTCAAGGGCTTTTTCATAGGCGCGGCGAAAGGACTGCCATCCAAACGCACAGGCCAAATACCATCGCGGGTGTAGGCAAAGCCGAGATTGCCACCTTGCACAGCGGGCTTAACGATGTCGCGTTTGCCGGTATAGGGGTTCGCGAACTCGTGCAGGAACTCCCCCGTCTCGAAATCCCGAAAGAAGGTAACCGTGTGACCACCGAGCTGAAAGTCGAGCCCACGGTGCGCGAACCAATAAACCTCCATACCCTCGAAACGAACCAATGGTCGCGGCGTCTCGCCCTCGCCGCGGACACCAAAGATCACCCCCGTGAACCACCACCGCACATCCTCTTCGTTGAGGCTCCCCTGCATACGCACCATGTTGCGAAGGTGCTCCTCTGGCCCCCAAGTCTCCAAGTGCAGTTCAGTCAAAGACGGTGTCACGCCCGCATTAGCTAAGCCCGCTTCGCTGCCGAGCCCAGCACCCAATATCAAACTTCCAGCCAACCAGTCGCGTCGACTGATCGACGGCACTGTGCCCGTCATTTCAAACGCACCGTCACTTGATTGTTCGCATCGATATCGGAGACGTCGATTTCGACTCCCATGATCGCCGCATAGCCGTACAAGCGCGGCTTCAGCCAAATCTCGTGTAGCTCAGCATCCGATAAATCGAACTGACCGATGCGTCGCGAAATCGCGAGCACATGTGAGAACGGGAAGGTAAAGCGTCGCATCCCTGGTGTGACTTGCAGATCTAGGCATAGTTGGTACAGGCAGGTCGTGCGCTCAAACATCGCCGTCAAAGCGAGCTCGCGATCTCCCGATCGTGCGATCTCGTCGCGAGTGCGTTCGAGCATGGGGCGCATGGTTTGAATGTCGTGCTCGACATACTGCCGAGAGAGCCCCTTGTTCTTGGCGAACTGCACGGAGTTCAAGTGCATTTTGACCAACGCATCGTTCATCTCGTGCTGATACGGCATCGAGTCTTTCAGCGTGCGGATCGCCAGTGCGACCGCCTGGCCCAAGAGCTCCTCGCGTCCTTCAAATCCGCTGGTGTTATTGGCCAAGTTACCCCCCATCGGCGTTTTATTGTGCGCCCTTTTGTAGTGCTGTTTACCCGTTCAGCCAATGATCACGCTCGCTTATACCGACCAGTTGTCCATTCGTTGGACATGGGGGTAGCCGAGTACTAGGCTAAGCGCTAGAGAGTCGCGTAAAAGTGCCGCGTTCGCACGGAGGTGAAGCGTGTACATCAATTTTTGGTACCCAGTCGTTCGCAGCGAGGATCTAGGGAAAACCCCTCAGAAGGTTCGCCTACTCGCCCACGACTTCGTCGTCTTTCGTGACGAACAAGGCAAGCCGGCGGTATTAGCCGACACCTGCATCCATCGCGGAGCCAGTCTCTCGGGCGGCAAATGCAAAGAGGATGGCACGGTACAGTGCCCTTATCACGGCTGGCGCTTCAATCGCGATGGCATTTGCACTCGCATCCCGTCCATCGGCAAAACCACGAAGCCGCCACCGCGCGCTCGAGTCGATTCGTATCCGGTAGAAGAAAAATACGGCATCGTGTTTGCCTTTCTAGGCGACCTGCCAGCCGATCAGCGTCCACCGATCATGCCGGTGCCGGAGCATGGCACGGATGAATGGCGCTCGACGCTCGTGACGTTCGACATCAACTACCACTACGAGCGCTCTATAGAGAATGGTCTTGATCCAGCACACAACGAATACGTCCACCCGACGCATGGCTATCAAGGTGAGCGTGAGGACACGTATCTGATGACGGAGCTACGCCCTCATCAAAACAACCCCTGGGGCGATGGATTCCTCTCGACCTTCGATGCGCCACCGCTGAAAAACCCCATCATGCGATTATTCCGCAAAGAAGGCGGCAAGATGGAGGCAGGCTCTGGCACCTATGGACCAAACCATATGTGGA
>JACCEC011108749.1_pt1 | contig 13486 bp, 18 predicted proteins | sample 7450121 | NCBI WGS metagenome assembly JACCEC01 (sample SAMN15323455, study PRJNA562643) | freshwater metagenome | isolation source: river surface water | place: USA:Blue River Watershed | collected 2017-08-18 | reverse complement strand
GGGCCTGTCGAGTGCGTGTCTTCACCTGGAAGCGGAAGTCTTGGAGGGCCGGGTGGATGCGGGGAACTGCCCGGTGATGGCGTGGTGCGCGTCCAATGCCGTCGTGCAGCGGGACGGTAAGGACAACATCCAGCCGATCAAGAAGCGCAGCCGGGGGCGGATCGACCCCATTTCCGCGCTGTGCATTGCCCGCCGTCTGGCGCTCGTCCACGAGGACGCGCCGAAGTCCGTCTACGAATCTCGTGGCCTTGCCACGCTGGGGCAGCGATGACGATCCGCGAACAGATGCGAGCGGCCTACATCAAGTCCAACCTGACGATCACGGATATCTCGGTCGCCTCTGGCGTGTCCGAGAACACCGTGCTCAACATCCTGCGAGGGCGGAACGTGACGGCGGGCAACCTGTTTGCCGTGGCCTCGGTGCTGGATGTGCGGGCAATTGACGTGCCGCGCATGAGCGCGTGATTTTCCTGCATTCGCCGCAACATTTTGCGGTATTCGCGATGGCGTCTTTGTCAAACTAAGGGCGCGTGCCTAGACCTCGCGTCTCCGGTCCCACGGTGGCCTCGTATGCAGGCTTCGCGTTGATGGCCGTGGGCGTGTGGGTGAACTTCGGGGCGGGCTGGGCCTGTCTCGGAGCGGGTGCGCTGCTCTTTGTGGCCGGCAACCTCGCGGAGATCAAGCAGCGGTGAGCCTGTTTCGGGGACTGTTCGAGCGCCGGTCCATCGGTTCCGAGGAACTGATGCGCTACCTGTCGCGTGGCGTGCAGTCCGTCTCGGGGCAGTCCGTCTCGGAATCGTCTGCCATGCGCGTGGCGGCGGTCTACGCCTGCGTCACGCTGATTGCGGGCACGCTCGCCACCCTCCCGATGCACGTCTACGAGCGCGTCGGTGACAGGGACCGGAGGCGTCGGGATAATCACCCCGTCGCGATCCTGTTCCGCAAGCCGAACCGCTGGCAGACCCGCGTGGACTTCTGCCAACAGATGCAGTCGTCGGTGCTCCTGCGGGGCAACGGCTACGCGCTCATCCAGTGGGACGGCACGACGCCGCGTGAGATGTGGCCGCTCCACCCGGACGCGGTAGAAGTCGAGCGCGGGCGCGATCTGTCGCTCCGTTATCACGTCCGCATGGACCCGACCTCGCCCACGAAGATCGTGCAGCCCGAGGACATGTTCCACGTGCGGGGCCTGTCGTCGAACGGCTTCACGGGGCGCTCGGTGCTTGGGGATGCGGCCGACGTCATCGGCATCGCGCAGGCCACGCAGGAACACGCCGGGACGTTCTGGGCGGATGGCGGCGGGCCGGATGTGGTGCTCAAGCACCCGAAGACGCTCAGCCAGAAGGCCATGACGTCGCTTGAGGAACACTGGGAAGCGACCTATGGCGGCGGCAAGGGCCAGCGCCGGGTGGCCGTGCTCGAAGAGGGCATGGATGTCTCGGCTATCAGCCTCACCAAGCAGGACGCGCAGTTCCTCGAAACGCGCAAGTTTCAGCGGGGCGAGATCGCTGGCATCTTCCAGGTGCCGCCGCACATGATCGGGGATACCGAGAAGTCCACGTCGTGGGGCACCGGCATTGAACAGCAGCAGATCGGCTTCGTGCAGTACACGATGCGCCGCTGGCTCGTGACCTGGGAGCAGGCGATCTGGCAGCAGTTCATCGAGGCCGAGCAGGCGTTCTATCCCGAGTTCAACGTTGATGGCCTGCTGCGTGGCGACCTCAAGACGCGCATGGACTCATATGCGCTCGGCATCACGAACGGCGTCTACAGCGTCAACGACGTGCGCCGGAAGGAAAACGAATCGCCCGTCGAGGGCGGCGATACCTACTGGCGGCAGTTGAATCTCGCGCCGCTGACGCAGGTCGATACGCCGGACACGCCGAGCGACCCGAACAACGGCAATGCAGACGACACCACGGGGGCGGAGGCCACGGTATGAGCGAACGCACCCGACTGGCGGTTGCCCTTGAAGTCCGCAGCATCGACGACGACGCCCGCACGTTCGAGGGCTACGGCTCGGTGTTCGGCACGCTGGACAGCTACGCGGACACGGTGAAGCGTGGCGCGTTCAAGCGGTCGCTGAAGGAATGGAAGGCGAAGGGCCGGATGCCCGCGATGCTCTGGCAGCACAACCCGGACGAACCCGTGGGCGTGTGGACGGAGATGGCGGAAGACGAGACCGGCCTGCTCGTCAAGGGCAAGCTCCTGACCACGGGCCGTGGCCCGCAGGCGTATGAAGCCCTCAAGGAAGGCGCGCTGTCCGGCCTGTCGATTGGCTTCGTGACGCGCAAGTCGCAGATTGACGACGAGTCGGGCGTGCGGACGCTGACCGATGTCGATCTGTGGGAAGTGTCGCTGGTGACGTTCCCCGCGAACGATCCGGCTCGTGTGACCTCGGTGCGTGCGGCGGGCGAGTGGCCCGACGAGCGCGAGTTCGAGGAATGGCTCCGGCGAGACGCCGGACTCTCACGAGCGGAGTCGAAGCGCGTGATCGCCACTTGTTACAAGCGGCTTCTGTGTGACGCAGAGGCTATCACCCCTACCCCTACCGTCATTGCGGGACGCCATGACGAGGGCAATCGAGAAGCGTTGATCGCCTTGCGATCAGTCCTCTCGGGAGTCCCCGCACATGGACGCAGAAGTCAAGAGCCTGATCGATGAGATCGGCCGTGGTTACACCGAGCTTCAGCAGACGCTGACGCAGAAGGCCGAACAGGCCGCGACGGGTGCCGTTGACCCGCTCATCACGTCGAAGATCGAAGCGCTGAACGCCGACATCACCGCCAAGGAAGTCAAGCGGGATGCGGCGCTGGCCGAGATGCGGTCGCGCATCGACGCGCTCGCCTTTACCGGCCCCAGCCAGAAGGACGGCGAGTCGGCCGAGCTGCGCGAATACCGCGCCAAGCTCGCGCAGTATATCCGTCGTGGCGACGAGAGCGGCCTGCGCGCCCTCGAACAGCGCGCCCTCTCGGTCGGCAGCGACCCGGATGGCGGCTACACGGTGGAAGCCGACAAGAACGGCCGCATCGTCTCGCGCATCTATGAAACGAGCCCGATGCGCCAGCACGCGTCGCAGATCACCATCTCGACCGATGCCCTCGAAGGGCTGATCGACAACGGCGAGGCGTCGGCTTCGTGGGTTGGCGAGGCCGGTTCGCGGTCGGAAACCAACACGCCCCAGCTCGGTCAGTGGCGCATCGTCGCGCACGAGCTCTACGCCAAGCCGAAGGCGACCCAGAAACTCCTCGACGATTCAGCCGTGGACATCGAAGCGTGGCTCATGGGCAAGGTGGCTGACCAGTTCGCCCGCTCGGAGAACACCGCGTTCTGCGTCGGCACGGGTGCCGCCAAGCCGCGTGGCTTCGCGAGCTATACCACGGCTGCGACGGCGGACGCCTCGCGCACCTGGGGTGAGTTCGAGCACGTCGCCACGGGCAGCGCCAGCAGCTTCGGCACGGACCCGAACGGTCTCCAGAAGCTCATCACGCTTCAGCACAAGCTGAACCCGGCCTACAGCGCGAACGCGAAGTGGTTCATGAACCGGACCACGGTTGCGGCGCTGCGCCAGCTGACGGACGCGTCGAGCGCCGGCAAGTTCGTGTTCGTGCCGGACTTCTCGGGCACCACGGCGGGCAGCGTGCTCGGCCGCGACATCGTGCTCTTCGAGGACATGGTGTCCTACACCACGTCCGGTGCCATCGCCATCGCCTACGGCGACATGCGCGAGACCTACCAGATCGTCGATCGCATCGGCATCCGCACGCTGCGCGACCCCTACTCGTCGAAGCCCTACGTCGAGTTCTACAGCACCAAGCGCGTGGGCGGCGACGTCGTGAACTTCAACGCGATGAAGTTCCTGAAGTTCTCGTAAGGAGCCTACGAACATGCGCGACATGACGAACAGCAAGCAGGTCAAGCGGGTGCTCTCGCCCGTCTCGGTGGCCGACAACACCGCCCAGGTGGGGCAGATCATCGACCATCAGGCGTTTGATGCGGCCACCTACGTCATCCTCACCGGCTCGCTGGCCGATGCGGACGTGACGTTTACGGTCCTCCTCGAAGAGTCGGACGATTCCGGCCTCTCGGGCTCCAACGTCGTGGCGGATGCGGACATGGTGTCGCAGTCGTCCTCGGCCCCGGAGACGGCGGCGGGCTTCCAGTTCGACGACGACAACGAAGTCCGCAAGCTCGGCTACGTCGGCTCGAAACGCTACACGCGCCTCACCATCACCCCGGCGAACAACGCCTCGGCGGCGGTGCTGGCGGCGTGCTGCATCCTCGAGAAGCCGTCGCGTCAGGCTGTCGTGCAGGCGGCTAGCTAGGCCGATGACCGTCACGATCCTCCGCCCTCGTCTGGAAATGGCTGACGCGGGCCGCGCTCGGGTGTTCACGATGGGGCAGGTCTGCGACCTGCCGCCCGTCGTGGCTGAGAGCTTGATTGCGACCGGATGGGCGGCGGCCGTGGTGGCCGCCCCCGTTCGTGACGTCGCGGCGGTTGTGCCGCCTGAGAGCGGCAAGCGTCGGAGGCGGGCGGCATGAACTACACGCTGAAGACCGCGCCGACCATCGAGCCGGTGGATCTGGCGCTCGCCAAGGTGCAGTGCCGCATCGAACCGGATGTCGTGGATGAGGACGGCGTGCTGGCCGCGTATATCGCGGCGGCGCGGAGCTGGATGGAAACCTACACCGGCCGGCCATTCATGACGCAGACGCGGCAGGTGAGCCTGCGGGGCTTCCCGACGCGTGTCTGGTTGCCGTTTGCGGCCCCGCTCGCCTCGATCACCCACGTCAAGTATTACGACACAGCGAACGCGCTGCAGACGCTCTCGTCGTCGGTCTACACGACGGCGGCGTTCTCGGAGCCCGCGTGTCTCACGTTGGTGGATGGGCAGACGTGGCCGTCCACTTTCTACCGCGATGACGCGGTGCAGATCGAATACGTGGTCGGCGTGTCGGACGTGGCGAGTGTGCCCCCGGCGCTGGTGCAGGCGGTGCAGATGCTCGTCGGGCACTGGTATGCCAACCGCGAGAACTCTGTGGTCGGGACCATCGCGGCCGATGTGCCATTCGCGGCTGAGGCGCTGTGCGCGCCCCATCGGCTGTTTGTGCGGGGGCCGCAGTGGTAAGGGCCGGCGTCCTGCGTGAGCGGCTGACCATCCAATCCGCGACGGGTGTCTCGGACGGGCAGGGCGGCACCACGACGGTGAACCCCACGACCGTGGCAACCGTGCGCGGCGAGCTTGTCGTGCGAGGCGCGACGGAGCTGCTCCAGGCCGAGTCGGTCGGATCGCACGCGCAGTATCAGTTCCGCATCCGCGCCCGGTCGGGCGTGAACGCGGGACAGACGGTGATCTGGACGCCGCAGTGGCCGGCGGATATGGCGGCGGTGACGTTGCAGATCCTCGGGGTGCAGCCTGAGCCGGATCGGCAGGGGCTGCTCCTCACCTGTGCGGTGGTGCAGTGATGGCGTATCTCTCGCTGTCGCCACTCTCTGCCGCCCTTTACACGCTGCTGAACGTGGCGGGCCTGAATGCGCTTGTGGGCACGCGGATTTACGATGACATCCCGCGCAACCCCACGTATCCGCTGGTGTGGTTCGAGGTGCAGGAGCCGCGTGACGTGCGCGGGTTCGGCCGTGGCGGGATGCCGGAGGTCAACATCCGCGTTCATGCGCTCACGCAATACCAGGGCGAGAAGCAGGGGCAGGCCATCCTCGCCAAAGTGATCGAGCTGCTGAAAGACCAGACGCTCACGGTCACGGGGTATGAGCAGGCGGGACAGGTCTTCTACGACGAGACGGTCGTGCTGAAGGACCAAGAGATCGAAGGCGTGAAGGTGCAGGAGAACGTGGCGATCTTCCGCACCTACCTGAACGAGACCTAACCATGCAGCCGACTGTGATTCTCACCGATGTCACCAAGACGCTGCCGACCGATGGCCGGTGCCCCGTCTGCAAGGCTGACGAGTCCCGCCGCGTGGCGCTGGGGCTGGCGGGCCTGCGCGAAGCGTGCGGCCAGTGTGGCTACGAATTTCCGGAGGACGCCCGTGGCTGAGAAGTATGTCGCCGTGACACGCGGCTTTGCGTATCCCGTGGGCGCGGATCTCGCGCTCGTGCGGAAGGCGGGCGGCTTCTCGAAGCTCCCGGCCGATGCCCGCGCTACGGTGCGGTTCAAGACGGTGCGTCCGGGGCAGGACTGTAGCGACATGCCCGCCGAGTCGCTGGCGCACTACCTCTCGCGTGGCGACGTCGCCCGCGTGGAACAGGCAGAGGAGTAACCGATGGCGATGTATGGCTCCTCACAGGTGGGCTTCCTGCTCGTGGGCGGCTACTCGCTCCTTCCGGCCAAGCCGAAGGGACTGAGTGAGACCGTCGAGGCGATGCAGGAAGACACTTCGGGCCTCGGGGATACCTGGGGAGAGGTGACTCCGACCGGCATGAAGAAGGCCGAGTTGTCACAGGACGGCGCGTTCTACAACGAGGGCACGAACTCGGCGCACGAGGCGCTGAAAGCCTCGCAGACAACGAGCCGCGTGGTGTGCCTCGGCATGGAAGGCAACACCATCGGCAAGCGGTTCATCGGCTACCGGGGCGTCTACGCGCACAAATATGACGTGCTGGCGAAGGTCGGCGGGCTGACGAAAGCGAACGTCAGCTACACCGTCAGCGGCAACCGTGATGAGGGCATCATTCTCCAGTTGCTCGACGCGAAGACGTCGGACTGGAATACGGAAGGCGCGGATTCGTTCGACTACACGACGGACCCAGCCCAGCGAGTGATTCCCATCTCGACGGCCTCGAAGGCGGCGACGTGCGTGGTCACCACGTCTGTGCCGCATGGGCTGACGTCTGGGGACATCGTGCTCATCAGCGGCAATACGCTGTCCGGCCCGGCCATCAACTCCCAGCTCACCGTCACGGTCACGGGCACCACGACGTTCACGGTCCCGGTGAACACCGCCGCCAGCAGCGGCGCGGGCACGGGCGGCTCGTTCGTCAAGGCGAACTCCACGGGCGGTGGCATCGCGTTTCAACAGGTCACGGCGCTTTCGGGCTTCACGGGGTTTGTCGGCAAGGTCCGCGATTCCGCCGACGACGTGACGTATGCGGACTTGGCGACGTTTGCCAACGTCACGAGCGCGCCTGCGGCGGAGTCGGTGGTGGTCGCTGGCACGGTGGATCGGTATCTCGCCTACGACGGCAACGTCACGGGCTCTGGCTCAATCACGGTCTTTGCAGGTTTCGCGAGGAGATAGCACATGGCGATGTTCGGTTCCACCTCAGTCACGATCACCTACGACGACGGCCCCGGCGGCACCGGCCGCGCCATCACGGACTACGTGACGGAGATCGGCGGCATCTCCATCGAAGCCTTGCAGGCGGATACGTCGGCCTTCGGGGACGTGTGGGGCGAGTCCACGCCGACCGGATTCAAGACCGTCGATGAGGTCTCGATCAAGGGCTTCTACAACGACGCGGCCACGACCGGCCCGCACGTCGTGTTCAAGGACGTGGACGACTCGCCCAGCGATTCGACGCGTACCCTCGTGGTGGTGTTCGGCGGCACGAACGGCACGTTCACCATCGAGACGCGCCTGAAGAAATACATGGTCGGCGCGAAGGTCAAGGGCCTGACGGAGTTCGAGGCCGTCGTGGTCCCGACCGGCTCTGGAGCGTGGTCGTAACGATGTTCGCATCGAAGACGACGAAGGACGTGCCGCTGCCGAGTGACCCGTCGATCACGGTCACGATTGGCAAGCTCTCGTGGTTGCAGCGCCGGGACGCGGCGGCGGAGTCGCAGCGGGCGACCCGCCGCGAGATTGCGTCGATGGGCGGGATGGACGAGTTCCGAAAGCTGTTCTCCTCGGAGAAGCCTGCCGAACCGTCCACGCCCGCGCCGGTCGTCGAGGCGGACCCGTTCCTCACGCACGACACGCGCACCGTGCTCGTGTGCGGCATCAAGGCGTGGTCGGTCGATGTGCCGGTCACGCCAGAAGCCATCGCGGACTTGAGCGAGGAAGACGCGGAAGGGCTGGCGCGGGCGATTCTCGCGCTGTCGCTGCCGTCGCCCACGCTGGAGGCCGACCGAAAAAACGCCGGTTAATCCTGCATAAGCACCTCGCGGGTGCAGGAGATGAGCCGCTCCCCTGGCAATGGGATGTCGGCGTGGTGTGCGAGGGGTTCCGGTGTCTGCCATCGCAGGCGGAAGCGGAGCTAAACGACAACGCCGAACTCGTGTTCGACATTCTCGATCTGTGGAACTACCGGGACGCCTACTTCCGGCACAAGCAGATCGAGGCGCTACCGGACCTGAAGGCGCGCACGAAGGCGCGGGCGGGGGACGACGCCGTGGCGGAAGTGATCCGCAACGAGTTCGAGCTACAGGGGATCGCCAGTGAACGTCTCGGTGACGATTGAGCACGACACCATCACGCAGGCGATGACGCGTCTGGGCGATGCGGCCGACGCCGTGTTGCGAGACGTGGCGCGTGATACGGCCGACAAGCTCAAGGCCGAGATGCAGGCGCGGCTCCGTCGTCAGACGTCAGGCACCGGCAAGACGGCGGATGCCGTGACGGTCGAAACGACCGAGGACGGCTACGCGAAGGTCACGTCTGGCGAGATGGGCTCACGTCCGGCGAACCTGCCGATCTGGCTGGAGTTCGGCACGAAGCACATGACGGCGCGGCCCTACTTCTACGGGTCGATCCAGTTGGAGCAGGGCGCACATCTGCGGCGTGTGGAAGACGCGTTGCAGCAGGCCATCGACGGGCTGGGAGACTGATATGGCACAGCCCTCAATGGTTGTTCGAGTCGCGGCGAATCTGGCTGAACTCCGCAAGAATATGGCGGAGGGGCGCGACCAGATCGAGGCGACCCGCGCCGGTTTCCAGAAGCTCGCCACGTCGTTTCAGGGCGACAAGATCATCCAGGCCGCGCACAACGCGGCAGCGGCGGTCAATCAGATCGGCGGCGCGTCGAAGCTGACCGAGGCCGAGCAGGCCCGCGTGAATCGCACCGTTGAGGCCGCGCTGGCGAAGTATGCCGCGCTCGGGCGCGAAGCCCCGAAGGCGCTGACAGACCTCGCGGCGGCCACGCAGAAGACCGAGCAGCACACGTCGTTTCTCGCCACGGCGGCGGGCAAGATGGTGGCGGCGTTCTCGGTCGCGGCCATCGCCAACGTCGCCAACAAGGTGCTGGACCTCACGGGGAAGCTCACGGACCTGAGCGGGAAGACCGGCATCTCGACGGACGGCCTGCAAGTCCTCCAATACACGCTCGGCCAGTCCGGCGTGTCGATGGAGCAGGCGGCGAACGCGGCGGTCAAGATGTCGCGGGGCCTCGTGGACGGCGACAAGGGCGCGGCCGAGGCGGTGGCGAAGCTCGGCCTGAACGTCGATGCGCTCATTGCCTCCGGGCCTGAGCAGGCGTTCCTGCAAATCGGCTCGGCTATCGCTGGCGTTCCGGACCCGATGCAGCGGGCGGCGCTGGCGACGGAAATCTTCGGCAAGGCGGGCGCGGACCTACTGCCCGGCTTCACCACGAACATGGCCGCGCTCGGCGCGGAGGCGCAGCGTAGCGGCGCGATCATCTCGGCGGACCTCGTGGCGGCTGGTGATGCGGCCGGCGATTCCTTGACGCGGTTGCAGGGGACGGGGCTGGCGCTCATCGCTAACGTGTTCCTGCCGATGGCCCCTGGTATCGAGGCCGTCGCCAACTGGCTCGGCACGGCCCTGACGACGGCGCTCGACCTCGCTCGTGGCGGCGTGGATGCCCTCGTGATCAAGGGCATGGAAATGGAAATCTGGCTCCGCGAAATGGCCCTCTCGATTGCCGAGACGGTCAAGGCGGTGCCGGGGCTCGGGCGCGTGTTCGGCAAGACGTCCGAGGACATCGAGGGGATGCGCCGCTCGGTGCAGGAGTCCAAGGACGCGCTGAAAATCTACACGACCGAGGCGGTCACGCCCGCGACGGCAGCCGTGACGGCGGCGGCTCCTGTGACGCGCACGTATGGCGAGGCGCTGACCCATGTGGCCACGTCGGCGCAGCAGGCCACCGTCGCGGTGGGCGCGATGCAGGGGCCGAGCGCCGAGATGCTGAATCTCGAATCGCGCACGCTGCAAGAGACGGTGAAGCTGAACGGCGAATTGATCCGCTGGGCGAACACGAACGGCGCGGTGCTGGCTCCGTCGATTCGTCAGGTGAGCGGCGCGTTGTCTGATCAGTCCGCGCTCATGGCGACGGCGAACACGCAGTGGATCGGGTTCGCGGGCTCGGTGCAGCAGAACACCACGGCGGCGGGCTCGAGCGCGGGCGGCTTCTTTGACAAGCTCAAGGGCCTGTTTGGCGGCGGCGGCGAAGGCGGCGGCGGCAAGATGTCGCAGCTCCTCAACCAGATCGGGCCGCAGTTCGCGGGCGCGTTCCTCGGGCCGGGGTCGGCTGGCGACAAGATGAAGGCGTTCGCCACGCAGGCGGCGGGGACGCTCATGGGGATGATCCCCGGAGTCGGCCCGTGGCTCCAGCAGTTCTCAGGCCCGATCATCGAGGGCCTGTCGAAGCTGGCGAGCAAGGCTAAAGACCTCCTGTCTGGCATCTTCGGCGGGCCGTCTGCGACCGAACGCGAGCAGCGCACCCTCGTCAAGACGTTCGAGGAAGACTTGGCGCGGGCGCTGACCGAGCAGCAGAAGCTCGAAGCGGGCGGCGAGTCGTGGAAAGAGACGGTCATCGCCATCCGTGACGCCTACATCGCGCAAGGACGCACGGCGGCGGAGGCCGAGGCGGACGCGAAGCGGCTGTGGGAGTCGTCCAAGCAGGGCGCGGGCGCGACGGCGGCGGTCATTGCCGACATCGAGCGCAAGATGCGCGAAGCGGCGGCGGCGGGCGTGGACATGGCGAACCGCGTGGGCGATGCCATCGACGGCATCCCGCGCGACGTGGACGTCAACGTGAACTTCCGGCGCAACGGCGACGAGACCGAATACGCGGAGACGCCGGGTTTCTCGTCGGGCTCTCGCGGGATTCGGGACTTCGGTAAGGGCACGCTGGCCGTGCTCCACGGGCGCGAGCGCGTGCAGACCGAGGCGCAGATGAAAGCCGAGCACAAGGCGCTCACGAACGCGGCGGGCGTGACGGTGGACGGCGGCGGGTCGGAGATCGCGGGCGAGATTCGCCGCATGTTCACCGACCTGAAGATGACGTTGCCGCTGGCGATGCGGGACGCGTTGCAGGGGGCGCGGTAGGTGGCGACACCCACCGTGGAGATGGGGCTCGGCGGGTCGCTGCGTGCGCTCGCTGCCTCGTATTCCAGCGGCTACTGGTTCTCCAGTATGCGCGCCTCAGCGTCCATCGCCGTGGTCATTGACGGCGGTGTGGTGAAGCTCAACGGCAACCCGATAGCCTCGCGTGCCGTGAATGGATGGGTGACTGCCGATCCGTGGCTGTCCATTTCGAGCGGCGCGTCCATCAACAATGCCGGAGAACTGCCAGAGGGCGAAAGCAGCGTGGCGCTGAACGGCACCACGGGCAACATGTCTCAGACCTTCTCGGCGATGGGCACGTCGCCGGGGACGCTTGAGGCGGTGGTGCGTATCGACGCGACGCCGGGCGCTGGCGTCGAGCCGTTGATCTGGGGCACGTCGGATTTCGGGCTGACCTACCGGAATGATGGTCGGGTTTATGCCTACTATGACGGTTCCTCGGTCACGTCTACGGCGCTCTCAACTGGCGGCGTGGCGCATCTCGTGCTCACGCGGGCCGGCACGTCGCCAACGGACTCGGTGAAACTGTACGTGAATGGCGTGGCGGCGTCGGCCACTCCCTCCCGTGTCTCGCTCACCGAAACGATCTGGCAGTGCGGCAACCACTGGATTGATCCGGACTACCTGGAGGGGCGGATCTACTTCCTCTCCGCCTACGACGTGGAACTGTCGGCGGGTCAAGTCGCAGCAAACTACGCGGCCATCTCGTGGACCGACGTGACCAACGACACGAAGGGCGCGACCCCGCTCGTGATCGAGCGAGGCATTAGGGACGACAAGCCAAGCACCCGCGTGGCGTCCACCGGCACCTGTACGTTTGCCATGAACAACCTCGCCAGCAATAGCGGTGGGGTCACGGGCTACTACTCGCCGGGGCACGCGTCGTGCCGTGCGGGCTTTGGGAAGGGCACGCCTGTGCGCGTCACGCAGGGGGCGGATGTGCTGTTCCGTGGGCGTATCCGCCAGATCGCCCCAACTCCTGGTAAGGGGCTGGGCAACCTCTCCCAAGTCGTCGCCACTGACTACATCGACACGGCGGCGACGTTCCTGATGGAAGGCGTGCCGATCCTTGAGGGCGTCACTGGCGATCAGGTGTTCGCCACCGTGACAGGGCTGATCACGAACCAGCCGTCAGGCATCACGACCTATCCTGGGACCGAGACGTATACGCTCGCGCTTGACAACACGCGAGACGAGGCGGTCACGGCGCTATCGGAGTTCCACCGGCTTGCCGTGTCTGAGCTTGGGTATATCTACGTCTCGCGTGAGGGCGCGCTGGTCTACGAGGCGCGTGGCACGCGCATGACCAACGCCACGAGCGCCACCGTCACGCTCGCGGACACGATGCACGGGCTTGACGTGGCGGAAGTCTCATCCTCGTCGCTCAACCGCGTGCAGATCACTACGCACCCGCGTGCAATTGATTCGGCCGCGACGACCGTGCTGTTTGCGCTGACCAACCCGTTACAGATCGCGGCGGGTGAGACCAAGACGATCATCGGGCCGTTCCGCACGGCGAGTGCTCCCGGCATCACGACACGCGTGGGCGGGTTGGAGATGGTGGACCCTCCGGTGGCCACGACGGACTACACAATGAACTCGGCCTCTGATGGCACGGGCGTTGACCTGACCGCCTCGCTGGCCGTCGTCGCCAACTACGGCGCGAACGGCGTGCAGTTCGTGCTCACGAACAACGACGCGCAGCCCGCCTACATCACCAAGCTCCAGTGCCGGGGCAAGGGCGTGTATGACTTCCGCACGGTGGTGGTGCGCTCGCAGAACGATGCGGCCGTCGCGGCGGATGGCGTGAACGCGCTCAACCTCGACATGTTCTATCAGGAAGACCCAAACGTCGCGCAGTCGATGGCGGACTCCATCCTGAGCAGCTACGGCGACCTGTCAGGCACCCGCGTGCAGCGCGTCGAGTTCTACCCAGACGCGGCGGGGATGCCTGCCATCCTACACCAGAAGGACATCTCGGATCGTGTCGCCATCAGTGAAACCGTGACGGGTGCCACGGGCGAGTACTACATCAACGGCGTGAAGCACGAATACCAGTGGGGCAAGCTGCCCCGCATCACATGGTGGCTGACCCCGGCAGAGCCGGTCAGCTATTGGATTCTCGGGCTCACGGGCGCGTCGGAATTGGACGACACGACCGTGCTGGCTCCGGGCTAGGGTGATGGCGCTACACGAATCGCCCTGCCGCATCTCTCTGCCGCCGAGC
>JACCEC010553898.1_pt1 | contig 13490 bp, 14 predicted proteins | sample 7450121 | NCBI WGS metagenome assembly JACCEC01 (sample SAMN15323455, study PRJNA562643) | freshwater metagenome | isolation source: river surface water | place: USA:Blue River Watershed | collected 2017-08-18 | reverse complement strand
GGTATTGCACTGGATGCGCATTACTCGGTGTTGGCCGGTTTGCTGCCTGCGGGCGAAGACTTGCGTGTTCACCAGTTGCTGGTCACGCTCGGGTTCAAACTTTGGAACGACCATCTCGAAGCCCGCAACGCCAGCGGTCGCTTAGCCGTGTTGCAAGGTTTGACCGAGTTCAGAGAGCACTTAGGCGGTGAACTCACCATCACTTTGCTGAGCGCCATCGGCAAAGGCATTGAGGTGCATGAAATCAATGACACTTGGGTCACCGAATCTATCGCCTGGTTGAAACAACGCAAATAATGCAATGCATCTGCCGCAACTGAAAGCCCAACCGCATCTTTCCTATTGCACCAACATACATGCAGGGGAAAGCTGGGCCGATGTACGTGACAGCTTGAATGTGTTTGTGCCGCCTATCCGCGATGCACTCACAGACGGTGCGCCCATGGGCATTGGCTTGCGCCTCTCAGGCCAAGCCGCTTTCAGCTTGCAACAGCCCGATGAATTACAAGCATTCAAGCAACAACTGAAACAACTCAACGCCTATGTGTTCACCTTGAATGCATTTCCCTATGGCACCTTCCATGGCGTCAAAGTCAAACAAGATGTGTATTTGCCCAACTGGACCAGCGATGAGCGGGTTCGCTACACGACAGCGTGCATAGATATTTTGGCGGCCTTGCTGCCCGAGGGCGTGAGAGGCAGTATTTCCACCGTCCCTGTGGGTTTTCGTGACGCCACAGACGCGCCCGGCGCCATGGACCGCATACTCGACAACCTGTTGCTTTGTGTGGCGCATTTGGTGCGTACACACCAAACCAGCGGCAAATTCATTGCATTGGCGCTCGAACCCGAACCGGCCTGCTATTTAGAAACCACGCAAGAAGCGGCTGACTTCATCACACAACATATGCGCAGCGCCGGGTCAGTCAACAAACTCTCGCAGATGCTGGGTTGCTCGAATGAACAATCCCTGCAAGCCTTGCAACAACACATAGGCGTGTGCTTTGACGTGTGTCACAGCGCGGTGGAGTTTGAAGACCCGATGCAAGCCATGCGCAGTTTGCGCGATGCAGGCATTGGCATACCGAAAATTCAACTCTCCAGTGCCGTGCGTATTCCTGCCATGAGCCACGCCTTGCTAGACACCGTGCGTCAATTTGACGACGCGGTGTATTTGCACCAAGTCGTGGTGCAACAGCAAGGTTTGACCCGCTTTGTAGATTTACCGCAAGCCATGTCTGCTTACAAAGCTGGTCAAGCCGATGGTGAATGGCGGGTGCATTGCCATGTGCCGGTTTTTCTGGAACATGCAGGCGACATGTCCACCACGCAAGCGCAGTTGCTGCAAACCATTGAAGCCTGCAAACTCGAGGGTTTCTCTTCACACCTTGAAGTGGAAACCTATACCTGGGATGTGCTGCCTGCATCCTTGAAAACCGAAACCAAAGCACAGGCGATTGCCCGTGAATTGCTGTTCGTTAAACAAGCACTGATGTCATGACACACTCCACAAACCCCTTGGCCCGCCTGGGCATGATGCTCAAAATCGGCAGAGTCTCTAACCTGCCCACAGTGTGGACCAATGTACTGGCGGGTGCTTTTTTGGCGGGTGTGCAAACAGACCCGACCAAGTTGCTGTGGATCATGCTGGCCATCACTTTGTTTTACACCGGCGGCATGTATTTGAACGATGCCTTCGATGCAGACATCGATGCACGCGAGCGACCCGGGCGCCCTATTCCCTCCGGTCAGATTTCCGCCAAAGCCGTGTCTGCCATCGGCTGCGCGTTGTTGATGGCTGGCATTTTTATCGTCGCACCCTATGGCGCGCTGGCCGTGCAAGCGGGCGTGGCTTTGAGCCTGACCATTCTTTTGTACAACGCTTGGCACAAAGGCAATGTGATTTCGCCGGTCATCATGGGCAGTTGCCGCGCGCTGGTGTATGTGGTGGCTGCCTGGTCTTTTGCTGACTTGACACCTACCGCCTTGGTCTGGGGCATACTCGCGGTTTTCACACACATCGCTGGTCTTACCTATGCGGCTAAACAAGAAAGTCTGGACCGCATCGACCGGTTGTGGCCGCTGGCGATTCTGGCCGCACCCTTGGTGATCTTCTTGGCTAATTTCAATCTCAATACTCCGGCGATCGTTGCTTTGTTGCTGCTGGCTGCGGCCGATATGTATGCCGTGCGCCTGCTCGCGCTGCGCCGCCAAGGCGGGGACGTGCCGCGCGCGGTCGCGCAACTGATCGCCGCTTGCGCTTTACTGGATGCTGCCGCTGTGGCGCTGTCAGGCGGCTCTTGGCCCTGGGTAGCCGCCTGTATAGTGGCTTATGTGATTTGCCGCTTGTTTCAAAAATTCATACCGGGCACCTGAGGTTTTGCTATGTACCCCAAACACCAACATCTTCCCGCCGAGGCGATTCCCCAAGCTATTAAATTGTTGAGTGGATGGTTGAAGTCGCGTTTGGCTGCTGAACCGTTTCAATGGTTCGAGACTGAATTAAACGCATTGCAAGCCAAGCCTGAACAGGCCAGATGGTTCAAAGCGCTGGGCTTGACACCACGCAAACTCGGCAAAGCAGATTTGCAGCCCACAGCGGCTGAACTGCAAGCAGCATCCCAGTTGCGTCACGGGCTGGACCCGACCGATTGGAGCGTCGACCAAACCGCGCGTATTTGTTTCACTCTGGCGTTTCACCAAGCCGATGACGCCAGTTTCGCTCACCAGGTATCTCTGCTGGTGGACACGTCTGAAATCAATGAACTGCTGGCCATCTTCCGTGGCTTTGCGCTGTTCCCGCATCCGCAAGCGCTCGAGCCCAAAGCGCGTGAAGCCATCCGCTCCACCATGCGCCCTGTGTACGAAGCCATGGCGCATCGCAACCCATACCCTTTAGAGTTTTTTGACGAAGCCGCCTGGAACCAGATGATCGTCAAAGCCTTTTTTCTGGATTCATCCATCTGGCCAATCCAAGGTGTTGACGAACGCTACAACTTGGACTTATCGATTGTGCTGATCAAACTGGTGCAAGAGCGCTGGGCTGCCGACAGGTTCATCGCACCTGAAATTTGGCGCGGCGCGGTGCCTTGTGCCAACGCCGAGGGTGTGGCGGTGATTTTGCAGGCCTTGAACGGCAAAGCGCGTGAAGCGGAAATTCAAGCCATAGCCAAAGTCTGCATAAGCCACCCGCAACTGTGCGACCCTCAAGTCATTGCCGCTGTGAAAAATAAAACCCTTCAATCAGACCCTGCCAATATGGCGTGGTCTGAATTTGCAGGCCCTTCTTACGAGTAACAACGATTTCCACACCCTCTGCTATGGCTGACACTTCCACTGACTGTAAACAAGCCCCCGGACTTTTCGGTCCGGTGGTGAATCTTGGCAAATGCGAAGCCAAAGGCGACTGCGTGCGTGTTTGTCCTGAGTCGGTGTTTGAAGTCCGTCGTATTGACGAAGCGGATTTTCAACCGCTGGGGTTCTTAAACAAATTGAAAATACGCGTGCACGGCATGAAGGTGGCTTACACGCCCAATATTGATGCCTGCCTGGCTTGCGGCTTGTGTGTGGCCGCTTGCCCTGAAAAGGCCATCACACTCAGCCGACGCTAGTTATCGAATTATTTTTTAACGACCAACAGTTTGATGCTGTCAATCTGCTTTTGGTAAATGTCGCCTGACATTTCAAATATCTTTTTGCAATAAGCTGAAGCATCTGCGCTTTGCTTTTGCTGGTGCTCGACCACTGCCGGCGATTTTTTCATGTCCTGGTAAGTGGCATCGATTTTCTTGCCGCTTGGAAACTCAATTTGATCCAGCTTTTGAAAATAATCAGCAAACTGTTTGTTAATGCCTTCTCGCTGACCAGGTTTGGTCAAAAAATCTTTGGGAATGGCATCTAAAAACACGTTCAAGTCAAAGTCAGGAAAAGACTGCCCTTTGCAATTCGGATCTGCATCGATTTGCTTTTTCAAACCAAAAGCAGTGATGACACCGAAAGTGGCTTGAAAAATGCGCTCGCTGTTGTCGAGTTCTGCGGCTTGGACGGGGCTGGCCAGTGTCAACAAAACAGACATGCCAATTAAAAGTTTTTTCATGGTGGCTCTATTCAAAAATAAAAGACTTGACAGAATTGAGTTGTAAATCTCAACAGACAAGCCTTAGGTTTTAGCAGTTTTTTTGGATTTGGAGCGGATGAAGCTCACAAGATCCCATATTTCTTCGGGGGTAAAGGCTTGTTTCCAAGCAGGCATGGTGTTTTTGCCGTCGGCAATTCTAAAAGCCATGATGCCGTCTGGAAAAATGGGAGGCAGGGCCACCATGGTCAAGTCTTTGGGTTTGGCGCTGAGTTGGGCGCTGGCCGGACCGTTGCCTTCCCCGTCCGGTCCGTGACATGCCTGGCAGTGTTGAGTCCACATCGCTTCACCGCGCACCACCGACTCTGTAGAACCCTGGTAGGGATTGGTTTGAGTTGCGGCGAGCAACAACTCTTTTTGCATGTAGCCAGTTACAACCACCGCTAACAGCAAGACCAGTAAAATTCTTTTCATCATGATTTAACTGAAACTAACTTGAGTTAAATCTATTTTAGACCTCCACTTTCCCAAAATATTTGTCTTAGCCACAGATTCTTTTTCAACCTTATTCACCCTCTGACAACGCAGATTCACTCACTGAAGTACCTATGACTTATTCACACGTTTTTTCCAAATGTATTTTCCTAGCGGCAGCCCTGTTGGGCTTGCTTTTCGGGCAAGCGGTCAACGCTCAAAATTTATCTATGAAATTGTTGATCAGCGAATTGACCTCGCCTATCCATCTCGAAGAATTGCCTGACGGTTCTGGTCGCATGCTGATCGTGCAACAAGACGGCTTGGTCAAACTGATGTTGCCTGACGGCAGCTTGCAGCCAGAGCCATTCCTGGATTTGCGCAGCCGCATGCTGCCTGTCGCCAATGATTTTGAAGAACGCGGCTTGCTCGGTTTCGCCTTGCATCCACAGTTTGCCAAGAACGGCCGTTTCTTTGTCAGCTACTCGGCACCCCTGCGTGCTAGTGCACCGCAAAACTGGAATTACACACGGCATGTTTCGGAGTTCACCAACAAACCCGGTAGCGTCGCTCCTGTGGACCTCAACACAGAACGTGTGTTGATTGCACTTGATTGGCCAAGCCGTAAGCACAACGGCGGTGCCATGGCTTTCGGTCCGGATGGCATGTTGTTTATCGGTATGGGCGACAGCGGCGCGTCTCACGGTATCGGCAAATCTGTCATCTGGGAAGCCTTCAATGTGCCGGCCGAAGGCTTGCACTGGGACAAAATGGCGCAGGACAAGCAAAGCTTGTATGGCAAGATTTTGCGCATCGATGTAGACCATGGGTTTCCTTCTTACGCCATCCCCAAAGGCAATCCCTTCAATGTGACGCAAGGCCGTCCGGAAATCTGGGCTTGGGGTTTTCGTAACCCTTACCGCATCGCTTTTGACAGCAACGGCAATGGCGACTTGTACGTCACGGCGATCGCAGAGACTTTGTGGGAAGCCGCCTACCGTGTCAGACGTCCGGGCAACTTCGGCTGGCCTTTGATTGAGGGTTCACGCTGCGTAGACCGGTTGATGCCGCGCAAGCCGCCGGTGCAATGTGTCAAACAAGGACTAGACGGCGAAACGCTTGAACTGCCGGTGGTGGAATACGCCAACATGCAAGTGAACCACCCGGACTCTGCATCGCTTGAAATCAAAGGTGTGGGAACGGCTGTCACAGGCGTGCGCATGTACAGAGGCAAACAAATCAAATCTTTGCAGGGTAAATTGCTGATTGCCGACTGGAGCGCATCGTTCAAACAAGCTTCGGGACAATTGTTTGTAGCTACTCCCAACACGCCCAAAGACAAACTCTGGGCCTTGGAGAAATTGATTCAAACCGACAGCCGAATCATCAGTTTGTCTGAAGACCGCAGCGGTGAAATTTATGTACTGACCCATGAAGGCATGGGCCCGTTTGGCAACACCGGCAAGGTTTATAAATTGGTTGCTAACCCCTGATTAACGCAGGGGGAACATAGTCTTGATTAAGGGGTGCAAACCTTCTTGATCAAGGCTTCAAAAAATGAGCCTGATGATGGGTAGTACCAACGGAAATAGCGTTTTTTGGGCCCGCCTGATGCTTGTTGTGTGACTTCACCGTTGCCCATTTGGCCGTCAAAGTCAGTGAACTGAACCTGGCGCTGACGACCTGCATTGCATTCGATGTGGCGCACAGAAATGCGTGAACTCGTCAAAAAAGCACAACTGTCACCTTTGCAAGCTTCTTTTTTGTTGTCAGGAAAATCTTGCAAAGTGGTTATTTGCTTGGCCCCATCTACCTCTCTGATGGACTGTAAATCGATGTAATAGTTTTCACCGAACTCCGGGTTCTTGATCAACAAAGTCCATTCTGCTTGCGCCATAGTGGATAAGGTGAGTAATGTCAGTATCAAAGCGCGTTTCATCGCAGAACTCCAAAAATAAATCAGATATAAAAAAATCCTCTGTGAAGAGGAATTGACACGGTCATTTTAGGGTGCGTGATGCGCAAAGCACACGCAAGGGGTTATTTATCAATTTGCCGGCTTTTTCTTCAGAGAGTCGTGTGAAAAACCGTGCTACAACATTTATCTGCCAGTTTCACAATCTTTCAGCATGGCGTTTCCCGCACCTTCCACGGTCCAACTGTCGCCATACCCGCCGTAAACAAGAGATAACACCATCAACATGTTTTTCTTCTCGACTGAATTGTCCGGTTTGAGTTCATCCAAACGCTGTCTGGCCTCTTTGGGAACCAAACCGGATTCCCGCCACTGCATGGCTTGAGAAGCAAAACGGCCGATATCCTCGCAAGTCATGCTACCCAGCGGATAAGTACCGGCAAACACCTGCGGGCTGATGCAAAGCAATCCCATGATGAAGTAGTGGTGAATTTGTCGCATAAGTATTGACCCTGATAAGAGCTTGAGAAATAGGTTGATCATAAACACCGACCCGGCACCTGCATGGCAGGCCATAAAAAAGTTCAACAAGCAGGTGTAAATGCGTATGATTTAACTCATAAGAACAGGATGTCACCAAACAAACCATAGACAACACCGAAAGAGACAACACCATGACGACTTCACCTACCTTGATTCTTGACCGTGTGTATGAACACGAAAAAAACTACGCACAAGAAATCTTTCTGACTCAACCTACCGGTCAAGGACAGGTGACCCATTACACCTGGGCGCAGACCTTGGATGAATCACGTCGCATGGCTGCGCATTTGGCTTCCCTGGGTCTGCCGCGCGCTGCACGCATTGCCATCTTGTCCAAAAATTGTGCGCATTTTTTCATGGCCGAATTGGCCATTTGGATGGCGGGCTACACCACGGTCGCCATTTTTCCCACCGAGCATGCAGACACTGTGAAATTTGTGCTCGAGCATTCCGAAGCCAGCTTGCTGTTTGTCGGCAAACTCGATGAATGGCATAAACAAGAACCCGGCGTGCCTGCGCAACTGCCTCGCATTGCATTCCCCTTGGCACCTTCAACCAGTTACGACAAATGGGACGACATCATCTCGCGCACCCAACCTATGGCCGGGGACGCGTTGCGCGAACCCACCGATTTGGCCATGATCATTTACACCTCTGGCTCGACCGGACAACCCAAAGGTGCCATGCATTCGTTTGAACGCATCACCGCTGCGGCCAGCGGCATCATCACTCAAATGGACGACAACCTAGGCACCCACAGCCAGCACCGCATGCTCTCTTACCTGCCTTTGGCCCATGTGTTCGAGCGTGCGTTTGTCGAGTCCGCGGCTTTCATGCACGGACGTTTGCAAGTGTTTTTTGCGGAATCCCTAGACACGTTTGTGCAAGATTTGCAAAGAGCCCGTCCCACCATATTTATTTCTGTACCGCGCTTGTGGTTGAAGTTCCAGCAAGGCGTGTTTGCCAAGATGCCGGCCAAGAAATTGAATCTGTTGCTGAGCATCCCGGTGTTGGGCGGTATCGTCAAAAAGAAAATATTGGCCGGTCTCGGGCTTGACCATGTGAAGTTGGCAGGCAGCGGTTCTGCGCCTCTGCCTTCAGACCTGATCCGCTGGTATCGCCGCCTGGGTTTGAATCTGGTCGAAGGCTATGCCATGACCGAAGATTTCGCTTATTCGCACAGCCAAACCAAGGACAAAAACGACCCGGGCACAGTCGGACCTCCCTACCCCGGCGTGCAAGTGCGCATCAGCCCCGAGGGGGAAATTCTGATCAAGTCACCTGGTCAGATGGTGGGCTACTACAAGCGTCCGGATCTGGATGCCCAAAGTTTCACCAGCGACGGTTTTTTCAAAACCGGCGACTTAGGCTCACGCATGGCTGACGGTCAATTGACCATCACCGGTAGGCTCAAAGAACAATTCAAGACCAGCAAAGGCAAATACGTCGCGCCGGCGCCGATTGAAAACCGCTTGAATGCCCACCCCATGATCGAGTTGTCCATGGTCTCCGGCAGCGGCTTTGACAAGGCCTATGCCTTGGTGGTGCTGGCTGAAGACTTGCGCCCCAAAATGCATTTGGAAGACATCAAAAAAGAGATTCACGACGAACTCACTGATTTACTCAACCATGTAAACAAACAATCAGCTGACTATGAGCAACTCAAAATGCTGGTGGTCGCCAAAGAGGCTTGGTCGATAGAAAACGGTTGCCTGACACCCACCATGAAAATCAAACGAAGCCGGATTGAATACGGCGTTCAACACCAAGTGGATGATTGGTACAGCAAAGAAGCCGCCATCATCTGGGCTTGATCATTTCACTCTTGAGCCGGTGCCAGCAACATAGCCACGGCACCGGCGACCAAACCCCAAAACGGCGCGCCGACACCCCAAAAACTCAAGCCTGAAGCAGTCACTGCGAAAGTGATGAATGCCGCTTGTCTGGCAGCAGCCTCTTGCATAGCCACTGCCAAAGCATTGGAGATGGTGCCAAACAGTGACAAACCGGCCACCACCATCACCAGAGTTTGGGGGAATGCGGCAAACAAACTGACCACCGATGCACCAGCCAATCCGGCCAGTATGTAAAACACCCCGGCGCTGATTGAAGCGGTATAGCGTTTGGCCGGATTTTTGTGCGCTTGCGGCCCGGCACAAACAGACGCAGTGATGGCTGCCAGGTTCAGCGCAAACGCACCGAAGGGGGCCAGCAAGACATTGACCACACCTATGCAGCCGATGACTGGTGACAGTGCCAATCGGTAACCGTTGGCATACATGGCGGCCACACCCGGTATGTTTTGCGAGGCCATGGTGATGACAAACAAAGGCAGCGCCAAGCTGAAAAAAGAAGCCACCGACCATTGCGGCGTCACCCACACAGGGTATGCCCATTGCCAATCGACTTGCGCCATGTGCACCTGGTCGGTTGCCAAAGCCCACACAATGCCTGCCGCCAGCGCGAACAACACGGAATAACGCGGCCATAAACGCTGAGCCAGCAAATACACCAAGGTCATCATCAAAGGCATGGGCCATTGGTTGCCCATGACCACAAACACATCCAACCCAATGCGCAACAACACGCCGGCCAGCATGCCTGCTGCCAACGGCAATGGCACCCGGTGCATGAATTTTTGAAAAATCCCGCCAAAGCCCACCACCACGGTAAGTGCTGAAGCGACCACAAACGCACCCACGACTTCACCTGCAGAAAACGCTGGGGCGGAGGTGATCAACATGGCAGCACCTGCGGTGGACCATGCGGTCACAACCGGGATTCGAAATTGCAAGGACAAACCGATGCAAGTCACGCCCATGCCCAACCCCAACGCCCAGATCCAGGACGCAGCCCCGGCAGTGCTCGCACCGCTGGCATAGGCCGCCTGAAACACAATCGCGACCGAGGTGGTGAACCCGACCAACACGGTGACCGCACCGGCCAAGACCGTGGAAACAGAAAAATCTTTGAGCAAGCGCATGAACAGGTGAAGAGAAGATGTCACCCGATGTTAATGACTTCCCCAGGCCCGGCAGGGGGCTGTGCGCAAGCGCTAACATCCGGGGACCGAACAGGAGCAATGAATGAGCGTGATCACACATATTGACGACTTGAAACAGCTGGCCAAAAAACGGGTGCCGAAAATGTTTTTTGAATATGCAGATTCAGGAAGCTATACCGAAAGCACCTACCGCGCCAACGAGGATGACTTTCAAAAAATCAAATTACGCCAACGCGTAGCCATCAATATGGAGGGTCGCAGCACCGCGACCACCATGATCGGGCAAGCGGCCAGTATGCCGGTGGCCATCGCGCCCACAGGCATGACCGGCATGCAACATGCAGACGGTGAAATCCTTGCTGCTCGTGCCGCCAAAAAATTTGGTATTCCATTCACCTTGTCCACCATGAGCATTTGCTCTATCGAAGATGTGGCGCAACACGTAGGCCCGGGTTTCTGGTTTCAGTTGTATGTGATGCGCGACCGCTCTTTCATTGAACGCTTGATTGACCGCGCCAAAGCCGCGCAATGCTCAGCGCTTGTGCTGACCTTGGATTTGCAAATTCTGGGACAACGCCACCGTGATTTGAAAAACGGTTTGTCTGCACCACCCAAACCCACGTTGATCAACCTGCTGGATCTGGCCACCAAGCCGCGCTGGTGTTTGAACATGTTGGGCACACCTCGACGCAAATTCGGCAATATCTTTGGCCACGTCAAAGGCATTGATGACATGAGTTCACTGGGTGAGTGGACCAACGGTCAGTTTGACCCGACCTTGAACTGGAACGATGTGGAATGGGTGAAAAAACGCTGGGGCGGCAAACTCATTTTGAAAGGCATACAAGACGCGGAAGACGCGCGACTGGCGGTGCAAAGCGGCGCGGATGCGTTGATCGTTTCCAACCACGGCGGTCGCCAACTCGATGGCGCAGCCTCCAGCATCAACGCCCTGCCTGGCATTGTGCAAGCTGTCGGCAAGAACATTGAAGTGCACATGGACGGCGGCGTGCGCAGCGGGCAAGACGTGTTGAAAGCACGCGCACTTGGCGCACAAGGCACTTACATCGGACGGGCCATGTTGTACGGCTTGGGTGCCATGGGCGAAGCAGGCGTCACCAAGGCTTTGCAAATCATTCACAAAGAACTCGACATCAGCATGGCTTTGTGCGGTCACACCGACATCAACAAGATTGACACCAGCATTTTGTTGCCGGGGACCTACCCGCAAGCCTGAGCATCAACGCTGTGCTTTACAGGTGAGCCCAGAAACGCACCCACTTCCACGCCGTATCGCCCATCTGGACATGGATGCGTTTTACGCATCGGTGGAGTTGTTGCGCTATCCGCAACTCAAAGGGCTGCCGGTGGTCATCGGCGGGGGTAGACGCCGCGAGGATGACTTGCTGGCCCGCATGCGCGCCGCCCAACCTGACCGCGAATGGACCAGCGAACACTTGGCCGAGATTCCGGTGGATATGTTTCCTCGCATCAACGGCTATACCGGACGCGGCGTGATCACCACGGCCACTTATGCGGCGCGTGCATTCGGCGTGGGCTCGGCCATGGGCGTGATGAAAGCGGCGCAACTGTGTCCGCAAGCGATTTTGCTGCCCGTGGATTTCGATCAATACCGCCATTACTCGCGTAGCTTCAAAGACATTGTTCGAGAGATTGCACCGCTGGTAGAAGACCGCGGCGTGGATGAGATTTACATTGACTTCACAGATGTGCCGGGCGGGCAAAGACAAGGCGGACGCACGCTGGCACGCTTGATTCAAAAATCCATCACCGATGCCACTGGACTGACCTGCTCTATTGGCGTCGCGCCCAATAAATTGCTGGCAAAAATGGCCAGTGAATTGAACAAACCCAATGGCATTTCGATTTTGCAACCGGAAGATTTGGCAGAAAAAATATGGCCGCTGAGTTGCAGAAAAATCAATGGCATAGGACCTAAGGCAGATGCGAAATTACAGTCGCACGGCATACACACCATAGGCGAGCTCGCTGCGCGGGAACAACAATGGTTGATGGATAACTTCGGTCAATCCTACGGCGCATGGTTGTATGCCGCGTCTCAGGGTTTGGACGACAAGCCGGTGGTCACCGAGTCCGAACCCGTGTCCATGAGCCGCGAAACCACGTTTGAAAAAGACTTGCATGTGTTGCACGATAAAGCCGCATTGGGCGAAATCTTCACGCGGCTATGTCAACAAGTGGCCGCAGACTTGCAACGCAAAGGCTATGTCGGTAAAACCATAGGCATCAAATTGCGGTTTGACAATTTCCAAAGCGTGACCCGTGACAGCACCTTGGATGTTTACACCGCAGATGCCAATGCCATCCGGCAAGCTGCGGGTTTGTGTTTGAAGCGCGTGGAATTCAAACGCCGCATCCGTTTGCTCGGTGTGCGCGTCGGCTCCTTAGTGAAAGCAGGCTCTGAGCAAGCGCACAACCTATCGACTGCAAAAGCTTTATCCTCCGTACTCACCGCGCAAGAAGCGGACCCTTTGAAAGACCTACGCCATGAACAAGCTGACCTGTTTTGATTTACACACAGACAAACACATTGCCCATTTGGTGATGAACCGGCCCGATCGATTGAACGCGCTAGACATGACGGTTTGGCGAGAACTCGATGAGGTGTTGCAGCAATTGCACCAATCTAACCAGGCGCGTGTGTTGGTCATCAGCAGTACCGGTAAGCACTTCAGTGCAGGCATGTCGCTCGATGCTTTCGGCGGCTCAGTCAGCATGGACGACCAAACCGCCGAAGGACGCGCTGCCATTTTTGACATGCTCAGCGGTTTGCAGTCCACGTTCACACGTTTGGAAACTTTGCGCATCCCCGTCATCGCCGCCATTCAAGGCGGCTGCATAGGCGGCGCTGTAGACATGGTGACTGCGTGTTGCTTACGGTATGCCACGGCAGATGCCTTCTTTTGCATACAAGAAATCAACATAGGCATGGTGGCCGATGTCGGCACCTTGCAGCGACTGCCTAAACTCATACCTATGGCGGTGGTCAAAGAATTGGCCTACACCGGTCGCCGCTTGTCCGCAGACAAGGCGTTGCAATATGGTTTGGTCAATGATGTGCTGGCTGATGCCAACGCAGCATTAGCAGCAGCCATGAAAGCTGCTGAAGAGATTGCCAGCAAACCGCCGGTGGCCATTTGGGGAACCAAACAAGCCCTGCATTACGCAAGAGACCACAGCGTAGAAGATTCACTGAAGCAAATGGGCTGGTTGCAAAGCGGCATTTGGAGCAATGCGCACGTGGGCGAAGCCATCACTGCTTTTCAGAAAAAACAAGCCGCTCAATTTCCTGAACTCGCAGCCTTGCGCTCATTCAAAGACGTGGCTTGATGCTCACTGTCTGGCGGTGCGAATTTGCGGCGGCATGGCCTGCGGGTGGCTGCTGCGCCAGGGGTTGATGTCCACACCGCCGCGCCGCGTGTAACGTGCTTGCACGC
>JACCEC012865463.1_pt1 | contig 13491 bp, 9 predicted proteins | sample 7450121 | NCBI WGS metagenome assembly JACCEC01 (sample SAMN15323455, study PRJNA562643) | freshwater metagenome | isolation source: river surface water | place: USA:Blue River Watershed | collected 2017-08-18 | reverse complement strand
TTTTCTTTCTCCCTGCCTATCAAATTTCTACTCACGAATTGGTTAGTTTGGATAGTAAAGGTTTTTTTTGTCATTTTAGCATAGATGTTTTCAGCAAATTGTTTGGACATTCCAAATTTCTTGATGAGTTTGATTTCTGGCAATCTTTAGGAAATCCATTGGTCAAAATTGATACTTTCCAAAAAGACTTAGTTGTACATATTTTGGAGAGATTATTGAAAGAATACGAAAGTAATCATTCACTTAATCTCAATCTCATTGCCTCCTATTTATTTACATTATTCACTGAATTGAATATTTATAGCCAGAAAGCAGAGAGCAATACCAAAAATGCTGCACAAAAAATTACCGAAAAATATAAAAATCTATTGTCACAATATATTTATAAAACTAATAAGGTTTCAGATTATGCGGAAATGTTGTCGATTTCTACAGATCATTTAAATAAATGTGTGAAAGCAACTTTAGGAAAAACTTCACAAGAAATTTTGGCAGAGATGGTGATTCTGGAAGCAAAAGTAATGTTGCGGCAAACAAATCTATCGATAAGTGAAATTGCTTTTAAATTTTCAGAAACCAATCCAAGCGATTTTACTAGGTTTTTTAGAATAAAAACGGGATATTCTCCCAAAGAATTCAGAAAAATAGACTTATAAAACAATATACCTTTATACCCTAATATCTTATGAAAACATTAACAAAAGTCCTCCTAATTTTATCTATTTCGATATCACAAATTTCGATAGGACAGATACAGACCGACTCATTGAAGATAGACCAAAATTTCCGAAGCTTTCATTATTTATCACCTGTAAAAAAACAGGCTAAACTTGTGTTTATACTTCATGGTTCAGGAGGAACAGGAATGCAGATTCGTGAATATGCTGGCAAACCGACCCAAAAAATCGAAGAAATTGCTCCCAAAGAGAATATTTTATTAGTATTTCCGAATGGATATAAAAAATTTTGGAATGAATGTCGAAAAACTGCGGATTCGGAGGCAAACCATTTGAATATTAATGAAGAAGCATTTTTCAGTGAAATGATTTCATACTTTCATCAAAAATATGAAATAGATAGGCAAAGTGTATATGTAATTGGAACATCTGGAGGTGGACACATGGCTTATAAATTAGCAATGACCATGCCCGAAAAAATTCGAGCAATCACTGCGATTGTAGCAAGCTTGCCAGATGAAACCAATTTTGATTGCGTGGCGAAAGGAGTGGCGAAACCCATTATGATTGTAAATGGTACAGCCGACCCCCTCAATAAATACGAGGGTGGAGAAATAATCCTTGGTGGAAATAGAAGTTTAGGATTGGTTCGCTCGACTGACGCAACTTTCGATTATTGGTCAAAATTAGCAGGATATACAGGAAAACCCACAATGCAAATATTGCCTGATAATGACCCGAAAGATGGAAAAATTGTAGAAAAATATACTTTCAAAGATACAAATAAACCTGAAGTATCGCTGTACAAAGTAATTGGTGGAAAGCATGATTATCCGAATGATATAGATGTCTATATAGAAGCATTGGAGTTTTTCAAAAGAAATTAAATAGAAAATATGAAAAAAGAAGTAGCAATTATAGCCTTAGGGCTATTGTTTTCGATTTTTATTTCATGGACGTGGATAGATGGTGGAGGAAATACCGATTGGTCAGAATATCTTGGTGGAGCAGATAGAAATCATTATTCTACGCTTACTCAAATAAATCCTGAAAATGTAAAAAAATTGACTGTTGCTTGGACTTATTCGGTAAAAGATTCAGGGCAAATTCAGGCAAATTCCTTGATTGTCGATGGCGTTTTGTATGGCGTAAGCCCGACAGTACAAGTCTTTGCTTTGGATGCAAAAACAGGAAGAGAAATATGGACATTTGGAGAACGTTTGAAACATTGGTCAAGTACGAGTAGAGGAGTGGCATTTTGGAGAAATAAGACAGAAAAAAGAATTCTATTTACATCAGGAGCTAATCTTTGGGCATTAAATGCAGATACAGGAAAACCAATTTCTACTTTTGGAGATGGAGGAAAAATAGACTTGCATACGGGTTTACCAGAGATTGCCAAAAATAAATTCATTATTTCAAATACACCAGGAACAATTTTTGAAAATCTAATACTTATGCCCGTGAGGGTTTCAGAAGGTAGTGATGCTGCACCAGGTGATATTCGAGCTTTCGATGTAATCAGTGGTAAATTAGTTTGGACTTTCCATACTATTCCCTATCCGGGTGAATATGGGTACGAAACTTTCCCGAAAGAGGCCTATAAAAATACAGATGTTGGAGCTGTAAATAATTGGGCGGGGATGGCAGTAGATAAACAAAGAGGGATAGTTTTTGTTCCGACTGGCTCAGCAGCTTTTGATTTTTATGGTGGAAACCGTCATGGGAAAAATTTATTTGCCAATTGTTTGCTTGCATTAGATGCTAAAACAGGTAAAAGGCTTTGGCATTATCAATTAACTCATCACGATATTTGGGATAGAGATTTGCCAGCACCACCCAATTTGATGACTTTGACGATTGGCGGAAAAAAAATTGATGTAGTCGCTCAAGTAAGTAAACAAGGATATGTTTTTGTATTTGAAAGAACTACCGGAAAACCAATTTTTCCGATTCGTGAAATACCCGTTGAACAATCTACGCTAAAAGGTGAAAAAACTTGGGCAACTCAACCAATTCCTCAACTACCTCGTGCTTTTGCAAGACAATCGAATACAATCAATGCGAAACAAATTAGCCCTTACGCTCAAAATAGACAAGAATTAGTAGAAGAATTAAAGCAATTGAAAACAAGCGTGTATGCACCGGGTACAACAAAAGGCACTTTGATGCTACCTGGATTTGATGGAGGAGCAGAGTGGGGAGGGGCAGCCGCTGACCCCGAAGGAAATCTTTATGTAAATGCTAATGAGATGGCTTGGATATTAAAAATGGTAGAAAATCCTAAGTCAGATATGTTTAATCACTTGACATTGGGAGAAAGAGGATATCGTACTAATTGTATCAGTTGTCATGGAGAAGACCGCCGAGGGAATGTGAAGAGCAATTATCCTTCGTTAATAAATATCAGGAAAAAATATAGTAGAGGTGAGCTTCAGCAGATTGTGAGTAATGGGAAGGGGATGATGCCAGGTTTTACAACCTTGAGTGCAGAAGAAAAACAAGCGATTATATCTTTCTTGTTGGAAGAAGAGAAACAAGAAGTTGTGAATGCTACTCAAGTAAGCTCTAAAACCATTTTACCTTATCGAACGACAGGATATAATAAATTTTTGGATAATAGAGGATTACCGGCAATTGCCCCTCCATGGGGTACATTAACGGCTATTAACCTAAATACAGGTCAATTCAAATGGCAAATTCCTTTAGGCTTTGAACCAATTTTAGCAAAAGAGGGCATCATGAATACCGGCGTAGAGAATTATGGAGGACCAGTTGTTACAGCAAGTGGTTTGTTGTTTATTGCTGCCACGAAAGATGGAATGTTTCGGGCTTTTGACAAAAATACAAGTAAACTTCTTTGGGAAACTAAACTACCTGCTGCTGCCTTTGCAACACCATCAGTATATTCTGTAGGAGGAAAACAATTTGTAGTAGTGGCGTGTGGTGGTACAAAGCTCGGCACTGCGAAAGGAAATCAATATGTAGCTTTTAGTTTACCGTGATTGATATCAGAAAGCACAGTCGATAAAATACTATCTACTGTGCTTTCTATTCATCAATTCATTTCCGAAATTATTATAAATCTTTTTTCTTCAATGCTTTTACTGCATAATCTGCAGCACGGGCTGTAAGAGCCATATAAGTAATCGATGGATTGACACAAGAAGCCGATGCCATCGCTGCCCCATCTGTTACGAAGACATTTTTGCAATCGTGCACTTGGTTAAAAGCATTTAAAACCGATGTTTTGGGGTCTTTACCCATGCGAGCAGTTCCCATATCATGTATACCTAATCCCATGTGTGTTGGTCTGTCGTAAGGAGTTATATTTTTGAATCCTGCAATTTCAAGCATCTCAACGGCAGAAGCCACGATATCTTTACGCATTGCCCAATCATTTTCTACAAAAGCGGCATCGGTAACTATCATCGGAATACCCCATTTATCTTTCTTATCTGGGTCTAGATAAATGCGGTTATTAGGATTAGGTAAAATTTCTCCAAAACCACCAATTCGGATAGACCAAGGGCCTGGTTTAGATAGATTTTTCTTAAAATCAGCTCCAAAACCATCAGCTCCAACACCACTTTCCCAACCCTCACGAACGGCTCCACCTTGATATCCAAAACCTCTAAGATAAGAAGTTTGTTTATCATTACCCCAATTTCTGAAACGAGGAATATACATTGCATTCGGACGCTGACCATATACATAATCATCCTCAAAACCCTCAATAATAGCTCCTGCTCCAGAACCCAATTGGTGATCCATGAGATTTCTTCCCACCTGGTCACTATCATTTCCGAACCCATTCTGAAAACGATTTGATTTAGAATTAAGCATTAAAGCTGCGGTATTGATTGACCCTGCATTTAAGAAGATAATTTTTGCAAAATATTCTTCTGTTGCCATTGTATGCTGGTTGATAATACGTACGCCACTGGCACGTTTTTTCTGTTCATCGTAGATAATTTCGGCAACGATAGAATCATGCAAGATACTCAAACGATTGGTTCGCATGGCAGCAGGAATAGCTCCAGACAAAGAGCTATAATAACCACCATAAGGGCAGCCTCTTTGGCATTTATTTCGGTATTGACAGGATGCACGACCAAGAGCAGTATGGATAGCTTGAGGTTGTGTAAGGTTAGCAATACGTCCAACCGTTACGGGGCGGTTGAATTTTTCGAGCATTTTATTTTTAAAATAAACCTCTGGTGTAAATAATGGCATCGCTGGTAGAAAATGTCCATCTGGTAATACATCTAAACCTTCCTTTTGTCCGCTTACACCTACAAATTTTTCAACATGTGTGTACCAAGGTTCTAAATCCTCATATCGAATCGGCCAATCTATCCCAATTCCTTCTTTGGCATTTGCTTCAAAGTCTTGCTTATTCCAACGGTAAGATTGTCGCCCCCAATGCATCGATTTTCCCCCAGTATGGTAAGCTCGAATCCAGTCGAAGGGTCTTTTCTCGATATATGGATTTTCTTTATCATTGGTTAAATGATTGACAACCTCTTCGCTTCCAAGTCCCCAAAATCTACTATTTGCCCAACGTTCTTCGGCAGAAATATTGGTGGTTCTACCCCTGTGTTCGATTTCCCACGGGTGTTTCATCGCAGTATCATAGCCTTCAATGTGCTTGATTTCATGTCCACGCTCAATCATTAATACTTTTAAGCCTCTTTCGGTGAGTTCTTTCGCTGCAAATCCTCCAGACATTCCCGAACCTACTACGATGGCATCAAATGTATTATTTTTATTTGCTTTTAAATTCAAATTCATGTTTTTCGATAGTTTATGATGTTTTAAACAAGATTAATAAGCATAAGCTTTTTGATTTGGGTTTAGCTTTATTAACTCGAGCTTACCTGGAATCTGTACATATTCGAAGGATGCTTTTAATCCTTCTTCTGAGGTGAAATAGCCTAATAACGTAAGCTCCTTCATTAATCTCCAGAACGTTGTACCTTTAGTGTTTTTTTTGCTTTCTTGTTCAAGTAATTTCAATACACCTCTTTGCTCATCAGTATTTAAGGTTAGAAACTTCACACGTTCCATTGAAGCAAGCCCATCCAGAAAACTTTGATGCTCAGGTGTTTTATAACAATCTCGCAACATCATTTCTATAAAGGCAGGCACTCCGACATCTTTTGCACCAACAGTATCGGTTTTGGGAATGATTAATTCGGCAATTTCAGCAACAATTTTTTGTTGTGATTCAGAAAGGCTGAACGAATTAATGTTTAGGTTAGTTTTTGAAGAATTTTCCCAATTATCCATTGCCATGAGAGTAGGAGCTGAAAAAGCACCACCTAACATCAAAGCAACATTTCTGATTACTTCTCTTCTGTTCATATTTTATTTATTAAGGTAAAGGTTGAAAAATTGAAAAACAAATTTGCAAAGAATTCAATATTGTTCATTCACCCAAATATACTAAATAATATAAGTAGCTAATATAGTTATGGAAAAAACCTTTCGATTGTATAAGGAATGCAAGAGCGGTGATAGGGTTTAGGGATTAATATGAACTAAAATTTTATTGAGATTTTTTATATATTATTCCCCTATTTCAAGACAATTTTTCAATAAATCACTCCTTCATCATAAGTTCTCAACGACCTACAATATTTTTGTAAGAATGCCTAAATTCAAAATTTCCTTCTTAAATAGTCTATATTTCCCAAATATTTATTTAATTTGCTATTCCTCTATTTCAAAAACTCTTAACAATCTGATTGATGAAAAAAATTATCCTTTTTACCTTCTTGTGTCAATTTGCTTTGGCACAAAATGTGATTCGCTTGTATGATGGAAAACCCAAAGGCTCAGAAAATTGGGCTTGGTCGGAGAAAAGTCATATTCTACCTCATACCACACGGGTTTATAATGTATCCGAGCCGACTATTACTGCATTTTTACCACCCAAAGAAGCTGCCAATGGCACGGCGGTTGTGATTGCTCCTGGAGGTGCTTTTCATTTTTTGAGTTATAAAATCGAAGGAACAGATATTGCTAAATGGCTTAATAGCAAGGGTATTGCTGCCTTTATTCTTAAATATCGACTTGTTCCTTGTAAGACTGACGACCCTTCAGCTGAATCAGGCGAAAAATTGAAGGATTTTAAAAAATTCGATGAAGAGGTAAAACCATACATCCCTTTGGCTACCGAAGATGGACTTGAAGCAGTGAAATATGTCCGAAATCATGCCAAAGACATGAATGTTGACCCTCAAAAAATTGGCTTTATGGGCTTTTCTGCGGGAGGAACGATAGCTCTTTCGGTCGCTTATAATGCTGATGATACGAACCGACCAAACTTTGTTATTCCTATTTATGCGTATGAAAATCTTATTTATGGTTCGAAAGTACCTGAGGTAAAAACTCCTTTATTTTTGGCAGTGGCAGCTGACGATCATTTCAATATGATGCCTATGAGTATGAATATTTATAAAAAATGGACAGATGCAAAGCAACCAGCTGAACTACATATTTATGAAAAAGGAGAGCATGGTTTTGGCATGAAAACCCAGCAATTACCTTCTGATTCATGGAATGATCGATTGGCGGATTGGCTTAAAATGCACGATTTGCTAAAAACCCCTGTCGCAACTAGTTCTTTTCAAAGGATTCCTAGTCCGAATGACACCCTAAAATCTGTTAAAATCTTAGCAGATGGTAGAGTTCAGTTTAGTATTTATGCTCCTGATGCTCAAAAAGTAAGTGTGAATGGTGATTTTCCGGGTGGTTATCCAAAATTAGAATTAGAAAAAGATTTGAGCGGTATTTGGATGGTAAGTACCAAAGAAGCTGTAAAACCAAATGTGTATATTTACGATTTTACGGTGGATGGTATCCGAACATTAGATCCTAAAAATTATCAGGTAAAAGAGTCGAATTCATTTTTCTCAAATATTTTTGAAATTCAGGGCGAAGCGAACGACTTCCAAGTTGTGAAGAATGTAAAGCACGGAAGAGTTGAAAAGGTGTGGTACACTTCAACAGCACTTGGTGGAATATCAAGGAGATTACATGTATATTTACCTCCAAACTATGAGGAAATATCAAACAAAGAGAAACTTCCAGTACTTTATTTATTGCATGGCGGTGGGGATAACGATGCCTCTTGGACAACTGCTGGTCGGGCAAATATGATTTTGGATAATTTGTATGCTGCTGGTAAATTGAAAAATATGATAGTTGTTATGCCTGCGGGGCATACTCCATTGAATGGTTTGGCAATGGGTGCTGGGCCTGAGCAAGACCCTTTTTGCAAAGATTTCATCAATGATATTATTCCTTATATTGAAAAAAATTATGCAGTTTCATCAAAAAGAGAACACAGAGCCATTGCGGGTTTATCGATGGGAGGAATCCAGACAATCAATTTAGCTCTTTGGTACCCTAATTTATTTTCCCAAGTTTTTCCACTAAGTACAGGGTATTTTCCGAATACCATTGCCGAAATTAAAGAAAAATATACATCTATCTTGAAAAATCCTGCCATCAATCAATTGAAAACTTTTCGTATTTATATGGGAGGGGAAACAGATATCGCCTACAAAAATAATCTGAATATGATGTCATTGTTTGATGAATTAGGTATTCGATATCAATATGAAAACGGAGATGGTGGGCATACTTTTTTGGCTTGGCGTAAAAATTTAAGAGATTTTGCCCCCTTACTGTTCAAATAAAATCTCTCTTGATAAGAATCTCTGATTTTGCATAGTTTCTCTCGTATTATGCTAATTTTTTATCAATTGCCTTTGTTAGTTTTGTTCAATTTTAAATTGAAACATTACAAAAAGCATGGTGAAGAAAATTCGGGAGAAAGATTCTAATATTTGGCATAAATAATCACTGATTTTCTCTCCAGAAAATCAGTGATTTGCCAAAATAAATTGTTCATTTTTTCTTTCAAGTGAACAAATATATAAATCTCTATTCTACAATTTCTTATGGAATATTCAATCACTCAAGATGAAAACGGGACGCATTTATCGTGGCAACATCTGAATGTGCGTGCCAAAGAAATAGATTGGTTTTGGTCAAATATGGAAAAGTGTTTTTTACTTTGGCATCCAGAAGAACACGAACCTCTACAATGGGCAATTCCTCCCAAACATCAAAATTTGACTGGAGCGGTTCATATTGCTCCGCAAACATGGTCAGATGGACAAAGGCAAAATTTATACATTCGCTTTGAGAATTTTGAGCATGTTCCTGAAGTTATCAAAAATTATGTTGAGTACGAACATTGTATTATTGTGGCTGGATTGGGTTTTGGAGAAGAAAGTTTGTATGTAAAAGAACCATTAGGTTTTCGGGTTCATCAATGGCAAGATACTCAATCGGGTGTGATAGGAAAAGCTAATGCTTTTGGTTGGAAAAAATCTGAAAATCATGAGCAGGGCATGGTTTGGGCAAAACATGCTGCTACAGAAATCGCCAATTGGGGAGTATTTTTGCCTACTCTTTTTGATTTATATCAGGTTGTCAAAAATCCTCTATATAATCCATTTATGGATTTGACCATTAAAAAACAAGGTACTCATCTAACTTATATTCACTTGATTAACCCTTAATCTACATGAAATCAATCAAAATTTTATTATTACTTATCCTTAGCTCTCAATTATATGCTCAGGATTTACTCGTAAAAACCCAAAATGGCATGGTAGAGGGCTATGCAACGTCTGATAAAAATATTCGTATTTTTAAAGGAATTCCGTTTGCCGCTCCTCCCGTTGGTGATTTGCGTTGGAAAGCTCCGCAGGCTGTTCAGAATTGGAGTGGTGTAAAAAAATGTGTGGCATTTTCGGCAAGTCCGATACAAGATTTACCTAAACCTTTTTATTGTTGGTCTGAAGAATTTATAGCCAAACCGGAGCCATTAAGTGAAGATTGTTTGTACTTAAATATTTGGACATCAACACAAAAAAATGATAAAAAAAGACCTGTTTTTGTTTGGATTTATGGAGGAGGGCTAAGTAGTGGTTCGGCGAATTGTGATATTTATGATGGAGAAGAAATGGCAAAACAAGGAGTGGTTTTTGTGAGTATCAATTATAGAGTAGGTGTTTTGGGATTTATGGCACATCCGGAGTTGAGTAAAGAATCGAGCCATCAGGCATCTGGAAATTATGGATTTATGGATCAAATTGCTGCTTTGCAATGGGTTCAGAAAAATATAGAGGCTTTTGGGGGGGATTCTAAAAATGTGACAATCGCAGGGCAATCTGCTGGGGCATTCAGCGTAAACGCCTTGATTGCTTCTCCATTAGCCAGAGGATTATTTCATAAAGCAATTTTACAAAGCGGAGGTATCTTATCTGGAAGATTGCAGCAAAATTTGGCACAATCTGAAAAACAAGGTCTTGCTGTAATGAAGAAATTGAATGCCCAATCGTTGTCAGATTTACGTAAAATACCTGCATTAGATTTACAAAAAATGTCAGTTGGACCAGAAATTGGTAGATTTGGAGTGACCATAGATAATTATGTCCTGCCAGATAATTTAGCTGGATATTTTCAGAAAGGATTACAAAACCAAGTACCGATATTGGCGGGATGGGTTACGGGAGATGGTGGATTATTAGGCCCAACACGTGGAGGTATTGAGGATTTTAAGAAAGAAGCACAAGCCAAATATGGGCAAAAAGCCGAAGAGTTTTTATCTATTTTCCCTGCAAATTCGGAAGAAGAATTAAAAAAATCTAAAAATACCTTAGGTTTGGTTGGATTTGCTTGTTTGCCAGCCCATCTATTATCTAAATTTAATTCCAAAGATTCTTACGTTTACCAATTTGACCATACCCCGACAGACAAGCCTGGATTTCCAAATTATGGCGTATTTCATACCTCAGAAGTTCCTTATACTTTACATACATTGCATCTTTGGAATCGACCTTGGCAGAAAAAGGATAAAGAAGTGGAACAAATGATGTCTGCCTATTGGATTAATTTCGCTAAAACAGGAAACCCAAATGGAAAGGGATTACCACAATGGTCAAAATACAATCCTAAACTTGCCAATATTTTGGAGGTCGGTGAAAAAACAGAAGTAAAAGAAGGATTATTGAAAAAAGAGTTAGACTTTATGACAAATGATATTTTTACAGTCAAATAAATAAAATTAAGATTTTTACAAATAACCCTCTACCTACCTAAATTGATGAAAAAATCACTATTTTCCTACGAAAATGGCATCGTATTATTGATGGCATTTACTTTCGGTTGTTTATTTTTCGACCGATTAGCTCTAAATTTTTTGATGCCTTTTGTTTCAAAAGATTTGAACTTAAATAACTCGCAAATCGGATTACTTGCTGGAGGTTTGTCTTTGGCATGGGCATTTTCGAGTTTCGTAACGACCACTTGGGCAGAAAATAACAACCGAAAAAAGGTGGTATTTATTGTGTCTGTATTTATTTTTTCGCTTTGTTCTTTTGGTTCTGGATTGGCATTTTCATTTTTGACTTTATTTTTGGCTCGGTTAATTATGGGTTTTGCAGAAGGACCTGTTATTCCGCTTGCTCAAAATTTTGTAGAAAAAGAATCTTCGCCCAATCGTATCGGGCTGAATGCGGGTATTTTACAAGCCTTTGGGTCGGCATTGTTCGGTTCAATTTTAGCTCCTGTTATTTTGGTGAAAATTGCTGAAGACATGGGCTGGCAAAAAGCATTTTTTATTGCTGGTGCCCCTGGATTATTAATGGGATTATTGGCTTGGAAATTTATTCGTAAATCAACTGCTGAAAGTACTCTTATTACCGAAAAATCTCCTCTCAATATTTCAGAGTTACTTCAATATAATAATATTAAATGGGGAATTCCGGTCGCTTGTTGCATTTTCGGTTGGTGGTTTGCGACCTTACCTTTTATATCTAATTACTTTGTGAATGTGCAAGGGATGAATCCTGATGAGATGGGAAAAACGATGGGATTATTGGGTGTTTCAGGTTTACTTTCTTCCATCATCGTACCTGGATTATCAGATAAATTTGGTCGTAAATTAATGGTGTTAATATTTAGTTTTGTAGGGATTTTATATCCATTTGCGGTATATTTTTTAGTCGGAAGTGGACTTCAACTTCCAGCATTATTCTTAACCTATTTCATGATGGGATTATTACCATTGGCAGCAGCTGTGATTCCATCGAGAGCAGTTCCAACACATTTAAAAGCCAAGGCTATTGGCTTAATTACGGCAATAGCTGAAATAATAGGCGGGGTGTTAGTACCAGCATTAGCAGGTGTGTTGTCTGACAATATTGCTCCTTCTGCGTTTTTGTGGGTAGCAGCAAGCTTGGCTTTATTATCGATTATTTTTGCTACCAAATTAGTTGAAGAATAAAATACTTGAATTTGCATATTTTCTGACGGTTTTTGGCAATTTTAATAGCTCTTTCCTCATGTATTTTTGTCAAAATTTAGAATAGAAATTATTAATGAAAGATTTATTCAATGTAAAAAACAAAGTAGCATTAGTTACGGGAGGCAGCTCGGGCATGGGCAAGTCGATTGCTTATGCCTTAGCTACTTTTGGTGCTAAAGTAATTATTTCTAGCAATGACGAGGTTGCTTGCGATAATTTGGTAAAATCTTGGAAAGAGGAGCAGTTAGACGTGATTGCAATTCCTTGTGATGTTTCGGATAAATTGCAGATTCAAAGATTAGTAAAATTGGCTTTTGAAAAATATGGCAAAATTGATATTCTCGTAAGCGGTGTTGGAATAGCAAAACCTGCCTCATTTTTAGATATAAATACCGACGATTTTGAAAAATCAATACAAATAAATCTGCAAAGTGCTTTGTATTTAACCAAGCAGGTTTTACCGAAAATGATTTCACAAAACGATGGTGTTTTGATTTATTTGTCGAGTATCGCTGGTATTCGAGGGAATAAAGCTATTGGTTTGTATGGAATCACAAAGGCAGGCTTGACACAAATGGTAAGAAACTTGGCAGTGGAGTTTGGCCCTTATAATATTCGGGCAAACGCCATTTCTCCAGGAATGATAGATACCCCTTTTTCTGAATCTTTATTGTCAAATAAAGAATTTATGGAAAAACGCTTATCACTAACTCCACTTAGAAGAGTGGGAAAACCAGATGAAATTGCAGGCGTTGCTCTTATGTTGGCATCTCGTGCAGGTGCCTTTATTACAGGACAAAATATTGTAGTAGATGGTGGCACAACTATCAGCGACGGAAATTAAATAGAATCAGTATGGAAGAAAAAATTGCAAAAATTATAGCACAGTATCATTCGAGAATCCAAGAGGAACAAAAATTGATGGATGTTTTACCATTGGAAGAAGGAATGAATCGTCGAGATGAATTCCTGCTTTCAGTCGGTGAGGAGGTCGCTGTTTTTCTCAATGCATTGGTAAAAAAGGCTAAACCGACAAACGTATTAGAAATAGGGACATCTTATGGATATTCAACGATGTGGTTGGCAGAAGCAGTCAGAACATACGGGGGCAAGGTGATTACATTGGAAAATGATGAAAGAAAAGCAATGTATGCACAACAAAAATTGTCGGATGCTGGTCTTTCAGATTATGTAGAAATAGTAATTGGTGATGCTTTAGAATTTTTGAAACAAACTAATCAAACCTTTGATTTTGTATTGCTTGATCTTTGGAAAGAGTTGTATAGTCCGAGTTTTGATTTATTTTATCCAAAATTGAATTCCTCGGCGATAGTCATTAGCGATAATATGATTTTCCCACCCCATTCGAGAGACGAAATGGATATTTATCGAAACCATCTAAAAAACACAAATGCTTTTGAT
>JACCEC011834645.1_pt1 | contig 13494 bp, 10 predicted proteins | sample 7450121 | NCBI WGS metagenome assembly JACCEC01 (sample SAMN15323455, study PRJNA562643) | freshwater metagenome | isolation source: river surface water | place: USA:Blue River Watershed | collected 2017-08-18 | reverse complement strand
ACCCGCATCAATATTGTCATACCAGCCCCAGGGACGATGCACCTTTCTATGCAGGGTTTGCTCTTCCCGCTGCCGCCGGCTCAGGGTGCTGACAATGTGCTTGACATCCTGGCAGTGCAATTTGTTCGCTACCAGCATCGCATCAGGGGTTTCAACGACAACCAGATTCTCAACTCCAACCAAGGCAACGAGACGGCTGCTTGCATGGACAAGTGTATTGCGGCTGTCAGTGGTGAGCACATCACCGATTGTGGCGTTGCCAACATCGTCTTTAGGCAAAGCCGTCCAGACCGCATCCCAGGCACCCAGATCGTTCCAGCCGGCATCAAGAGAAACCATGGCCACCGGGAAATCACTACCGGGGCAGGACTCCATAACCGCATAGTCAATGGACTCGGGGGGAATAGCGAGGAACTCTTCCCGGCCGGGACGCATGAAATGCTTATCAGCACACCGCTTTTCCCAGGCTTGCCGGGTGGCATCGAGAATATCTGAACGAAATGCCTCAAGCGCTGCTAGCCAAACTGATGCCCTAAGCACGAATATCCCCGCATTCCAGTAGTGGCCACCCTGGTCAAGGTAGGTTTGGGCGGCTTGCACCCCCGGTTTCTCGACAAAGCGTATTACCTTAAAAGGCCCACGACTACCCGACCTATCTATATCGGGAGCAACTCGTATATAGCCATATCCTGTTTCGGGACGGTCTGGCGTAATGCCGAATACAACGATGGTCCCATCGGCAGCCGCCTCGATGGCAGTTTGCATGGTAGCCGTTACTGCCGCTGGATCTACAACCAACTGGTCGGCAGGGGTAACGACGAGGATCGGGTCCTCCTCCCTTTCCAACGCAGCGACTGCCGCAAGCGTCAAAGCTGGTGCGGTATTACGACCGACTGGCTCGAGCAGGAAATCGCCCGCATCAATGCCAGTCTCTCGCAACTGCTCCAATGCGAGGAAGCGATGCTCTTCGTTGGTCACCACCAGCGGTGCAGCCACAACATTTTCCGATGTGGCAAGACCAGACAGACGTCGCGCGGCTGATTGGAAAAGGCTTTCATCGCCAGTGAGACATAGAAACTGCTTTGGAAAGCCAGCGCGAGACAAAGGCCACAGTCGGGTGCCAGAACCGCCGCATAAAATAACGGGCTGAATCTTATGCATGCTCACAGGCGCCAGACACGCAAGCCTTTTTCTGTAAATTTTCGCTCTGGATATTCCGACTTTACATCAACAAATACAGCGCCAGGTTTCAGTTTGGCAAGCAGGGCTTCAAGTGGCATGTCCAGATATTGGCGATGCGACACCGCAGCAACAATTGCGTCAGCCTGAGGCAGGTCTTCCCAATTGGTCAGCGTAATGCCGCACTCTTGCTGCGTCTCCATGGGATCGGCAACTGGGTCATGCACGAGGATTTCGCAACTGTAGTCCTGAAGCTCCCGTACAAGGTCGACAACCTTAGAGTTGCGTATATCACGACAGTTTTCCTTGAATGTCAGCCCCAGCACAATGACCTTGGCGCCCTTAATGCAACTCCCGGCATCAATCATCTGCTTGACGGTTTGTTGCGCCACGTAAGCAGCCATGCCGTCATTAATGCGCCGTCCGGCCAGAATTACCTGCGGGTGATAGCCCAGCATCTCTGCCTTGTGGGTCAGATAATAGGGATCTACGCCAATGCAATGCCCACCAACCAGGCCGGGGCGGAATGGTAGGAAGTTCCACTTGGTACCTGCCGCCTGGAGGACTTCGTGGGTATCGATGCCGATTTTTTCGAAAATGATTGCCAGCTCGTTCATCAAGGCAATGTTCAAGTCACGTTGCGTGTTTTCGATGACCTTGGCAGCTTCAGCCACCTTGATGCTACTGGCGCGATGTACACCGGCAGTGATGATCGATGCGTAGAGGTCACCAACGGATTCCAGCGTTGCAGCCGTGTCGCCGGAGACGACTTTGACGATTCTGGTAACCGTCCGCTCTTTGTCGCCCGGATTGACTCTTTCCGGGCTATAGCCGACATAAAAATCCTGCTGCCACCTCAGTCCGGATTCCTTTTCCATTATGGGAATACAGACTTCTTCCGTCGCTCCCGGGTATACGGTGGACTCGAAAACCACTGTGGCCCCGGGCTTCATGTGCCGGCCCACCGCGGTGCTGGCACCAACCAGCGGGGAAAAGTCCGGAATATGGGCCTCATCGACAGGCGTGGGAACGGCAACCACTATAAAGTCGGCGCCGGCGAGACGGCGCGGATCCGAGGTGACCTCTAATTGAGTCGCAGCCTTAAAGTCTTTGCCACTAACCTCCCCGGTGGGGTCGCAATGATCACGGTAGGCGATGATTTTTTCTTCACAAAGATCGAGGCCGATCGTCGGATAGTGCTTGCCGAACTCGACAGCCAGCGGCAAGCCGACGTACCCAAGACCGACAACAGCAACAACCGTATCTTTGGAGATCGTCATTGTTTAACCCCTGAAGTAATTCCCATATGAATTGACGTAATTGACGATGCCCTGGGCGACCGGTGTAGCCGACTTGTTGGCGACGAAACAGTACTCGATTGACTGACGGTCGGCGAGATCAACACACAGATGCTTGTCATTTGGGTAATTGGCCTCCCGCGCCGGTAAGAAGAGCGTTCATCGATCCCGCCGACTCTTTGCTTTGCGTACACCAATCAGCTCAGATCTCACCGCCTCGATTTCAGCTTGAAGCGCTTCATACTCGATCAACTTCCACCTCAGAAACTCCTCGGTCAACCTTGTCCGCCGTCAACCTTGGGTTTTCAGCCAACCCTGCCGGCGTGAGCAAATAGGCATCTGGCAGCTTATTCTCTCTCTCGCTGAAATTCTTCATTTTGATCCAGCCCTTTTTTGCCAAGGCCTGAGGGCAAAAATTGATGCGGCTCATAAGCTACACCCAACTCCTTTGCCAAAGTACGCTGACGAACTCTAGCATCTGATGCAAGCGGTGCATCATTTTTAAACTCGATCTCCGCTTAGAAACCAGCCAAGTTTTTCGTCTGGATACAAGAGTCAATATGATTTCTCGACGCTACCGCCGCGCCATTTCGCGATCGAAAAGCGCAGTTAGCAGGGGCTGGCAGAGGGTCCGAAGCGGTACAGTGCAAACGTGATGCTACACGTCGACCATACGACAACCAAATATTGCCAGATTTTCATGGCGTTGAGAAACGATTGTGGCCAAACATGCAGTCAACAGTGGATTGGTTTAAGCAACCACGAAGGCCAAAACCGGGCCATGGGTGGCTGTACATCGAAGTAGCACGTTGAAAAAAGGAGGGTTTCCGTTACAGTTCTGATACATCGTGGATATTTGATTATCAGAAAGCACTGTTAGCGAACGATTTTTTTATATTCCCTGATACACCCGCCCTTCCCTTTGTTGTTGACCCACAGAAAGGCTGTTAGATTAACGATTATCAAGCAAACGATCGTTCATCGTAGTTTGGGAGTCAAAACGCCCCGGTTGCCTCTTAAAATAAGAGATAATTAGCGCTGTTAAGGCAAGGAAAAAATGACCTTCAGCCAAATCCCATATGGCGGAGTTAAACGCAGAATATGTGACAAAAAGTAGAACAACGCAGAGAATGCCAGGCCCATCCTCGCTATCTGTATTTGCTCTCGCACTTCTTATCAACAATATCATCAGTACCGAAATTAGCATAGCACCCACAATACCCCCCTGCACTAGTATAATTACATATTCAGAGTGAGGTTGGGCTCGGCTGTCGCGCAAAGTTTCTGGTTCGCTAAGGAGTTCTGCATATGCTTGAGCGTATCCGCCCACTCCGTAACCAATTAGAGGGCCCTCTGAGGCAAGTTCCAACCCGGCCCGCCAAAAACGGATCCGCTCCCCCTGACTAGTCTGAGCTCCGGTCTGCGAATAGCGGACAACATCATCAACTGCCTGATAAGAACGTTTAAAGAAATGGGGGCTGGTATACACCAACGCGCCAAGCACGGCAATGACTAACAATGGCGCTAACAAACGATTCCGGCCCCGGCCTCGCAGCTTGAATAGTTCGAAAACAACCCAATAAATGCCTCCAAGTAAAGCAAGAAGGTAGCCAGATCGGCCTTGCATCGAGAACACTGGAACGAGATAAAAAACACCGAGCGAGAACCATGGCAGCCCCAGCCTGAGATTCTTACTTTGCCCGAGGAGGGCTGACCAGCCTCGTCCAACTGCAAACATACTGGCGAAAACCAAAAAGGCACCCTGAGTGATGTGATTACGTCCAAAGGTTGGATTGTCTGGCCCGTCGATATAGAACCAAGTCTTTTGTGGTGTACCACCGATCGGCCAACCACCAGTAGCAGCGGGCGGCCCAAGGACGTATTCCATGAACCCAAATCGACTCGCGAGCGAACCAAACGCGACAATCGCGCAACCAGTCAGGAAAAAATTAATCAAAAACCCAGGTTTTTTGCGGCAGACAACCAAACTGGTCGCAACCAACACCACAAAAATCAGTTTTCGATACTTCCAGACTCCCTCGATCAGCTCTTCCCGCGGGGCGACGGCCCATAGCGACGAAAGTGCGAGCCACCCAAACAGCAAAAGAGCGCACAATGCAATCGGCGACCTAACAACGGCAACTAGGGGCTCCCGTCGCAGCCCAAGGAGCGAGAAAACCGCCCCAAAGGCGGAAAACAACAATGCCAGCGCGGTACTAAAAGGCAGTGCAGTCAGCACAAGACCCCAACACCAGAGTGCAACATGATTCAATCGAAAGCTTGACGAATTCGAACTAAGGGTATTGGTCATAGCTGAATCACCTGGTCTACATGGTGCAGGCGCTCGGGCGAGTGGCTAACCATCAAAGTAGTTCGATTTTGCATCAGACGGTACAGGCTTTGAAGCACAACTACTTCGCTGTCACGATCGAGAGCACTGGTAGGCTCATCCAACAACAAAATCGGGGCGTCCTTCAAAAAGGCTCTGGCTATTGCCAGCCGCTGCCGTTGCCCACCAGATAGGTTTTCACCCAAGGTGCCCAATCTTGAGTCCAGGCCTTCGGCTAACTCTCGCACAAACCCATCCGCCGAGGCCTGAGCAAGCGCCCCCCACAAATCCTCGTCACTGGCATTAGGACGAGCCAAAACCAAATTCTCACGAACAGTCAAACCAAAAAGGGCAGCAGCCTGACCAACATACGAAATCATCCGCCTTAATTCAGAGAGGTCCATCTTGCTCAATGGCCTGCCCTGCAAATAAATTTCTCCGGTAGTTGGACGATCAAATCCACACAACAGATAGAGCAAAGTCGACTTCCCAACACCAGACTCACCAACAATGACTGCAGACGTTCCACCGGGTACAACAGCGGAAAAAGACTGAAGGCCAGCAGACGCCTGTCCTTGATACTGATAACTCACTTGCTCGAATCGTATTTCAGGCGGTGACGGGAGCAACTCGGGTGCCGTCATGACATCCCTTTTTTGAGCTGATGACGTACCCTGGTGGTCAAAAGAAAGTTGACGCTCGGTTGCTTCGTCCAGCAGATCAAAAATACTGCGCGCAGCAACCAACCCTCGCTGCAAGACCGCGTTGACATTGGTCAGCCGACGAACCGGTTCGAAGACCATACTCATGCCGGTGATAAAGGCCACGAACTCACCTGGGGTCAGCAGGTTATCCTTGCTGAGCCGTGAAGCCACAAAAATAACGGCCGCTACCGAACATGCTGCCAAAATCTGTACTAGGGGAACGTTGATAGCCTGTACTCGAATCACCCTCATCTGCTCACGCCTCAAAGATTGATTGGAGGTATCAAAGCGATCGGTTTGCTGATGTTGCATTCCAAAGATCTTGATCTCCCTCAAGCCGTGCAAACCCTCTTGCACCAACCCCGTAACGCGGCCCATCAGCGTCTGTACGTTTTGACTTGATTGCCGGATTTTTCTGTTAATGATTCGGATTGCAAAAGCAAGAGCAGGTGCAATCAAAATGACCAGTAAAGTTAATTGCCAGGCCGTATAAAACAGAAACCCAAGCAGGCCAATCAAAACCAAACTATCACGAAGAATTGTGACCCAGGCGGATGAAACTGCGTCTCCAATCAGACTAGTGTCATAAGTGACACGGGATAACATCCGCCCCCCCTCCTCGCGCTGATGACGCGGTAGCGACAGATCCAACTGGTGGGCGAAAACCAGCGCGCGAAGATCAGCCATCGTCTTTTGGGCAACGGTTTGGCTGGCCACGTTGGAGACGTAATCCGAAACCCCCTTCAATACGAAAGCCAAAACAATGAAAAGCGGTATTTGCCACATACTCACCGAATTCTTTTGAATAAGGCTTTTATCAATCAACGGTTGCATAAGGGCGGGCAAGACTGGCTCTAAGGCGGCGCTACAGATCATCGCCAATACGGCAATCACCATGACTCGCCAGTATGGTTTGGCATGCCCAAGCAATCGCAGGTAGATCTGGAGGTCGCTTTTCACTGTCACTCTCTGCGCAATAAGCGGTCAATCACCCATCCGGCAAAACTGTTGGGTTCGAATTGGGACTGAACTAGGTCTCGATTAAAACCAGACACTGACCAGTCTGTAAAACTCTGACGGCGCCCCCGATTGGTTACAAATGTCTCAAAGAAATAATCGAGAACACCCGTTTTGGCGGATTTGGAATGGCCATATTTCAAGGCCAACTCCTTAACTGCCAGCTCGATCGGTTCCCCCAAGCGATAGTGCCGATACAAAACCGAGAAAAAACCGGCCCGATCAGCACCGGACTTGCAGTGCACGACTGCAGGTAGCTCTATGGTTTGAATGATGTCGCGCAACTCAAGAAGCCGAGCCTGATCAACCAACCCCCTAGAATAAACCTGCGTGTTAACCAAGACCAAGCCTAACGCTTGACAAGCCTGTTCCTCCAGGCGATACCAACCCAGTTGATCATTTTGCCCCCGGAGATTAACCACCGTCTTGATGCCTAAGCGTTGCTTGTAAAGCGCGAGTCGTCCCGGGCTCGGCTGGTTGATTCGGTATAGATCTCCAGCAAGACGAAATCGATTGTCGTATAGCGCCCGTAGAAACCCATGATCTACAAACGCCAAATGAAGCAGGTCTCTAACTTTTTGGAACAAAGACTGACTTCTAGTTTGGTAGGCTAGTTCATCCCGAATGCTTTGGGCCAGAGCGTAGCGAAGGTAAGTACCCATGGCATTGAACCATGCCAGCTGAAGCCCACGCAGACCATCTAGCAATCCCGCTCGCAAGATCAAGCCCCGGAAAAGGCTAAAGCCAGCCTTTAAAAAGCCTCTTAGCGTGCCACCCCGCCCCTCGCGAGCAATTCTTTGAGCGAGAATTCTGTTGTATCGCCACATCTTGTCTTTGGAATCCTGGATGGATCTCACCGAGTAATGGCCCATCCAGCCAAACAACTCACCCACTGTTCCATTCACAATTAGTCGCTCATGAACTAGATCTGGGCTAAAAGTCGCGCAATTCCGGCGAAATAATCGAACTACCCGATCTCGGCGCCAGTCACCAAAACGAATGAGCCGGTCAATGTAGATTGAACGACGCCGAAATCGATATGCTACAGGCGGATCCCTCAGAGCCTCTGGTGTGTTTAGCTTGTCAGAAGTTATTTTTTCAATTTCATTCAACAAATCAGGTTCCAGCCATTCATCCGCATCCAGGCTGAGGACCCAATCTTGTGTCGCCTTGTCCAGGGCTCGATTTTTTTGAGGACCGAACCCGGGCCAATCTTCAGTTTCAAAAACTCTCGCACCCTTCATTAAGGCGATCTCTCGGGTGCCATCAGTACTTCCCGAATCCAGAACAATCACTTCGTCCGCAAAAGCGACCGAATCCAGAGCGCGAGGCAGATTTTCGGCCTCGTTTTTGGTGATGATGATGACTGACAAACCCATTCTTTAGCTTCCGCGAACTTCAGAAAATCTGCGTCGACTGGCATCTAATTTAACGGCATTGGCATGGAGATCAGACCGGCAGCGCTCCGGATGCCAGAGGTGGAAAACGTTGGTCGCGAATCGCCCGGAGCGCACCCGTACGCCTTGAGCAATCAGCCGGACTGCAAATTCCGTGTCCTCCAGACCCCAGCCCACGAATGACTCATCGAATCCATTAACCTTGTCGAAATCGTCAATCCAAAGGCTTACATTACACGTCCGAACCAATTCTTCACCTTTGGGATTTACATCACGAAAACGATTGAAAACTGGGTGGGTCAATTGATACATCGACAGGTAGCGGTCACAGGCCTTTGAGAGCCACAAGCGATAGGGAGACGAAAAAAGTTCAAGCGCGGTGATCAACTCATGCGGAGTTCTTTGCTCAGCCATCTGCTCCAGTTGTTTGGTGTAGGTCTGGGTTAGCAAACCCCGGCCACCAGCCACCATTGTGTCTGGCTCTAGCAATACCAGATGATTTTGAACGAAATGAGGGGGCGATACGCAATCACCATCCACAAAAACCAAGACTTTCGGATCGAACTCCGCTTTGGCCCGCCTAACGGCCAAGTTCCGGACCGCGGCTGCGCGAAACCCGAGATCCTCTTGCCATACGTGGATTAATCGGGTGCGAGGATGATGCTGTCCAAAGTAATCTATCCAGTCTTGAATGACCCGAAAAGTTTCTTCACCAGACCCATCGTCTGCAACAACGATAGCCCCGGGCATGACAGTTTGGTGGCTTAGCGATGCCAAAACCCAAGCCAAGGCCATCGGCCGATTGTAGGTGGTCACCACCACAGCCACCTCAGCGCCCAATTTGTGAGCGTTATGCACTCGAAACCAATTTGAAATGTTTGCGGGAAAGGTCAATACCCAGGGTTTTCTCGATTTTCATCGCCAAACGATGCCGCCTGTCACGCGGTGAGGGCTCGTGATCGAGATCCGGATGCCAACCGTCATCCGCCCTCTCAGTCAACCAACGGCCCATGACGTCAGGGTGCGACCCCGTATAGGGCCTTACGGCCTGGGGATCTATCTGATACCGACTAAAGTTCTGAGGGGTTTTATTCCAATATCGCTCGACCGAATGCTGCTTGGCGTTCATGGCCCCAATAGGGCGCACATGCCCGTAGTGGTATATCTTGGCTTCGGTCAGGGCAGCCCTGGGCCATCGAAGAGTCTGGTTGTTGACCACCACATTCCAGAAAAGTCCGTCACAAGCTACCGTGCGAATGGTATTTCGAATGATCCGTGGTGCACGTCGGTACCACCCAGGTGAAATGGCCTGCCAGTGTCGAGACCCAAAAAAATGAACGTAGTCAAAAACCAAAGCCTCCACGGAAGGCTGCGCCAAATGCCGCTGCATGCTGGAATAAATCTTATCTAAATCGTTCTCGTGAAGCACCTCGTCGGCTTCAAGGTAAAAAGCCCAATCGCCGTTGCATTGGCTCTGGGCCAGCATTTTCTGCTGCCCGTATACAAAGCCTGCCACTCGCATACCTTCATTCCAAACACACTCAATGAGCCTCAACTTTGGTTCTTTGAGCGATAACAACAACTGGCGAGTCTGATCTTGTTCGTCCGGGTCGGATGGGCCAAGCGCGACAATGTATTCATCAGCCAAGGGTAGTGCAGAACGAATGCTCTCTAAGAACGGATAGCCCAACTTGGCGCCATTCCGAATAAATGTGAACATGGAGACTTTCATCACTTCATTTTCCCACACTTACATCCAAACCTTGAGCCACAACAGCCATCGAGACAGCACCCAAGACCACTCAAAGTTGCTTGGCTTGGAGTTTCTGAGAGGCTGCTTTGCGTTTGCTGTAGTTGTGTGGCACTTCCAACACTTTTATGCCAGTTCAAGCCCCATTTCAGGTGTTTTTGCGGATCCCTCCAACCGCTTTCCATTCGACAATATATTGTGGCCAGCGTACCAATATGGTCATTATGGCGTAGAGTTTTTTTGGGCTTTGTCGGGCTTTATTTTCGCTTATCGGTATAGAGACGAGATTGTCACCGGCTCACTCACATTGGGTCAATTTGCTATGCAACGTCTGCGGCGAATTGGGCCTGTTCATTACCTTTCTTTAATCCTAGTAGCGGGTCTGCAATCAACTGTTGAGCACCACTATGGACGATCTTTTGTTTACGCTAACAACGACATTTACCACTTTCTTCTCAATATCCTAGGAGCCAGCGCATGGGGCCTGGAGAGGGGCTACAGCTTTAATGGCCCATTCTGGTCGGTGTCAACAGAAATACCGATTTATTTGTTTTTTTTCCTACTTACTTTGCGTTTTGATATGAGCAAGTGGTGGTATGTTTTCCTATTGAGCTTAATTATGAAGTCCTCCGGAATTGGGGGCGTAATATCGGAGTGTCTGTGCTACTTCGCAATGGGTGTGTTGGTTCAAAACTCTAGGTTTGTAAAACTCAATCCAACGCGCACTCAACAAGCGCTTTTCTGGGGCATTTTGGTTTTGTCTGGCGCGGGGGTGCATCTGACAACGCACGGATTACGAGGGCTGTTCATGCTGCTGTTGGTATCTAGCCTACTGATCGTCTTCGGGGGTAAGTTAATCTCCTGCTGGACGACCAATCGGATAGCAGGTTTTGTTTCGACTTGGTTGGGGAGGTTGAGCTATCCGGTTTATCTGGTCCACTTCCCGGTGCAATTGATCATCGTATTGCTGGTGGGCGGCTCGACCAAGTTTCATGACTTGAACCCCGCCGGTCTGCTTGCGATCTACGTAACCCTTACTGCATTTCTTGCTTACTTGATTTTCCGTTACATAGAACAACCAATTCAAGCGCTGGCGAAACGACAAAATGACTTATGAAGACTGGAAGCAGTGGCCCGAGTCTGAATTTTTGAAATATTCAGATCGTGAAGCAATATACTTCTCCACCCTTGTTCGAAAATTTCAGATTCCTCGCAACGCCGAAGTTCTAGAGGTCGGATTCGGGAATGGTGGGTTGCTTGGTTACATGCGCTCCACTGGAAGAACAGTCTGCGGGATTGAGACGAACAAAGTCCTGGTCGACCGCGCAAGCCGTCATGGCATCAAGTGTTACAAGAGCCTTGGAGAAGCAGACTCGAATAGCTTTGACTGCATTCTCCTAATGGATGTTTTAGAACACATCGATCAATCAGAGATTCCATATATTTTTAGTGTTTTGGAGAGGCTACTAGCGCCAGGAGGTATTGTGATTCTCCGAAGCCCAAATGGCCACAGTCCGCTTGGCTTGTCTAATCAGCACGGGGATGTAACTCACGTAACCGTTGTTACAGTCCCGAAAGTCGAACTCTGGCTGCAGGAAGCCCGGCCCCTTCGGATCATCCATGGTGGCTGGGACGTAACGCCGATCTCGTTCGCCAAACCGGTCTACTCGATCAAAAATCTGCTCCGCATGGCAGTGGCTCGCACAATAGAAAAAATTATTCGACTGGTCTTTCGCCCCCAGCCCTCCGGGCTCCTCAGTTCCAATCTTTTAATCGTTCTGAAACGCGGAGACGACAGCACTTGATGGTAATTGCTCAAGGCATTCGCTGTGACTCTCAAACTTATCCAAACAGCCCGCCTTTCGGCAGGGAACACACTCCCCGGGTCCCTGAATAATCCGAACATTTCCTGTCATTTGAGTGCGAACCCCATCTGTATGTTCCTCTCCTCGAAGCGTCCACACTGTTTGTGCGCCTGATGGAACTACGACATCTTTAGGCCACGGACCGAAATTAGGCGGTGCAGTCGCACCAAATAAAGCAATGGTTTGTGTGCCGCACGCAGCAGCCAAGTGAGTGATGGACGTGTCTACCCCAATATAGAATTGCGCTAGTTTGAGCAAAGCAGTCGTCTGCCCCAGCGTCAGTTGCCCCGCGCAATCTCTCACCTGAGAAAGTGGGACGTTTGGAAACTCTTGAGCGACTCTCGATCGTATTTGGGCATTTAGCTCCCTGTCTTGCTGGCTCGGGGAGCCAGTCAGCACGACTCTTTTACCGTCCATCACCAAGGCAGAGATCAACTCGGCCCAGTTTTGAACAGGCCAGCGCTTGAATTTCCACATGGGAGTAGCGTGAATCGCGACAGTTGGGGCGGAGCCTACAAAGTCTATGAGGTCTTGAGGAAGTGGCTCGGCAGAGGGCGGGACAAGCGACGCGTGTGATCGCTGGCTGACCGGGATATCTGGGTCTATCTCGCAACAGAACTTATCTAACAATCGCAGGCGTTCAATCACCACATGCTGTTTCCAGTAATCCAATTCCACGGTGTGAAGGCAAAGCAACTTCTTCCACCAGTTGTGAGATTTGCTGGTTGGGACGATTCCAACGCGCGCTGGTGCAGCCAGCAACCCGTAAATATGGGCTCGGTCACTGGGCTGAGTAACGATTGCTAGATCGTATTTTCGGAAAATGCGTTTGATCAGTCGCTCGTATTCAGGCCATTTTGGGTGCTCCGGCGATTCAATCACCTCGTTGATGTCAGGATTACCAGGCAGCATGCCCATGGTCTTCTCGTAACCCAAGACATCAATAACCGCATGGGGCCAGAGCTCCCGAGCCCTGTGCATCAGTGGGGTGGTGCACAACACGTCCCCAATCTGCCGAGTGGCGACAATCAAAATTCGCTCGAAGTCCGGTCTGGTCATACTCACTCGTAGACGACCGAGACACTGCCATCGCCAAAGACAGACTGGAGTTTGGACAAAGATTGGTCGCTGGGCTCTAGGGCATAAACAGGGCCCAGTTTCACCTCACAGACCTGTTGTCCCTGTTGAACCTTCAGCACGATCGGACAGCCAGTTTTTTGGTCATGGTTTACCGGGTTTCCAGTTGAGGATGCCGCTTTGGCCTGACTCACCAATTTCCTGAGCTCGGCAATAAAAGCCTCGGCTGCATGGTCTGCCGGTAAAGCCAAGCGGATGGCCCGGGCATGTCGCCCCCGTGCCTCAGCCAGCGTCAGAATCTCCATGGCGCTGCCTCTTAAGCCTCCCGAGTACTCGTCGTTGTCGATCTTGGCGCTGATGATCAGGACATCGTCGACTTTCAAGACATGCTTTCGGGCGTCATAGAGCTCATTGAAAACGGTTATTTCCATTCGACCGGAGCCATCATCCAGCTCGATCACCCGCATCATCCCTCGTCGGGTCATTTGGGCCCGACTGTTCGTCACTACACCAGCAATCCAAATAGGATCCTTGGTGGGCATCGCCCGCCCCAGTGGAATGGCCGCGAATCGGCGAGCCTCCTGAGCGACGTTGTCAAACAACGAACCAGAAAAGCAGTAGCCCAGCGCTAGCTTCTCTTCTAACAGAGTGTCTCGAGCGGAGTAGGACGGGACGACCGGCAGAGTTGCAGCCAACCCAGCCGAGCCCGCTCCCGCATCGTCCCCAAAGAGCCCAACCTGATCTGCATTGGCGGCGGCGTCTTCGGCCATACGGACTGCCAGATCGATTGCCGCCACCAATTGAGCCCGACCGGCTTTGCCATCTGGGTGGGTCTCGTCAAATGCCCCACTCTTGACCAACGCTTCCATGGCCCGCTT
>JACCEC010791513.1_pt1 | contig 13496 bp, 12 predicted proteins | sample 7450121 | NCBI WGS metagenome assembly JACCEC01 (sample SAMN15323455, study PRJNA562643) | freshwater metagenome | isolation source: river surface water | place: USA:Blue River Watershed | collected 2017-08-18 | reverse complement strand
GAGCTGATTTTGGTCAAAAATGATTTCTGCGTCTTTAATTCCCGAAAACGATTTCGTTATTTCCTGCTTTTTTATCGATTTTCTCAATTGGTTTTCTAATTTTTTTCTCAAACTTTCATTGTCAGAAACCAAAATATAGGTATCTGGAGTCAATTTGAGTTTTGGTTTTCCTTGAAACATTTTTACGAAAGAAAAGAAAACAATTCCTATTTCCATAAAAAAAGAAAACAATAACGATACTCGAAAATGTTTTTTATAAAAAAAATTCATTGCTTCACGAAAATGCCTCATATAAGTTTCGTCCTTAACAGTGCTTTCTCCTTTGTAATGGATAATGGAAGTTTCGTGAAAATAATAGTTCGATTTTCCATTTTTAAGTGCCATATAAGACAAATCGATATCGTCCGAATACATAAAACAATTTTCATCAAAACCGCCAATTGTATTGTAGAGTGTACGTTTCATCACCATAAATGCACCAACCAAAATATCAACTTTTCCGGTTTCGTTTTCTGATAAATGTTGCGCATAATACTTCCCAAAAGTTTTCGGGAATATTTTATATAAGCCTGTAATTTTAGTAAATGCCACAAAGGGTGTTGGAGTTCCCCGTTTGCTTTCTGGCAAATAATTACCCGTTCCATCAATAAGTTTACAACCAACAATTCCAAGGTCAATTTGAGTTTTAGCAAAGGCTAACACTTTTGTAAAAGTATCTTCGGCGACAACTGTATCAGGATTAAGAATACAAATATATTCACCTTGAGCAACTCTAACTCCAATGTTATTGCCTTGAGGAAAACCTGAATTCACTTTATTCTCAATGAGTTTTACGTTCGGAAAACGTTTTTTCATCATTCCACAACTTCCATCTTGGGAATTGTTGTCAACTATAATAATTTCAGAATCAATATTTTTGAGTGCTTTTTGAACACTTAAAACGCAAAGTTCCAAAAAGTAGCGTACATTGTAATTAAGTATGATGACTGATAACTGCATTTGGCAAATATATATGAAATCGCCATTAACAACAAGTTTGAGTAAGCAAATGAAATTCGCTGAACACATATAAATAATATAAACATAGTGAAGCAAAAAACCAATATGTAAAGGCGACCCGAGACAGAGTCGAACTGGCGAAGCATACCATATATGACCGCTGAAAAATCAAAATTTAAATATAAAAAATAGAACCGCTGAAAAATTACTTGATGAGACAAAAAAAGCTGCTTCAAAAGAAACAGCTTTATTTTAAATGATTCAATTTAGATTTATTTTTTCGCTTCTTTCTGAGCATCTTCTTTCATTTTGTCATTTGCTGTAATGGCAAATTCAACACGACGGTTTAGAGTTCTTCCTTCGGGTGTGTCGTTTGTGGCAATTGGATCGGCAATTCCCATTCCAGTAATTTTAAATCTACTACTAACCAAACCATTTGAAGAAAAATAATTCTTAACGGCTTCCGCTCTTTTTTCAGAAAGTGTAAGGTTGAATTCTGGACTTCCAGTACTGTCTGTGTAACCATAAATTTCGATATTGGTATCAGCATATTCCTTGAATACTGGAACAAGTTTATTCAAATTGGCTTTTGCGGCCGAAGTTAGTGTCGATTTGCCTGTATCAAAACGAACCGCGTTTTCATTTAAAACCAAACGAATTCCTTCTCCCAGTCTTTCCACTTCAGCTCCTGGCAATGCTTGATCTATTTCTCTGGCTTGTTTGTCCATTTTGTTTCCAATCAAAGCCCCTGTACCACCTCCAATTGCCGCTCCTATAAGTGCACCACCAGCCGTTCCAACTTTTGAATTATTTCCTATAATTGCGCCAATTAAAGCACCCGCTCCTGCACCTATTCCTGCTCCTTTTTGAGTGTTATTTGCATTTTTTGCTGAGCTGCAACCTACAAAAAGTGAAGACATTACAAGCAAAATAGCTAAACCAAATATTTTTATTTTTTTCATCTGTTTATATTTATTGTTTTTTATTGGAAGATGGAACGCCTATAATCATATTGGTGTGTGTCAATGATAATTGTCGTGGGCGTTTCATATGTAGATATTTATTGTTTTTTATCGGTCATATGTAATTCGCATATATCTTCATCGGTGTTTGCGACCAATTTTAGGTCATGCTCATTTCATAATCGCAAGTTTATAGATTAATTAATTTTTTCAAATTGATAAATAATATCCTTTTTCTGCCCTCCTACATCTATCTTGTCTATCAACTGAAATGAGGATTTTGTTTGATTGGCTACAGTCAACAGATAACCTTGAGTAACCGTTTTTGATTTCACTCCTGTTTCAACAATTTTAAGTACAAAAAAAACGTCTTTATTGATACTCCAAACAATTGGCGAACTAAAAGCTGGACAATCCGATTTTGCCAAGCTCATATTTCCTTTGTTATTGTTAGAAATAAAATTCCAAGTGCTTCCAACAAAACACTGAGAATCTGCAATTCCAAAAGAATTTACCTTAATATAATTTGATCCCGGATAGGAAACACTAGTAATTTTCCAATTCCCCTTTATGGCAACTTGAGAAGTTTTGTCAAGTTTTGTTGACGCTACTGGCTCAACAACAGTAGTAGAGGTGGATTTGCAAGCAACACCAACCACTAGCAATAAAAAAAACACTACTAATTTATTCATTATTAATAATTTAATATAATTAATACTATGTTTAAAAAGCATGGTAAAAGTAATATTTTATTTTAAAACTGGATAAGAATTTAATGAAATTCTTTTAAAAAATCAGCTTATAAAGTAATTCATTAACATATAATGAATGTCAATTTGTCACATTTAAAAAAATGGTATTCTATTTGAAAGTAGAAAATAAATCAAAAATAATCATTAAAAACTTCAACTATGACAACTGGTAAAATTAATGTTTCAGTAGAGAACATATTCCCACTAATTAAGAAATTTTTATACAGCGATCACGATATTTTTTTACGTGAATTAATTTCGAATGGAACAGATGCCACTCTAAAATTAAAACATCTAACAAGCGTTGGCGATGCCAAAGTTGAATATGGCAATCCAATTTTGGAAGTAAAAATAGATAAAGAGGGCAAGAAATTACACATTATTGACCAAGGTCTGGGAATGACAGCCGATGAAGTAGAAAAATACATCAACCAAATTGCTTTTTCAGGAGCGGAAGAGTTCTTAGAAAAATACAAAGATTCTGCAAAAGATTCAGGTATTATTGGTCATTTTGGACTTGGTTTTTATTCTGCATTTATGGTCGCTTCCAAAGTAGAAATTATTACCAAATCATACAAAGACGAGCCTGCAGCTCATTGGATTTGTGATGGTAGTCCAGAATTTACCTTGGAATCAGCCGACAAAACCACTCGCGGAACTGAAATTATTTTGCATATTGCCGAAGATTCATTAGAGTTTTTAGAAGAGTTCAAAATCAGAGAATTGCTAAATCGTTACAATAAATTTATGCCTATTCCAATAAAGTTTGGAACTAAAACAGAAACACTTCCAAAACCTGAAGACGCTCCTGAAGATTATGTAAATGAAACCATTGAAGTAGATAATTTTATCAACAACCCAAATCCAGCTTGGACTAAACAACCAGCAGATTTAACTGATGAAGACTACAAAAGTTTCTATCACGAACTCTACCCAATGCAATTTGAAGAGCCTTTATTTCACATTCATTTGAATGTAGATTATCCGTTCAACTTGACTGGTATTTTGTATTTCCCAAAATTAGGCTCTGATTTACAAATCCAGAAAGACAAAATTCAATTGTACCAAAATCAAGTTTTCGTTACTGATAACGTTGAGGGAATTGTACCTGAATTTTTGACAATGTTAAAAGGAGTTATTGATTCGCCAGACATTCCTTTGAATGTGTCTCGTTCAAGCCTACAAGCTGATGGTGCTGTGAAGAAAATCTCCAATTACATCACTCGTAAAGTAGCTGATAAATTGAAGTCATTGTTCACAGAAAACAGAGAAGAATTTGAGAAAAAATGGAATGACATCAAAATTGTTTTGGAATATGGAATGCTTTCTGAAGAGAAATTTTATGAAAAATCCGGTGCATTTGTTTTGTACCCAACAGTTGATGATAAATTCTATACTATAGAAGAATTGAAAGAAAACCTGAAGGAAAAACAAACAAACAAAGATGGGAAACTAGTTGTTTTGTATGCTGGAAATAAGGAAGCACAACACTCTTATATCGAAATCGCCAAAGAAAAAGGCTACGAAGTATTGCTTTTAGATTCACCTATTATTCCGCATTTAATTCAAAAAATAGAAAGTAATAATAACGATATGACTTTTGTTCGTGTGGATTCGGACCATATCGACAACTTAATTAAAAAAGAAGAAACTACCATTTCTAAATTATCCGATACTGAAAAAGAGAATTTAAAAACTTCACTTGAAGCCTATATTCCAAAAGCCTACACGGTTCAATTGGAAGCAATGGATAGCCAAGCTGCTCCTTTCATAATTACTCAACCTGAATTTATGCGAAGAATGAAAGAAATGAGTCAAACAGGTGGTGGCGGAATGTTCGGAATGGCAAATATGCCTGAAATGTACAATTTGGTGGTTAATATCAACTCTGATTTAGCTTCCAATATTTTGAATACAGAAGACAAATCAGCTCAAGAAAGTTTAGTCAAACAAGCTTTGGACTTAGCTAAATTATCTCAAAACCTTTTGAAAGGCGAAGAACTTACGGCTTTCGTAAAGAGAAGTTTTGAGTTGATAAAATAGTCCTCCTCTACCCTTTCAAGGGAGAAAAACAGAAACCTGCAAGTTTTCAATTGCAGGTTTTTTTTTTATTTAAAAAGGTTTTAAATAAAGAATTACGATATTTGAGTTCTTAAACAAAAAATAGTAAAAACACAAAATATGCAACTAGTATCCATAAACAAAAAATTAATTTTATTTTTTTTACTTTCTTCCATTTTTCAAAATAGTTTTGGACAAGAAAAACACCTTAAAAATATAAAGAAGCTAACTTTTGGTGGCGATAATGCCGAAGCCTATTTTAGTCCTAACAGTCAAATGCTTACTATGCAAGTCTCAAATCCAAAGGCTGGAATTCCTTGTGACCAAATCTATTTATATGATTTACAGAGCAAAACCTATACTCCTGATAATTTGAAATTAATTTCCACAGGAAAAGGTAGAACAACTTGCTCCTATTTTATGCCAGACGGAAAACATATCATTTATGCTTCTACTCATCTAGCGTCTGCGGATTGTCCAGCTCCACCAAAAGCAAAGGATGGAAAATACCTATGGGCCGTATATCCAGAATTTGACCTATTTATGGCCGATTTGAACGGAAAAATTGTAAAACAATTAACAAATACTCAAGGCTATGATGCAGAAGCAGTTGTCTCTCCTGATGGAAAAAAGATTGCTTTTACAAGCACTCGTAGTGGTGATTTAGAACTTTGGACTATGGATATTAATGGTACAAATTTGAAGCAAATCACCAATGGTTTAGGTTATGATGGAGGAAGTTTCTTTTCACACGACAGTAAAAAATTGGTTTTTCGTTCATCGCGTCCAAAAACAGAAAAAGATATTGCCGATTACAAGTCATTATTAAAAGAGAATGTAGTTTCTCCTACCGAAATGGAAATTTACACCTGCAATGTTGACGGTAGCAATCTAAAACAAATTACACATTTAGGTAAGGCAAATTGGGCTCCATTTTTCCACCCATCTGACAAAAAAATTATATTCTCTTCTAATCATCATTCGACACGTGGATATGATTTTCAATTGTATATGATTGATATTGATGGTGAAAATTTAGAACAAATTACTTGGGAAAGTGAATTCAATGCTTTCCCAATGTTTTCTCCTGATGGGAAAAAAATAGTTTTCTCCAGTAATCGCCAACAAAATGCAGCTCGAGAAACGAATGTTTTCATAGCGGATTGGATAGATACCGATGAAACCGAAATGGCAAAAACAGCCAATTTGAAAAAAAATATTTCATTCTTGGCATCAGATGACTTGAAGGGAAGACTAACAGGTTCTAAAGAAGAAACAGTTGCAGCAAATTATTTGGTTAATCAATTCAAAAGCTTAAAATTAAAACCCCATAATGGCAAAAATTACATTCAAGAATTTAACTATAAAGTAAAATTAAATCCCCATGATACAATTGCCAATAGCGGTGTTGATAATACAGGAAAAAATGTGATTGCCTTTTTAGATAACAAAGCCAATAAAACGATAATTATTGGGGCTCACTACGATCATTTAGGATTGAACGAGCATTATAATTCTACCAAAATGAATTCGGCTGGTGAAATTCATAATGGTGCCGATGATAACTCTTCAGGCGTATCAGGAGTTTTGGAACTAGCGCGAATGTATTCTCAAAATAAAGCAATCGAAAAAGTAAATTATATTTTCGCACTTTTTTCTGGTGAAGAGGATGGACTTATGGGTTCAAAACATATGACAGAAACGTTGAAAAATATGTATCCTAATGTGATTACTATGATAAATATGGATATGATTGGACGATTGAATGAGAAAAAAGAATTAACAGTTGGAGGCATTGGAACTTGTCCCGAATTCAAAAGCATAGTTGAAATCAATAAACCTGCTGGTTTTAATATTACTTTAGACGAAAGCGGAATTGGCCCATCAGATCACACTTCATTTTATTTGAAAGATATTCCTGTTTTATTCTTTTTTACTGGAACTCATTCAGATTATCATAAACCGAGTGATGATGAAGACAAAATAAATTATACAGGTGAGAGAAATATTGTGGATTATGTCTTCAGAGTGGCCAATTCAATAGCCGAATTAGACAAAGTAGAGTTCACAAAAACCAAAAGTACTGCAGCAAAAACAAGTGCAAAATATAAAGTTACTCTTGGTATAATGCCAAATTATGCTGATAGCAGCGATGGTTTACATATAGATGGTGTTACTGACGATAGACCAGCTCAGAAAGCAGGAATTCAATCAGGTGACATTATCACTAAAATTGGATCCTGCGAGGTGAAAGAAGTGTACAGTTATATGGAATGTCTTTCTAAAATAAAATCGGGTGACGAACTCACTGTACAATTTATTAGAAACGGAGAATCAAAAACAGTAAATGTAAAATTCTAAATACCAAAACGATAATGATATTAAATATAGAAACCCCTGCCTTACTTTTCTCTGCTACCTCACTGATTTTACTGGCATATACGAATCGATTTCTAACAATAGCTACGATAATTCGGGGACTAAAAAAAGTCTATAAGGAAAAAGAAAATGATATGATTTTATTGGAAATTAAAAACCTAAACCTTCGCCTTACGCTTATTCGTTTTATGCAAATGGCAGGTGTTTTGAGTTTATTTTTATCGGTGTTCACAATGTTATTATTGTTTTTAGAGTATCATTTATTTGCTGTTTATTTTTTTGGATTAAGTTTATTGAGCTTACTTATTTCATTAGGTTTATCGTTTTGGGAAATCAACATTTCAGTTGACGCCCTTCGTTTGCATTTAAGTGATTTAACAGAAAAAAAAGAACCAAAATGAAAATGGATTTGACAAAATTAAATAGATTTCACAACAAAATTAAACCCTTTTTCAAAATCAAAGTCCAACTCTTATAGCACTTTAAATTATGGACAAAAACATACTTTGGTCTTTGAGGCTTGGATACTCGGCAAAACAAGCAAAATCTATCGAAAAAATAGGCTTGAAAAAATTCTTGGAACTATCCTTTACAACAAATTTTGATACAAAAATTCCTGATTTTCTTCAAGAAAGTCCCAAGTCTTTTGCTGAATTAAAGGAAATTCGAAAAAAAATAAAATCCAGTCCTGAAGAAACAAGAGAAATGCTCAAAAAAGATCAACAAACTTCTGTTGAAATGAAAGCCTGGTGGATTGATAAAATGATTGAAAATGAGTTTCCTCTTCGAGAAAAAATGACTTGTTTTTGGCACAATCATTATGTTTCCACTTATCAGAAAGTAAAAGTAAATTATTGGATTTTTCAGCACAATCAAATCTTGCGAGAGCAGGCTTTTGGCAACTTCAAAACCCTGACTAAGAAAATCATTCAAACCAATGCAATGGTTCGTTATCTTGACAATGTTGATAACCGAAAAGATAAACTGAACGAAAATTTAAGTCGAGAATTACTCGAACTTTTCACCATTGGAATTGGAAATTACTCAGAACAAGATATAAAAAACGGAGCAAAAGGCCTTGCAGGATTGGGAATTGGAGAAGAAAATGCTATTTACAGAAAAATTTTCCAAGACAATGAATCTTTTTCGTATTTGGGTAAAAAAGGAAGTTTTAAGGTAAATGAAATGGTCGATATCATTTTCGAACAACCCAATATTCCCTATTTGATTACTCGAAAAATTTTAAAATGGTTCATTTATGACAACCCAAAAGATGAATTAGTGCGTCATTATGGTGATTATTTCAAGAAAAAAGATTTTGAAATCCAACCTCTTCTGACCAAAATTTTCACGGAAGAGTATGCCAAAAACAATGCAGGTTCGAAAATTAAAAACCCTTTGGAATACAGTCTACAATTAATGGACGAACTCAATGTAACCAATCCCAACACAAAATTGATTGCTTTTTTTATCAGGGATCAAGGAATGGATTTATTTAATCAGCCGAATGTTAAGGGTTGGGAGGGCGGAAATTCTTGGTTGACAGCACAAGTTTTTTTGCAACGAAACAATGTTGCCGATTTGCTTTGTAACGGTAAAAATTTAAGTCGAGGCAATGCAGCAAACCAGAATATAATGATGAAGCAAAACCCAAATAAACAATTAAATGTAAGATTGAATTGGGACAAAGAGGGAAACAACAAGAAAATTATTGCTCAACTTTCGGATAGATTGCTTTTTCAATCAGACAAGGAGAATCAACAAATTTTTGAGCAAATTTTAAAATACGATTTCGACAGTAAAACCGAAGGTTCTGAAAATGCAGTGATGCGATTGTTTAATTTTATGGTAAAAACACCCGAATTTCAACTCATTTAAGATTACGATTATGAACAGACGAAATTTTTTAGCCCTGACAGGTACTTTTACAGGAGGTTCGCTACTTTTACCTAATTTTTTATATTCATTTGGCTCTCAAAACAATTTGGTCGTGGGTGAACAATGCTTGGTTTTCGTTCAATTGAATGGTGGAAACGACGGACTAAACACCTTTATACCTTTTGAGGACGCTTTGTATTATAACTTACGTCCAACAATTGCTATTTCAAAAACGGAGGTTTTAAATTCCTCCAAAGGTATGGGCTTCCATCCTGCTTTGAAAGGATTTGCGGCGATGCAACAAAGTGGTGATTTGTCAGTAATACAAAATGTGGGATATCCAAATCCGGTTCGATCTCATTTTCGAAGTCAAGAAATTTGGCAAACCGCTCCAACCCAGCAGGAATATTTAAACGATGGTTGGCTCGGTCGCTATCTCGATTTGCAATGCAAAGAACATCAACCCACAGCTGGTATAAACATAGACAATATTGATAATTTAGCTTTAAAAGGTGAAGAACCCAATTCGATTACCGTAAAAGATCCTGATAGGTTTAGAACCAAAAGCAAGGCTGAAAATGACGACCAATTATCGGATAATCCTCAATTGGATTTTGTTCGAAAAATAGCCAATTCTGTTGTAGAGGGCTCAGATGACATTCAAATGGCATTGTCAAAATCAGCTCCTTCGGATGTGGTGTATCCCAAAACTGGTTTGGCAAAAAACCTCGAATGGATTTCGAAATTGATAAAAGGAAACTTGAATTCGAAGGTTTATTATACTTCACTGGGTGGCTTTGACACCCACGACAACCAATTGGCCATTCACAAAAATAAATTAACTGAACTTAACGATGCTGTGTATAGTTTTTATGATGATTTAAAAAAATCGCAACAATTGCAAAATGTAACCATCATCGTTTTTTCTGAATTTGGTCGACGTGTAAAAGACAACGGACGCGGAACCGACCACGGAACAGCCGCTCCAATGTTTATCATTGGCGGAAATAATCGTGGGCAACTCATTGGACAAAATCCCGACCTTTCGGATTTGGACAATGGCGATTTGAAACACCAAATTGATTTCAGGAGTGTATATGCTTCCATTTTGAAAAATAAATTGAATTTTGATCCATCAAAAATTGGGATAAAAAACAAAGCTGTAGAAGGTTTGTTTTAAAAAGCTTTGATTTTTATCTAAAAACCATAACAAAAGGCTATTTTTACTCACCACAATACAATTAATTATGTTAGGAATTTCAATTACAGAATGGATAGGTTATTTAGCCTCTTTGGTGTTAATGATTTCGTTTTTAATGAAAGACATTAATAACTTACGAATAGTAAATTCAACTGGTTGTTTATTATTTGTCATCTATGGTTTTCTCTTGGCAACTTCTTGGCCAATTATCATTTCTAACATTTTTATCCTAGGCATTAATGTTTTTTATTTAACAAAGAATTATCTAAATGATTAGTTGGCTTTCTTAGTGATTATTTCATATTTAGAGTGGAATAATTTAATATTTCATAATTTATTAACATAAATTTTTGATTTTAAAATACATTTAAACTAACTTCGTATCCATTAACAATCTAAAATTTACATTATGAGAAAATTATTGGCTGAGTTTTTTGGAACGTATTGGTTGGTTTTTGGTGGTTGTGGTAGCGCCCTTTTTGCTGCTGGGATTCCGGATTTAGGAATTGGATTTGCAGGTGTTTCTCTTGCTTTTGGTTTAACCGTTTTGACTATGGCTTATGCTGTGGGTCATATTTCTGGGGGACATTTTAATCCCGCCGTTTCATTCGGATTATGGGCAAGTGGTCGTTTTTCTGCCAAAGAATTAGTGCCTTACACTATTGCGCAATGTGTAGGAGCTATTGCCGCTGCGGGGACTTTACTTGTGATCTGGTCAGGAAAAGCTGGAAATGTAATTGACAATACCAAAGCAGGTGCCTTTGCATCAAATGGTTTTGATGCTTTTTCTCCTAACGGATATTCCATGCAATCTGCCTTTTTCGCTGAATTTATTTTAACTCTATTTTTTCTTCTTGTTATTCTTGGTGCAACAGATAAATTTGCTAACGGAAAATTCGCAGGAGTTGCCATTGGATTGGCTTTGACATTAATTCACTTAATAAGTATTCCAATTACCAATACTTCTGTAAACCCAGCTCGTTCATTATCTCAAGCTATATTCGTTGGTGGGGAACCATTATCGCAAGTATGGTTGTTTTGGGCTGCTCCAATATTGGGAGCTATAGCAGCTGGATTTATCTATAAAAATTTACTTCAAGATAATTCAGAAGTATAATTCTTTATTAATATAGTTTAAAAAAGAGAGAAGCAAAGATGAAAATCTTCGTTTTTCTCTTTATTTTTATCCAATGAATCTACTTTTCAAACCAGAACCTATTGTTTTAAATTTGCCTGATGCAGAAATCATATACTATCCAAATTTTTTTGACAATAAGGAAGCGGATATTATTTTTGCACAATTAACCACTGATATTCCTTGGCAACAGGACGACATTCGAGTTTTTGGAAAAAACCATCCACAACCAAGACTGACTTCATTATTTGGGAATGAAGGCAAACCTTACTCCTATTCGAATATTAAAATGCAACCCCATCCTTGGAATCCGCTACTGCATAGAATAAAATCAAAGCTAGAAAATGTTTACAAATCAAATTTTACTACTGTTTTACTCAATCTATATCGCGACGGAAAGGATAGCAACGGTTGGCATTCTGACAACGAAAAAGAATTGGGAACCAATCCAATAATTGCCTCTCTAAGTTTTGGTGCAGAACGAACTTTTCAATTAAAGCACAATTCAATTTCTGGATTAAAACAAAACATTTTACTCGAACACGGTAGTTTATTACTAATGAAAGGAACAACTCAAAATTTCTGGAAGCACCAAATACCAAAAATCTCAAAAAATATTGGTCCGCGTATCAATTTGACGTTTCGCAAAATAATTTAAAAGCTAAAAACCAGAAGTTTTGAAATAAATAATTTAAAACCATGAATGAAATCATTTCCTACTTTTCCACCATTCCTTCCTCCCACAGAAGTCTAATTTTAGTTGGTGGAATCGTATTTTTTTGGTTAATAGAAAATACTTTTCCTCTTTTTCATTTTAATTATAAAAAATGGCAGCATGCTGGGATAAATTTTTTCCTGACATTCACTACCATACTCATAAATTTTACTTTAGCCTTTTTACTATTAGCCAGTTCTGAGTGGGCAATTGCCAATAATTTTGGGATTTTACAATGGTTACCATCAATATCGTCTTGGCTTTATGCATTAATTGGTATATTATTATTAGATTGTATCGGAGCTTATTTAGTCCATTTAATTGAGCATAAAGTTAAATTACTTTGGCGTTTTCACTTGATTCATCACACCGATACTTGTATAGATACAACATCAGGGAATAGGCATCATCCGGGTGAAAGCATCATCCGATTTGCTTTTACAACTCTAGGAGTTCTAGTCATTGGAACGCCTATGTGGATAGTTTTTTTATACCAAACTCTTTCTGTTGTTTCTACACAGTTTACGCATGCTAATATAGCTCTTCCTGAAAAATTAGATTATTTTTTTAGTTATCTCATCGTTTCTCCCAATATGCACAAAGTACATCACCATTATAAATTGCCCTACACAGATAGTAATTATGGTAATATTTTTTCAATTTGGGATCGACTTTTTGGCACCTTTATGTATCTCAAAAAAGAGGATATCGTCTATGGAATAGACACTCACATGAAGTTGGAAGAACTCAATCGCTTGAATAATTTATTAAAAATCCCCTTCCAAGAGCAGCGTTTGGACAAAAAAAGTCAAAAACTTTAAAAAAAAATTACTTCAGATAAAAAGTAATTATTTTTTTTATTAATATTGATAAATGTTTAAGTAATAATCCGAATAACTAACCTTAACTACAAAATTGAATTAATTTTCATCTAATGAAAAAGAGTAGCCGCATAGAATTAAATTGGGAACAAACTGAAAAACTTGTTACGTTCGCCTTAGAAGAAAGAAATCCATTTGAAATTATCAAAAAAGAATTTGGGTTGTCTGAAAAAGAAGTTCTTGATATTATGAAAAAAAAGATGCCCACAGAAAAATTTGATATGTGGAAAAAGAAAGCTTTAGCCAGTAAGCCTAAGCCTAAACCTTCCAAAATAGATGACTTTGACGAAGATTTGGATGGGAAATATTATATAAAAAACAAACTCGACTAAATAATTTGAATCTTGAAAGTTTAGCCTTCAAACATAAGTTTGTTCAATTTCTAATTAGTTTTATAGCTTTGAGTTCGAAATTTTTTCGGGCTCATTTTTTTTACAATTTGGTCAAAAATCAACTTAAAATAAAATACAGTTCTTATAATTAATTCTAAAACAAAAAAACATCCCGCCTTAAGCGGAATGGTTTTATTAAAG
>JACCEC011339494.1_pt1 | contig 13498 bp, 12 predicted proteins | sample 7450121 | NCBI WGS metagenome assembly JACCEC01 (sample SAMN15323455, study PRJNA562643) | freshwater metagenome | isolation source: river surface water | place: USA:Blue River Watershed | collected 2017-08-18 | reverse complement strand
GGTAACGGGGCCCGCAGCGGTTGTTATCGTCCCCCAACCGCCCGGCCCGCCGACGCCCAAACAAAAAACGAGATGAAGAAGAAACCCATGTTCCTCCATGAGACCGCCGGCGGCGTGCCGCCCCTCATGGGCCGAAGCTTCGACGCCGGGTTCAGTCCCGACGCCGAGTACCTCGCCTCCCTGCCCGACATGATGGAGGCGGTGAATGCCGCCGAGGGCGCGCGCGTTCCCATCCAGCAGGTCGGCTGCGCCAATTTCCGGCTGCCGCTGCGTTTCCGCACCGCCGCGGGCCGCGTCGTCACGCTCGAGACTTCCGTCACCGGCACCGTCTCCCTGCAGGCCGGTCTGAAGGGCATCAACATGGGCCGGATCATGCGCTCGTTCTACGAGCATGAGGACGAAGTCTTCACTTTCGAGACCCTGCGTCGGCTCCTGATCAAGTATCAGCGGAAGATCGATTCCTTCCACGCGCGGATCCGTTTGTCGTTCTCGTATCCCATCCGCCAGCGCAGCCTGCGCAGCGGGCTCTCCGGCTGGCAGTACTACCGCGTCGCGATGGAGGGCACGATGGATCGCTCCGGCGCCTTTCGCCGCGTGGTGGAGTTCGACTTCGTGTACTCGTCGACATGCCCGTGCAGCGCCGAGCTCGCCGAGCACGCCCGGCACACGCGGGGTTCCTACGCCACGCCGCACGCGCAGCGTTCCAAGGCCCGCGTGCGCGTCCTCCTGGCGCCGCGCCGCACGCTCGCCTTCGAGGACATCCAGCGACACTGTCTGCACGCGCTGCGTACCGAGACGCAGGTGATGGTGAAGCGCGAGGACGAGCAGGCCTTCGCCGAGCTTAACGGCGCGCGCATCAAGTTCGTCGAGGATGCCGCGCGGCTGCTCTACCGGGAACTGGCCGGCGACCGGCGCATCGCCGACTTCGAGGTCGCCTGCTCCCACCTCGAGTCGCTGCACTCCCACGATGCGGTCAGCGTGATTTGCAAGGGCGTGAAGGGCGGCTTCACCGCCGACTTCATGGACTTCGGTTCGCTGCTCTGCTGAGGCGGCGCGCTCCTCGACCGTCATGTCTTCCCCCGTCGTGCTCGTCACCGGCGCCTCGCGCGGCATCGGCGCGGCGATCGCGCGGGCCTTCGCCGCCGGGGTGCCGCGGGCTCGGCTGGCGCTCATCGCGCGAGACTCACGGGGGCTGGCCTCCACCGCGCGGGCCTGCGTGGCGGCCGGGGCCACCGCGGAGGTCTTCCCCTGCGACGTGGCCGACGAGGCGGCGGTCGACGCGATGGCGGCGGCGGTCGCGCGGCGGTTCCGCCGGGTCGATGTGCTGGTCAACAATGCGGGCGTGTTCGCCGGCGCGCCTTTCGCCGAGCTCGGCGTGGCGGAATTCGACCGCATCGTCGGGGCCAACCTGCGCAGCGCGTTCCTGGTCACGCGGGCCTTCCTCCCGGCGATGCGCCGGCGTGGCCGCGGCGACGTTTTCTTCATGAGTTCGATCGCCGGGCTGGGTGCCTACCCGAACGGCGCCGCCTATTGCGCCGCCAAGGCCGGCGTCACCGCCCTCGCGCGCGTCCTGCGCGCCGAGACCAAGGGCAGCGGCCTGCGCGTGTGCTGCGTCCATCCCGGGGCGACCTGGAGCCCTTCCTGGGAGTCGAGTGGCGTAGCGCCCGGCCGCATGATGCCGGCGGCCGATGTCGCGCGTGCCTTCCTTGACGTGTGGCGGATGTCACCCCGCACCGTCGTCGAGGAGATCATCCTGCGGCCCGCGGCCGGGGACCTCTGAGGGACCGTCCGCCCGACGGCGCCGCCCTCAGGGAAGGCGCTTGCGGGGGCGGCGCCGGATCGGGCATGGGATGGTACCGTGAAGGCGCGCCGGATTTCTCCATTCCTCCTGCTGGCGGCCGGGTGGCTCGCCTCCATTACCCCCGCGGCGGGTGCGGATGAGCCGGCGGAAGTGTCACTTTGGCCCGAGCCGGGACGGGGCAACCTGGTCGGCGGCCTGCGCGGGATGCGCGCGGTGTTCGAAGGCGGGGTGCTGCAGTTGGCCGCCGATTTGCCGCCGCCGGCATCGGCCGCCTACTCTTGGGCCTCACTGCCGGCTCCGGTGGGTGGCTGGCCGCTCGGCCGGCGCGCCACCGTCGAAGCCAACGTCTCCAACACGGGAGGCGGCGAGGTGGATTTCATGCTGTGGGTCGTCGGGGAAAGCGGCTGGGATGCCGTGCCGGCGGTCGCGAAGCTCGGTCCCGGGGAAACGCGGCGGCTTTCCTGTCGTCTGCGCGAGACGTTTCCCGATGGTACGCCCAAGATCGATCCTGCTCGGGTGAGCGAGGTGCGGTTGATGGTGCGGGGACGCTTTCGTTCGCCGGTGAGGCTTGAGTTGCGCGGGTTGGTCGCGCGCGGCGAGGAACCGGTCTGGACGCCGCCGGCGAACCGGGTCCCGGTGCCGCCGGTGACTGATGAATCCCCCGCGCCGGGCCGCCGCGTGCGCATCCGCCTGGAGGGTGATCCGGCCGGCGGGCCCTACGCCGTGCTGCATCTGCCGGAGGACTGGCGCCCGGGCGTGCGTCTGCCGCTCATCGTCGAATATCCGGGCAACATCTTCTTCGTGCCCGGCTGCTATTCCACGGGGCTCCCGGAACAGTGCGTGATCGGGGCGGGCCTCACGCGCGGGCGGGGCGCGATCTGCCTCGCGCTGCCGTTCGTCGACCGCGCGGCCGGGGTGATCGCGGAGGGCGGCTGGGGCGTGCCGGACGATACTGCCGCGTACGCGGTGGCGATGGTGGAGCATGTGGTGCGGGAATTCGCCGCCGATCCCGCCAACGTCGTGCTCACCGGTTTCTCGCGCGGCGCGCTCGCGTGCGGGTTCATCGGCCTGCGCGACGAACGGATCGCGGCGCTGTGGAAAGGGTTCCACGCGTGCCAGCACTACGATGGCGACGGCTGGAATGGCGCGACCGAGGCCGGAGCGCTGGAGCGCGCGCGGCGGTTCCGCGGACGCGCGGTGTTCCAGACCGACAACTCCCGCGCGAAATTCCAACGCGTGATGGACGCGATGAGCGTGCCGGTCACCTGGGCCGACTCCGGCCTCGGTGCCCACGCCACGGCAATGTTTCTCGACGATCGCCCCTCGACGCAGGCACTGCGTCGCTGGTTCGATGACTTGGTCGCCGCGCCCTGAGCGGCTCGGTGTTCAGGCGGTGGCAAGGAATTCCCACGCGCGCCGCCAGGTGTCGTCGTCGCCGAAACCGCCGGGTTTGACCGCGAGCAGGAGCGGGCCACTTCGGCCGGTGCCGCTCGCGACGGCGAGTCCGGGTTCCAGTTCAGCTTCGAAGGCCAGTTGTCGCACGTCGAGCGCCACGCAGAGCGCCCGCGCGGTCTCGCCGCCGGTGGCGAAGACGCGCGCGGTGTCCGTCGCCTCGATCGCGGCGGTCGCGACGGCGGTGAGCCGCTCCACCACGGCGGCGCTGTCGGTGCGTTCGGCCGAGGCGAGGAGGGTGGCTGCGCCCCGCGTGCGCAGGCTGCCCACGATCTCCTCGACGATTCCGTTCACCGGTGAATCGGGAAGAAGTACATGCGTCGGAACGTCCTCCGCCTCGCGGAGGCGGGTCGCCTGGCGCCGGTTGATTGGATGCGCGCTGCCGCCGAGGAGCAGGACCGGTCCGGGTGGGGGAGGCAGGCGGTGGAGGGCTCCCGTGCTTGCCGACCCCGGTGTCAGCATCGCGGCCACGGGTCGGGCGAGCGCCCCCGAGCCCACGGCAACCCACTCGCCGCCGCGTCGCCGCTGCGCCTCGACCGCCCGTTCGAGGTCGTTGAAGTCCGCGGTATCGGGAATCTCGATCTTCCCGGCGGGCAGGCCCGCAAGCAGCGCCTTCAGCCGAGACTCTCGCACGGGGCTCACGGGATCGCGGCCGAACTCGGTCTCGTGGACCGGACGGTCGCGCACCAGCAGCACGCCGCCGCTGACCGTGCGTCCCACGGCGGGGTTAGCCGGTGCGAACAGCAGCCGGGTACCCGGCAGGGCGGCGAGTACGGCGCCCAGTTCAGCCGCGACCGGGCCGCGCAGGGTCGAATCGATCTTCTTGTAGACAAGGTTCGCCCCGAGGTCCCGACCGCGTGCGATCACCGTGGATACGGCTTCGGCGGCCTTTTCCGCCGGTGTATTGCGCGTCTCGGTCGTTAGCCCGGTGATCACCTCCGGCCCCGCAGCGGTCCAGTCGCCGGCGGAGAGCGGGATCACCACGCGGTGCCCGGAGCGATGGAACGCCGCCGCGGCGTCGAGCGCGCCGCTGAGGTCGTCGGCGATGAAATAACAGCCGCTCATTTCTCCTCCGGATCGGGGGCGGCGCGGATCGTGAGCACCCCGATCTCACCCGGGAAGGGGCGTCGGTGCTCGTCGTCGGTTCCGACCGTCAGGCGCGAGGGGAACCCGCCGGGCAGAGGCTCGATCCCGCCCGGAAGCTGGGCGGCTGCGGCCGGTGCGCCGTCGATCCTCAGGTTGACGGCGGTTCCTCCCGAGAACGTGAGCTCGGCTTCGAACCAGCGGCCGCGCGGCAGGGGTTCCGCCGCGACGAGGAAGAGGACGCGCTTGACCGCCTCACCTGGCGGCGGGCCGCCGGGATTGGGAAACGTGATCCTCTCCGCCGCGGCGTCGATGACGCCGACGCCGGTGCGGCCGAGGCATTGCACGACCAAGGCGTTCTCCCGGGGCGAAACGCTGATCGAGAAAATCAGGGGCGCCGTGCCGGCCGGCCGAACCTGCACTTCGTAGACGACACCCTCGCTCGCTGGTTCTGGTTCCAAGCGCAGCCGCGCGGAAAGGCTCCAGTGCCTTTGCCCCGCTGCGAGCGCGCCCGTCGCGACCGCAGTTTCGACCGAGGCGCCTTCAAGTGCGGCGGGCGTCGATCGGCCCGCCGGGCCGGCGCGCCGCAGGTGCAGTCCGCGGGGCCCGGCATCCGTCAGCACCTTCGCCGCCGGGTCAGCGTCGAGGTTCCATGCGGCCGCGATCGGCGCGGCGGCGGCGGTTGCGCCGAGCGCGAGCGCCAATGCGGCGAGTCCCGGACGCCGCGGCATCCGGAGTTACTTCTTGCCGGCGTCGGGCGCCGGGTTGCGGCACGATTGCCAGGCGAGGAAGCGCCACTTGCTGCCTTCCAGGCGCCAGACCGCGAGGTAGTTCAGGTCCATGACGTTGAGGTTGCCTGAAGCCTTGTTGCGGTTGTGCACCAGCAGGCGGCCCTTCATCAGCACGACGCCGGGCGCGGCGGGCACGAAGGTGCGTTCCTGGTAATCGAGTTTGTCGTACTTGGTGGGCCCCGTGGTGATTCCGGCGATCTGCGAGGCCTTCGTGTCGACCTTTCCATTCGAGTGCGCGTAGTGCAGCGCGTCGGAGTAGACCGCACCGAGGCGGGCGGCGTCGGCCGCGACCGTGGCGGCGACGCGTTCGTCGTCGGCGGCGCGCACGGCGGCGATCACGGGGTCCTCCGCGGCGCGGACCGCGGCGGGGATGGCCAGGAGGGCGAGGAGGAGGGTGAGGCGGATCTTCATGTTTGGGGGAAAGCGGGCGGGCCCAGTTCGTTCAGCGCAGCTCGTAACGCAGCAGGTTGCGGGACTTTTCCGAAGCGACGAGCAGCGCGCGGCCGTCGGCCGAGAAGCACATGGCCTCAGCCTGAGGCAGGTTGTGGCTCGGCAGGATCACGGGCTCGCGGGCGAGGACGGCGGCCCAGGATTCGCCTGCGCGGCGCGGGAAAAGCAGCAGGTGACCGTAGGTGAGGACGGCGGCGGCTGACCCGTCGGACGCGAAGTCCATCGCGGTCGTCCATGAGCGGTGCTCACCGAGGTAGCCGCGCAAGAGCTTCTGCGCGGCCGTCGGCTGCGGCAGCCGGCCGACCTCGCCAAGGAACCGCGCGGTGACTTCGGCGTCCCGCAGCGGACGCGGGATGTCGATGCGGTACAGCCGCGGCACCGGGTCGCGCTTGCTCAGCAGGTAGATCGCGCGTTCGCCGGCGTCGACCGCGAGCGACTCGCAGTCGCGCGGGCCATCGGCGTAGGTGAGCTTCAACGTCGCGGCGGGACGCTCGCCTACGGGTGCGGCGGGCGAGAGGCGGTCGGCCGCTGGCTCGGCGACAAGATGGATGAACGTGTGCGCGCGCTTCGCGTAATTGTCGCCCATGTCGCCCACGATCAGCCACGGCTGGCCGTCGAGTTCGGCCGCGGCGACGTCTTCCCAGTCCTCCGCCTTCACGCCGTCGAGCCGCAGCGAGCCGCGGAGTTGGCCTTGCGCGTTGACGGCGTAGAGTTCCGGCGTGCCCCCGCTGTCGTCATGGGTCCAGATGATTCCGGGGTTACGCCGTGAGGCCGCGAGCCCGCTGGCCTCGTCGTTCGGCGGCGCCGCGAGCGTGGCGGCGACGGTGGGCGGTGCGGAGCCGGCGGCGGGCGTGGCGGCGGTCGTCGTTACGATCGAAGATGTCGTGGCGAGGAGCAGGCGCAGGGAGGCCATCCATATGCTCATGCGGCGAGAGTTTCGGGCGGAACTTCCGCGTGCAAGCCGCACGTTCGGATGGGCCGCGAACGTGGACGGGGGAGAAAATATGGGAAAGCGGGGGGCAATTGAGCCCAATCCGGCGGGGTAACCACGGATGAACACTAATGGACACGGATGGGCTGGGGCGCCGGCCGCTGTGGCTGCGGCTGCAGCCGCGGATTCGATGAAAGGATGAGTCGGCTGGGCGGTTTCGACGTTAGATATCCGACTGCCCATTCGCGTCGTTCTCGGTCCAACCTCGACGTGCGCGAATCGCGCGAGGGGATTGAGGCCAAGCCGTGGTTGAACCGGATTGGTCCCGGTGTTCCGCGTGAGGTGGGGCCTTTAGGGGTGGAGTCCGAACCCCGAGGTGAGCGTTCCGTTCATCCATGACCCTGCCCGGGGGAGTTTTCATTTGTTTTCGCCGATGCGCGACCGATAGTCGCCGCCATGGTCGCGAACGCCCAACCGGCCGCCCTGCGGCGGTTAATCGACGAGGTCGGAGCCGTGGATCAGGTCGGTGTCGAGGAGCGCGTCGCCAAGCACACGACGCGATCGATCAAGAAGGCCGCCAAGCTCAAGGGCCTGCGCTTCGCCGTCTCGATGGTCGACCTCACCACGCTCGAGGGGAAGGACACCCCCGGTAAGGTGGCGTCGCTCTGCCGGAAGGCCGTACGGCCGCACGAGTTGGCCGACGTCCCGCCGGTCGCCGCCGTCTGCGTCTACCCGTCGATGGTCCGGCATGCGCGGCGCGCGCTGGGCGCGGATTCCCCTGTGCGCATCGCCTCGGTGGCGACGGCCTTCCCGAGCGGGCAGGCCCCGCTGCGGACACGCCTCGCCGAAGTGCGCGCGGCCGTGGCCGACGGCGCCGACGAGATCGACATGGTGATCAACCGCGGCGCCTTCCTTTCCGGCGAACTCGGGCGCGTGCAGGACGAGATCGCGGCGGTCGTCGCGGCGTGCGGCGGAGCGGCGTTGAAAGTGATCCTCGAGGTGAGCGAGCTGGAGACCTACGACAACATCCGCGCGGCGTCCTTCCTTGCGATGCGGGTCATCCGACCCGGGGACTTCATCAAGACCAGCACCGGCAAGACCTCGTTGAACGCCACCCTCGGCAATAACCAGGTGATGCTGGAAGCGATCCGCGACCATTACCTCGCGACGGGCGTCGCGATCGGGATGAAGCCGGCCGGCGGCATCCGCACCGCCAAGCAGGCGCTGCAGTTCCTCGTGGCGGTCAAGGAGACCCTCGGTGATGCCTGGCTCGACAACACCCGCTACCGCTTCGGCGCGAGCGCGCTGCTCAACGACCTGCTGCGCCAGCTCGAGAAGGAGCGCACCGGCGCCTATCAGGCTCCCTATTATTTCAGCGAGGCGACGGAGTCTTACTGACGCCCCGTCCGACTTCCCGCGAGACCCCTCCATGGCCAAGACCGCCGCGAAGAAACCCGTCCGTTCCTCCGTTCGCCCCCGGCGCCCGGAGCCCGCGCTCCTGTTCGGTGATCGCTGGGAATACGACCCGGCGCCGGAGACCGCCGACCCGCGACTGCAGGCGCGCTACGAACTGTTCATCAACGGCCGTTTCGTGGCCCCGCGTACCGGGCGTTACTTCGACTCCCTCAATCCGGCCAATGAGCGGAAACTCGCGGAGATCGCGCTGGCCGGCGAGGCCGACGTCGACGCGGCCTATGCCGCGGCGCAGCGGGCGTTCCCGGCCTGGAGCCGGCTCCCCGGCGCGGAGCGCGGCAAGTATCTCTTCCGCATCGCGCGCCTCCTGCAGGACCGCGCGCGGGAGTTCGCCGTGGCCGAGACGATGGACAACGGGAAACCCATCCGGGAGACGCGCGACTTCGACCTGCCGATGGCGGCGGCGCACTTCTTCTACCACGCCGGCTGGGCGGACAAACTGGAGCACCTCGCGCCGGGCCGTAAGGTGGCGCCCCTGGGCGTCGTGGGCCAGGTGATCCCGTGGAACTTCCCGCTCCTGATGCTCGCTTGGAAGCTCGCCCCGGCGCTGGCCGCGGGGAACACGGTCGTGCTGAAGCCGGCGGAGACGACGAGCATCACCTGCCTCAAGCTGGCCACGATCCTGCAGGACGCCGGGCTGCCGCCGGGCGTGGTGAACTTTGTCACCGGTGCCGGCGAGACCGGCGCGCGGGTGGTGGCTCACCCGGCGGCCGCGAAGGTGGCGTTCACCGGTTCGACGGAGGTGGGCAAGGCGATCCTGCGTTCGCTGGCGGGAACCGAGAAGAAGCTGACGCTCGAACTCGGCGGCAAGGCGGCCAACATCATTCTGGAAGACGCGCCGCTCGACCAGGCGGTCGAGGGCATCGTGAACGGGATCTTCTTCAACCAGGGCCACGTCTGCTGCGCGGGCTCGCGCCTGCTGGTGCAGGAGCCGGTCGCGGAGGCGGTGCTGGCGAAGCTGCGGCGACGCATCGCGACGCTGCGGGTCGGTGACCCGATGGACAAGAACACCGACGTCGGCGCCATCAACTCACGCGCGCAGCTGCGGCGGATCGCGGCGCTGGTGGAGAGCGGAGTGCGTGAGGGCGCGGAGCTTTACCAGCCGGCCTGCGCGCTGCCGGCGAAGGGGTATTACTTCCGGCCGAGTGTGTTCAGCGGCGTGACGATGAGCCACCGCATCGCGCGGGAGGAGATCTTCGGGCCGGTGCTGAGCGTGCTGACGTTCCGGACTGTCGACGAGGCGATCGAGAAGGCCAACAACACCGCGTACGGGCTCAGTGCGGGCGTCTGGACCGACAAGGGCTCCCGTATCCTGCGCATGGCGGCGGAGCTGAAGGCCGGCGTCGTCTGGGCCAACACCTACAACAAGTTCGACCCCGCGTCGCCCTTCGGCGGATACAAGGAAAGCGGCTTCGGCCGCGAAGGCGGCCGCCACGGCCTGCTCGATTACGTGCGGGCGGTTTAACCACGGATGGACGCGGAAAAACACACATCTGGGCCCCGAGACGGGGAGCTCACGCCCGAGGTCATCGGCGCGGCCTTCGCGGTGCTGAACGAACTTGGCCACCGCCGGCATCTTTACGGGCGAACCGAATGACCGCGGTTTTGGAACCACGAATGGACACCAAGGGACACGAAGGTCAGGGGCTCCTGCACGGTGATTTGGTTTACGCCATCATTGGTTGCGCGATCGAGGTCCTGCGGGGGATCGGTCATGGCCTGCATGAGCATCCCTATGAGAACGCTCTACTCGTCGAGTTTCGCCTGCGTGGGTTGCGGTGCGAACAGCAGCGGAGGTTTCCGGTGGTTTATAAAGGCGAGAAAGTCTCCGAATTCGTGCCCGATCTCGTCGTGGGCGGTGCCGTCATCGTCGACACCAAGGTGATCGACCGGATCACGGATCAGGAGCGAGGCCAGATGTTGAACTACCTTCGCGTCACCGGCCTCCGCGTGGGTCTCATCGTAAACTTCCGCCGCCCCAAGCTCGAATGGGAGCGCATCATTCTCTGAGTCACTTCGTGTCAATTCGTGTCCCTTCGTGGTTGCTCCCATGACCCGTCTTCCCGTCTCCAAGACCCCGAAGCCCTACGTGGGCGGGGCGTTCATCCGCTCGGAATCCGGCCGCGTGTTTGCGGCGAGCGACGCCCGCGGGGCGTTCTTCGCCAACATCCCGCAGTGTTCCCGCAAGGACCTGCGTAACGCCGTCGAGGCTGCGGCCAAGGCCGGCCCGGGCTGGGCGCGGCGCACTCCGTACAACCGCGGCCAGATCCTCTACCGCCTCGGGGAGATGCTCGAGGCGCGCTCGGCCGAGATGGCCGCGATGCTCGTCCGCTTCGGAGCGGGCCGCGCCGCCGCCTCCCGCGAGGTGGCCGCCACCGTCGACCGTCTCGTGCACTACGCGGGTTGGGCCGACAAGTACGAGCAGGTGCTCGGCGGGGTGAACCCCGTCGCCTCGCCGCACTTCAACTTCACCGTCACCGAACCGATGGGCGTCGTCGGCGTGATCGCGCCCGACGAGCCGGCGCTGCTTGGGCTCGTGACGCTCCTCGCCCCGGTCATTGTCAGCGGCAACACCGTGGTCGCGCTGGCGTCCGAGGCCCGGCCCTACCCGGCGGTGCTCCTCGGTGAGATGCTCGCCACGAGCGACCTGCCGGGCGGCGTGGTCAACCTCCTCACGGGATTCCGACGGGAATTGCTGCCGACCTTTGCGACCCACGCCCACCTGCGGGCGATCAGCGCGGTGGCAGGGGCCGAGGAACGCCGCGCCCTGCGGCTCGGCGCGGCGGAGAGCATCAAGCGCGTGCGCTTCACGGAGGGCGGCTCCGCGCGGGTTTGGCTCAGCGCCGCCGCGCAGGGCGTCGACGCGATCCGCGACTTCGTGGAGTTCAAGACCGTGTGGCACCCAGTCGGCTCGTGAAGGTGCGACGGCCGTGGAGCTTGACCTCCGGGCGGCGCGGGCTCCCGTTCGGCGGATGATCCCTTCGCGAAAGTCGGTTCGGACTGTCGTCGGTCTGCTCGGCGTCCTGCTCCTGGCCATCGTCACCCCGGTCCGCGCCGCGGAGTCCCCGGAGGACGAACGGGCGCGCGCCGTCACGTCGTCGGCCTCCTTCAAGGCGGCGGTCGCGGCGTACGAGCGCGACTTCGACCGCTTCGTGGCGGAGCTGATCCAATTGACCGAGATCCCCGCCCCGCCGTTCGGCGAGAAGGCGCGCGGCGAGGCCTTCGCGAAGCTGCTGAAGGACGCCGGCCTCGAGGACGTTGGCATCGACGCCGAGGGTAACGTGATCGGCTTCCGGCGGGGCCGCGGGGGCCCGCTGCTCGCGGTGGCGGCGCACCTCGACACGGTCTTTCCCGCCGGCACCGACGTGCGCGTGAAGCGCAGCGGCACAAGGTTGATCGCGCCTGGCGTGGGCGACGACACCCGGGGGCTGGCCTTCGTCCTCGCGTTCGCTAGGGCGATCCGCGACGCGAAGGTCGAGACGGCGTCGGACCTGCTCCTCATCGGCAACGTCGGCGAGGAGGGCCCGGGCGACCTGCGCGGAATGAAGTACCTTTTCAACCAGGGCCCGTGGAAGGGCCGGATCGCGCGCTTCATCACGGTCGACGGCGGCAACCTCGACATCGTGACCAACGGCGCGCTCGGCAGCCTGCGCTACAAGGTCGTGTTCAAGGGCCCCGGCGGCCACAGCTGGGGCGCGTTCGGGCAGGTCAATCCCGCGTTCGCCATGGGCAACGCGATGGCGCGGCTCGGCAAGGTCGTCGTGCCGAAGCGGCCGAAGGTCTCGTACAACATCGGCGTCCTCTCCGGCGGCACCTCGGTGAACTCGATCCCCTTCGAGGTCGCGATGGAGGTGGACATGCGCTCGGCCTCGCCCGAGGAGCTCCGGAAGATCGACGTGGAGTTCAAGCGGATCGTCGCGGAGGCCGTCGACGAGGAGAACGCGACCCGGCAAACCACCTTCGGCCGTATCACCTACGAACTGAAGCTGATCGGCGAACGGCCCTCGGGCACGACGTCGCCCGAGTCGCCGATGGCCCGCCAGGTCGCCGCGACCATGCGGGTCTACGACAAGGTGCCGGTCTGGGAGACGAGCAGCACCGACGCCAACATCCCGATCAGCCTCGGCATCCCGGCGCTCGCCGTCGCGCGCAACTCCGCGACGAAGGGCGGCCGCGCCCATTCCCTCGACGAGTGGACTGACGTCGAGAAGACGCAGGCCGTGCGGGACTTTGAACTCGCCGCGGCGATCATCCTCGGCGTGGCCTCGATGCCTTGAACGTTCCCGCCGCATGATCGAGGCGCGCCAGCTCACGAAGACCTTCCGCGACCGGAAGCGTGGCGAGGTCCACGCCGCGCTCGACGTCTCCTTCCGGGTGGAGCCCGGCACGATCTACGGTCTGCTCGGGGCCAACGGCGCGGGCAAGACCACCACGCTGCGCATGTTGGCGACGCTTCTGCGGCCCTCCCGAGGCACGGCGGTCGTCGCGGGCCATGACGTGGCGACCGATCCCGACCGCGTGCGGGCCAACGTCGGTTTCCTCGCGGCCTCCACCGCGCTCTATGCGCGGCTCACGGCCCGCGAGATGATCGCCTACTTCGGGCGGCTCAACGGCATGGCTGATGCCGCCATCCGCGCCCGCACCGCCGAGCTTTCCGCGCGGCTCGGCATGGAGGAGTTCCTCGACCGCCGCTGCGACCAGCTTTCGACGGGCATGAAGCAGAAGACGTCGATCGCGCGCACCATCGTCCACGATCCGGCCGTGATGATCTTCGACGAGCCCACGCTCGGGCTCGACGTCATGACGGCGCGCACCGTGGTAGGCTTCGTGCGCGAGTGCCGCGCGGCGGGCAAGACGGTGATCTACTCGACGCACGTGATGAGCGAGGTGGAGAAGCTGTGCGACGTGATCGGCGTGATCCACGGCGGCCGGCTGCTTGCCGAAGGCTCGCTCGCCGAATTGCGCGCACGGCACGGGGAGAACGACCTCGAGGAGATCTTCGTGCGGCTCGTCGAGGGCGCGGGGAGGGCGGCCGCGTGAACTGGCGCAACATCTCCACGATTTACGTCAAGGAGCTGAGGGACGCGCTCCGCGACCGGCGCACGCTCATCTCGGTCATCGTCGTCCCGACGGTCGTCATGCCGCTACTGTTCCTGCTGGCGGGCAAGGTCACCGCCAACTCGGTGGCCAAGGCCCGCGGAGACGTGCCGACCGTCGCCCTGATCGGCGGGCAGGACTCCCCCGAGGTGATGCGGCGTTTCCGCGAGGCGAAGGGCATGCGCGTCGCGGAGGCCCGGGCCGATTGGCGCGACGCGATCGCCGCCAAGACGGTGCGGGTGGCGGTCGACATACCCGACAGGTTCGCCGCGCGGCTGGAGGCCGGCGAGGTGCCCGGCGTGCGGATCTACCACTACCAGGGCGAACTGAAGTCGGAAAACGGCGTGCGGGTCGTGGAACGCTTCCTCGCCGAACTGCGGGAGGACCTGGTGGCGAAACGCCTCGCGGCCGCCGGCCTGC
>JACCEC010421516.1_pt1 | contig 13501 bp, 9 predicted proteins | sample 7450121 | NCBI WGS metagenome assembly JACCEC01 (sample SAMN15323455, study PRJNA562643) | freshwater metagenome | isolation source: river surface water | place: USA:Blue River Watershed | collected 2017-08-18 | reverse complement strand
TAAATCAGAATACTCCCGTCTCGGAAGTTGCAAAGTGCGATCGCGGTGCGCTTGCTTGAGTTGTTCTGGAGTTGCTTGAATCGGTAAGCCTAATATTCGGTAATAATCGAGTGGAATACGCACGGGCCACTTCCCCAACGGTGAGAAACTGATGTAGCTATATTAGCAGGGAATTGACCGTTGGCTGTTGACCGCCAAGAGTCAACCGCCAACCTGTAAAATAGAATTTCAAATTGGTCAAGGTAATTGGAAACAATGGTACAGGAACGCACGTTACCGACGTTTAAGGCGGATTCAACGGCTGTAACCCGCGATGAAGGGTTAATGCTGTATGAAGATATGGTTTTAGGGCGGTTGTTTGAAGATAAATGCGCTGAGATGTATTATCGAGGCAAAATGTTTGGTTTTGTTCACCTGTACAATGGTCAAGAAGCCGTTGCGACGGGGATGATCCGCGCGGGTCGCCGAGATGAAGATTTTGTTTGTAGTACCTATCGCGATCACGTTCATGCTTTGAGTGCTGGGGTTCCCCCCCGTCAAGTCATGGCGGAGTTATTTGGCAAGGCAACGGGTTGTTCTAAGGGTCGGGGGGGTTCAATGCACCTGTTCTCCTCGGAACATAATTTATTAGGGGGGTTTGCTTTTGTCGCCGAAGGAATTCCGGTGGCGATGGGGGCAGCTTTTCAAACGAAATACCGTCGGGAAGCGATGAATGATCCCAATGCGGATCAGGTGACGATGTGTTTCTTTGGGGATGGCGCTTGCAATAACGGCCAGTTCTATGAATGTTTGAATATGGCAACGTTATGGAAACTGCCGATTATTTATGTGGTCGAAAATAACAAATGGGCGATCGGGATGGCCCATGAACGGGCAACCTCTGACCCCGAAATCTACAAAAAAGGCCCTGCTTTTGGAATGCCCGGATATGAAGTCGATGGGATGGATGTTTTGGCGGTTCGAGAAGTGGCTAAAAAGGCGATTGAACGTGCCCGTGCTGGAGAAGGCCCAACGTTAGTTGAAGCGTTAACTTATCGTTTCCGAGGTCATTCTTTGGCTGATCCTGATGAATTACGGAATAAAGAAGAGAAAGAATTTTGGTTTGCTCGTGATCCGATTAAAAAATTTGCGGCTTATTTAACGGAACATAATTTAGCAACCCAAGAGGAATTAAAAGCGATTGATCAACAGGTTCAAGCCACTATTGATGATGCGGTAGAATTTGCTCAAAATAGCCCGGAACCCGATCCAAAAGATCTGTGCCGTTATATTTATGCCGATGATTAATAAAGTGTAATTGACACTCCCCCGTCAAACTGACGTTGTGACGGGGGATTCTTGTTTCACGGAAGAAGGCTTTTTGGTACTTGTACCAACGAGTCTTACACCTTCTCCACAAGCTTGAATTTCTGAGCGTCCCGCAGTATTTGTTGATAAGATTCTGAAGTAGGTTTAGATTTAAAGAAATCGATTTGTCTTTTATTTCGTTCATTAATCAATATTTATTGCCTACCACCTAGAAAATACTACCTATTCTGGAATCGTGTCTGTTGGGGTTTCTGGGGTGAGGTTTAAACTGCGATAGATGCGCTCAACTGCAAAGCTTAGGTTAATGCTTTTGAGTTCAACAGTATCGCCAGCTTGATAGTTAATAATTAACCAATCGCCTTTATCGTTTTTGTGATACAAATCTATTTTAATATCGGTGGAACTAACTAATAAATAATCGATTAATTTTGGGTTGCGACGGTATAGGCGAAATTTATTACCGCGATCATAGGCTTCGGTGCTAGGGGAAAGGACTTCAACGATTAAGCAAGGGTAGGTAATATATTGGGTTGTGAGTTTGTCGCGATCATCACAGGTGATGCTGGCATCGGGGTAGGTGTAGTTATCTGTATCAACAATATTAATTCGTAGATCTGAGGTTGCAGTTTCGCAGCTACTCTTTTCTAAATGATTACTAAATAATGTGATTAATCTGGCAGCCAGTAAACTATGGTTTTTGCTACCGCCTGTCATGGCATTAATACCCATAGGATAAACTTGACCGTCGATCAGTTCGTGTTTTTCGAGTTGCTTTTCTTCCCAAGCAAAATATTCTTGGGGTGTGAAGGTGGGGGAGTTTTCTTTAGCGACGATCATGGTTTTCTTTGGTTAGGGTTGCTTTAATTTTAACAAATTACTTGTGGGGAATTACCCAGAGTAAATTTCTCAAACCGCGATCGCTATTTTTGTCAAGACCTGATTTTGGGAAACTCTAATACTGACTAAGGGTTTTTCTGATTAATGAAGGTTTGCAGAAACTGCTAAAGTTATTTTTCCTTTTAATAAATAGGTGGTCATTTCTCCTTTGCCTTTAACTAAAATAGTTCCGCGTTTTTCAAATTGGTATCGTTCATTTAAGGCTAAATAAGTAGCTTCTGTGACTTGAATTTCATCGGTCAGTCCATGGGACTCCATGCGACTTGCTAAATTCACCGTATCTCCCCATAAATCATAAATAAATTTCTTAATTCCAATGACTCCTGCCACCACTGGCCCGGTTGCAATTCCAATTCTAATATGAAAATTTTGTTGAGTTTTTACATTAAATTCTTTTAAGGTTCGCTGCATATCTAATGCCATATCTGCCATTGTTTCTGCATAATCATCACGGGGAATGGGTAAACCAGAAACCGCCATATAAGCATCGCCAATGGTTTTAATTTTTTCTAACTCATGTAATTCGGCTAAATGATCAAATTCACAAAAGATTTGATTCAGTAAATTGACTAATTCAGCCGGTTCAAATCGTCCTGAAAGTTCTGTAAAACCAACAATATCAGCAAATAAAACCGCCGCATCGGTAAAGCTATCTGCAATGGTACTGGGTTGCTGTTTTAAGCGTTGAGCAATGGTATGGGGTAAAATATTTAACAGTAAACTTTCTGAGCGTTCCTGTTCTTCTTTAACTTGCTCATAAGCTTGTTCTAAGGCTTGACGAGACTTAAATTCTGAACGAGCTAACCGCTCATATAAATACACTGAAAGATTGCAAATTAAACAAATCCAAAATAAATACAGGAATAAGAACTCTGCTGTCATCCAATCAGTCGGAAGCTCCAGTTTTAAATTAAATAAAATTTGGCTTCCGTGATAATAGATCAAAACCCCCAATTGAGAAATAAAATGTAACGGCCAATAAACCGGAATTAAGGTAGCTTGGGAAAAAAACATTAACGACCATTCAATAATGGAAGCAGTAGAAATTCCGTTGAGGTTTCCTCGAATTTGCGGGGTAATAGTGACGACCCAAGAAAATAAAAGAAATATCAACCCCGGATATTTTTTCCCCAAGGAGGTTCGCAGCAGGACTAAACCGATAATTAAACCTAACTCAGCGGCGACTTGTGTGGCTAACCACGACGACTGGAAACGGTCGGGATGAAAGAAAAAATTGTTAATTTGTGAAAGAGTAAAGGTAAAATAGGAAATCAGGGCTAAAGTCAAACCTAAATTTAAACGTTGGTAAATAAAATGCTTTCGCCAATCGTCATAAGTTTGAGCTTTAGTCGGAGCTAAATTCGAAGAAAACTTTTTGAGGTTGGTTTGAATAAATGCACCAATTTCTGATAGTCTTGAGTCAGTTATAGTCATGATTTCCTCTGAGTTTAAGCTAGGAGGTGAAGACAATCTACCTGGGAAGAATTATTGTTGAATAATCTTGAGTTGAGTTGTAGAATCGCTGTGAATAATAATCCGCGCCAAGTTGCATTTTTAACTCTCCGAGACATTAACCGACGGGGTGGACTCGCTGATGTGATTTTAGATCAATGGCTTCGTCAATCGGATTTATCAGATATTAACCGACGCTTAACGACAGCATTAGTCTATGGTTGTGTTCGTAGAAGGCGATCGCTTGATACCTTAATCGATTACTTAGCTCCTAAAAAATCCCATCAACAGCACCCGGATATTCGTACTATACTACATCTGGGTTTTTATCAAATTTGCTATCTGAATCAGATTCCTAATTCGGCGGCGGTAGATACCAGTGTTGAATTAGTGAAACACAATGGTTTAAAGCATTTTAGTGGTTTTGTCAATGGAATCTTAAGACATTATATTCGAGAAAGGGAAAATTGTCAGTTCAAAACAAATGATTTTGATCACAGTATTTTTACTGGGTTTGAGTTACCGAAAAATCTCGTTGAAAAATTAGGAATTATTTATAGTTTTCCTAACTGGCTAATTCAATTTTGGTTAGATAGTTTAGGATTAGCAGAAACCGAACAGCTTTGTCATTGGTTTAATCAATCTCCGGCTTTAATTTTAAGGATTAATCCTTTAAAGACAACGTTAGAAATCGTAGAATCTCAATTGCAAGAGAAGGGGATTTCAGTTGAGCGAATTCCGGGGCTACCTTTGGGATTAAAATTAACGGGAAGCGTGGGATCAATTCAACATTTACCCGGTTATAATCAAGGGTGGTGGTCGATTCAAGATAGTAGTGCGCAATGGGTGAGTTATTTATTAGATCCTCAACCCGGAGAAGTGATTATTGATGCTTGTGCTGCACCTGGAGGAAAAACCACCCATATTGCAGAATTAATGCAGGATCAAGGTAATATTTTAGCATTGGATTTAGTGAAATCTCGGTTAAAAAAAGTTCAACAAAATTTTAAACGACTACAACTGAATTCAATTCAAACTCAATTGGCGGATATTCGCAAAATTGAGGGATATTTTGAGGGTGCAGATCGATTATTATTAGATGCTCCTTGTTCCGGTTTAGGAACGTTACATCGGAGAGCCGATGGACGCTGGCGACATGATCCTAAAAATATTCAAGATTTATCTCAACTGCAAGCCGAACTATTAGAAATAACCCAAACTTGGGTTAAACCAGGCGGTTGTTTAGTTTATTCAACTTGTACCCTCCATCCCCAAGAAAATGAAATGATTATTCAAAAGTTTTTGAGTCAACATTCTAACTGGAAGATTCAACCGCCTACGGAAAATTTTGTTTTGGTTCCTGAACCGGAAGGCTGGATTAAAATTTGGCCCCATCGACAGAATATGGATGGATTTTTTATGGTAAAATTAATTAAAGATCTAACTTAATTAATTAACAGGCATCTTGGCGTTTATACTGACTTTACTTCTGATTTTATGCACTTAATTTTATGCCATACTACTGTTGATTTTGATGCCTTGGGTGCGGCGGTAGGATTAACTCGAATTTACCCCGGAAGTCGTATTGTTTTATCAGGGGGAAGTCATCCGGCGGTGAGAGATTTTTTAGCGTTTTATCGAGATGAATTTCCATTAATTGAACGTCGGTCTGTTAATCCTAATAAAGTTCATTCAATTACTGTGGTTGATACCCAAAGTTGCGATCGCTTAGGAAAAAGCGCAGAATGGTTTAAATTAGCCAATTTATCAGCCATTAGAATTTATGATCATCATCCTGATATTAAATCGGATATTCCCGCCACAGAAACCTATATTGAAGCGGTGGGTGCAACCACAACTTTAATTGTAGAACAGTTACAAATTTTCGCTCAAAATTCTGCCCAACCGTTAATTTTAAACACAGCAGAAGCAACGGTAATGGCGTTAGGAATTCATTTAGATACGGGGTCTTTAACCTTCCCCCATTCCACCCCTAGAGACGCAATGGCGTTAGCTTGGTTAATGCAGCAAGGCGCTAGTTTACCTGTGATTTCAGAATATGTAGAACCCGGTTTACCGCCTAAATTACAAGATTTATTAACCCTAGCTTTAGAACAGTTAAAAAAATCAACCATTCGAGGATATACTGTAGCTTGGGTATTATTAAAAACCGATGAATATGTGCCGGGTTTATCGAGTTTAGCGTCTGAATTAATCGATTTAACCGAAAGCGATGCCTTACTTTTAGGACATCAATATGGGAAAGGAGAAGGGAATCGATTAAGTATTATTGGACGGTCTCGCATTGAAAAAACCAATCTCAATCAATTGTTTAAACCCTATGGCGGTGGCGGACATACCCGCGCCGCTTCTGTTAGCTTAAAAGAAGGGAATTTTTCAGAAATTTTAAATCAATTAGTTGAACAATTAAAAGCACAAATTCCTCACCCGCCAACAGCAAAAGAATTAATGTCCTCTCCGGTAAGAACTATTCGTCCTGACACTTCTGTTGAAGAAACCCATCGAATTTTATTACGTTATGGTCATTCCGGTTTATCAGTCGTTGATGAACAAGATCAATTAGTCGGAATTATTTCTCGTCGAGATTTAGATATTGCCTTACATCATGGCTTTAGTCATGCACCCGTTAAGGGCTATATGACCCCGCAATTAAAAACCATTACCCCCGATACAACCTTACCCGAAATTGAATATTTAATGGTGACTTATGATATTGGACGTTTGCCTGTTTTAGATCACGGAAATTTAGTCGGAATTGTCACGAGAACCGATGTTTTAAGATTACTGCATCAACAACAACGTCCGCAAAAATCCCCCTTAAAAGGTTGTATTCCTGGGGTGAGTTGTTCCACTTTAGATGAATTATTACAAGAACGATTAGCAACCCCCTTATTAACCTTATTAAATCGTTTATCTTTCTTAGCTCAAAAACGAGGCTGGCAGGTTTATTTAGTGGGGGGAGCAGTCCGAGATTTACTCTTAGCTGAACCCGAAAAAACAGTCATCTTAAGTGATATTGATATTGTGGTAGATGGATGTTATGGAAATCCGAATTCTAATGGAGATCATTTATCTTTTAGTTCTCCGGCTGTAGAATTAGCAATGGATTTACAAAAACATTATCCGGCTGCCCGGTTAGACGTTCATGGTCAATTTCAAACGGCGGCTTTATTATGGCATAATGACCCGATTTTAGATTCTCTTTGGATTGATATTGCCACCGCGAGAACAGAATTTTATCCTTATCCGGCGGCAAATCCAGAGGTAGAAGCGAGTTCAATTCGTCAAGATTTATATCGACGAGATTTTACGATTAATGCCTTAGCTTTACGGTTAACATCTCCTTTAGTTGGAGAATTGTTAGACTTTTTTGGAGGAGTTTTAGATTTAGAACAACGAAAAATTAGAGTTTTACATTCTAATAGTTTTATTGAAGATCCAACTCGAATTTATCGCGCGGTGCGGTTTGCAGTGCGTTTAGGATTTGAAATTGAAACTCAAACAAAAGAATATATCCGCTATGCCATTAGTAGCGGAATTTATGAAAAACAACGAGAAGAAAGTAATAAATCTTTTGATCAAAATCGTCGGGTTCCCGCTTTAGAAACTCGTTTAAAAAGTGAGTTAAAATATATTTTGCAATCTCCCTACTGGAAACGAGCTTTACAATTATTAGGGGAGTTAAAAGCCTTACGTTGTATTCATCCGACTTTAGAATTAAGTCCGCAATTATGGCGACAAATTCGCTCTGTTGATCGCTGTTTACAACGGTTTGATGCACACCGAAGTTTAACTCATTGGGAGCTCCGCTTAGAGGTATTAATTGCCTATTTAGCTCCTGAATATCGAGAAAAAGTGGCTATAAATCTTCAATTTCAGGTTGAAAGTTTGGAACGGTTAAAACACTTAGAATTAGCTAAAGCTAAAATTATAGAAACTTTGTTTCAATCTCCCACAAATAGTCAGGTTTTCTGGTTATTTAAAGCTTATAGTTTACCGATGTTAATTTTAATTGCTGTACAATCGACTCGACCCGTTAGACAACGAATTTGGCAATATTTAACCGAATTACAGGAAATTAAACCGCCTTTAAATGGCAATGATTTAAAAGCAATGGGATATAAACCCGGTCGTCAATTTAAACAAATGCTCGATGATTTATTAACTCTGACTTTAGATGGAGAAGTCAGCGATCGCACCTCTGCGGAAGCATTTTTAAAACAGAATTATCCCTTAGATGCCAAATTATCTTAAACTAAGATTTGGGAAATGCTGATAACTTTTTGAGAGAGAATATGAGTTTAGCTGAACTGTTAGAACCCATTGCTAATGTATTTCGGAGTTTAGGAATTCCAGAACCCATTACCCATTGGGGACATCCGGTGATGATGGGAACCGTGATTTTCATGATGGGAACTTATGTGGGTTGGACAGGATGGCGCGGACGTCTAGCCGCTGACAAGGAAGTGAGCACCAAAAATCGCGCAGACCACCGCAAACTCGCTCCCTTAATGTTTTTGTTTTTGGCTTTAGGATACACCGGAGGTTTGTTATCTTTGGTGATGCAAAAACAACCGATTTTAGAAAGTCCTCACTTCTGGACAGGGACTATTTTATTAGGGTTTTTATTAATTAATAGTGTGATCGCTTTTACCGGGTTTGGTAAAGATAACCCCAGTTTAAGAATGGCTCACGCTTATCTAGGAACCGTTGCATTAGGGTTAATGTTAGTCCATACCTTTTTAGGTTTACAATTAGGGTTTTCTCTCTAATTGATGGTTAATAATTAACAGGTAGGGGCGGTTAACTCCGCCCTAATAAAAGTTCACTGATAACCCATAACTCAATGGTAATTTTAATTCTGGCTTTTGCTTATCTCTTGGGTTTGCTAGTAAGTGCAATTCCGGGGGTAAATTTGGCAATATTAGGATTAGGAATTCTATTAGCGATCGCTACAGCTTTAAAACAAGTTTATCAGCAACAACAATTCCGCAAAGCTCGAATTCAGCAATTTATTAAACAAAAAGAAACCCGCCAAGATGCTCTCAAAGACCCGATAGAATTTGCCGATAAAATCCCTAAAACTCCCCGTCCTAAAATGCCCTTTTGGGTTTGGTTATTAGCTGGAATGATTGGTTTTTTAGCCAGTGTTTATTTACAAATTAGAACGCCTCAACCTGCCAGTAATGATATTAGTAATTTAATTCTCAATAGTGGAAATAGCCAAGATTTATTAATTACGGTTCGGGGAGAAATTAATAGTATTCCTCGATTAACTCGTTCAGGACGCGGACAATTTTGGTTAAAGGCAAATCAAGTTAATGAAATTACAAATAATAATACTCCCATTTCCGTTAGCCGAGATGTCAGTGGTTTAGTTTATGTCACCCTTCCCTTATTAAAAACAACAGGATTATATCCGGGGGAAAGTATAGCGATTACGGGGAGTTTATATCAACCTAAACCTCCATCAAACCCCGGAGGATTTGATTTTAAAAACTATCTGGCTCAACAAGGATCGTTTGCAGGATTGCGGGGACGTTATATTAGTCATGATGATAGTCAAGCTCCCCCTTGGGGGTTGTGGAAAATTCGTCAACGAATTACACGGGCTCAAGCGAAATTATTAGGAGTTCCTCAAGGTTCACTGTTAAGCGCAATGGTATTAGGTCGTTTAGCGGTTGATTTACCCTATAATATTCGAGATATTTTTGTTCAAGTGGGACTGGCTCATATTTTGGCGGCTTCGGGGTTTCAAGTTTCCTTTTTATTGGGAATTATTTTAGCCGTTACTCAGAGATATTCTCCTAAAATTAGATTTAGTTTAGGATTATTAACCCTGCTTTTATATTTAGGATTAACCGGAATTTCCCCATCTGTCCTCCGAGCAACCTTAATGGGATTAGCGGTATTAATTGCCCTTGTTACTCAACGTCAAACTAAACCGTTAAATGTCTTGTTAGGAGTGGCAATCTTATTATTAATTGCTAATCCGACTTGGATCTTTGATATAGGGTTTCAACTGAGTTTTTTAGCCACATTAGGATTAATGGTGACGGTTCCTTTCTTAATGCAAGGGTTAAATTGGATGCCGCCCTTTTTTGCTTCTTTAATAGCGGTTCCCTTAGCGGTTACAATCTGGACATTACCCCTACAACTCTACGTTTTTAATGTTTTATCTCCCTATAGTATTCTGGTTAATATTATTGCTTCTCCTTTAATTTCAATTATTACATTAGGCGGGATGGCGAGCGCCTTAGTTGCTTTAGTAATCCCCGGAGTAGGTAGTTTGATCGCCCAAGGTCTGCATTATCCGATTTTAGGGTTAATTGAAACCGCCGACTATTTTAGTCAACTTCCGGGTAATTCAATTGCAGTGGGTCGGATTTCTCTCATGCAATTAATCGCCCTTTATAGTTTAAATCTTTTAATTTGGGGTTATTTTATTTGGTTTAATTCCGACTCAAATCTTAGATTTTCTAGTTCTAAAAAAGCCTTAATTCCAATTTTATTCTCCGTTACGTTAGCCGTATTAATTGTGGTCGCGCCGGGTTGGTATAGGAAAACCGCTCAATTTCAAGCGACAATTTTAGGAACACCCAAAGAACCGATTTTAGTGATTGAAGAACAAGGGAAAGTCACTTTAATTAATAGTGGGAGTCAAAATACAGCTAAATTTGTTGTTTTACCTTTCTTAAATGCTCAAGGTGTGAATGAAATTCAATGGTCGGTTGCTACTCATTCTCAACTGGGTTTAAGTATTGGTTGGCCGTTAATTTTAGACAATGTTCCGATTAAAACCTTTTACGATAATCCCGCGCCGAAAAAAGCGTATCAAGCGACAAATGATGTGATTTTGAAATCATTAAATGAACAAAAAGGGTCTTACATTCCGTTAACTTTAGGTCAACCGATGATGTTAGGATCGGTGCAAATTGAATTATTAAATGCTCAACCCCCTGTAATTCGATTTAAACTGGGTCAAAATACTTGGACGTTATTAGGAGAAACAACTCCCAATGACCAAAAGCAGTTACTTGATGCTCAAAAGTTAACTCCGACTCAGGTGTTGTGGTGGTCAGGAGAACCCTTAACGGCAGAAATTTTATCCGTATTAAAGCCTGAAATTGCGATCGCTTCTTCTAATTCTATTGATCCGAAAACCGTAGAAACCCTGAGTCAACAAAAAACTCAAATCTTCTGGACAGGTCGAGATGGAGCTTTACGCTGGACACCGACCCAAGGTTTTGAAACAACTTTAGATTTTGATCAAACAGATGGGTCTTTTCTTTGATATAATTGTAAAGTCGTGTAAAATACGATCAGCTTTGGAGAGGTGGCAGAGTGGTCGAATGCGGCAGACTCGAAATCTGTTAGGGGCTTTACTGTTCCTCGTGGGTTCAAATCCCACCCTCTCCGTTTTCAGACGGATATAAAATCCAGCTAAAACCCCAGTAGAGACGTTGCATTCAACGTCTCTACTGGGGCTACTTTTGATCCGGTAAGGCTAAACAATCCGTTGTTCGCCAACAAACATAAACAGGCGTATTATTATCAGGTAAACTCTCAGAGGTTTTTGGTTGACGAATCATAACATTTTCCCCTGATAATAACTTCACCAGATATTGAATATGGGTTCCCAAATACATCGCATTAATTAACCGACCTTCAAAACAATTGACAGCCCCATTAACAGGATATAAACTCAAGGTGACTTTTTCTGGGCGGACACTCACCACTGCTGATGCACCTGTTCTTAAATCCTGTTGAGGAAGTTGAAAACCGGGGATGTTAATTTGTTCAATTTCAATAGTTAATCCCGTTTCCGTCACGATATATAAACGGATGGAATCTACACTTTCAACCGTTCCTCGAAATAAATTAGTATCTCCAATAAAATCAGCAACAAATGGCGTTTGAGGATATTCATAAATCTCGTTAGGAGTGCCGATTTGTTCAATTCTACCCTCGTGCATCACGGCAATGCGGTCAGACAAACTCATGGCTTCTTCTTGGTCATGAGTCACCATAATAAAGGTTAACCCCAAATTGCGATGGAGGTTAGAAAGTTCCATCTGCATTTGTTTGCGGAGTTTTAAATCTAAAGCGCCTAACGGTTCATCTAATAATAATACTGCCGGACGATTGACTAATGCTCTAGCTAAAGCAACCCGTTGCTGTTGACCGCCGGACATTTGGGAAGGGTAACGGTTAGCAAAGGATTCCATTTTAACTAAACTTAAAGCTTCCCGAACTTTCTCTTCAATTTCCGCTTTGCTTTTGCGTTTAAGTCGGAGTCCAAAAGCAATATTTTCCCAAACTGTTAAATGGTTAAATAAAGCATAACTTTGAAACACAGTATTAACCGGACGCAAATAGGGGGGAGTTTGCGTTACGGACTGACCTCGAATCAAAACTTCTCCCGCCGATGGCATTTCAAACCCGGCAATGAGTCGCAGTGTTGTGGTTTTGCCGCAGCCTGATGGCCCTAAAATACTAAAAAATTCTCCTCGACGAATATCGAGATCTACGCCACGAACCGCCGTTTCTCCATTAAAAACTTTGAACACTTTCCGAAGTTCAACATCGAGCTTGGTTTCAGCCCGGATAGCACCTTGATTCTGTGTAGCCGCTTGCAGCATAGTGTTACGTTATGGCGGAGATTTACCCTCCCTACAGCTTATCTGTTGAAAACTGGACTGGCAAGATCGATGATCCAGAGAATTGCAGATTCAAGCGTGGAGTGTTACTGGAATCCAGTGTACAATATCGAGCGCGAAAGTATAGCGTTAATCCGCTTCTTGGTGTGAGGAGAAACAGGAATGAATTGGCAAAAAGATCCCTTGTCCGTTTTACAAGATACCAGTCGAACATTTTATATCCCCATTAGTCGTTTACCTCCCTTACTCCAAGAAGCGGTGGCTTCTGCCTATTTGTGTATGCGGGCGATTGATGAAGTTGAAGATCACCCCAATTTAGATAATGCAACAAAAGCTCGATTGTTGCAAAGAATGAGCCAAAATTTTCAAGCGTCGGTCTGTCGAGAAACAATTGCTGATGATTGGTTTGCGGAATTTTCCCACACCGGAACTTTAGAAGAAGTGACCCTGCGGGTCGGAGAATGGGCAAAATTAGCCCCAGAACGCATTGCACCTCGGATATGGGATGCAACGGCGGCAATGGCTGACCGCATGGCATTTTGGGCGGAACGGAATTGGCGGATTGAAACTGAAGCGGAGTTAGATCAATATACCTTTAGTGTGGCGGGTGCTGTGGGTCTATTGTTATCGGATTTATGGGCTTGGTACGATGGCACCCAAACGAACCGGGTGCACGCCATTGGGTTCGGTCGCGGGTTACAGGCGGTGAATATTCTCCGCAATTACAAGGATGATGGTAGTCGTGGGGTGGATTTCTTTCCTGACGGTTGGACATCGGAACAAATGCACAACTACGCCAAACGGAATTTAGCTTTAGCAGACGCCTACACGGAAGCCTTACCCTCCGGCCCAGCGTTGGATTTTTGCCGCATTCCCTTAGCTCTGGCCCATGCGACGTTAGATGTTTTAGCCGATGGTCAAGACAAGCTGACTCGTAGTGCTGTTGTGCAGTTAATTGAACAAGTTTGTGGCGGGAAGTAGGGAAGAGGAGCAGGGGAGGCAGGGGAGGCAGGGGAAGAGGAGAAGGGGAGCAGGGCAGGGCTGTTTCATTTTCCAAAAAGGCGATCGCTAAACCTCTGCTGGGGGCTGAGTTTGGAGGCTGATTTCAACAGAAAATCTCAAAACTTTTGAAATAATCCCCCTTTTCTTGACAGAGAAAGGCT
>JACCEC010487391.1_pt1 | contig 13502 bp, 9 predicted proteins | sample 7450121 | NCBI WGS metagenome assembly JACCEC01 (sample SAMN15323455, study PRJNA562643) | freshwater metagenome | isolation source: river surface water | place: USA:Blue River Watershed | collected 2017-08-18 | reverse complement strand
GACGCGGAAGGGCGTCGGCCCGCGTTCGGCGTCGATCGTAAGGTCCTGCACCGGCTGCAGGTAGAGGGTGATGCCGGGGACGCTCGCCGCGCGCTCGCGCAGCCGCTCCATCGTCGCCTGCGGGTGGCTGCTGCGCTCGCGCGTCAGGTTGATCAGCATGCTGCCGGTGTGCAGCATCAGGTTCTCGTTCACGCCGACGCCGACCTGCGAGCTCAGCGAGCTGACCTCCGGATCTTTCAGGATCTCGCGTGCCACCGCCTGCTGCAGCTCGGCCATGCGCGCAAACGAGATACCGCTCGATGCTTCGACACGCGCCTGCAGCTGCCGCGTGTCCTGCACCGGGAACAGCCCCTTGGGCATCAGCAGGTAGAGTGCGACGGTGAGCGCCAGTGTGAGTGCAGCGACGAACAGCGTCAGCCCCTGATGCGCTAGCACCCAGCCGAGCGAGGCCTCGTAGCCGTCGCGCAGCCGGTCGAACTGCCGCTGCAGCCAGAGGCCGAGGGGATTGCCGGGGCGGCCTTCGCCGTTCGCGCTTGTCAGCCAGCGTGCCGACATCATTGGCACCAGGGTCAGCGACACCAGTGCCGAGATCAGTATCGTGATGCCGAGCGTCGCCGCGAACTCGCGGAACAGGCGGCCGACGATATCGCTCATGAAAAACAGCGGTATCAGCACCGCCAGCAGCGAGATCGTCAGCGACAGGATGGTGAAGCCGATCTCGCCCGCGCCCCGGAGCGCCGCCTGCATCGGCGTGTCGCCTTCCTCGATGTGCCGGGCAATGTTCTCGAGCATGACGATCGCATCATCGACCACAAAGCCGGTCGCGATGGTCAGCGCCATCAGGCTGAGATTGTTCAGGCTGTAGCCGAGCAGGTACATCACGCCACAGGTGCCGATCAGCGAGATTGGCACCGCGAGGCTGGCGATCACGGTCGCGCGCGCATTGTGCAGGAACAGCAGGATCACCAGCACCACCAGCGCCACCGCGATGAAGAGCTCGGTCTCGACATGCGCGACGGATGCGCGGATGCCGGCAGTGCGGTCGCTCAGCACCTCGACCTTCATCGCCGGCGGCAGCGCCGACTGCAGTTCGGGCAGACGCTGGCGGATCGCGTCCACTGTGTCGATCACGTTCGCGCCCGGCTGCCGCTGCACCGTCAGGATCACTGCCGGTTGCAGATTGGCCCAGGCGGCCAGCCGCACATTCTCCGCTGCCGGCACGATGGTCGCCACATCGGACAGGCGTACCGGCGCGCCATTGCGCCAGGCGACGATCAGGCGCTGGTAGTCGTCCTGCGTGGCCAGCTGGTCATTCGCATTGATCGAGTAGGAGCGGGTCGGGCCGTCGATCGTGCCCTTGGCCATGTTCGCGTTCGATGAGGTGATCGCGGTGCGCAGCGAATCCAGTCCCAGACCGGCACTGGCCAGCGCGCGTGGATTGGCCTGAATGCGGATCGCCGGTTTCTGGCCGCCGGTCAGCGACACCAGACCCACGCCGGGCACCTGACTGATCTTCAGCGCCAGCCGGGTGCTGGCGATGTTCTGCACTTCCGTCAGCGAGAGCGAATCCGAGGTCAGTGCGAGCGTGAGCACCGGCGCATCGGCCGGATTGATCTTGGCGTAGGTCGGTGGTGCGGGCAGGTCGAGCGGCAGCAGCGCGGCGGCTGCATTGATTGCGGCCTGTACTTCCTGTTCGGCGACATCCAGCCGTATGCCCAGCCCGAATTGCAGCGTGATGCTGGAAATGCCTGCTGCCGACGACGAGCTCATGCGTTTCAGGCCCGACATCTGGCCGAACTGCCGCTCCAGCGGGCCGGTGACGGTCTGGCTCATGACTTCCGGGCTCGCGCCGGGGTAAGCGGCCTGTACCTGTATGGTCGGGAAATCCACCTGCGGCAGCGCCGACACCGGCAGAAAGCGCAGCGCGATCAGACCGGCCAGCACGATGGCGACCATCAGCAGCGCGGTGGCAACCGGGCGAAGAATGAAGGGGCGGGACAGAATCATGCGCAGGCGGTCGCTCGGTCAGTCGGCGCGCTCATTCAGATCGCTTGTCGGTGGATTTGTCGGTGGGGTTGTCATTGCCTTTGCTGCTGCCCCGGTCACGACGCTCGCCGCGCTCTTTTTCGTTCCCTTTTTCGTTCCCTTTTTCGCCGCCTCGCTCGCCCCGGTTGCCTGCACCGCCCCGGGCGGGTTTGTCGCCGGGCAGCAGGACTTTCGCTCCATCGGAAAGACGGTCGGCACCTTCAGTGATCACTTGTTCACCTGCCTCCACACCGGACAGGATCTGCGTGCGGTCTATCGTGGACAATCCGGTCTTGACGTTGCGCATCGCAACCGTCCGGGCGGGGGCATCGAGCACATAGACGAAATCGCCATTGCCGCCTTTGCGCACGGCGGATACCGGGACGGCAATCGCATTCTCGACCGCACGCAGCATCAGCCGCACATTGACAAACTGGTTCGGGAACAACTGACCCTTCGCATTCTCGAAGCGGGCTTTGGCTTTTACCGTGCCGGTCTGCGGATCGACCAGATTGTCGAGCGCAAGGAAACGTCCGCGCGCCAGTTCGGTGGCGCGTGATCGATCCAGCGCCACCACCGTAGGCGCATGCCCACCGGCCAGCGCGGCGCGGAGATCGGGGATGCGGTCTTGCGGCAGCGTGAACGCCACATCGATCGGCGAGACTTGCGTGATGCTGACGATGCCAGTTGCATCGCCCGGACCGACGAGATTGCCCACATCCACCGTACGCAGACCGATGCGGCCCGAGATCGGTGCGGCGATGCGGCTGAATTCGAGGTTCAGGCGCGCGCTGCGCTCGGCGGCGCGGTCCACATTCACCGTACCCTCGAGCTGGCGCACCAGCGCGGCCTGTGTATCGACCTCCTGCTGGGCGATGGAATCCTGCGCGAGCAGGGTGCGATAGCGTTTCTCGGTCACGCGCGCATTCTCCAGTTGCGCCTCGTCGCGTCGCAGCTGTCCGGTGGCCTGCATCAGCGCGATCTCGAACGGACGCGGATCGATCACGGCCAGCAACTGGCCGCGCTGCACCATCTGTCCCTCGGTGAACAGCACCTGTTGCAGTACCCCCGAGACCTGCGCGCGCACCGTGGCCGTGGCCACCGGCGTGACCGTGCCCAGCGCCTCGAGGTTCACGGGAAACGACAGCTTCTCGGCCGTCGCGACGCCCACGGTGACCGGCGGGCGGCGTGACATGCGTCCGCCGCTCTGGGTACTCTCGCGCTTTTCCTGCAGGTACCAGACCAGCGCGCCGACACCGGCGGCAAGCAGCAGGGCAATCAGGATGGGCAGGACGGGGGAGCGGCGTTTTTGCGGGCCATTCAATGGCCGTATCTGTTGGGTCATCAGGCAGCGGTCGGGTTGTTGTGAATCGCTGGCCGCCGATGGTGAACGGGACTGAGTGCCCATGGCGCAGCGACCGTATTGTAAGAGCTTGGCAAGCCTTGCGCCTGACACTATGCGGAAATGATGATGTGCTAGATTCCGAAGCAGCGAGCTGTGTGCCGCCCGGGAGGGGTGTGCGATGACCATAGCAAAATGATAAAAACATCCGTCACTCCGACATCAGTCACCATGCTCAGGGCGCTCTGTTTGATGGTGCTCGTCTTGTTCCTGTTCAGCGCACGCGTGAACGCCGTCACGGTTGACGCGGGCACGCCCGTGATGGTCACTGACCCGTCGGCGCGCCTGCTAGAGGACCGCAGCGGCACGATGACAGTCACCGACGCACTGGCGCGCATGGCCGAATTTCGCCCGCTGTCGCCACCCATGCCGCTCGACATGAACAAGCGCTACTGGGTGATCAGCGAGTTGCACAGTGCGCTGGACACGGATCGCGAGCTGCGTATCGATGCACCCCAATGGGAGGAGGTGCGCAACTATGTGATCGACGCGTCCGGTGAGCCGCGCGCCTTGCGCATCACAGGCAACCTGTGGGGCACGTATGCGCCGCTGGTCGATACCAATCCTTTTGTGCGGGCGTCCAGCGCTGAGCTCAGCCAGTGGCCGGTATTCACGCTGCGACGCGGCGAGCGCGTACTGGTGCTCAGCCAGCTGCGACCCAGCCGGAGCTTTCAGGGCGGCTTCATGCCCGTGCAGTTCATCGACCATGCGCGCTATCTCGAGCTGCGGCGCTTTGGTCTTCATCTCGAAGGCATGCTGGCTGGGGTGCTGTTCGCACTGGCCATCTTCGGCGCTTACTCTGCCCTCCAGAACAGGGATCGCACCAGTGTGATGTATGCGGTGTGGATTGTGTTCGCGCTCCTCTCGGCGTCCAGCCTGCGCGTTCATGATGGCATGCGGCTGATGGAGTTTTACATCGATGTCGAAGGCGCACGCGTGGGCGGTGTGACGGTCACGAATCTGCTCGTGACCATCTTTGCGTATGGGCAGTCGATGGGCTATGTGCTGTTCGCGCGGAATTTCCTTGACCTGAAGTCGCACATGCCCGGCGTGTTCAGGTTCACCAATGTGTACATCGTGGCGACGCTGGTGCACATGGTGATCGTGCTCGTCGTCGATCACGGGCTGGGCCTGAAGGGTCTGTGGCTGCCGCTGTGGGGGATGATCCTCGCGGTGCTGCTGTCCATCTATGCGTGCGCATTCATTCGCTACCGCCAGGGACTACGGATCGCAAAGTTCTTCATGATCGCGATGGTGCCCTACATTTTTTTCCGGTTCGTGTTTTTCCTCGGACTGGTGAATGTGCCTTCGCCGTTCCAGCTGCTGCCGAAGTCCGGCTTCGGGCTCTTCATCCAGAACCCCAACACGGCGCAGGCGATTGGCGTGGCCGCTGAAGCGCTGATCATGGCGCTGGCGGTGTTCAGCAAGAACCGCTGGCTGCAGGAGGAACTGAACCAGAACATTCGCGCGCAGTCCGAGCTGATGCGCAACCAGAACGTGATTCTGGAAGCCACCGTCGTCGAGCGAACTCGCGAACTCAGCGAGAGCAAGGCCCGGACCGAGCAGCAGCACCAGCTCGTGGTCGATTCGATTGCCTATGCCAGCCGGCTGCAGCGGGCGCAGCTGCCGCGAGCAGAGCGTTTGTCAGGACAGTTTGCGTCGGTGCATGCGATCTGGGAGCCGCGCGACACCATCGGCGGCGATGTCTGGTGGGTATCGCTGCCTGACAATCAGGGCAGGGTCGCCCTGGCGCTGGCCGACAGCACCGGTCATGGCGTGCCGGGGGCGATGCTCTCGGTGCTGATCAGCACCTCACTGGAGCGGATGTTCGCGACCGATCCGGAGATCGATCCCTCGGCGGCACTGATGGCGCTGGATCAGGCCTTGCGTCTCGGACTGAACCAGCACAGTCAGGAGGCAGAGAGCGATGATGGCTGCGATGCGGCGATGGTGCGTGTCGATCGCCGTCAGCAGGTGCTCGAGTTTGCCGGGGCGAAGCTGGGCTTGCTGCACCTGACACCGGCGGGCGAGGTCGAGCGAGTGCAGCCCACCCGGGTATCGCTCGGCTACCAGCAAGCGCCGAAGGAAGCACCGGCCCTGCACCGCATCCCGTATTCGCCCGGCAGTCTGTTCGTGCTGGTGTCGGACGGTTTCACCGATCAGATCGGCAGCGATGGCGAGGGCCGGCGTGCGTACGGCAACCGTCGGCTGATCGAGTTGCTGCAATCCAGCCGGGGCGACAGTGCGGAGCGTATCGCGAGCAAGATGAAAGCCAGCCTCGCCGCGTGGCAGGGGCAGGAGCTGCGTCGCGATGACGTGACCGCCATTGTTTTTCAGCCCTGAATTTTTCGTCACCACGCCACCGAGCCAAGACACAGAGGCAAGATACAGAGCCAAGACAAACACCCGGAAAAGTCTTGCGGACAAGTCGGTCTGCAGACTCGCTGTGGCGCAATACTCACGTTCGCATGACGCATCGGCGACTCACGGGGAGGGGAGTGATTTTCTGCCGGCCTCGACAGACAACAGGAAGACATTTCCCCTGTTAACGAGTACCCCGGAGGATCATGCACCCGACATCGGCACCGACGTCTTCCCCGGGTTATTCAGAGCATCCGGCACCCCAGCCGCAGCAAACCGATGGTGTCGGCGACACCGGGCACCTTGGCAAACCGTCAGAGGGTGCCAGCCCATCCGAATCGCCGCGCTCGCCGACCCTTTCCAACCGACGAGGCAGTAGCGGTACACCGCCCTTATCGCTGCCAGAGATACCGGATGGCGCGGATCTCAATCTGAAGAACGAGCAGGGAGACACAGCGCTTCATCTGGCGGTCAGCGAAGGTCGCCATGAGATGGTGTCGTGGTTGCTAAAAAGCGGCGCGGACGTGAATCCGCGTGATGGCCTGTCGCGCACGCCATTGCATCTGGCAGCGCAGACCGGCGACACCGACCTGGTCGCTATGCTGCTGGCACATGGTGCGGACCTGCACGCCACCGACAGCAACGGTCAGACGGCCGTTCATGTGGCGGCATCGCACGGGCAGCTTCCGGTGGTACAGGCACTCCTGCAGCGCGATCGCACCTGCGCGAACCTCGGCAGCGATCAGCAAGAGACGGCGCTGCATCTCGCGGCCGCGAAGGGCCACACGGCGATCATTGATGTATTGCTTGCTGCAGGCGCGGACATCGCCGCAGAGGATCAGTATCTCCAGACGCCACTGATCAAAGCGGCGATGAACGGACACGCCGGGGCGATACACCGGCTGATCGATCAGGGAGCGGACAGTGCACTCACAGGAGCGTTCGGTCAGACGCCGCTGCACGCCGCCGCCCGCCATAATCATCTGGACGCGCTGAGCGCGCTGCTGGAGCGAGGCGCGCCCGTCGATGTGACCGATGAGGCCGGTATGACGGCGCTGGATGTTGCCTGCGCCAGTGGCAGGGCGGATGCGGTGCAGGTGCTGCTGCGTCATGGTGCAAAGCCACGTCAGGGCGCGGAGGTGTCCATGACGACGCTGGATCATGCAGCAAGCACGGGACAGGTTGGCGTGCTGGCCTGGCTGCTGGACGCCGGCGCTGAAATAACCGGTACCAACAGTTACGGACGGACGGTACTGCATACGGCGGCCATGCAGGGCCGGCTGGACGCGCTGCGGTTCTTGCTGGACAAGGGGGCCCGCCCGGACGTCAAAGACATGACAGGCGCGACCCCGCTGCACATGGCGGCATCCCAAGCCCAGCTTGCGAGCATACAGTTGCTGCTCGAACGACATGCGGATGTCCGGAGTGCGGATCACTGGGGCCAGACGCCGCTGCACCATGCAGCGACCAGTGTTCGGGCTGACGCGATAAGGCTGCTGATTGATCACGGTGCGGACATCGACGCCAGAGATAGCTTCGGCAGCACTGCCCTGTACATGGCCGCCAATCAGGGGCGTGCAGAGGCTGTCAGCCTCCTGCTGGCGAAAGGCGCGAGCCCGGATCTGCGCACCGCCGAAGGCAGCTCGCCGCTGGAGGTGGCGGCACAGAGTATCTATCTGGCGTCCGTCGATTCGACCGCGTTGCAGGACAACGCCAGAAAGCAGGGCTACCTCGACACGATGCGCGCATTGCTGGAGGGCGGTGCCCGCCTGGTTCCGCCCAGCCGGTTGCTCACCCTCGGGGGCGACTTCCGTGAGAAAGTGGCCGGCAGGCTCAAGCCATCGTCAGCGCCCCCCGACTTCAACCTGCTCGACTGGTCGATTGGCCATGAGTTTGCTGCCGTGATCGAGCTATTGCTGCGTAACGGCGCGCGACCCGCTGCGGGCTGGCGGCGCGAACAGCTGAACGAACTCATTCATGATTTGCTCGTGTCGTATGAAGTGGCCTTGTCGCCAGACCCGCCGGTGGTCACCGAGCTGGGGCAGACACTGGTGAGCCTGTTCGAGTCCCGTGCCGCAGGGCAGATGACGGATGATGAGGTGATTGCCAGCCTCAGAGAAGCGGGACTAACGAGCCCGGTCATCAGGGAACTGATGACCTCATTTCGCCCTATCCCGGAAATCAAGCGCGCGATCAGCGGCGGCGGCGAGCCGTCGCAGGCGCAGGTTCGCTTCGCGGTCGCTGGCATGCTCGCTGAGTTCGGCGTGTGGGAGCTCGTCGCGCCGCAAGGCCGGGACGACTATCAGCAAAGCGATATCTCAGCGTCCGGCAAGCAGCGGCTGCGTGAACTGATGCATGCACAAGTGGAGGCGCTTGCCGCGCAGGGGGAGGCGATGGAATCAGCGCTTGCGGTCAATGGGGCGGCTGATCTGTTGCCGCTCTGCCTGCAGCATCTGCCGGTGCCCGGGGCGGATGACGCCGCGCTGCGCCGCGCGCTGACCGGGCAGATCGGGCTGTACGGGCCGATTGCGGATCGGGTCTTGCAGGCGTGGACGTTGACGCTCGCGAACCACGCGGAGACTGTCAGGCTGGCGACGTCGTCGCCGGAGGTCTTGCAGTCTGTGCCGGGTCAGAGCCTGCTGGCGGCCTTCGAGCGGCAGCTCAAGGCGCAGCTGAACGGTGTGACGCGATTGTCCCAGATGGAAAGCATGGGATTGGGCGAGCCTGCAGCACAGCTGATGACGCAGCTGATGATGCGCCAGTGGGACATGCTGCAGTAGCAGGAGGGCAGCGGCCTGCCGTTTCAGAACAGCGCCATCTGGGGTTCTTCCAGCAGGAAGTCGGCGACGAACTGCAGCAGTTTGGTGTGCTGTTCGCCATGGTGCCAGTGCGGCTGCATGTATTTTTTCTGGTACCAGCTCTGTTCGCTTTCCAGATGGCAGCCAATCAGGCCGATGGCGCCCTGAACGATGGCCATCGGATCGCCGTTCGCATAGGTCGCGACCTTTTCAAAATCGCCACCGGTGAACGTCGGTCCGTCGTAAAAGTACATCCGCTGTTCCTCGCCGCGCCAGGTCACGGGCAGGGTGGTTCCATAGGAGGAGCGTATGTCGGCCGTGCGGCGCTTGATGTACTGGACGACCCGCGTGTCTTCAAGGATGTCGAAATAGTAGGAGTCGGCCCAGTAGGCGCCCATGCAGATGCCGAGATACTTGCCGCCTCGCTTGAGGAATTTCTTCACCTCGTGAATATTCGCGCGCAGCAGATGATCGAAGGAGCCGGCATCACCATACCCGCCGGGGAAGACCACCATATCGATGTCATCGAAAAATCCGTCCGGCACCTTGTGCTTGGTAAACACCCGGATCTGGTAGCCACGTGAGAGCGCCTGAATCACCCCGTTGACGGATTCGATCGAGCAGAACGGATGATGCAGAAAAATGGCAATCGTCTTCTTCACATCAGGGCGGCCCGCCTCGGGCATCTTGTTGTTTTAGTAATCGCCGACCAGCCATCGGCGTGTCGCCCTCTAATCTAGCCGATTTTCATCCATTCAAGCGACGGCATCGGGGCTACGGGGCATCCACCGGGCTTACTGACAGTTCATCGCTTTGGGGCTGGCCAATAATATTTTGCGTCGCACCAAATTCTGCTTGACACCAGAAATTCAGCCCTTAGAATCCTCTATTGCGTTGCACCATCCATGCGTTTAATCTAAAAGCAATTAAGGGAGCCCTCCATGAACGTCAATGTTGAACAGCTGTCGAAAGCCACCAAGACTCAGGTTGAAGCTCAGCTTCAGACCATGTCCCATCTTGCCGACAAAGCGCTGCACAGCGTCAGCGAACTGGCTGAGCTGAATCTGGCCACTGCCAAGGCATCGCTGGAAGAAGCATCGGCCATCGTTCAGGAGATGCTCTCCGCCCGCGACCTGCAAAGCGCATTCGTGGTCGCGCAGTCACAGGCACAACCGGTTGCCGAGAAGGCCGCCTCCTACGGTCGCCATCTGGCTGCCATCGCGTCCAAGGCCCAGGCTGACCTGACCAAGGCCACGCAGGAGCGCGTGGCAGAGGCTGCCGCCAATGTGAACGCGCTGGTGACTGACCTGACCAAGACCGCGCCGGCCGGCACCGAGACCTTTGTCGAGGCTTTCAGCGCCAACTTCCGCACTGCGAATGCCGCATGGGAGAAGTTCCTGCAGGCCAGCCAGGTCGCCTATGACAAATATCAGGATCAGCTGCATGAGATGGGCAATCATCTGTCGCCCGTTGTCGCCAAGCCGGCGAAATCGAAAAAAGCGGCTGCCTGATTCTGTCGCTGACCGTTCTCTCCTGAGTCTCCGGGCCGCTCACCGCAAGGTGAGCGGCTTTTTTGTTTTGCGCTGCCGCAGATGAAGTATCCGACGGCAGAGAATTTTGCGTTATGCTGCGCGTGACTGCCGTCGCTGACGGCGCGTCCGACCACCGCAGACTTCATCATGAAAATAATAAAACCGCTGCTGTTGTTCCTGTTGTGCGCTCCCTTGCTGTCCCATGCCCACAGCGATGCGAATCAGGCTGATGACGACGAGGCCGAGTGCGAAAACCATCTCGCCGAATCCTTTCCGGAGCTGCTACGGCCCTATGCGAAGCTGGAGTGCGACCAGTTCATCGTGAACCCGCCGGAGTGGCAATGGCGCTATCCCGGCAGTTATTTTGACCGGCCTTACATACCCGCTTTCGCGCCCAAGCCCAAGAAGCTGGTCGGTGGCATGCGCCTGTACAAGGAGCTGCACGCAGAGGAGGTGAGTGCCTCGCAGATCGCCGAACTGCATGAATCAAAGTTCAGCAAGATCCGCTCGTACAAGCAGGCTCAGCCGCCGCAGCGGCTGGTGCACCTGAAGGCGACCAATGATCTGGGCGACTCGATGGATGTCTGGTTCGGACTGCACAGCGAGACCAAGGGCTGGGTATCCATGTGCGCGCCGGTCTGCGCACCTGAGTATTTCTTTCTGATTGAACGCATGAAGTAAGTGTCCTCGGCCGTGCCGCGCGGGCTGCGCCTGCGCGTGGCCTATGCACTCCGTCGCTGCAGGCATAAAAAAACCGGCGCTGCCCTCTCAGGCAGCGCCGGTTTTTCGTTACCGCTATCCGTGGATCAGTACAGAACCATCGGGTTGGCCGGAGAGCCCGTGCCGCCGATAATGCGCAGCGGTGCCCAGATGAATGCGCCTTCCTTGATGCCGGTCTTGACCAGCGACTCGGTGTCGACATTCTCCATGTTCCAGATGCCGCGGCGGGTCTGCAGCTCGGTGTGGCAAGGCACGGCGTAGCCCATCTCTTCATTGCCAGGCTGTGCATCGTTGGCCGAGGTGTCACCCATGGTCATGGCGATGTCACGCGAAGCGAGGTACTGGCAGGCGCTGATGCCGAAGCCCGGCTCGCCCTCGGCGAACAGTGCACGTGCGGCAGCGCGCTGCTCGGAGGTCAGCGACTTGTAGCGACCATTGCCCCAGCTGTTGCCCTGACCGGTGTGCAGCGCGACGCAGTCGCCCGAACCGATCTCGGCAATGCCCATGGACTTGACCATGGCCTTCACGTCGTCAGCCGTGATGATGCCGATGTCGCCCGGCTGCTTCGGAATCGGCAGCATTTCCATCGACTTCGACAGCTTGCCCTGCGACTGGCGGTAGCTGACCGCATCCAGCACCACGAGGCGGCAGACATAGCCGATTTCGCCGACATGCTCGACGCCCAGCGGACCCATGCCCATCACCTGACCGCCAGCGCCGCGCTCATACGCTTCCCAGCTGATCACGCCGTTGTACATCACCGGGCCCTTGGAGGTGTTCACGCCGATATGGCCGGGACCGTCGAACTGGGTCTGGATCTGGCCGATCTGGGTCGTGACCAGCTCATCATGATAGATGAGCGCGTTCTTGCCGAATGGGCCGCCGGTCGGTGTACCGGGGATCCACATGTTCCACTTGCGCGGACCAAAGGCAGGCGCCTCGCTGTGGTAGTACTTGCCGATGGTGATCGTCTTGTTCTTCTTGATCGTCGCCAGTGCCTTTGCCACGTTCGCTGCGTTCTTCGTGTGGTTGGCGCTGCCTGCGCGATCGCCGCGACCCCATTTTGGCGGATCCCAGCTGAGCGCTGCATCATCGGTGGGGCCGTTCATGGCCTGGGCGTGCACGGCGCCCGTGAACAGAAACGCCAGGAGTGCGACTGCTAAGTTTTTCATTATTGTTTCTCCTCCATACTGCAAGCTTTTGTAAGTAAGTTTTTGTAGCTTCTACGTGATGCGAGGTTACGCCAGAGATTGCAGAGTCCTTGGCAGTGCAAGAGTTGCAGGACAAGTGCGCTTAGTCAAGGCAAATTTCGTTTTCTTTCGCATAACTTTTTGCTGTCCGTATCATGTCGCAGTGCATCGCTGGCAGCTGATACTTTCAGAAGATGGTGCTGTTTTTTTTGATCGGGCGACGCCATCTCTGCGGCTGCGCGCGAGCAGGGGACGCAGCCAGCCTGTTTTTTGCGATGCGCCAATTTGAGCTGTATCAATCAAGTACAGCGCTGTATAAAATCAGCGATCGCTCCGTCGTCGGCCGGTGTTAGCGTGGATACAGGAACCCACCGCGCCCGGAGACGCTATGCCAGATGACGACTGCCCATTCGACGGCACCTGCTTTGCTCAGACCTGCGCGCGACAGGCTTGCCGAACGGATGAGCGCGGCACACCAGCGTGCGCGCACCGGCGCACCTGCGAGTCACTGAAGACCCTGCTCAAGCGCGATCCGGATCGCTCGATCACGCTCGCCAAAGACATCCTGCTGAATGGCCTGCCGCTGCACAGCCATCTGGTGGACAAATACCTCCGCTAGACGCCCGCCGCCAGACACCCGCCGCTTGCCATTCCCTCAATTTGTTACGGAAAGTTTCACGCGTTAACAGACCGGGCCACCCCGGATATAACAGCATCATCCGCCAACCCCATGGAGCGATGATGACCCCGGAAGAACTGAAACACCTCGAGCACTACCTGCTCAAGCTCACCCACGTCGGCTATGTTGAGCGCGATCCGCAGGCGGCGGAACTGATCGCTGTCGCCTTTGCCACCCAGATCGACGCGCCGTACCTCGTCGTCCAGCGTTGCCTGCAACTGGAGCAGGATTTACAGGAGGCGCGGGCAAAGGCGGAGGCACTGGAGCGCACGCCACCGGCATTGCCTGCGCATCGGCGTGGCGGTCATGGTCTGGCGGGCGCTATGGCATGATGTCGCAACGCTGGCGATGCACGTGACAAAAAACAACATCTCGGCTCGCGACCCATCCCCCCGCCGGTAATCCTGCCGGCCTCCCGGGTACCACAAGACCAATACTTTCCGAGGACCGCGCGTGCATTACGACCCCCGAACCGGCCAGCATGGCCTGAAGCATGATCCGTTCAAGGCGCTCGTCACCCCCCGGCCCATCGGCTGGATCTCGACGATCAGCCGCGACGGCATTCCCAATCTCGCCCCATACAGCTTTTTCAATGCGATCAGCGACCGGCCGCCGATGGTGATGTTCTCGTCGGCCGGCCGCAAGGACAGCCTGACCAACATCGAGGACACCGGCGAATTCGTCTGCAATCTGGCCAGCCATGCGCTGTGCGATGCGATGAACATGAGCTCTGCCGCGGTCAGACACAGTGTCGATGAATTCCAACTGGCAGGGCTGGGCATGGCCGCTTCCCTG
>JACCEC010506318.1_pt1 | contig 13505 bp, 11 predicted proteins | sample 7450121 | NCBI WGS metagenome assembly JACCEC01 (sample SAMN15323455, study PRJNA562643) | freshwater metagenome | isolation source: river surface water | place: USA:Blue River Watershed | collected 2017-08-18 | reverse complement strand
GTGATTAAGAAGTTTCAACCAGAAAATCTTGGTGACATTGGTGTAGACCCAGTGACTCTCAAATTATTGCAAGATGCTCTCCATGAGGTAACCCTTACGGGAACATCCGCTGGAGTCTTCAATGGTTTCCCTGTACAAACTTCCGGAAAGACAGGAACCGCACAAGTATTTGGACGCAATCCCAATGGAACCCTTAAATCTGATACATCGTGGTATGCCGCTTACGCGCCAACAAACAAGCCACGTTATGCAGTAGTAATGATGGTGAGTCAGGGTGGATATGGTGCAAGCACATCAGGATTGGGCGTGCGTAATATTTTCGAAGCTCTCTTTGGTGTGCAAGGACGAGTCCTCAAACCAGAATTAGCGCTCTTTCCAGAAGGAAAGCTACCAACTTCACTTCCGCGTATTTCTCCTGCAACAAAACCAAAACCGTCTATTCTCAATCCAGGTAAGGCCGTAGCCGTAAATCCAACTCCAAAGGCGGTGGTGAAGAGATGAGTACATTCCTCAATCGCAACCCCTACAGGCGAGCACACAGAGGCTCTATCTTCGCTGGATTTGATCCAATTCTTACCGCAGCCGTTGGTGTGTTGCTCTTTATTGGCACGCTCCTTGTATATGCGGCAACCCGTGACTGGTATTCGGCAAATGGCTTGGATCCCGAGTACTACCTCAAGCGACATGTCATCAATATTGTGATTGGCCTTGCGCTTGCATGGGGAACAACGATTATCGATTATCGCTTGCTGCGCGCTTACACCCCCTTCATTTGGGGGCTGGGAATATTTGGACTCATACTTGTTTTAATTCCAGGTATTGGCTCTGAAGTTAATGGCGCCCAGGCCTGGATTTCTCTGCCATTTGGATTTCAGATTCAACCTGCTGAAATCGCGAAAATTTCGATCATTATTGGAATTTCCATGTTGCTCTCCGAGCGAACCCACAATAGCGATGAGCCGAGTAATCAAGATGTTCTAAAAGCGCTAGGAGTCGCTGCGCTTCCAATCCTCTTGATTCTGCTTCAACCGGATATGGGAACTGTTTTCATTATTAGCGCAGCTGTTGTAACTATCATTGCAGTTTCTGGAGCACCTACACGTTGGGTTGTTGGGTTACTTCTAGTCGCTCTTATTGGTGGATTTGTCGCAACCAAAGCAGGAGTCGTAAGTGAATATCAAATAAAGCGACTTCAAACATTTGTCGATCCAAACGCAGATACAGACGGGGCTGGCTATCAGTTACGGCAGGCGCGCATCACCGTTGGATCCGGTGGCCTTTTAGGTACCGGTCTCTTTGATGGTCCCCAGACCAGTGGACGATTTGTACCTGCGCAACAAACTGACTTTATCTTCACAGTTGCAGGTGAGCAGCTTGGATTTATTGGAAGTGGATTCATTCTCTTTCTACTCTTTATTGTTCTCATGCGTGGTTTTGCCATCGCCCGAAGATCGACAGACCCCTATGGGACGTTGGTTTCGACCGGCGTTGTTGCATGGTTTGCATTTCAAATATTTGAAAATATAGGAATGACTCTGGGGTTGATGCCGATGACTGGGGTACCACTTCCGTTCATGTCTTATGGTGGCTCAAGTATGTTCGCCAATCTGATTGGTTTTGGGCTCCTTCAGAATGTCCATGCCAGCCAGCGCAGTTAAATCACGCTCAAAATAGGGTTTTGGCAGATTTATCTGCCATACTTGGGCCAACAGTTCAGCGCGGCCAGCGATCATTATCGCGCCTGCGGCGGACTACACACAAGATTTGCTCGTCACGAAGGTTTCTTTCCAGAAAATTTCGCAGCGGTCCACGAGAATGCATATCTCTTTTGTAGATATGCGCTAAAGGATTTGGTGCCATGGCTATTGAGCCAAAATCACCGCGTAAGCGCGCGGTTAAGAAGTCACGAGGTAAGTCGAAGGCTGAAGTAGCAACCCCTGAAGTTGCAGAAGAAAAGGCAATACCTGCTACAAAATCAGCGGCCAAGAAAGCTGCAGCTATCCCGGTCCCTATTTTTCAGGCCGCCGAGGTAGTTGCGCCAAAGCGCGTTGCATCGCAACGTGCCAAGAAGGCTGACAGTGACAAGGTCGCTGAAACAGAAGAGCCTGTGAGCGTTGACCATGAGGATTCAGATTCACGGGGTGGCCGTAATCGCCGCCGTCGCCGTGGAGGTCGTGGCCGTCGCAAGCCACAAGGTGATGAACTAGCTAATAGCGAAGTCTCCCAAGACGAAGAAGAGGCTTCTGATTCTCATTCAGAAGATGGTGCAGAAGGCACAACCCATCGCCGCCGCCGCCGCCGCCGCGCAACTGGTGATGGCGTTACTCCAGGTGAAGTTATTGATGAAGATGGCGTTATCACTGTCGTCAAGGTTCGAGAAGTCAGAGAGAAGAGCGAACGTCCTGTTCGTGATCGCTCTGAGCGCGGAACACGGAACCGACGTGACCGTGATCGTGGACGTAACGAGTCTCGCGAATATCGCGAACCATATCGCCGCCGCGGAACCATCATCACAGATGGAGAATTTCTAGCCCGCCGCGAAAATGTGGATCGCGAGATGGTAGTTCGCCAAGTCGGAGATCGAATTCAGATTGCTGTTATTGAAGATAACGTCATGGTTGAGCACTATGTAAACCGAAATGCCAACGTCTCATACGTCGGTAACGTGTATCTCGGTCGCGTTCAGAATGTACTTCCTTCGATGGAAGCTGCATTCGTAGATATTGGTAAGGGACGCAATGCTGTTCTTTATGCAGGTGAAGTGAATTGGGATGCGGCAGGTATCTCTGAATCTGAACCACGCAAAATTGAAATGGTTTTGAAGACCGGACAACCTGTCTTAGTACAGGTAACGAAAGATCCCATCGGCCAAAAAGGTGCACGTCTAACAAGCCAAATTTCACTTCCGGGTCGATATGTCGTTTACGTACCTGGCGGGGGAATGAGCGGAATCTCGAAGCGACTTCCAGAGTCAGAGCGCACTCGCCTCAAAGCTATTCTCAAAACTCTCATTCCTGAAGAAGCAGGCGTCATCGTTCGCACAGCGGCAGAAGGAGTTTCTGAAGTAGAGCTCACTGCCGACGTTGAACGCCTCAAGGCACAATGGGAAGATATTTACCAGAAATCAGTAAATCCAAATTTCCATGCACCAGCCCTTCTCCTTTCAGAACCAGATCTGGCTGTCCGAGTCATCCGCGATATCTTCAACGAAGATTTCCGTAAGTTGATTATTCAAGGTGAAGAAGCTTGGAATGAGATTACTTCTTATCTTGGATCTATTGCTCCTGAACTTGTCTCAAAAATTGAAAAGTATTCAGGCAAGGGAGACCTCTTCGCTGATTACCGAGTTGAAGAGCAACTCGCTAAGGCTTTTGATCGCAAGGTCTATCTTCCATCAGGTGGTTCTCTTGTTATCGACCGCACCGAAGCCATGGTCGTTATCGATGTTAATACTGGAAAGTTCATCGGTAAGGGTGGAAACCTTGAAGAAACCGTCACTAAAAACAATTTAGAGGCGGCCGAAGAAATCGCACGCCAATTGCGCCTACGTGACTTGGGCGGAATTGTTGTCATTGACTTTATCGATATGGTTCTTGAATCAAACCGCGAGGCAGTATTGCGTCGTTTGGTTGAATGCCTGGGTCGAGATCGTACAAAGCATCAAGTTGCTGAAGTTACTTCTCTTGGTCTAGTTCAAATGACACGTAAACGAGTGGGCCAAGGCCTCATCGAAGCATTCTCCACAACATGTGATTCATGTAATGGACGTGGAATTCATATTCATATGGAACCGGTAAAGATGAAGGCGCCAATGCCACAAGTAAATGCACAAAGCGCTCACCATCCCGATATTGACGAAGAAGGTTCAACTGAGTCGGAAATGAGTGAAGTTCTCAATTCTGAAAATTCCCAACAGGAAGAGGTTGAAGTCACTGAGCCAGCCCCCAAGGCCAAGCGCCGTCGCCGGGCGGCAAGTTCAGGGGTAATCACCGCATAATGTCAGACCTGATTTGACCCACGGGGTGCGAAATCCGTACCCTTAGCGTCTGCTCCAGCCACTGGCCTGGGCGCTATAAATAATGAGAAGAACTGAGGCACTAAGCATGTACGCAATCGTTAAAGCTGGCGGACGCCAGGAGAAGGTAACTGTTGGCGAGACCATCACTGTCGATCGCATCGACGCTGCTGCTGGCGCATCAGTTTCATTCCCAGCGCTCCTCGTCGTCGATGGCGCAAGCGTCACCACTGACCCAAAGGCTCTCTCAAGCATCAAGGTAACAGGCGAAGTTATTGACGAAGTAAAGGGTCCAAAGATCGACATCCTTCGTTACAAGAACAAGACTGGCCACCGTCGCCGTCAGGGTTTTCGTGCACAGCACACTCGAGTAAAGATCACCGCAATCAGCGGTGCTAAGTAAGCGAACCGGTTAAGGGAGCGAAGTAAATGGCAAGTAAGAAGGGTGTTTCCTCAACACGAAACGGTCGCGACTCCAATCCACAGTACCTCGGTATTAAGCGTTTTGGTGGCCAAGAAGTAAATGCAGGAGAAATTCTCGTTCGTCAACGTGGAACACATTTCCACCCAGGCAAGAACGTTGGACGCGGTAAGGATGACACTCTCTTTGCTCTTGCAGCAGGAGCAGTTGAATTCGGACGCGCTCGCGGACGCCGCGTAGTGAATGTAGTCCCTGCAGTTTAATTTAGGTTTCTCTTAAAGGAGCGGGCCGCACTAGTCGCGGTCCGCTTTTTTATTTACAAAAAGTTCCAACATCTAGAAAGGGGAGTGAAGTTAAATGACAACGTTCGTTGATCGCGTCACTCTCTTTGCCACTGCTGGAAAGGGTGGCGATGGATGCGTTTCAGTAAAGCGCGAAAAATTTAAGCCACTAGGTGGACCAGATGGTGGTAATGGTGGTCGTGGTGGAGATGTCATCTTGGTCGTTGATTCATCAGTGACAACTCTCCTAGATTTTCATCATTCGCCACATCGCAAAGCAACTTCCGGCCATCAAGGTTATGGCGATCGCAAAGATGGCGTATCTGGTGAAGATCTCATCTTGCCCGTCCCTAATGGAACAGTTGTTTACGATGAAGATGGCACGCAACTTGCAGACCTCGTGGGAATCGGAACAACCTTTCTCGCAGCGCGAGGAGGACATGGGGGACTTGGTAACCTCGCTCTTTCATCTTCGAAACGTCGCGCACCGGGTTTTGCTCTCCTTGGCGAACCAGGAGAAGAACGTAAATTAACTCTCGAACTTAAGTCAGTAGCCGATATTGCGCTGGTTGGTTTTCCTAGCGCCGGTAAATCCTCTCTGATCGCTGCAATTTCTGCTGCCCGTCCAAAAATTGCCGACTATCCATTTACAACTCTAGTTCCAAATCTTGGCGTTGTTCAAGCAGGCGATACTCGTTTTACTGTTGCAGATGTCCCGGGTTTGATTCCGGGAGCATCACAAGGCAAAGGTTTAGGGTTGCAATTTTTGCGCCACGTCGAACGTTGCGTTGCCCTAGTTCATGTCTTGGATTGTGGAACATTGGAGACTGACCGAAATCCAATCGATGATTTACAGGCCATCGAAGATGAGCTTGCTCTTTATGGCGGCTTAGAAGATCGCGTACGTATTGTTGCGCTCAATAAGATTGATCTCCCTGACGGAAAAGCCATGGCCGATATGGTCGAAGAGCAACTCCGTGAAAAGGGTTACGAGGTCTACAAGGTTTCTGCTGCAAGCCGTGAGGGGATTCAAGAACTTCTTTATGCGATGGCTCGTCTTGTACAACGCGAGCGTGCAGCGGCAGCTAAAGAAGAGCGCACGCGCATAATTTTGCGTCCAACTGCCGTGGATGATTCCGGTTTTACGGTACAAAAGAATGGCGATGGCTCCTTCAGCGTCCGTGGTCAGAAAGTGGTCCGTTGGGTTCGTCAAACTAACTTCAAAAATGCAGAGGCAATCGGTTATTTGGCAGATCGCCTGGCGCAACTAGGTGTCGAGAAAGAACTCTTTAAAAAGGGAGCAGTCGCAGGTTCAGAAGTTCGTATTGGATCTGGCGATAATGAAGTTGTCTTTGAATGGGAGCCAACCATTGAGGCAGGCGCTGAACAGTTAGCTGGTTATCTACATCGCCGCGGTGAAGATTCACGCCTTGAAGGAGCCTGGCAAGCAGTCGAACGCGAAGAAGACCTTTTGACTGATGAAGAGATTGCTCGTCAATGGGAATATAACGTTGCAAATCCCAATACTCCAGAATTAATCGAGGAGGATGACAAGTGAGTCGCGCCTTTATCGCAGACGCTAAGCGCGTTGTTATCAAGGTAGGTTCGTCATCTCTCACAGGTTCTGCCGGATCAGAACTTGATCCTGCGGCAGTCGAAAAAGTAACCGACCTGGCACATTCATTTAAAGAAAGAGGTGCCGAAGTTGTTCTTGTCTCTTCCGGCGCTATTGCAGCTGGTCTTTCTCCACTAGGGCTCAAGGTCAGACCCCGCGACCTAGCAACACAGCAAGCAGCAGCTTCGGTGGGGCAAGGTCTTTTAATTGCACAATACAACGAGAAATTTAAGAAGCACGGGCTGTTATCTTCACAAGTATTGCTAACAACTGAAGACGTGGTCCGTCGCTCGCATTATGCAAATGCTCAACAGACGTTGATGAAGTTACTTTCTATGGGAGTTATCCCAATCATTAATGAAAATGACACAGTAGGTACACAGGAAATTCGTTTTGGAGATAATGACCGTCTAGCTGCACTTGTGGCGCTGCTGATTCAAGCTGATTTACTTATTCTGGTTTCAGATATTGATGCACTTTATGACGCACCGCCTGCAACGCAGGGCGCTCACCCAATCAGAAACGTTCTGCATCTTTCCGAGATAGAAGGTATTGCACTTGGAGGCGCAGGTGTTTCTGGAGTCGGCAGCGGGGGAATGATCACTAAAGTTGAAGCCGCACGTATTGCAACCAGCGCTGGAATTCCGATGCTGTTAACTTCACTTGCACAGTCAGAATTTGCGACAAGTGGTGAAGAGCTCGGCACTTATTTTGAGGCGCAACCTTCGAAGACAAACTCACGACTTTTGTGGCTCGCACATGCGTCGACTCCACGCGGAAAGTTAATTCTCGATGATGGTGCAGTGAAGGCAATTCTGGAGCGAGGTGTATCCCTCCTTCCTGCGGGTGTTACTTCTGTGGAAGGTGAATTTATCTCGGGTGACACTGTTGAGCTGGTTTCGCAATCTGGCAAGGTAATTGCGCGAGGGCTAGTTGCCTTCGATGCAGAGGAAGTTCCGCAGATGTTGGGCCGTTCCACAAAGGAATTAGCCGCATCCCTCGGTGCGGAGTATGAGCGCGAGCTTGTTCATAGAGATGATTTAGTACTCCTATGACCGCCACTGACATCGTTGCCGAGTTGGCGTTCAAAGCGCGACGCGCTGCCCGCACGCTTTCCACTGCAACCGGTGCAGAACGAAAGGCAGCGCTTGAGGCAATTGCGCAGTCTCTTGAATCTCGCAGTGAAGAAATCCTCGCGGCGAATGAAGCCGATATGGTGAACGCGAGGGCAGAAGGCATGCATCCGCAGATGCAAGATCGTTTACTTTTAACTCATGCACGAATAACAGGCATGGCAGATGGTGCACGACAAGTCGCCGCTCTCGCAGATCCACTTGGTCAAGTGCTTCGTAAATCAACGCTGCCTAATGGTCTGGAACTCGAGCAGATTTCGGTTCCATTCGGCGTAGTTGGAATGGTGTACGAGGCGCGCCCTAACGTGACAGTCGATGCGGCGGTAATTCTCTTGATGTCTGGCAATGCCGCTCTGTTACGTGGCTCATCGTCAGCCCGTAACAGCAACGAAATTTTGGTTAATGTGATTAAAGATGCACTGGCACAGACCCGAATTTCGCCTGAAGTCATCCAACTAGTTCCTTCAGAGAATCGTGAGACCGTGACTGCGCTTCTGACTGCGCGCGGAAAAGTGGATTTAGTAATTCCTCGAGGTTCCGCATCTCTTATACGTATGGTGGTCGATCAAGCGACAGTGCCTACTATTGAAACTGGCGCCGGTGTCTGCCATGTATATATCGATGAGTCTGCAGATATCGCAAAAGCTCTTCCCATTGTGATTAATTCGAAGACACATCGCCCTAGTGTTTGTAATGCTGCCGAGACTCTTCTAGTTCACAAATCAGTAGCGCCAATTTTCTTACCGATTGCTTTGAAAGCTTTGCACGATGCTGGAGTAATTCTTCACTGTGATTCCGTAGCTCAGAAAGTTGCTGAGAAATTTGAGATTCCATCACAACTTGCAACCACTGAAAATTGGAGCACTGAATACGGCGTTCTTGAGATGAATGTTGGCGTTGTCGATTCACTCGATGCTGCTGCAGATCACATTGCTCAATATGGAACCAATCACACAGAAGCGATCGTTACCGAGAATCAAGAGAGCGCAGCTCGTTTTATCGCTCTTTCAGATTGCGCTGCTGTGATGATTAATGCCTCCACTCGATTTACAGACGGTGAGCAGATGGGATTTGGAGCAGAGATTGGAATCTCAAATCAGAAGTTGCACGCACGTGGTCCGATGGGTCTAGAGGCGATGACTACAACTACCTGGATTGTTACCGGCAACGGTCAGATCCGTAGCTGATTCGGATTTTTCTCCTAAACTTTATAGACTGCGCTCCATGAGTAGCCTTTCGCGCGATGAAGTCGCAAAACTTGCAGGACTCGCCCGTATTGAGATGACAGAGGAAGAATTAGTTGAAATTTCCTCGCAGTTCGGAATGATTCTCGATGCTGTTGCTCGCGTTCAAGAGATTGATCTATCTGGAGTAAAGGCGACTTCGCATCCGCAGCCTTTGGAAAATGTGGCGCGGCCTGATGTTGTATATCCAAGCCTTACTCCCGAAGAAGCTCTCTCTGGTGCACCTGCCAAGGAAGATTCACGTTTCCGCGTCCCACAGATTCTGGGAGAAGCCGAATGATTCACCAGAACGCTTTTCAGATGGCGGAGGCTTTAGCAAAGGGCGAAGTTTCCTCTGTTGAACTGACACAAGCCCACTTAGAACGTATAGCTGCGGTTGATGATCAAGTGAAAGCTTTTCTCCATGTTAATCGTGAGGGCGCACTGGCACAAGCACAAGAAGTAGATGCTCGCCGCAAGAACGGTGAAAAACTTTCACCACTAGCGGGTGTTCCGCTTGCACTCAAAGATGTACTCACCCAAAAAGGCGTTCCTACAACTGCAGGTTCAAAAATTTTGCAGGGTTGGCGACCACCCTATGACTCGACAGTTGTTAGTAACCTCAAAAGTGCTGGCGTTGTCATCATGGGCAAGACCAATATGGATGAATTTGCTATGGGTTCATCAACAGAAAATTCAGGTTATGGCCCAACTTTTAATCCTTGGGACCTATCGCGCACTCCAGGTGGATCATCGGGAGGATCTGCTGCTGCAGTTTCTTCTTATGAGGCACCGCTAGCAATTGGTTCAGATACAGGTGGATCAATTCGCCAACCAGCAGCTCTTACTGGGATTGTTGGAGTTCGACCCACATATGGTGCAGTTTCACGATTTGGTTTGATTGCATACTCATCAAGTCTTGATCAAGCTGGTCCTTTTGGGCGCACTGTTTTAGATACCGCACTCCTTCATGAAGTTATGGCTGGACATGATCCAAAAGATGCAACGAGTATCAACGCTCCTGTTCCTGCAGTTGTTGCGGCTGCAAAGAGCGGTGACGTTAAGGGAATGAAGATTGGTGTCATCAAGCAATTACAGGGGGAGGGATATCAAAAGGGTGTACAGGCTCGTTTTGATGAATCTCTGCAAGTTTTGGCAGGTCTAGGTGCAGAGATACTTGAAGTGGATTGCCCAAGCTTTGAGTATGCCCTCGCCGCTTATTACTTGATTGCACCTTCTGAATGTTCCTCAAACTTGGCTCGCTTCGATGCTATGCGATATGGACTTCGCACTGGTGATGTTGAAGGCGCTTCTGCTGAGGCAGTAATGAGCGCTACGCGCGACGCTGGTTTTGGTCGAGAGGTAAAGCGCCGCATCATTCTTGGAACGTATGCTCTCTCTTCGGGTTACTACGATGCTTATTACGGAAGCGCACAGAAGATTCGCACCTTAATTATTCAAGATTACGCAAAAGCCTTTACTCAAGCAGATGTATTGGTCTCTCCAACTGCACCTACAACCGCCTACAAAATTGGTGAAAAAGTTGATGATCCAATGGCGATGTACCTAGGAGATGTGGCAACTATTCCAGTAAACCTTGCAGGAATTTGTGGCATGTCACTTCCTGCAGGTCTAGCAGATGAAGATAATTTGCCAGTTGGATTCCAAATCATGGCGCCAGCCATGCAAGATCAACGTTTATATCAGGCAGGCGCAGCGCTTGAAGCCGCACTACTTTCTCAATGGGGTGCTCCAATTCTCTCCAAAGCTCCTGAATTGAAAGGAGCAAAGTAATGGCTCTTTCATACGATGAAGTAGTTGCAAAGTGGGATCCCGTTCTAGGTCTGGAAGTCCACGTCGAACTCAATACTCAGAGCAAGATGTTCTGTTCATGTTCCACCGAGTTCGGAGCTGAACCAAATACCCAGACATGCCCGGTCTGTCTAGCTCTTCCAGGCGCGCTTCCTGTAGTCAATGAAAAGGCAATTGAATCCACCATCCTTATCGGCCTAGCCCTCAACTGCAAGATTGCACCATATAGCCGCTTTGCTCGAAAAAATTATTTCTATCCTGATATGCCGAAGAACTTTCAAATTTCACAATATGACGAGCCCATCTGTTTCGATGGATATGTAGATGTAGAAATTGAGACCGAAGAAGGCCCCAAGCAATTCCGCATTGAAATTGAGCGCGTTCACATGGAAGAAGACACCGGAAAGTCACTTCACGTTGGAGGCGCTACCGGCCGCATTCATGGCGCTGATTACTCGCTTCTCGATTACAACCGCGCTGGAATTCCTCTCGTTGAAATCGTCACCAAAATTGTTCCAGGCACCGGAAAATATGCGCCAGAGGTTGCTAAAGCCTACGTTGCAGAATTGCGCGATATTTTGCGCGGACTGAAAGTCTCCGATGTAAAGATGGAACAAGGTTCTTTGCGCTGCGATGCCAACGTATCACTTAAGCCAATTGGTTCAGATGTACTGGGCACCCGCTCTGAAACAAAAAATGTGAATTCGCTCCGCTCTGTAGAACGCGCTATCCGCGGTGAAATGATTCGCCATGCTGAACTTCTCAATGAAGGCAAGAAGGTAAAGCAAGAAACTCGTCACTTCCAGGAAGATACTGGTCTTACCCGTTCTGGTCGCTCGAAAGAGCAAGCCGAGGATTATCGCTACTTCCCAGATCCAGATTTGGTTCCAGTGACACCTGCTGCATCTTGGATTGAAGAACTTCGAGCGACGCTGCCTGAGCGTCCTTCTCTACGTCGTAAGCGTTTGAAAGAAGAATGGAGCGTGCCGGATAAAGAGATGGCGGCGATGATCAATGCCGATGTACTCGATATCGTTGAAGCAACAGTTCTCCTTGGCGCTGACCCAACGAAGGCACGAACTTGGTGGCTTGGTGAAATTTCTCGTATTGCTAATGAAAAAGATCTCCCAATTGCTGAACTCGCAATAACTCCGGCGCATGTAGCCGAGCTGGTTGCACTTATCGCTAAGGGAGAGCTGACCGATAAGTTGGCACGTCAAGTTGTTGAAGGTGTAATTGCTGGCGAAGGAACACCAGCCGAGGTAGTTGCAAAACGTGGCATCAAAGTTGTGAACGATGATGGTGCGCTTATGGCCGCTATTGAAAAGGTCTGCGCCGAACAGGCTGAGACTGCTGACAAAGTTCGCGGAGGACATCTGCCTGCAGCGGGTGCATTGATTGGTGCGGTTATGAAAGAGACAAAGGGCCAAGCAGATGCTGCGCGAGTTCGCGAACTTCTACTTGGCCACCTTGGCGTTCAGTAATTTAGTGAATTCCAGCGCCTTCAGTCTCTACCAGTGATTCTTTACCAATATTGATAAACAAGAAGAGAACGATTGCACCAACAAAGAGCAACGCTGCGCTGAACTTAAACGCAACTGTAAAGCCGTGAGTCATTGCAAACGGCATAACCGCTTTTCCTAGGTCAGTATTTGCTGCCGCAAATGTGGTTGTGGCAGTTGCTGCAACTGTATTGAGTAGAGCAGTACCGAGAGATCCACCAATCTGCTGTGAGGTATTGACCATAGCGCTTGCCACACCGGTGTCATGGTTTGAGACCGCATGTAGCGAAGTAGAAGTAAGTGGAATGAAAACAAGCGCCATTCCGCTAGACATGATTAAGAGCGATGGAACCACATGAGTCAGATAAGAAGTTTCTGGAGTGATTCTTGTGAGAAGAAGAAGCCCAATGCTTGCAAAGATTAACCCTGGAACCATTAGTGGCTTTGGTCCAACCTTTGGCAAGAGTTGTGATGCGATTCCTGCAAAGATGATGATTCCTGCGGTAAATGGCAAGAATGCAAAACCTGACTTCAGTGGGCTAAATCCAAGAATTACTTGAAGATAGAGACCCAAGAAGAGGAACATCGAGAATAGACCCGCGCCAACAACGAGTGAACCGAGATAAGAACCACCGCGGTTGCGCTCTGTGATCACACGCAGTGGCATTAACGGATTGGCAACGCGCTTTTCTATGAAAATAAAGATAGTTAACAAGATTGCTGCAACAATGAAGAACGAGATGGTCACCTGTGACGACCAACCCTTCGTTGCAGCTTCGTTAAACCCATAGGTAAGTGCAAAGAGACCAGCGGTTGCGGTAATAACGCCCGGGATGTCGTAAGTGTTATCACCTTGAGCCTTGGATTCATGGACAAACTTGATGGCCAAAATAGCTGCGCCGATCGCGATAGGAGTATTTACTCCGAGACACCATCTCCAAGATGCGAACTCCGTCAGTGCGCCACCAAGGATTAGACCAATAGCTGCTCCGCCACCTGAGATTGCACCAATAACTCCGAATGCCTTTGCTCGTTCTTGAGGAACTGTAAAGGTCACTGAAATTATTGATAGCGCCGCTGGAGCAAGGAGAGCTGCAAAGACTCCCTGTAGGGCACGTGATGCAAAGAGCAAGCCTTGTGTCGAAGCTATTCCGCCCAACGCAGATGCCGCAGCAAATCCGATAAGGCCAATCAAGAAGATTTTTTTACGCCCCATGTAATCACCAATGCGGCCACCAAGTAGAAGTAATGAACCGAAAGCTAATGTGTAAGCGGTGATAATCCACTGCTGATTTGCATCAGTAATTCCAAGTTCAATCTTCGCGCTTGGAATTGCGATATTCATGATCGAGCTATCGAGGACAATCATTAATTGCGCGATAGCCACCACAAAAAGGGTGCGCCAACGGGTCGGGTCTAACGTCTGATCTTGTGCTTGTTGCGACAAAGGGGTATCTCCTAATGAATTGATTTTTGTATTTCTCGGAAATCGAGTGTTTGAGG
>JACCEC012726546.1_pt1 | contig 13509 bp, 11 predicted proteins | sample 7450121 | NCBI WGS metagenome assembly JACCEC01 (sample SAMN15323455, study PRJNA562643) | freshwater metagenome | isolation source: river surface water | place: USA:Blue River Watershed | collected 2017-08-18 | reverse complement strand
GTCATATTCTGGGAGTTTATTATCCAATACTTCTTCATCAAAAACTTTATCATAGGGAATTTCGGCATAAGTCAATACGAGTGTTACGGCATCGTCCCAAGGCTGGGTAGTTTTTGGAGAATAGACCGCAATTTTTGGAGCCTTGTTTAATTTCACGGCATCCATATTGGCATCATTTGATGAAATTTGATTCAGGATTGATTGAGCATCTGCTTCTGAAATTACTTCATAACTTACATTTCGTATGACACACTCATTGATGAAATTTTGAGATGCAGTAAACATAAAACTCCCTCCTCTATAATTGAGCAGCCAATCAACTTCTATTCCTTGCTCTTTCAATAGCCAAAATGCGATACCATACGATTTGAGATGATTTTTCTGACTATCATCCATAGGTATCAATATTTTATTCGCATTAGAACTAAAGGATATGATGAGGAATAATATAAGTAACTTATTTTTGAGATTTTTTATCATAATATTGTCATTATTTAATTATCAAATTTACTAATCTTTACTTGTACAATCGAATGAATTAACGCCAATATTTTATTTATATTGAAAAAATGTGATAGACGGCATATTCCTATTATCAAAAATTTGAACTTTTGATGGATGTTGATGAATTTTGTAATTAAATTTTTAAATATAAGATTAATGAATTTAAAAGAAAATATCAACGAAGGTATTCGCTCGATTAAGGGAAATTCTCTAAGGACAGTTCTAACTGCGATGATTATCGCAATTGGAATCATGTCGTTAGTCGGGATATTAACCGCAATCGATGGTATGCAAAGTTCTGTAGATAATAGCTTTGCCGGATTAGGTGCCAATTCTTTCGATATCAAAGGACCACAAATGTTTAGAGGAAGAAGCGGAGGTAGATATATCAAGCAATTTCCTCCCATAGATTATAGGGAAGCGAAGCTATTTAAAACATTATTTGTTAAAAATAAATCAGCGATTATTTCTATATATACTTCTGTGTCAGGGGCTGTCCAATTGAAATATAAGTCGGTGAAAACAAATCCAAATAGTTTGGTGCTGGGAATTGACGAAAATTATTTGGATATAAAGGGCTATAAATTGACTAAAGGTAGGAATATTAACGAAAAAGATGTCGATAAATCTGCCAATGTTGTGATTTTGGCAGATGAGGTAGCAAGAACTCTTTTTTCTAATGAAAACCCAATAAATAAAGATATTACTTTAATGAATCTTCGATTTAAGGTGATAGGAGTTTTGGAGAAAAAAGGTAGTATTACAGGTGGAGGAGATGATAGAGTAGCTTTAGTTCCTTTAGAAACAGGAAGGCAGTTGGGAGCAAATCGTAAATTAACTTTTGACATTACGGCTTCAGTACCTAATGTGTCTGATATGGATTATATTATCGGAGAGGCAGAAAGTGTGATGAGAAGGGTCAGAACTGATGAGATTGGGAAAGAAAATTCGTTTTCTATCGAACGCTCCGATGCTCTTGCTAAAGATTTTGAAGAAGTTAGTGGATATTTGCGTATCGGTGGCTTTGGAATAGGAATTATAACATTACTAGGTGCTTCAATTGCACTTATGAATATTATGATGGTTTCTGTTACGGAGCGAACAAGGGAAATAGGTATTAGAAAAGCAATTGGGGCAAGTCCATCGAAAATTAGACTTCAATTTTTAATGGAAGCCATTGTGATTTGTTTATTAGGTGGTTTGGTTGGAATTTTGTTTGGAATCGCAATGGGTAATTTAATTGCTGGTCTTATCAGTGAAAAAAGTAGTTTCGTAGTACCATGGGCATGGATGTTAATGGGATTCGTGGTTTGTGTTTTGGTAGGTGTAATTTCTGGTTTTTATCCTGCATTCCGGGCATCAAAATTAGATCCAATCGAAGCGTTACGTTATGAGTAAAATCAAGGGCTGTTTTATAACAGCCCTTTTTTAATTTTCAAAAACCAACTCACTTGGAGATGGATATTTAAGAAGTTTTGAAAAATCTACTTTCCAAAAATCTAAATCTAACAATTGATGATTGGCGTCTTCTGTAAGTGTTATAACTACTTCTTTTCCATCTATATCTGTATATCTCGCTTGAATTAAATCTCCTAAGTATGGACATTCTTCGGGGTTTCCCATACTAATACTACCCATTACTCCCCCTTCGTATTCTTCTACTAACTCCCCAATAGGATGATTTTTAATATTAGAATTAATTTTACTAAGCAGAAACAGAATAAGCTCTTTTTCATCTTGGCGGATAATTCTCTTTTTATTCATATTTTTTATTTTGTTAAAATGGTTCTTGAAACATTTTTTTTTGTATCGGGTTCTTAATTAAGATATTATTTAATTTAATTGTAATGAAAGACGAATTAACAATTTTTTGGTTTAGAAGAGATTTGAGATTGGAAGATAATGCTGGATTATTTCATGCTCTAAAATCATCCGATAAAGTACTCCCTATTTTTATTTTTGATACAAATATCTTGGATAAATTGGAAGATTCATCAGATAAACGAGTAAATTTTATTTATGATACACTTGAACAGCTAAATCAGCGACTTCAATCAATGGGTTCTTGTTTGAAAATCTATATTGGTAATCCTATTCAGATATGGAATGAAATTTTAGGTAATTTTCGGGTTAAAGAGGTTTTTACTAATCATGATTATGAAATGTATGCCATGTCGAGAGATTCCGAAGTGAAGAAACTACTTCATTCAAACAACATATCTTTTCATACCTTTAAAGATCAAGTGATTTTTGAGAAAGAAGAAATATTGAGTGGTACTGGAACGCCATATACGGTATTTACCCCTTATTCAAAAAAGTGGAAGGCGACTCTCTTACCACAATCGTATCAGCCTTATCCTACTAATGAATTATGGAATCATTTCTTAAAAATAAATACAAACGATTTTCCATCAATCGAACAAATTGGGTTTAAATCTTCTCCTTCAGGGGTTAGTCCAATCACCATTGATGATACTATAATCAAAAATTATGCAAAGCAAAGAGATTTTCCATCTTTAAGAGGTACAACAAGATTGAGTGTTCATCTTAGATTTGGTACGATAAGTATTAGAGCCTTAGTGAAAAAGGCACTCGAATTAGATGAAACTTGGTTGAATGAGCTTATTTGGCGAGAGTTTTATATGTCGATAATTTATAATTTTCCTCATGTTTCCAAAGGACAGGCTTTTAAAAAGGAATATGATTGTATTAAATGGAGAAATAATGAAAAAGAATTTGAGGCTTGGTGTCTTGGAAAAACTGGGTATCCAATTGTTGATGCGGGCATGAGAGAATTAAATGAAACTGGTTTTATGCACAATCGGGTCAGAATGATAACCGCTAGTTTTTTGATTAAACATCTATTGATAGATTGGCGGTGGGGGGAAGCATATTTTGCAAAAAAACTACTCGATTTTGACTTTGCAGCAAATAATGGAGGTTGGCAATGGGCAGCAAGTAGTGGTTGTGATGCCGTGCCTTATTTCAGAATTTTTAACCCAACTTCTCAAACATTGAAATTTGACCCAGATTTAAAATATATCAAAAAGTGGGTGCCTGAATTAAATTCATTTGCATATCCTAAACCTATTGTAGAGCATCAATTTGCTCGAGAAAGGGTATTAAATGTATATAAAAATGCTTTAAAATAGGTAGGTATATTTATTGAGTGGTTTTTTAAGCTGGTTTTATCTTTGTAATTTTGAGATATTGTTAATATCAGTTTTTAAACAATTCTATTAAAATATATGAACTTTTTAAAAAATGTTGCTAAATCCATTTTTTCTAACCATACGTTGGAAGAATTACAAAATGTATGCGTTGTACTGCCAACGAGGAGGTCTGTGTTTTTCTTAAAGGAGTATATGTCCGAACTATCAGAGACTCCCTTTATTGCTCCAGAAGTATTCGCTATTGATGATTTTGTATTACGGATGTCGAATGTTGCCCTCATCGATAACGTTAATTTATTATTTAAAACTTACGAAATCTTTAAAACGTTCGACGATTCGGTAGAGTTTGATAAATTTATTACCTGGGCTCCAACGCTATTAAAAGATTTTGATGTAATTGATCAGTATATAGTTGAAAATCCCAAATCGATTTTTGACTATATGTCTGAAGCAGAAAGTATCAAACGATGGGAGGTTTCGATTGGATCTCATGAAAAGTTACATCAATCTTCAATCAAATTGAAATATTTTCAACTATACGAAAATATATATAAAGTTTATCTAAAGTTACAAGAAGAGTTACTTCAGTCTGGTCTTGCCTACCGAGGGTTGGCTTATAAGCATTTGGCATCTACTATTGGTGAAGATATGTTGAAGAGCAGTTATTCCAAATTTTATTTCGCTGGATTTAATGCCTTTAGTAAGTCAGAAGAAAAAATTTTAAGTGTTCTGATGGCATCTGGAAAAATGGAAACTTTCTGGGATATTGATGAATATTTAATTGATAAAAAATACGACCATCGTGGAGGTAAGCTTATTCGATCTTATGCAAAAAGTAAAAAATTTGGAAATATCAACTGGACTTCAAATAATTTACTAAATGATTCTAAAACCATAAATATAATTGGGGTAGAAAATACGTCATTACAAAGTAAAGTTGCAGGTAGTTTATACACTCACGGAAAATCCACAGCGATTGTATTAGCTGATGAAAATCAATTACAAGCTTTGGTTTATTCATTGCCTCAGAATGTGAAAGATTTTAATATTACGATGGGGCTTTCTTTGGAAAATTCGTCTTTATATACTCTAATCGAATCAATTTTCGAGTTACAACAAAATATTGTTGAATTTGCCAACAAAGCGGGTGAAATAATAAAGATTCGTAAATTTAACCATCGGCATGTACTGAAAATATTGAATCATCCTTTAGTTCGCAGGTATGTAGATTTGAAGATAGGTGAGGTCTCTCTGAATAGTGATTTTGTTATCCGTAAACTAATTTCTAAAATATATGCTCAAAAGGCTGTCTTTATGTCCGAAAAAGATTTACTTGGGTTCATGGAAGATGTGTGGGATGATAATGTAGGCTTAGATTTATTGAAGATACTTTTTTCGGAGTGGAAAGGGGATACGAATAATGCTACCAAAACTTTTTATAATTTATTTGAAGAATTTATCGCCACTCTTAATCCGACCGAAGATGCTGTTGAGTTAGAGTTTCTATATTTGTTTTTAACTATCTTGAATAAATTTGAAAAGTTGTTGGCAAATAAATCCATCAATCTTAAGAATTTTCGCTACTTTTTATTTGAATTAATTAAGATTGAAAAAATCCCTTTCAATGGAGAGCCAATTTCAGAGCTACAAATTATGGGTATGTTGGAAACCCGCTGTTTGGACTTTGATAGAGTTATCATTCTTTCTCTAAATGAAGGTATATTACCAGCGGGAAGTGTTGCAAAATCTTTGATTCCTTATGACGCTTCCATTGCTCATGGCTTGCCTGTTCATACTGATAAAGATGCGGTGATGTCGTATCATTTTTTTAGGCTTTTACAACGTGCCAAAGAAATTGATTTACTCTATGTTTTTCCTTCTGGAGAAGGGTCGGGGATTAAAGAAAAAAGTAGATTTATCCTTCAAATTGAAAATGAATTATCAAAGCTGAATAAAAATATTATTATCAATTACCCAAAAGTCAAATTAAAAATTAATGATGAAATTTCTGAAATCTATAATAATAGCATAGAGATTGAAAAAAATGATGAAATGCTGAAACAATTGTCACTGCAACTTAGTAAAAAAGGTATTTCTGCATCATCAATTAATACTTACATGACTTGCACTTTGAAGTATTATTTTACTTATATTCTTGGATTGGGCGACCAAGAAATGGGCAATACTTTAGAGACAAATGAATTCGGAATACTCATGCACGAAGTCTTTGAAGAGGTAGATAAAAGTCTGAAAGATGGAGAAATTAATTTGGCTAATATTGATGATATTATTCTAAGGGCGGGTAAAATTTTAGATGATTTATATCAAAAAAAGCTTGGGGGCTATGTGCTAAACTCTGGTATGAATATTCTACTTAAACATGTGGCTCATCAATTGTTGGTAGATTTTTTCAAAATGCAAAAGGAAAAAGAAAGATTGCCAATTAAAGTTTTAGGTAATGAAGTTCCATTTAGAGTAGCATTCAAATTGATGGGTGAAAGAGAGATGGAGTTAATTATATCTGGTAAAATAGATAGGATAGAGGCTTTTCAAAATACCATTATAGTTGCAGATTACAAAACGGGTAAAGTAGAAAGTCGAGATTTGAAAATAGATTCAAATGTTAATTTGCGAGATGTATTTCTAAAACCACAGAACGGTAAAATTAGGCAGCTTTGGATTTATCAGTATTTACTTTGGAAAACCTTTGAATCAAATCCAGATAAGGTGCAGTTTTTGAAGGCTGACTCGGTGCTTAAGTCAAAAATTTATTCCATGAGAAATTTGAAAGATGATTTAGAGTTTCATCTAACTCTGAATAAAGATGAATTTATTCAGAGGACAGAAGAATTTTTTAGTGAAATTGTTAATGAGTTATTGAATCCAGAAATCAGTTTCAAACAGGTTTCTGATATTAATACATGTAAATATTGTGATTTTAAGGGTATTTGCAATAGCGTAAAAAAATATTAAAAAATTTTAGGCACTCTCTTGACAAACGTGTTTTTTTGTTGTACCTTTGCATCACAATAACAGAGAGACCTAGAGAGATGGCAGAGTGGTCGAATGCGGCGGTCTTGAAAACCGTTGACTGTAACAGGTCCGGGGGTTCGAATCCCTCTCTCTCTGCTGAAGCCGAATCAATTTGATTCGGCTTTTTTGTTTTTTGAGAATCAAAAAAAGCCTTATTTGCTCGATTTATTTATTTATATTGTGAATAAAGTTATATTTTTTATTAATATTATTATATATATTACAATATAAACACTATTTCAAGATGTTTTTATCCTGATTTTTTTAAATTTATATCCGCTTAGAATTGGATAAAATAATCCAATTAAGGTATTTGTGCAGAATTTCCAATTCTCATTGAGTTTGAAATAAGCACACAAGTATCCTTCGAGAGTTCCTACCCTCTAAAAAATGAAGTTTCTCTAATTAAACTAAATGGTAAAAACACTTTTAGGTTTACAACGTAAATCGACCAAATACGATTTTGGGGCGTATAAATCTTTGTTGTTGTTTGAGCGTGACATTAATGATACAGCCACAAGGATAGTAAGGATTGTTAGAAGTAACATAGCATTTCGTAAGTTTTGTTGAGTAAATTTATGCACTAATATTAAAATACAAAACAAAACATTTCTCGTTCATCATTTATCAGATTTTTTTATCTTAAATGATGAATAAAACTTACCCTATCACACAATATTTTTTGTGCTAAACTACTTAGAGTGTCAAAAAGAGTATATAATTTTAACTAAAAACGCTTCTTGGACGAGATTGTAAGTTGACTAAATACCCTTTTGGGGCATATAGTTCTTCAGTTTGACGAAATTTAGTTGACATGAATCCACCAATTGCGAGGGCTAGAGCTGCAAGTACCATTGTCGTATTTGTTTTAATATGTTATTAGGATATACACAATCCAAATTTACAAGATTTAGATTCCTCAAGTCAAGTAATTCGTATATTATTTAGACTGTGTTATTAACATTTAGTTGTATATTTATTCACAATTTTCAAGTTTGGGTGAAAATTATCCTTTTTTAATAAAAATATATAGACTCTAAACCAGAATTTATATATTTATTGTGAGCAAAATTTGTAATTTTGCTGAAAAATAAATTTTGTGAAATTAATTTTAGTCCCAACTCCGATAGGAAATCTTGAGGATATTACATTAAGAGCCATTAAGGTACTGCAACAAGCGGACTTAATTCTGGCGGAAGATACTAGAAATACTGGTTTTTTGCTCAAACATCTGAATATTCAAAAGCCTTTACAAAGTCACCATGCTTTTAATGAACATCAGACTCTAAATAAGGTAGTTGATTTTATCCAAAAAGGAAATCTTGTGATTTTAGTTTCGGATGCTGGCACTCCTGCAATATCTGATCCAGGATTTCTTTTGGTTCGAGAATGTATCAAGGCTGGTATTGAGGTCGAATGTTTGCCAGGACCTACCGCATTTGTTCCTGCTTTAGTAAATTCAGGTTTGCCTGCTGATAAATTTGTGTTTGAGGGTTTTTTACCAGTAAAAAAAGGAAGACAAACACGTCTGAAAGCCTTAGCAGAAGAAGATAGAACTATGATTTTTTATGAATCTCCTCATCGGATTTTGAAAACTTTGGAACAATTTCTTGAGTTTTTTGGAGCAAATAGACAAGTTTCAGTCTCAAGAGAACTTACTAAAATGTACGAAGAAACGATTAGAGGCTCGCTCATGGAGGTTGTGGAACGATTAAAAACTAAGCCGATAAAGGGAGAAATTGTAATCGTATTAGAAGGAAAAGAATAAAAATTTATATAATATGACAATTATTGAAACAATTAAGGAATTAACTGTCGAACAAATAGTCATTGTTTTGAGTACACCTCTGTATGCTATTTTGATTATTGGTGAAATTTTACTGAGTCATTTACAGCATCGACCGTATTATACTTTTAGGGATACTATAACCAACCTATATTTGATGTTGTTGAACGGAGGGCTAGATTTATTAACACGGGGTATAACATGGGCTATTTTGGTGTGGTTTAATCGTTTTCAGTTCACATCAATCGAAAATCCGTACCTTTATTGGATTTTATTGTTTGTGTTTGAGGACTTTTTGTATTATCTATTACATGTGGTTGATCATTATACTCGCTTTTTTTGGGCATCTCACGTCACTCACCATTCTTCGGATACATTTAATCTTACAGTTGGTTTTCGCTCTTCTGTTTTTCAACCTCTTTATAGATTTGTTTATTTTATCCCTTTAGTTCTATTTGGATTCAGAGTAGAGGATATAGCTGTTATGTATTCAATCACACAAATTTATGGAATTTTGGTTCATACTAATTTTATTCCTAAATTAACAAAGTTTCCATTCAGTTTAATAGAATATATTCTAGTAACGCCGTCTCAACATCGAGTACATCATGCTTCTAATGTGGAGTATCTCGATAAAAATATGGGAATGTGTTTATCTATTTGGGATAGAATGTTTGGGACTTTTCAGGAAGAAATTGATGATTTACCGATAAAATTTGGGTTAACTCATCCTTTAATCGAAAAAGATGCCCTTAATATTGTATTTCATCCTTGGAAGGAATTGGCACGAGATATTAAAAAAACACCAAATTTGATGACCAAATTAAAGTACTTCTATAAACCACCAGGTTGGTCGCATGATGGTTCAACTAAAACTAGTGAAGAGCTTAGATTGGAGAAAAAAAGTAATCAAATAAATAATTATTAATCAACTAAATTTAGGTCAGAATGGCTTTATTACAAAATAAAATAGCATTAGTTACAGGAGCTTCACGAGGTATTGGACGTGAAATTGCAAAAAAAATGGCTCAAGAGGGTGCAAATGTAGCATTTACTTATTTGTCTAGTGTAGAAAAAGGACAAGCATTGGAAGCCGAATTAGCTTCTTTTGGTATCAAAGCCAAAGGGTACCGTTCAGATGCTTCTGATTTTGTGTCAGCAGAACAATTAGTGAATGATGTAGTTTCCGATTTTGGAGGATTAGATATATTGGTCAATAATGCTGGTATCACGAGAGATACACTATTGATGAGAATGACAGAAGAGCAATGGGATGAGGTTTTGAGAGTCAATTTAAAATCAGTATTCAATTTGTCCAAAGCGGCTACAAAACCAATGATGAGAGCAAAGCAAGGCTCGATTATCAATCTTACGTCTGTGGTTGGTATTATGGGTAATGCTGGTCAATCTAACTATGCTGCTTCTAAGGCTGGTATTATTGGCTTCACAAAATCGGTGGCGAAAGAGTTAGGTTCTAGAAATATCCGTTCTAATGCTATTGCCCCAGGTTTTATAGAAACAGAAATGACAGGGGAGTTGAATGAGAAGGCATTAGAAGAATGGATGAAAAATATTCCTCTCAGAAGAGCTGGACAAGGGCAAGAGGTGGCAGATGCTTGTGTGTTTCTAGCATCGGATATGTCAAAATATATAACTGGACAAGTACTTCAGGTAGATGGTGGTATGCTGATGTAAGTATAAATTCGTATTTGAGTAGGGTCGTCAAAGTGTTTTGTAACATTTTGACGATTTTTTTTGTAAATTGTCGAAATATTTTCGTTATATCAATTAACAAAGTTTATTATTATATTTATTGTAACTATACTTAATGAAATCTGAATTAATTTTCCAAAATTCACCAGGGTATCTGTTCCTATGCTTGGTGTTAGGAGTTTTATATGCTTCTCTACTTTATCTGAAACGAACTACTTTTTCCAAAAAACTCAATTATATTTTATTTATTCTTAGAACTATAATAGTTGGAGCTTTGGTGCTATTATTGATTAATCCATTGCTAAGAATAAATAAATCATTTATAGAAAAACCTATTGTTGTTTTGGCTGTTGATAATTCTATTTCAATGGATTTGATTAATTCAAAATCCACAAACACAACTATATTAAAAGAGAAAATCAATAAATTAGTTTCTGAGTTCAAACAAAAAGAGTATAGCATTTTTATACATTCATTGAACCAAAATGAATCTATTCAGGATATAAATAACCTAAAGTTTAATGTTTCAAACTCTAATATCTCACAATTATTGCACAACCTTAATTCTGTTTACGAGGGTAGGAATTTAACAGATGTGATTTTGATTTCCGATGGTATTGTGAACTCAGGTTTATCTCCGGCATTATCTGAATATAATTTCAAGGTTCATTCTGTTGGATATGGAGATACACTTCAAAGAAAAGATATAAATATTCAATCGGTTGTAGCTAATAAAATTGCATATTTTGGTAATAAATTCCCGATAAGGGTGGAGGGAAATGCTAGTGGTTTTAAAAATAAAGAAATTGTAATATTACTGAAAAATGGTACGCAAGCCATAGAGCGAAAATCTATTGTATCAAAGGGTGACGATTTTTTGTTTTCAGTAGAGTTTCTTGTTAACCCAGCTGAGAAAGGACTTCAATATTTTAATATTGAAATATTGCCACAATCAGGAGAGTTTTCTCTTAAAAATAATACTAAAGACTTGTATGTGGACGTTGTAAATGGTAAAGAAAAAATTTTGCTGGTAGGTCTTACAGCTCATCCAGACATGAAAGCATTAAAAAGTATAATTGCAAAGAATGAACTGTATGACTTATCTATTCGAAACATTCAGAGCGATGATTTGAATCAGTTGATATCAGAACCTTTTGACATTTTAATTTTACACCAATTGCCAGATATGTATGGCATGGCTAATATTGCCGTAAGTAAACTTCTCGCCAAAAATAAACCTACTTTTTTTATACTTGGCAACCAATCGAATATTCAAGATTTCAATAAGCTTCAAAAGGTACTCACTATTACAAATACACAATTAGGGAAATCTGACAAAGTTTCTGCTAAATTTAATTCAGATTTTAAACAATTTTCGGTAGATGAAAATAAATCCATGTCTTTAGGGCAATTTCCTCCTGTTTTGTCAATATTTGGTGATTATTCTTTGGCTCCGGGAGCAGAAGTTATCTTAAATCAGAAATTAGGAACACTTGTTTTAGGAAAACCTTTGTTGGCGGTCAATACTAATAATACTAGAAAAACAGCTGTATTAACTGGTGAGGGTATATGGAAATGGAATTTAGAGGAGATTGCATTTACAGAGAACAATATTGTTGGCGAAATTTTCAACAAAACTCTTCAATTGCTATCAATAAAAGATGATAAACGTAAACTAAAAGTATATCCCGTTTCTAATGAATTTGATATAGACGAGAATGTTATCTTCGAAAACGAAGTCTATAATAATATTTTTGAAAAAATTGATAATCAAGAGATACATTTGAGTATTTCAAATGATAAGGCACTTATCAATGAGTTTGACTATAAAGTATCAAAGGATAATTCGAGATTTGAGATTTCTAACTTAAAGCCTGGATTATATAAATATACTGCATCTGCAAATGTATTGGGTAAACAGGAAATAAGTGAGGGAAGATTTGTAATTAAAGATGCTTCATTGGAATATATGACCTTAAGGGCTGATTTTGATTTGCTGAAAACGTTGAGTGATAAAACTGACGGATTTTATTGTAATTTTGATAATATTGAAGAGCTTTCTCGAAAACTTAATATACAGTCTAGATCTAATCTAGCTAGTAATGTTGAAGAAATGAGTAACTTAATTGATTTGAAATGGATATTTTTTATGATAATATTGTTAATTTCTATAGAATGGATAACGAGAAAATATAATGGATTCTATTAATTTTGTAAGGCTCCTTTTTGGGAGCTTTTTTAATTTTATATCAAAAAATATATGAACATTGGAGATAAGGTAAGATTGATTCACTCGAAGGAAGAGGGGATTGTCGTGAGATTTTTAAAGAATGATATGATTGAGGTTGAAATTGAGGCTGGCTTTAAGCTTCCAATCTTGAGAAAGGAATTGGCAATTGTGTCGAAAGTTGAAAATAATATTTTCCGACCCCTGACAAATTCGATACCTGATAAAGAGTTGCCTCAGTCTAATAAGTATCCTGAAATTCGGGCTGATAAAGGTATTTTTTTAGCTTTTTTTCCTGTCAGTGAGGGTAAAGTTAGCTTATATCTTATCAATAATACGGATTGGACTATTCCTTTTAGTTGTACTTCTGAGCAGAATCAAAAATCGAAAGGGCTTTTGGCAGGAGTATTAGAGCCGAAAACTTTTAAAATGGCTGATAAAGATTTGGCAATGAAGGATTTTGATGATTGGGGAGTAATTATGTTTGAAGGTTTATTTTACCATAAAAATTCATTTAATTATAAACCTATTCTAACAAAAAAAATGCGATTGCGTGCCAATACATTTTTCAATAGCAAATCGCTTGCCCCTTTATTATCCAAAGAATGTTATATGTCTCAACTTGATATAGAAGAGAGCCAAGCTTTAAAGATTGATCCTCAAGAAATAAAACATAGTATGTTGGGGACATCAACACAAGAATTGAATGCCAAATTTGTCAAGCCTAGTTCTGAAATAGATTTGCATATCGAACAATTGCTTACTAATTATGCTCATTTGTCTAATGAACAAATAATTAATACCCAATTGTCGGCTTTTGAAAAAAATCTTGAGTCTGCTATTGCGTCAGGAATGGACGAAATAATATTCATTCATGGGGTTGGTAATGGTGTGCTTAAGAATTTGATTCATAAACGTTTATCGGGTCATAAAAATGTAGAGTGGTATAAAGATGCCCAAAAAGAAAAATTTGGTTTTGGGGCAACAAAGGTTAAAATTAAATAAATTTATGAAAAAACATCTAAAAAAGTTCATTGTCACTTTTCCTATGTTAGGTATTATTGGGAGTACTC
>JACCEC010933192.1_pt1 | contig 13511 bp, 14 predicted proteins | sample 7450121 | NCBI WGS metagenome assembly JACCEC01 (sample SAMN15323455, study PRJNA562643) | freshwater metagenome | isolation source: river surface water | place: USA:Blue River Watershed | collected 2017-08-18 | reverse complement strand
TGGAGAAGTGGACCCAAGACGGCAAGCTGCAACCCGAGGTGGCCAACAAGGTCAAAGAGTGGTTCACGGTGCGCACCAACCCCGATGGCACAACCAGCGAAGGCTTGGGCGACTGGGACATCTCGCGTGACGCACCTTACTTTGGCATCGAAATTCCTGATACGGCTATCAATGGGGCACCCGGCAAATACTTTTATGTGTGGCTCGACGCGCCCGTGGGCTACTTGGCCTCGTTGAAGAACTTGCTCGACAAACGTGGCGATAACTACGACGCCTACATGGCCAACGACAAGCTGGAGCAATACCACTTCATTGGCAAAGACATCGTCACATTCCACACGCTGTTCTGGCCCGCGATGCTGCATTTCAGCGGCCGCAAAACGCCAAACAACGTCTTCGTGCACGGATTCCTCACCGTCAACAACGGCGAGAAGATGAGCAAGAGCCGTGGCACCGGTCTCGACCCACTCAAGTACTTGAGCCTGGGCATGAACCCCGAGTGGCTGCGTTACTACTTGGCCACCAAACTCAACAACCGCAACGAAGACGTGGACTTCAACGCCGAAGACTTCATGCTGCGCGTGAACAGCGATTTGATTGGCAAGTTCGTCAACATCGCGTCGCGCGCCGCAGGCTTCTTGACCAAGCGCTTTGAAGGCCAACTCACCCACAACTTTGGCGAACAAGGCACGGCGTTGTTGAACGACATCCACGCCGCCAAAGACAGCATCGCCCAAGCTTATGACGCGCGCGAATACGGCAAAGCCGCGCGCGAGATCATGTTGTTGGCCGACAAGGTCAATTCGTATGTGGACCAACACAAACCTTGGGACTTGGCCAAAGACGCGGCCAACAACGACGCCCTGCACCAAGTGTGCTCGTTGCTCATCAACGCGTTTGCTGAGTTGAGCCGTTACTTGGCGCCTGTGTTGCCCGCGCTTGCACAAGCCGTCGAAGCCTTCACCGGCACCTCCATGAAAAACTGGAACTCGGCGGGTCACGTGACGCACATTCAACCTTACCAACACCTCATGCAACGCGTCACCCCCGAACAACTCGAAGCTTTGTTTGAGCCACCCGCCGTGGTGGAAGAAAAAGTCACGCCAGGTGGCGAAGAGATTGCCCCCACCATCAGCATCGACGACTTTGCGAAGGTCGATTTGCGCATTGCCGAAATCGTCAACTGCGAAGCCGTGGAAGGTTCCACCAAATTGTTACGCCTCACCCTGGATGTGGGCGAAGGCACCGACCCGCAGGGGCGTCCCATCACGCGCAACGTGTTCAGCGGCGTGGCCAGCATGTACAAGCCCGAAGACCTCAAAGGCAAACTCACCGTGATGGTGGCTAACCTCGCACCGCGCAAGATGAAGTTTGGCGTGAGTGAAGGCATGGTGCTCGCCGCCAGTCATGCGGACGACAAGACCGATGCCGGCATTTATGTGCTTCACCCTTGGCCCGGTGCAAAACCCGGCATGCGCATTCACTAACTCAGGTGCCTCCGTTTCCCCCATGTTCAAACCTAAGTTACTGGAAGCCGTTCAAGGCTACACGCGCCAGCGGTTTTACCAAGATGTGGGGGCGGGTATCACGGTCGGTGTGGTGGCCTTGCCACTGGCCATGGCGTTTGCCATTGCGTCGGGGCTCAAGCCTGAAGCGGGCTTGTTCACTGCCATCATTGCGGGCTTTTTGATTTCTGCGTTGGGGGGCAGTCGGGTACAAATTGGCGGCCCAGCAGGCGCGTTCATCGTCATCGTGTACGGCATCTTGGAGCGTTATGGTTTGGCCAACCTGATGATTGCCACCGCCATGTCCGGCGTGATGTTGTTGGCCATGGGCTTGCTGCGCTTGGGCACGCTGATTCGTTTCATTCCTGTTGCGGTGGTGATTGGGTTTACCAACGGCATTGCGGTGCTCATCATGGTCTCGCAGCTGAAAGATTTTTTTGGGCTGCCCATCAAGTCGATGCCGGCTGATTTCTTTGGCATCTTGCACACGCTCCACGCCAACATCAGCAGCTACAACGGTGAGGCAGTCGGCTTGGCCTTGATGTGTTTGCTTGTGCTGGCGTTTTGGCAATTGGCCTTGCCGCGCTTGTCTCCGGGGTTGCCCAGCAGCAAAAGCCTCACCACCATCCCAGGCTCGATCGTGGTGTTGGTAGGCGCGACAGTGGTCAGTCAAATGATGGGGTTAGAGGTCGACACCATCGCCTCCCGCTTTGGCAGTATTCCCAACAATTTGCCAGCGTTTGCGTGGCCCGACTTCAGTTGGGAAACCGCCAAGTTCTTACTCATTCCTGCCACCACATTGGCCTTGCTGGGCTCAATTGAATCGCTCTTGTGCGCGCGCATTGCGGATCAGATGATGGCCGATGGCCCCTACGGTGATCGCCACGATGCCAACCAAGAACTGATGGCCCAAGGCATTGCCAACCTAGTCACCCCCTTTTTTGGCGGCATGCCTGCCACTGGCACGATTGCACGCACAGTGACCAATGTCAAAAATGGCGGCAACAGCCCAGTCGCCGGCATGGTGCATGCCCTCACCTTGTTGGTCGTGATGCTGGTAGCCGCGCCCTTGGCGGGTGATGTGCCCTTGGCTGCCCTGTCTGCCATCTTGATGTTTGTCGCTTGGAACATGGGTGAATGGCGCGAGTTTGTGCACCTACGTCAATTCCGCTTGCCCTACCGTGCGACCTTGCTGTCGGTGTTCTTGCTCACTGTCATCGTCGACCTGACCGTGGCTGTTGAAGTCGGCTTGATGGCTGCTTGCATCACGTTTATCTACCGCATCTCTAGCCTCAGCCGCGCCGAGCAGGTGCAGGCGGCCAGCCATCCTGAGCTGGCCGGCCATGAGGCCAGAGTGCAAGCCCACCGCCTCTATGGCGCGCTGTTCTTTGGCGCGGTCAAACTGGTGGAAGCCATTGAAGAACGCCTGCCCGAACAAGCCTTGGTGCTGGATCTGAAAAACCTCATCTACATCGACACCTCAGGGGCTGACTCGCTCATGGCCTTGGCTCGCACCTGCCGCAAAAAGCAGGTTCGACTCATCCTGTGTGGCGTGGACCACCAGCCACTCGACATGATGAGCCGCTGCGGCCTGTTGGCCCAGCTGCCCGAACAAGACCTGCGCCCCGATTTGGGCCACGGATTAGCCGCAGCCCTCGGTCGTTAAAATCTACGCAATCTCAAGACATTCCTAGGAAACCCACCATGTCGATTTTTCAACGCGACCACTACACCTCTGAAGCCACGCAATTCATCGAGTCGCTCAAGGCTAAAAACCCACAACTCGAAAAAGCCCAACGCGAAGGGCGCGCTTTGTTGTGGGACAAGCAAGTCAACACCGAAGTTCAACAAGACATCCAAGCCGGTCGCGTGGCGCAAAAGCCCTACGTTTACCAAACGAACGCTTGAAAACGGCGGTCTTGGCCTAAGCCTTTTCTCATAAGCGCCCCCCGTGCACCCTGCTGACACCACCCCGCCTGACGAGGCTGCCCTGACCTCGGTCATGCCGCAGGTGATCGACAACGTGGCTGTGGCTCGTCTTTATGGCGAACCCCTGTTTGCGATGCCGCAGGATTTGTACATTCCACCAGACGCGCTGGAAGTTTTCCTTGAGGCCTTCCAAGGCCCGCTGGATTTGCTGCTGTACCTCATCCGCAAACAAAACTTCAACATCCTCGACATTCCCATGGCTGCGCTCACGCGCCAGTACCTGAGCTATGTCGATGAAATTCGCAACCGAAATCTAGAACTCGCCGCCGAATACCTGCTGATGGCAGCCATGCTGATTGAAATTAAATCACGCATGTTGCTGCCACCCAAAAAAGTGGCAGAGGGCCAAGAGCCGGAAGACCCGCGTGCTGAGTTGGTGCGTCGCTTGCTTGAGTACGAGCAAATGAAACTTGCCGCCGCCAAGCTCAACGACGTGCCGCAATTTGGCCGCGACTTCTTGCGTGCCCAAGTGTTCATCGAACAATCGCTGCAACCGCGCTTTCCAGATGTGCATGTGGTCGAATTGCAGCAGGCGTGGGCCGATATTTTGAAACGCGCCAAGCTGGTGCAACACCACAAAATTTCTCGCGAAGAACTCTCTGTGCGCGAACACATGAGCATCGTCTTACGCAAATTGCAAGGCCAACGGTTTGTGGAATTTGAAAAACTGTTTCAGCCCGAGCAAGGTGTACCCGTGTTGGTAGTCACCTTCATCGCCCTGCTCGAATTGGCCAAAGAAACCTTGATTGAGATCACGCAAGCCGAAGCCTTTGCGCCGATCTATGTGCGTTTGGCTTACACCCCCACATAAACTCTTTCCCCTTCACGGCAACACAGGTCTGGCATTGCGCCACAGCGTTCTATGAGCAACACCAACGCCTCGCCCTACGGCACTTTGCCGCCTGCTTCCCCCGTCGCGGCACGTAAACCCATCAGCCTGCCGCGCTTGCATGACATGCGCGCACGGGGCGAAAAAATCACCATGCTCACGGCCTATGACGCCACCTTTGCGGCTGTCGCCGATGCAGCTGGGGTGGAATGCATTTTGGTGGGCGACTCACTCGGCATGGTGTGCCAAGGCCTCTCTAGCACGGTGGGCGTGACGCTCGAGACCATGCGTTATCACGTCGAGAGCGTGGCCCGTGGCATTCAACGGGTCCAAGGCACAGCCTGGATCATTGGTGACTTGCCCTTTGGCAGCTACCATGAATCCAAAGAACAAGCCCTACGCAGTGCAACGGTTTTGATGCAAGCGGGCGCTCACATGGTCAAACTCGAAGGTGGGGGTTGGACCACCGACTTGGTGCATTTTTTGGTTGAACGCGGCATTCCCGTGTGCGCACATTTGGGCCTCACACCGCAAACTGTGCACGCCTTAGGCGGGTACCGGGTGCAAGGTCGCGGCGACTCTGCCGACAAGCTGCGCCAAGAAGCACTGGCATTGCAAGATGCGGGCGCGACCATGCTGGTGCTGGAAATGGTGCCCGAGCCGTTGTCCACCGCCTTGACCCAAACCCTGCCGACTTGCCACACCATTGGCATTGGCGCAGGCAACGGCACCGCCGGCCAAGTGCTGGTCATGCACGACATGCTGGGCATCAACTTGGGCAAGAACCCCAAATTCGTCCACAACTTCATGCAAGGCCACCACAGCGTGCAAGAAGCCATGCGCGCTTATGTGAGCGCCGTCAAAAACGGCACATTCCCCGACAACACCCAACATGCTTGGGCCTGACACGCCGCTTTTTTATGCAAATTGTTCACACACTCGCCGATCTGCGCCACGCACTAAAACCTGCCACCCTGCGTGCGTTTGTGCCCACCATGGGCAATTTGCACCAAGGGCATTTGGATTTGATGCATATGGCCCGCCAACAAGCGGATGCACGCGCTCCCCAAGGCAGCATGACGGTGGCCAGCATCTTTGTGAACCGCTTGCAGTTCGGCCCCAACGAAGACTTCGACACCTACCCCCGTACCTTTGAAAACGACTGCGCCTTGCTCGAAGCCAATGGCTGTGACGTCGTGTTTGCACCGTCTGAAAAAGACCTGTACCCCGAACCCCAAGTTTTCAAAGTGCACCCCCCTGCCGAGTTGGCCGACATTTTGGAAGGTGCGTTCCGCCCTGGTTTTTTTGTGGGTGTGAGCACCGTGGTACACAAGCTCTTCAACATCGTGCAACCCGACCTGGCCGTGTTTGGCAAGAAGGACTACCAACAACTCATGGTCATTCGTCGCATGGTGCAACAGATGGCCCTACCCATTGAGATCATCGGCAACGAAACCCGTCGTGCCGAAGACGGCTTGGCCCTGAGCTCACGCAACGGTTATCTCAGCGCAGACGAACGCGCAGAAGCCGTGCAACTGTCACTCGCGTTGAAAGGTGTGGCGGCTGCCGCGCGTGCAGGCAATGCATCGGGCAAATTGGATGTGGCTGCAGCAGAGGCCACTGCAATGGAGGCGCTACGCCAACGCGGCTGGGCGCCTGACTACATCACACTGCGCCGCCAACATGACTTGTCGCCTGTGACGGGGCCGAGTGCGGACCCGATGGTGGTGCTGGGTGCGGCTAAGTTGGGCAAGACGCGGTTGATTGATAACCTCGAAGTTTGAGGTCTTCCTACGGCTGAGTGATCGGTGTTCGCGGGGGGTTTCTCCGACTAAGGTCGTGTAAGTGAGGCACGGCGACCGCCTCATGCTGGAGTACCAGAAATCGTTGGCCGCCGCACCTCACGCACACGACTTTGCAAGCTAGAACAATCTTCGCTCAAACAAAAGCAACGCTGACGCAAATAAGCTGCGCCTGAAGTTTTTAAAACACCCATTTACAGGCCGCAGTCTTCTCGTCTAAGGAATAGGCGGGTGACGATTTCTGGTACCCCAGCATGAGGAACCCGCCTATTCCCTAGACGAGAAGCGAGCTCAGCAAAACAGAAGTTACTTCTTCAACAACTCACGCTCTTTGCTGTATCGGTCGTAGTTAGGCAAAGCCTTGTCGTCCTGCCCCGTGCCCACCGATTTGGCACGTTCATTCGCGCGAACACCTTCGTAAAACGACTGCTCGCTCACCACGCCGCAAGCGCTGAGCAAGCAACATAGCAGCAAGGCCACACGCCACATGCTTATTCGCCTTTGGCCCCACGGCCCATCAGCAAGGCCACGGCTTGTGCAGGTGTGATCTGTCCATCCAACAAAGCCACCACGGCCTGAGCAATCGGCATCTCCACGCCCAAGTGCTGCGCGCGTTGCACCACGGTGCGGGCGGAGTAAACGCCCTCTGCGACATGGCCGAGTGAATCTACCGCTTGTTGCAAGCGCATGCCTTGAGCCAAAGCCAAACCCACCTGGCGATTGCGACTGAGATCACCAGTCGCGGTGAGCACCAAATCGCCCAAACCCGACAAGCCCATAAACGTTTCAGTTCGCGCACCCAGGGCCACACCGAGACGCGTGATTTCAGCCAAGCCACGGGTGATGAGGGCCGCACGTGCGTTCAGACCCAACTGCAAGCCATCGCACAAGCCGGTGGCAATGGCGAGTACGTTTTTCACGGCGCCGCCCACTTCCACGCCCACGATGTCGTCGTTGGCATAAACACGCAAGCTGCTGTTGTGAAAGCCTTGCACCATGGCGTCGCGTGCAGAGGCGTCGCCACTGGCCGCCACCAAGGCGGTGGGCATGCCACGCGCCACTTCTTGCGCAAAGCTAGGTCCACTCAAGGCACCAGCACGAAGCTGAGGTGCCACTTGCTTGCACACCTCATGCGCCATACAACCGACACCTGTTTGCGCCGCTTCAAAACCTTTGCACAACCAAGCCACAGGCACATGGTTGCCCAAGATCGGGGCCAACTCGGTCAACATGCCACGCAAGCTGCTCATAGGGGTACCCACCACCACCAGGTCTTGCCCAGCCAGCCAAGGGCCCAACGGGTCTGAAGACACCTGCACACCTAGGCTGAACGGCTGATCAGGCAAGTAGCGCATGTTGCTGCGCGCGGCTTGCATGGCTTGCGCTTGGGTCACATCACGCGCCCACAGCGTCACGTCATGGTGGGCGCCTGCGTTGATGGCCAACACAGTGCCCCATGCACCGGCTCCTAAAACGGCAATCCTCATTGCGATGGCCTGAGTCAGTAATTACTGAACGGCAGCGCCAGCTTGTTGTTGCTGTTGTTCGTACATGGCTTGGAAGTTAATTTCGGCCAAGTGCACGGGCGGGAAGCCCGCACGCTGAATCACGTCCGCCACGTTGCCACGCAGGTAGGGATAAATGATTTGTGGGCAAGCAATGCCAATGATGGGACCCATTTGGTCTTCAGGCAGGTTGCGCACTTCGAAAATACCCGCTTGCTTGGCCTCGACCAAAAAGACCACTTTGTCTTCGATCTTGGTGGTCACGGTGGCGGTGACGGTGACTTCAACCACACCGTCGATGATTTGCTCCATACCCACGCCCAACTGAATGTCCACCGAAGGTTGCTCGGTGCTGGCCAAAATGGCGGGCGAGTTGGGTTGCTCCAAAGACAAGTCTTTCAAATAGACACGTTGAATTTGAAACACGGGAGTGGCTTGTTGTTGTTCGTCAGACATTGTTTTTTCCTAGTACAAAAAAGCCCGCATCGGCAGTACCGAAGCGGGCGGCAAATCGGGATAGGTGAATTATGTCAGCTCAAGATTGCAACAAAGGCAACAAGCCCCCTTTGGCATCCAAGGCGACTAAATCATCACACCCACCCACATGGGTATCACCGATGAAGATTTGTGGCACCGTGCGACGACCGGTGATGGCCATCATGTGGGCACGTGCGTCAGGGTCGGTGTCGATGCGAACTTCTTCAATGTGGGCCACGCCTTTGGCGTTGAGCAACTGCTTGGCACGAATGCAATAGGGGCAAACGGCGGTGGTGTACATCTTGACGGCGGGCATGACAAATTCTCCGAAGTGATGGGCGCAACAATTAAGCTTTGGCAACTGGCAGGTTAGCTTCTTTCCAAGCTTTGAGCCCGCCTTGCAGCGAATGCACCTTCTCGTAACCCAGTTTTTGCGCGATAGCTTGGGCACGTTTAGCGCGAACACCTGCTGCGCACACCATGATCAAGGGGGTGTTTTTATTTTTCACAACCTTACCCAAACGAGCTTCTAGCTCATCCAAGGGCACGTGGGTGGCGCCTTTGACATGACCTTGCGCGAACTCATCGGCACTGCACACGTCGATCACCACGCCTTTTTCACGGTTCATGCATTGCACTGCCTCAGTGGGAGAGATACCCGAGGCCGCAGCGCCCTGCACCACTGGCAACAACAAAAAGAAGCCACTGCTCAAGGCAATGGCGATCAACATCCAGTTATCGAGAATAAATTTCACAGAAGCTTCCAGTTCAGGGGGTTAAAAGTATCGCGTCAGGGCAGCATTCTAAAATCACAGGCGAACTTATCTTTGACTTTGCTGATTTACCCATATGTACAAGCTTGTTTTGATCCGCCACGGCGAATCCACCTGGAACCTTGAAAACCGCTTCACCGGCTGGACCGATGTCGACCTCACGCCCACAGGTGTTGAGCAAGCCAAAAACGCAGGCAAGCTACTCAAAGCGGAAGGCTATGAATTTGACGTGGCTTACACCAGCGTCTTGAAACGTGCCATTCGCACCCTGTTCCTCGCCTTGGACGAGATGGACCTCACTTGGTTACCCGTGGTGAAAAGCTGGCGCTTGAACGAACGTCACTACGGTGGTTTGCAAGGCTTGAACAAAGCCGACATGGCCAAGCAGTACGGCGACGAGCAAGTGCTGGTTTGGCGCCGCAGCTACGACACACCGCCGCCTGAGCTCGAGGCCAATGATCCCCGCAGCGAGCGCAACGATCCCCGCTACACCCGCTTCGACCCCAACCCAGTGCCTTTGACCGAGTGCCTGAAAGACACGGTGGCCCGTGTGGTGCCCTTCTGGAACGAAGCACTTGCCCCTGCCATCAAGTCCGGCAAGCGCATCGTCATCGCCGCACACGGCAACTCGATCCGCGCCTTGATCAAGTACTTGGACGGCATCAGCGACCAAGATATCGTGGGCTTGAACATCCCCAACGGCATCCCACTGGTGTACGAACTCGATGACAACCTCAAACCGATCCGTCACTACTACTTGGGAGACGCCGAAGCGGCTGCCAAGGCAGCGGCCTCCGTCGCCTCACAAGGTAAAGCCTAATTCCTCCATGCACAACGCGCCTTCTAGGCGCGTTGTATATTGAGAACTTATTAATTTCGTCAACATTCAAGGGCAACATGGGTCAAAAACTCAAGATCGCAGGCTGGATCGCCATCGGCGCCTTAACTGGTGCACTGACCACGGTTTCACTGCAAACAGCTGCACGTGCCAACATGGCACCACTGCCGCTCGAAGAATTGCAGCAGTTGGCCGCTGTCTTCAGCATGGTCAAGAGCGACTACGTGGAGCCTGTCGACGAGAAAAAACTCATCAGTGACGCCATCACAGGCATGGTCGCCAGCCTCGACCCGCACTCACAGTACTACGACAAAAAAACCTTCAAAGAATTTCGCGAAGGCACCACAGGTCGCTTTGTTGGCGTGGGCATTGAAATCACACAAGAAGAAGGCTTGGTCAAAATCGTCTCGCCCATCGAAGGCTCACCCGCCTTTCGCGCAGGCATCAAGTCAGGCGACATGATCACCAAAATTGACGACACAGCGGTCAAAGGCTTGTCGCTCAACGACGCCGTCAAGCGCATGCGCGGCGAGCCTGGTACCAAAGTGCTGCTGACCATTTATCGCAAAGACGAAAACCGCACCTTCCCGGTGACCATCGTTCGTGAAGAAATCAAAACACAAAGTGTCAAAGGAAAAGTGGCAGAACCTGGCTACGGTTGGATTCGCTTGAGCCAGTTCCAAGAACGCTCGGTCGATGACTTTGCCAAAAAGCTCGAAGAAATTTACAAACAAGAACCCAAGCTCAAAGGCTTGGTACTGGACCTGCGTAACGACCCAGGTGGTCTGTTAGATGCAGCCGTGGCCGTGTCTGCTGTGTTCTTGCCTGAGAACGTGAACGTGGTGTCGACCAACGGACAATTGGCTGAGAGTAAATTCATTTACAAAGCGTCACCCGAGTTTTACCGCCGCAGCAACGGCAACGATCCGATCGCTCGCCTGCATCAAAACACCAAGGGCATTTACCGCACGGTTCCTCTGGTGGTGTTGGTGAACGAAGGCTCTGCATCTGCCAGCGAAATCGTGGCAGGTGCATTGCAAGATCACAAGCGCGCCACCATCATGGGCAGCCAAACCTTTGGCAAAGGCTCGGTACAAACCGTGCGTCAACTTGGACCAGACACCGCTCTGAAAATCACCACCGCGCGCTATTACACGCCCAGTGGCCGCAGCATTCAAGCCAAGGGCATCGTCCCGGATGTGTTGCTCGACGACACCGCAGAAGGCAGCCCCTATGCCATTTTGCGTATGCGTGAAGCCGATCTCGACAAACATTTAGAAAGCGGCCAAGGCAAAGATGCCAAAGATGCGGCGAAAGAAAAAGAAAAAGAAAAAGCCCGCGAAGAAGCCTTGAAACGTCTGGAAGAAGAGTCCAAAAAACCCAACAGCGATCGTCGCCCACCTGAGTTTGGCAGCGACAAAGACTTCCAACTCGAGCAAGCCTTGAAACGCCTCAAAGGCCAACCCGTGTTGGTCAGTAAAACGCAAACCGAGCGTCCTGCTGAAAAGAAAGACAAGTAATTCGCTCGTAGGCCTGCGGTGAACGACGATCAACTGCTGCGCTATTCGCGCCATATCCTGCTCGACGAGATCGGCATCGAGGGGCAGCAACGCTTGCTTGACGCCCATGTGTTGGTAGTGGGTGCGGGTGGTTTGGGTTCACCGGTGGCTTTGTACTTAGCCGCCAGTGGTGTCGGCCACATCACCATTGCCGACCACGACGTGGTGGACCTCACCAACTTGCAACGTCAAATTGCCCACACCACATCGCGCGTGGGCCAAGCCAAAGTGGACTCAGCCACACTGGCCATGTTGGCGCTCAATCCAGATGTACGCGTGACTGCGTTGGCCCGTCAACTCGATGCAAACCAACTGGATGCCCTCGTGCCAACCGTACAAGTGGTGGTGGATTGCTGCGACAACTTTGCCACCCGCCAAGCAGTGAACACGGCGTGCGTGCGTCACAAGGTACCGCTCGTCTCAGGCGCCGCCATTCGCATGGATGGCCAACTCGCGGTGTACGACGCGCGCGATGACCAATCTCCCTGCTATGCCTGCATCTTCCCGCCTGACCAAATGCCGGAGGAAGTGATGTGTTCCACCATGGGCGTGCTCGCCCCACTGGTGGGCGTGATTGGCACGATGCAAGCCATGGAGACCGTGAAACTCATCATAGGCATGGGCTCGCGTCTGACGGGTCGTCTGCACATGCTGGATGGGCGGGGCATGGCATGGAACGAAGTACGCCTGCAGCGCAACGCAAACTGCTGGGTATGCGGCGGCCATCATGGCAAGTGACACGGACCCCACCGTTTTCTAAACCACCGAGGCTGTAAAGGCCGCCCTTCGGCAAAGATGCCCAGCCTTTGCGTTTGAGCTTGCCATTCAAGCGCTGCATACGGCCCTGCCTGGTGTTGATAACGGTATGACCACGCATAGCCCTGTCCTACCATCCAAGCCCCCATATCGATACCTTGAAAGCTGAGCTGCGCCAGCAAGCGACCATAGCTGTCATGCGTACGGGCACTGACCTCCACGCGCTGACCTTGCAGCGCCGCATGCAAAGCAGCGCGTGACTGCAACCCCCAAGGTTGGCAAATTTCGGGCGCATCAATGCCTAACAAACGTATCTTGTAGACCTCATTGCCTTGCAGCGGTTGGACCCACACCGTGTCGCCATCGCTCACATGGATAACGATGCCGGGCCACGCCCACAAAGAGCCGCACCATGCCAGTAATAAAAAAGCCAAACTTTGCATGAAACGGATTGTGCAAATGGTCGCCCAGCAGAGGGGTAGCCTGCCGTTACGATTAGCGCATGCACTCTGCAAAGCGTTTGTTTCCCTTTCTCGCCTGGCCAAAGCCAACCCCTCAACTGATCAAAAGCGAGGCTTTTTCAGGCCTGAGCGTGGGCCTGATGGTCATTCCGCAAGGCGTCGCATATGCTGCACTGGCAGGCATGCCACTCATCACAGGCATTTATGCATCGCTGTTGCCTGCGTTGGTCGCCGTGTTGTTCAGTGCATCGCAGCGCTTATCTGTGGGGCCTACTGCGCTCACCGCTATATTGGTATCCGCCTCGCTGAGCGGCATGGCGGCACCTGGCAGCGCCGAATGGATCAACCTCACCGTGTGGCTATCGCTCATGACCGGCTTACTGCAGGTGGTGCTGGGCTTTGCACGGTTTGGTTGGCTGCTGAACTTGGTCAGCTCGCCGGTGTTGATGGCGTTCACTCAGGGTGCGGGTGTGCTCATCATCTCGTCTCAAATTCCGGCGATGTTGGGTTTTTCAAATGGCTGGTCGACCTTGCGGACGGGCACTGGCATTGATTGGGCCAGCATGGTGTTTGGCGTGGTCACGCTGGTGCTGTTGCTGTTGGCGAGGCGTTGGCGGCCCACCTTCCCTACCGTGTTGGTGGTGGTGCTGGGTGCGGCGGGTGGCAGTTGGGCGCTGGGGCTAGAGGCCTCGGGCACAGCGGTGGTGGGTGCGTTGCCACAGGGCTTGCCTGCGCTGTTTGTACCCAGCGTGATTGAGTGGGAGATGTTCAAGCAGTTGGTCTTGCCCACCTTGGTCATCACGCTGGTGAGCTTTTTAGAAACCGCATCCAGCGCCAAAGTAGACAACGACCGCAGCGGTAAACGCTGGGACCAAGACCAAGACCTGATCGGCCAAGGCTTGGCCAAAGTGACATCGGGTTTGTGCGGCGCGTTCCCCACCAGTTCGTCGTTCAGCCGCTCGGCACTCAACCTGTATGCGGGTGCGCAATCGGGATGGGCCACCATCTCTTCGGTGG
>JACCEC010650804.1_pt1 | contig 13511 bp, 9 predicted proteins | sample 7450121 | NCBI WGS metagenome assembly JACCEC01 (sample SAMN15323455, study PRJNA562643) | freshwater metagenome | isolation source: river surface water | place: USA:Blue River Watershed | collected 2017-08-18 | reverse complement strand
TTTTCGGTCAATGCTTTTTCGGTCAATGCTTTTTCGGTCAATGCTTTTTCGGTCAATGCTTTTTCGGTCAATGCTTTTATAAATTGATCATGATTTTTTTTCTGATAGATACTTGTATAATCGCTTATGGTGGGTGGGGTTTTGGGTGGTCCGTGAATAATGGTATATATTTTTATGAATAGGATCCATAACCAAAAAAAAGGATTCCAAGTATGTATTTTTTGTTTTAGCATTGTTTGTATTTATCAGTGACTAGTTTTTATATTGTTTTAAGTTTACGGCATAAGTTTACGGCATAAGTTTACGGCATAAGTTTACGCAACTTAATGACTGGTGTTGGTATTTTCCAATAATTGTCGTTTTCGGAACTCAAATAGATCTTCCATTTCTTTTTCCAAAACAGGCACTTCAATGCGTTGATAATTTTTGTTGTAATTGTCGGGATGCATACATACCAAGTATAATCCAGTGACGGTCTTCCCATATTTGGTTTCCAATATTTTTTTATAGGTATTCAATTGTAATGCATAATGCCAGAAATTGGTATCTGGTAAATGGGAAATACATGGGGTTGTCGCACCTTTTCCATAAGGGTTTTCGTGGACAATTTCCTTGCATCGTTTCCAATCATAGATTTGGATGGTTCCGTCGGGGTTCTCAAATATCATATCGATGGATCCAGATAATTTCAATTCTTCGTAATAGACACACCATTCGGTTCGATACGCCTTTAAATCAGGAAAATCGGCGACAAATCGTTTGAAATATGAGAACTCGACGCTGTCGTTATGGACTTCCATATTGTTATAATAACATTCGACGTCATAATGCATATTGGTTCCGGCGAAAGATGCATTGTCGCGGTTTTTATCCCAGGAGGCTTTGATTTCTTCGCGGGTCATTCCGTAGTATTTGTATTTGGGATCTTTCATGTTTTTTCCGGCCATCATTTTGTCAAGGATGGCGTCGGCATCGAAATGTCCGAAATGAGTATGATTCCAGGTAGTAACGGAAGTATATCCTTGTTCTCCATGGACAGTATATACATGCGGTCCTTCATCGAAGGTAATAAACTCATCGCGTGGATGGGCGTTTTTGAGAGCTAAATAAGTAGGGACGATTTTTGACATGGTTTTAGATTGGATTGGGTATATATTGTAAAAAGAAGATCAATTTTGTTGGGACATCTAGACCACAAAATTGAAAAAATAGAGTTTGTCATTACTACCTACAACTCATAAACCATGGCAATATCAATCTTCAAAAACGACTACATTCATTTCTTACAACGTATCATTATCCAAAAAGCCTATTTCATGTGGAATGAAACCCGATCTTGGGACGCAACGTTCAACCAAATCCATGTATTGTTAGAATATTTGTATGATATAATATACTTACGTGCAGATACTCCTATCTCCCCCTATGAATTGAAAGCATTCCAAGACGACTCCAACCTATGTGAATCGATTTATCCGCGACAAAGTTTCGACGAATATGTAATCGGTCTCACAAAAATGAGCGACCAACCTGTAGATTACGCAAATGTATTGTCTAATCTAGACGATCCTGTCTATAAATCCAATCTATTATGCAAATATCAAAAATATTGCGAAATGACCGGACTCAAAAACTGGATAATCAACCAAGTATTATACCAAGAACCGGATACTTATATTGACAGTATTCCCTATTTAGAATATGAAGCCCTTTATGTCTATAATGAAAAGGCGTTGCCTATGAAAGAAATCCATAGTATCGAATTAGAAAAACAAGCGCGCGAAATTATCAATGACTTCATAGGACTTAGCGGTTAGAGCCGGTAAATCGTTGGTTTTATAAAACTATCCAAAAACATAAATAAAAACACTATACTACTATATACAACCAAAACAATGAATCCGTGCAAATCTGGCGAATATGGATATATTTTTCATCCGAGTATTCATGTTAATGACGGTATTATACATGAAGACGCTAGTGAACAATACATCACCAAAATCCAAAAAGATCACAACGAAACAATATGCGAAATCGAAATCGGTAAAATCATCCAGACCTTGTCCCATTGCGAACATTATTTTGCCCCCATTATCAACAGCGAGCAAGTCTATATTTCCCCTTCCATGGGATTTACCAATAAAATCCAGGAAAAAAACAAACCCAAAAATAGTGTGTATATTTCTAATAAAATCCGCTATGTCGGGAAAAACAATATTGAATACCAACTCACCAAAACAAACGGTGAATTGTTTCCCCTCAAAAAAATACTCAATACGCATTTGCATCTACTCGATGCCATTGAAAAACTCCAATCCAAAAACATCATTCATATGGATTTGAAATGCAACAATATTATGTGGGACGATATTCAGAACATTCCTATCATCATTGATTTTGGATTATCGCGTATGATGGATCTAGAAAAACCCCCCGTCAACAAAGACTTTTTTATCAGTTATGAAAATTACGAATATTGGTGTATAGATATTTATATCATATCCCAAATCGTCCATGATCCATCTCTTTCATTGCAAGACGATATCAATCAAACTACTTTGAAACAAATGTATAATACATTCTTGAACAATGCCCATTCCAAATTACTGGGCAAACGGGAATTGCGCCGAATGGAAATCGAATATACGAATTATTTTTCTAGATACACCCAAAAAACCTGGGGTCAACTCGTCTACCAATTACTGAAATGTTATAAATCATGGGATAATTATTCACTTTCCATCATATATTTATATGTTATAACCAAATCGTTAAAACCTATTGGGATGAATCGTGAAACCGACGAAAGCAAACGTCTTGCGCAACGGGAACAATTACTACGCAGTTATATGGCATTCCTACAAGAAATCATCATGTCTACGCCCGAAACACGTCCCGACCCGCAAAACACGCGCGCCTATTTGTTACAAATGTTTTCATGAACTTTCGACCATGAATGCATCAAAGGCAGTATCGATGATTTTGTATCTTACATTTTCCAATAATTGTCCCATGATGTCAAATGAATCGCACCCTGGATCGGCACCAATGATTTTCAAAATATCAAAGGGATTTCCGGAAACATACCTGACATTCGATTCTAGATGATCCGTTTCATCTGGTAGATTATTCCAATAAATCATAGTAAATACATCACTCACTACAGTAGTGGACATGCCGAAACAAAAAAGGGTAGTTGGTTCCTTGATGGTAGTATTATCATAGGCGTATTGTATCATTGCAATTGCCGCCTCCAAATCACACCACGTTCCCTTATTCGTTTTATACATGATTGTTTCTACTGAATCGACAAAACTCGTGCAATTTTCCAAATTAACCCAGGTGGGAGAACCATCTGCGGTCATCAACTTTTTCCCATATTTTGATTTGGATGCCAATAACAATGCATATCCCATAGCCAAATCATCCTGGATTGCGTGGTTTAAAATGGGTACTACGTGTCCGATTTCAGGTAAGCCGAGAACCAGTTTTGTCCATTGTTGATTTAATAAGGTAATTTGGTATAATACATTTTGCAGGACTTCGGTATCCGTTGAGTCGCGTTTATAACGGATTAAATCTTTGGCCCATTTCACTAGATTTCCAACGATTGTATGTATGGACTTGCAGGTCGTTGATTCATGATGATTATATCCAATAAAATGTTCCCGGAACATATGCGAACAACTCCGTCGATCTGCGCGTTCCAAATACCGATCACCTAGTTGGTGATTCATATTTAAAAATGCATTTTTCCCAGAGATGAATGTCTCCATAGAAACCAACTGCGGATTAATCGATGACCATGTACCTTGACACATGTTCACTTGTGCAATATTTGCGCGGCGATTTAATGACGACAAGACTTTGCGATACATCATATAACATTTGGTCGACGGGCTATACCTGGCAATTCGTGGATATAATTTTGATACCCATTGCAATGCCATTTTTTCAAAAAGCCATGTGAAACGCGAGCCTTCACGGGGAACCCATTTGCAAGCCAATGATATTTTGGCAGCCGACGATTTGCAAGCCAATGATATTTTGGCGTCCGACGATTTGCAATAATCATTGTATAATTCCTGGTTCAACATGGTCATACAAATTGTTATCAATGGATGGTCTTCATTATCCGTTCGATCATATACCAATTCACAAAAATATTTCACATCTTTCCAGCACCCGAATGGATATTCGGAATAGTCTTCAGGACGAGGATCCATAATTGTAGTGACGTATAGATGTTCTTTTTTGGGAATGATTCCGCGCACGCACAAATGCAACATTGCAACCGCCAAATCTGGGAAATAACCATACAATACCCAAATCATACGATATGCCAAATCGCGTTCTCCTTTTCCACAACGGAAATCACGAACATAACCAATCATTTTGTATAATATACGTGTGATCAAGGTATTTTGTAAAGACGTGGAGGATGATAATAATGTCATGAATGATTTTTCGACATAATCTCCATTACATCGATTCAAATGACAAAACAAGTCCACGATTTGTGGTTCATAATATTCTAATATTTCGGTTTCCTGTAATGGAGACAATGCTGGAAAGTTCTCCATAGTTCTAGTATCATACAATGATTTCATTTATATTGTTTTGTTAGGTGATCAAATACGACGGTATCGTTTGGTTTTATTGTGTTTTTGGGTATCTTCGTATTCCACTTGATCGTTTAAGCGGACTTTTTTTGTATGGGGTTTTTGATTTTGACCGGTTTTTAAAATAGGTTTGGGGTCGGATGATCCGTATTCTTGGAAGAAAATGAATATTCCATTTAAATAGTGGAAAATGTAGAGGGAAGGTGCCAAGATCATGTCGTCCACAATTGGTATTTTTTTCATGAATTGCAGTTCTTCGGAAAAAGATTGGATATTGGAAGGTTCTAAATCCACATTGAAGACCAAAATGTCTTTTAATTTGTATTTTTTATGGGGTATTGAGGTTTTTCCATCATGGATGATTTTCAACAACACCTCTTTTGAAACACCATGTTCAGAAACACCTTGTGTAGAGACAGGGTCTCTACAAACACCCTGTGTGACAGAAACACCTTGTGCAGACTTGGATGCCAACGTTTCGAGTGGAACATCTTCTTGTATAATTTTATCAACACTCATATTTGAGTGAATGTATAATAAATAAACACGCACTTTATCCATATGTTCTCGAACTAACTCATGATGTTGATATTTTTCGATCCAAGAAGTATCTAAATCACAATTGTCTTCCATAATAGCTAGTATGTATATAGAAAAACTAAGTATAAGTCAAACGAATCATCACTCTATTTGCACGTGCTATAGAAAAATAATTTGAGGAAGGAGAACTTGGACCCAAACTCGCTATATTGCCTTAATGCGTAATGTAAGAAACCCACAACAATCAATAAAATAAGAATATTATAAATATACTCACGAATCTTTTCATAATAATCGATTATCTTATCTTTGGGTCTTTTGTTTTTCACGAAATCAATTTGAAACTTTACTGACTGATCGATGATAATAAAAATCAATACAGGTATTGAAAAATACCATTTGGATTTCGTCATCAATAAAAATATGAAATACGCAAAACACGTTTTTAACCAAACATTCAATATATCTAAATCATTATCTTTATCAATTACTGTGAATAATAAAAAGAATGATATTAACCCTACAAAATGACGGAAATAAAAATTGTCTGTCATTAATCGTTTGATATCACAACTGACCATAGTTGATAAATAACCGAATAATAGCCATAAATAAAGGCCCGCGATAGCAGTACGAATGTCGAACATATATATATATATATTATGAAAGATATGGTTTAAAGAAAGGCCTCCATACTATTTGTCTCAAAACAGCGTACTTCCTAATTATATAGTTTTATAAACTTAAAAAATATAAAAAATCCATGGAAAATTACTTGAGGCAGCACTGAAAACAACCTGTTTTTGGTATATATTATACAATTGCGTATAATATATATTATTGATTATATTTATTACCACTATTTACCACCTGACATATCATATAAGAGATTTTTTATTTGGTGTAATTCTTCTTTCATCATAGTGTTTTCTTGCTTTAGTACTTTTATTTCATTGACTAATATGCCAATCATACCAGTATAATTCAAAGATTGGTAATCATTTCCATCTTTTTCTCCATGTACCAAATATGGATACTCTTGTTGCACTTCATGTGCTAAAAATCCTATATCACTACAATCGGTTAATTTGTTATAATAATGAACTGGATTCAAATTATCCACCGTAAAATTACCATCTAATTGTATAATATTCTCTTTTATTCTATAATCAGATGATGTCAAATGTGCAAGTGCATAACAATTACCTGTAATACCTACTCCACCCTTGACGACTAGTGCACCATTATTAATACCAGTCGATATTTTTGTACCAGGAATATAAACATATTCGTCGGCAGTTCCTAGAACAACTTGATGATTATCTGTGAGAGTTGCTTGTGCACCAAGCGCAGTTGAATATGAATAATTATCATTATAATTATTTTGTGTATAATTACCAATAAAAGTATTATTCGAACCACTTCGATTAAACGCCCCCGAAGCTGATCCAATTGCGGTATTATTATCCCCTGTATCAAGTTGTAATGCACCATAACCGACAGCTACATTGCTAGACCCAGTAATACATTCTTGTAATGCATGTAACCCAACCGCAATATTATAATTACCTGTTGTACAATTTAACAATGCTTCTAATCCAATGCCTGTATTTTCACGCCCACTCGTGCATAGACCTAATACATTTTGACCGACTGCCGTATTTTGAGCCCCTGTAGTTATACTGCTCAATGAATATTGTCCCAATTTAAAATTACCATTGCCAAAATATTTGATTTCTACGTTATTTATATTACCCGTCATTGTTATATCACTTTGTGCCTGGATTGCCTGTGTAAATATATTTATTCCACTCCATGTGTTCGTTCCTGAAGTAGATACACTTGATATGCTATTAAGTGCCGTTTTTACATAACTCGTTGTCGCAACCATATTACTATTATCGGCTGGATCAATACTATTATCCAAATATATGAAACCGCCTAAGCGCATATCACCGCCAATACCTACCCCACCACTCACTACCAATGCACCTTCGGTTTTACTATTCGATGATTTATATCCGGGAATATAGACATATTCGCCGTTGGTTCCTAATACCACTTGATGGTTATCCGTTATCGTTGAACTTTGACCAATGGCAGTAGAATATGAATAATTGTTACCATTAGCTAAAGTTGCAGTGCTAACCCCCAAAAAAGTATTATACGATCCGGTTATATTATTTAAACCAGAATCACATCCAACTGATGTATTATGACTACCTGATTGACTATTTTCACCACATGTCAGTGGTAATGCATAATGACCAATTGCGGTATTATTTATACCATATGCACAAGCACGTAATGTTTCAGTACCAATTCCCAAGTTAAAAGTTCCATTACATGAATATAAAGTTTGACTACCAATTCCTATGTTACTATTACCAGTGACACAATCATATAAAACATCATAACCAATACCCATATTGAAAACACCATTAATACAATTCCTTAAAACGCTATCTCCTATACCAAAATTGTGGTCTCCTTCTGCCATTGGTGAAACATACTTTCCGAAAAAATAATTTTTTGTACTATCATCATACCCAATGTCCATCGTATTTACTTTGATATTTGTCGAAAATACAGATGAACCATTCCATGTATTTGATCCGTACCATTGATAATCAGAACTTGTATTCAAGGATACTGCGCTTACTGCTGATTGTACAAACGCGGTGGTTGCCACTTTCGTACTGTTTTCCCCTTGGTTTGCAGTTGTTGAATATAGATTACCACCTACATGAACATCTCCTCCAATACCCACGCCACCGCTCACGACTAAGGCTCCACTCATATTATCATACGAAGTAGTTGTTCCTGGAATAAAAACAAACTCATTTGCCGTTCCCAATACAATTTCATTGCTCGCTGTTATAGTCGCGCCATAACCAATTGCACTAGAGTAAGAATAACCTCCATTTGAACTAGTATTTGCACCGATATACGTATTATATATTCCGGTATCATTATTTGTTCCTGCATAATATCCGAGTGCAGTATTATTGCCTCCGCCAACAGTAGCTAATGCATAGTGACCAACCGCCGTGTTGTAATTATTATCATATAGATCATACATTGCATTATTACCAATCGCAATATTGTTTGATCCAGAATAATTCGTATTAAGAGAATTACTGCCAACTGCAATGTTATTCTCCGCATTTTCTATCGATGGCATAATAGCGTTTCCAAATACATAATTATTTGTCGAATATTTACCAACGACCGTATCGTTTACGGTAATATTTTGTGAAAAACGATTTGTTCCCGTCCAAGTATGATTTGATGCCTGGTCATTATTGATTGCCGTTTTCACAAAAGCAGTTGTGGCTACCATAGAGCTATCTTCACTTGAACTTGCAGTTGGTGTATAAATATTCCCATAAATATACGCATTTTTGCCAATATGAATATTACCCGCGATTCCGGCACCGCCATTACTAACAATGAGTGCACCTGTACTAGTACTTGTTGAGTTTACATTGCCACGAATGGTAGTATTTCCGGCAACATCGGCGTTACGATTCACATAAATATTACCGGCAATACCGACACCACCTTTCACAACCAATGCGCCGGTGTTTATACTAGTAGAAGTAGTGGTGCTGGGAACAGATACGTATTCATAATTTGTTCCCAATACAATTTGATTGTTGGCAGATATTGTTGCACCATATCCAATTGCGGTCGAGAAAGTGTAATTACCATCAGTATCCGTATTTGTACCAATATAAGTATTGTACGAACCACTACTATCCGAATAACCCGCATTATAGCCAATGGCAATATTATTACCACCAGTATTGTTGCTATACAAGGATTGATAACCAATGATGGTATTGTTGGATCCACTAGTAATATTATATCCATTGTATGCACCAACTGCAATATTATTTGTTCCGGTAGTGATAGAGGAAAGTGAATTGTTACCAATTACAATCGAATTACCATCGATTGTTCCAAACCGAGTACCGTGGACATACAGGTCATTATTAAAATTATTATTCCCTCCCCAACTATTATCACTCGTCAAATATGTAGGTATGGTTGAAGCGACACTTTTGACAAATGCGGTTGTTGCGATTTGGTTTGTATTGGTAGACAATTCGGCCGTAGGAGCAGTAGGTGTTCCAGAAAGTTCGGGACTGTTAATACGTGCATAGGCTGATTCGGCAATTGATGTTTTCAAATAATTTTGACTTTTCACAAAAGACGTGGTGGCTATTCGTGTAGAATCATCATCCAGATTAGTTATAGAAGGAGTTGTTGGATTTCCAGTAAATGACGGAGAATCAATCGGTGCTTTAAAATTATCCACATAAGTGCGTGTCGCATTTGATATGGGTTTATCCAAATCACTTGTATTATCTACATTTCCAAGCCCAATTGTTGCAGCATTTAGAGAAATATCATCTATTGTAACATTATTGAGCGATATTGACATATCTGAATAGATCACATTTCCAGTAATATATGTGTTTCCACCCAAATAATTATTATTGCGACTCAAAAAATTACCCATCACTTCCAGATTACCTGAGATATCCATATTATTGTTCAAATATACATTACCACGCTTTACTTGCACCGCATATTCATCGGTTGTATTGTAGGATTCAATATATACATTATTCATGGCATAAAGTTCACCTATGATACGTGTATCACCATTTACATACAATAGTGAATCGCCATTATTATTACTCATGATCACATTTCCGCCAAAATATCCGCCACCTGTTACATATAATGGTGCACCCGTAGTATCATTGACAGTAATCGACGCGTCATTTTCAATAATGACACGATTTCCAATGGTTAATGTGCTATCGATACTCACATCTTCATGTACAATCAGACCACTTATATCAGCAATATTGATATATGCAGTATTTGGAACATATACATTGCCATCTACGACGGTAAGATCTTTGTCCACGTACAAATCGTGATGAATCGTGGTAGACCCACTACTGTTTCCGATTTCTATCATGGATGCATCCCCGCCAAAGTAAATATCCTGAACGCTGTTGTTTACCAAGTAAAATGTTGTTCCATTCGATGTAATATTTCCATTATCTTGTATATTAATATCACCATAAATATTCATATTACCGCACATATCTAATACCATGTTCTGAGTGCGATTGAAAAGATTTGGAAAATAATTGTAAAAAATCTTGGAACTTCCATTATCAGTTACATCGACATAGTCTTCGACAATTCGGGATGTGATAAATGAGTTTTTATCAACACAAAATATGCCATTTAAAGATACATTTGAATCGCCATAGCATATACTGCGATTACCGGCCGCATCTAATAAATTGTCGGGAACTTTTTTCCATAGGGTGCCGTTATTCGTATAATACATAGAACTATTGGTACCTACAACAATTGCATTCGAACCATCGTATACGTGAATACTTTGGAAACTTTCATTATTTTCAGTATGTATAACGTCCACGTCATTACCATCACTTGTTGTAAATATAATATCATTCCATACAGTACCTCCATCCAATGTATATGCAATAATATTCTCTCCCGCAGCTACTACATAATTATCGTCATAAGCATAAATGGTATTGAACGAATATGAACTTGATGATGGCGTATATTGATTTATGTAATTATCAATCGTAAGGCTAGACGACGCATCATATTTATAAATGGATGATCCTGCACAATATATTTGTGTTCCGTAACCGTGCACGACATTTGCACCGCCACTAATGTCAAGCGAATTTATTGTATACGTGCTTTCATTCGTAAGAATAATTGAACCGCTAGAACCATTATAGGATACATAATTGCTATCGGTAGAACCGATTTTTGCATCATAATATCTTAGACTTAATCCATCATATGTCATGAAAAAACGACAATCTGCAGTTCCCACCCCTTTGGCAATATATAGCGATTCTACATTTGTTGAAGTCGCATTGAAACTTTTACTCATCCATGTGGCGCCTCCATCATTGGTATAAAATCCGGCTCCATCATTACCAAAAACAAATGCATAACTTGAATCATATACAAATCCGGCATTCAATGGTAATGCAGTGGTAGTTCCATATACTTTGGCAGATGAATTGGACCATGTCATACCCGCATCACTTGTATAATATATTTTCGCTTCCCAATAATTCAGATCGGTTTTATTGTCTGGATCTGTATAGCTGGTAAACGGGGCGCCGGTCGAAATACCACAATTCACATTGTCACGACAAAAACTTATAAAATTACATTGAAAATCGGCATTTTGAACAGTCGTGATTTCACCATTATTAATACGTACTGGTCCGTTAATATCAAGAACTCGATTGTCAACTTCCGGAGCATATTTGTTGATACCGACTGTCGTCTTTATTTTTACATTACTATTTCCTGATACAATCGTTTGAGTTGGCGTATAGTTTCCATCACTATCTAAACAACCGAGCGATCCCATTGCGCGACTCGTATCACCTGGGAATGCACCACCAACTAAAGCAAAACCTTTGCTTGTGGAATCACTCGTTCTAGAAACCATTTTCATGAAAATACTAGAGGATTCATCGACGGAAACTAATGAAATACCATCACTTACGTAGGATGCACTGTTGTCGTAGACGTCTTCTAAATATACATCCGTGGTTTTATCATTATACACGGACAATGATGAATTGTTATTCAAAATACTTGATGTATTATCTGTAATAATGGTTTCAGCCAACAATTGAATATTTGAACATGCATCTATGGTCAATGATCCGTCGTTTACAGCCTGTATACGGGCATCGTAATTATTATAATTCAACTGTACATCTAATTGCGGTCGTCCATTTTCATCAGTGTAGGGTTGAGAAACCGATACCATACTTCCATCGCAAAAGAAATCAATGGTTGCACTACTTAAATCTGATTTCACCACAATACCTTTATCGACGTTATTGCGAGCAATCACATTTTCCGTAGTGGGCTGTGATGTTTTTACTGAAAATACGGATTCCAATTCACTCGTAATATCAAACTGCGAAATCGGCATGGTAGTATTCACTCCAATACCATCCGGCGTGCCATTCATGAATACTTTTCGATCGCTGTTGAAATACAAATTATTATAAACTAAAATATCTTTCTTCACGCTTAAGTTTGCATTGGTCGTAATGTTGCCAGATACATCCAAAATATCACCAATATCTACACTGCCACTGACCGTGATATCTTTATTAAAAGATACATCATCATAGACGTCCAATCGCGTTCTTACAGCCAAATTACCGGAAATGTCTATATCTCCAATAATCTGTTTGCGTATAGTGAAATAATTGGTGACCATGGAATCGACCGTCATGTGATTGGTTTTATCAAACTTGTCTATACCTCCATATTTTTTCCATGTAGACATTGTTATTATATATAATGACAATGTATTTTTCCAAATCTTACGTCGCTATTTTCTGATCATTTTTATTATGACATGTATAATATCATATCTTAGATTCACTGGGCGTGAATCGGCATTCCAAAATGATCTACTAAACCTTATACCCCGCAGATGTCGTGCATCTACATAAGGGGGGTCGCGAGTCATTGTCCTCCACGTTTTTTCGTCTTACGATGATTCGTCGATTCCTTTTGAGAACATTTTCTGGCAAATGATGTAATATTTTTCATTTTACTTAATAAGGTTTCTGTCACAATGGTTTGGTAAAACTTGCGGAACTCACTTACCCTGGATTTCATATCATTTGCCGAGAACCAAGCGATTTCGGATTTTTCGAAAAGCCGGGTTTTTTCGAGTTTATATTTGTTCATGCGTTCCCATAAAAAACGGTGATTATTGTTGTAATATTTGGGCAAGTTCATATCGTAATCCATATAAAACAAATGAATATGATAAGTATCGTGGACTAATGTCATGAATCCGCCGCGTTTCAACGCTAGTTCTTCTATGGCTTTTCCATCCCCTAAAAATCCGGTCATTTCTTCACCTCCTTCCCTTAGCGCGGTTGTATAAGGTGTTTCATCGCCTTCGACCCCTCCACCAAAATCGGAAAACCCGGGGGTGTCAGCGAGTTCATTTTCCTTGCCAAATAAAAAGTACAATTTATTTTTATGGATGGTAATGGGTAGAATAGCACCGGCGACCATTTTATATAGTAACGGGAGTTTTTATCGTTGCCGTTATATGAGTTTTTTAACTACGTAGGTTGGTTTTTTATAGACCGAAATGATTTTGCTCGTTGGTTCTTCGAGATGTGCGGGGTTGATTTTTTTCGTTTCACAATCTTGGTCATTTTCTGGAGGGTTGGTTTCCATATCTTTGGTCATATCTTTGGTCATATCTTTGGTCAT
>JACCEC010374120.1_pt1 | contig 13512 bp, 9 predicted proteins | sample 7450121 | NCBI WGS metagenome assembly JACCEC01 (sample SAMN15323455, study PRJNA562643) | freshwater metagenome | isolation source: river surface water | place: USA:Blue River Watershed | collected 2017-08-18 | reverse complement strand
CACGCGGGTGAGCACGTCGTCCATCGCGCCGGCGTGCAACGGCCAGTCGAGCGGGGTGCGGGCCGGTGCGACGCGCGCCAACGCGGCCGCGTGCCGCGGCTCGGCAAGCCACGCGCGCAGGTCGGCGCGTTCCCGGGGGGTGAGCCCCGTGTGGAGCCGCTGCGCCCAGGTGCGGGCGGCGGTGTCGAGCGGATCGGTGGCCGGGGGCGTGGCGTCAGCGGCCATCGGGGAAGAGTGCTTCGCCGCCGCGGCGCGCGAGGAAATCGCGGCAGCGCGCGTGGGCGCGTTCGAGTTGTTTCTCCACCGCCTTCTCGGAGATGCCGAGCCGGGCGGCGACTTCGCGCTGTGGCAGCAGCTCGAATTTCCGCAGCAGCACCACTTCGCGGCACCGGGCGGGCAACGCATCGATCGCGGCGGCGAGCAGATCGATGCGTTCCTCGCGTTCGAGGTGCGCGGCGGGCGGCGGGGTGTCGGCCACCGCGTCGAGGGCGCCGAGATCGGCCGTCACATCGATGGGTGAGCGGCGGTGCCGGCGCACCACGTCGATCGCGACGTGCTGTGCGATGCGGAAGAGAAACGCGCGGGCCGAGCGCACGGGCGCGGCGGCGCGGGCCTTCCAGATGCGCAGGTAGGATTCCTGCACGACGTCGTCGACATCGCGCACGGCGGGAAACGAACTCCGCAGGAAATGGCGCAGCGACGTTTCGTGCGCGTGCACCTCCGCCGCGAACCACTCGGCAACGTTGCCGCCCGGATGGGAGCGTGCGTCGACGCCGGATTCAGCCAGCGCGGCGGGCGCTAGGGCGGTCGATTCCGAGACGGGGGCGGGGGCACTCACGAGCGGTCGGGGAACGTCTGCGGCGGGTCGTCCGGGAGGCGAGTGGATTCTGGGGCGACGAAAATTTTTCGTTTCCGGCTGTCGGGATCCGGCCGTCTGATTCGCCTCAGAGAGGATCAGCCGTCTTCCCGGCACCGTGGCACCCGCTCCGGCTCCGCCGCCTCACTCCCACCCCTGCGTGAAAAAGCTCCTCGTTCTTCTTTCCATTTCTCTGGCCGGCGTCCTCGCGTCCGGCCTTGGGGCCGCGCCCGCGGACCAGGCGGCACCGCGGCGCTTCGACATCCCGGCGGCTGCGGCCGACCGGGCGCTGACGCAGTTCGCCGCGCAATCCGGGCTCGAGCTGCTCTTCGCCACCGAGGTGGTGCGCGGGGTCACGACCAATGCCGTGCAGGCCGAGCTGCCGCCCCTGACCGCGCTGCAGCGGTTGCTGGCGGGCACCGCGCTCGTCGCCGTCCCGGAGCCGCGTAGCGGCGCCCTGCGCATCAGCCGGGAGCCGGTCCCAAACGACTCCCGGGCGGCGCCGCCCCCAGGCGACCGCCCGCTGCCGGTGCGCCCCGCTGAGGCGGTCGCCGCGACGGGGATGATCGAGGGCCGCGTGCTCAACGCCCGCAGCGGCGAATATCTCGAGGGAGTCCGCGTGAGCGTCGAAGGCACGGCGTTGCAGACTTTCACCGATTCGTCGGGCGGGTTTCGGCTGGCGCCGGTGCCGGTCGGACCGGTGCGCATTGTCACGTTCTACACCGGCCTGCCCGCCCACCGCGCCAACGCGGAGGTGCGCGCGGGCGCGGTCGCCACGCTGGAGATCGCGCTCGGCGCGCCGGCGGCCGAACCGGGCGTGGTGCAGCTGGATGCCTTCCGCGTCGCGACTTCGCGGGAGATGGATGCCGCCGCGCTCGCGATCAACGAGCAGCGCTTCGCGCCCAACATCAAGACGGTGCTTTCGACGGACGAGTTCGGCTTCGTCGCCGAGGGCAACGCCGCCGATTTCCTCAAATACCTGCCCGGAATCACGATCGAGAATGGCGGCGGCAACGCCCGCGATGTCTCGATCAACGGCGCGCCCGCGGCCAACGTCCCGATCACGCTCGACGGCTTCAGCGTGGCGAGCGCGGGCGTCGGCGACGTGAACACCGGCCGCTCCGTCGCGATGGACATGATGTCGGTCAACAACCTCTCGCGCATCGAAGTCGAGTATTCGCCCACGCCGGAATCGCAGGGCTCCGCGCTTGCGGGCAGCGTGAACATGGTGCCGCGTTCGGCGTTCGAGCGCGCGCGGCCGGTCTTCAGCGCCAACGCGTTTCTCGTCATGCGCGGCACCGAGCCCGACTTCGAAAAGACGCCCGGCCCGCGCACCACGCCGTCGCGCAAGGTCGATCCGGGTTTCGATTTCTCCTACGTGGCGCCCGTGAACAAACGCTTCGGGTTCACGCTTTCGGGTGGCACGGCGACGAATTTCTCGCCCGAGCCGCTGACGCAGACCACCTGGGTCGGCGTCAGCGCGGGCAGCAGCGCCAATTTCCCCGCGACCACGCCGGACCGGCCTTATCTCACGACCTTCACCTACCGCGATGCCACCAAGGTCACGACCCGCAATTCCCTCGGCGCGAGCGTCGACCTGAAGCTCTCGCGCTCCGACCGCCTCACCCTCGGCTACCAGTTTTCCTACTTCCATCTCTATGCCTCCAACCAGGGTCTGAACTTCGTCCTCTCGCGCGTGCTGCCGGGCGACTTCAGCCTGCTTTCGACGCGCAGTGCGCCCGGCCAGGCGGAGCTGCAGCTGACGAATCTCATCCGCGACCGGCACAACCGCTCGCACACGCCCACCCTCGTGTGGCGGCACGACGGCCCGGTCTGGAAAGGCGATCTCGGGCTCGGCTATTCGCAGTCGACCAATCGCAACCGCGACATCGACAAGGGCCTTTTCCAGAACTCCACCGGCTTCCGCCGCAATCTCACGATCGCATTCGACGGCATGCGCGAGGAGCGGCCCGACCGCATCACGGTGATCGACAACGCGACCGGCCTGGAGATCGATCCGTTTGCGATCACCGGCAAGACGTTCAACACCGCCGCCGCGATCCAGAACGACACCTCGGACGTGCAGCGGACGGCCTACGCCAATCTCGGCCGCGACTTCCATGGCCGCGTCCCGCTGCGCGTGAAGACGGGCCTGCACGTGCGCCAGGCGGTGCGGGACAACCGCAACAGGAACACGCCCTACACCTTCCTCGGCGCGGACGGCAATGCCGCGACGGCGGAGAGCGCGGCGCCGTTTCTCGATCCGGTGTATGCCGCCCGCAGCGGCTCCTTCGGCCTGCCCGCCATCCAGGGCATCAGCAATGCGCTCGCGTGGCAGCGCTACGTTGCCAATCCCGAGCAGTTCTCGATCAACGCGAACAACGAATACCGCTCGATCGTCAGCTCCTCGAAACACGCGGAGGAGCTCGTCTCCGGCGCCTACCTGCGCGGCGATGCGAGTTTCCTCGCGCGCCGGCTCAAGTTCGTCGGCGGCGTGCGCACCGAGCAGACCAACATCGAGGCCGAGGGACCGCTCACCGACCCGACGCGGAACTTCCGCCTCGATGCCCAGGGCCGCCGCGTCGCGATCGTCGGCAACACCAACTCGCTCGAGTATTCCCAACTCACCTTCCTCGAGCGCGGCGCCCGCGCGGAGAAGGAATACCTGCGGCTCTTCCCGAGCCTCAACGTCAGCTACAATCTCCGCGAAAACCTCATCGCCCGCGCCGCAATCTACCGCTCGCTCGGCCGCCCCGACTTCAACCAATACGCCGGCGGCGTCACGCTGCCCGACGCCGAGTCCGTGCCCTCGCCGGCCAACCGGATCGTGGTGAACAATGCGGGCATCAAGCCCTGGAGCGCCGACACGTTGAACGTGCGGCTCGAGTATTATTTCGAGGGCGTCGGGCAGATCTCGCTCAATGCGTTCCGGCGCGACTTCACGAATTTCTTCGGCGGCACCCGCTTCGCCGCCACGCCCGAGTTTCTCGCGCTCTACGACATCGATCCGGCGGCCTACGGGCAGTTCGACGTCGAGACGCAATACAACGTGCCCGGCACCGTGCGCATGGAGGGCTCGAGCCTCAACTACCGGCAGGCCCTCACGTTTCTCCCGCCCTGGGCGCGCGGGGTGCAGGTCTTCGGCAATGCCTCGAGCCAGCGCCGCACCGGTGCGCTCGTGGGCAACTCGGGCTTCAACTTTTTCCCCCGCAGCGGGAGCTGGGGCGTAAGCCTCACGCGCGAGCGCTACAACGTGCGCCTCAACTGGAATTACCGCGGCAAGCGCCGCGGCGCGGCCGTCGGTGGCGCGGGCCTGCCCGCCGACAACTACACCTGGGTCCCGCAGCGGCTCACGCTCGATGCCCAGGCCGAGGTCACGCTCCACCGGCGCATCGCGCTCTTCGCGAGTCTCCGCAACGCCACGAATGTCCCCGAGGACACGCATATCTACAACGCCCTCACCCCCGAGGTCGCGCGCTTCCGCACCCGCAGCGACTACGGTCCGCTCTGGACCTTCGGCGTGCGCGGCACGTTTTGAAGCGCCGGAATTCGTCCGCCTACCGCCGGGGCCGTCGCCCGGCGTCGCGACCCGCCGTCGCGTGCCGGCGGGAATCACCGCCGCATTTGCACAAAAACTCGCCGCGCCGCTCCTAGCGCGCCACGTTGCCCGTCCCTAACATCCACCCTCCCGCCGGTGGGACTTCGCGTCCGCCTTCGGGCCCTTTGCTCCCTCTTCTCCCCGCGACCCCAATGCCAAACCTCACCCGCCGCGCTCCGCTTGTCCTCACCGCGCTCGCCCTCGCGCTTGCCCTGCCGCTCCCGTCCGCGTTTGCCGCCGACCCGGCACCCAAGGCCCCGAACAAGGGCCAGGCCAAGAAGGCCGCGGCGGCGCCGTTGCTGAAATTCCGCGTGCAGCAGCTGCACGTCGACAACAACGAAGGCTGCGCCGTCGCCGACTTCGACCGGGACGGAAAACTCGATGTGAGCGCGGGCGAGTTCTGGTATGCGGGCCCGGATTTCACGACGAAGCGTCCGCTGCGGAAACTGGAGCCGTTCGGCCGGGACTACATGACGAACTGCGGCGAGCACGCCTACGACGTGAACGGCGACGGCCTGCCCGACATCGTCAGCGGCGCGTTCATGGACACGAAGGTTTACTGGTATCAGAACCCCGGTCCCGCGGGCCTGAAGTCCGGCGCGCTCTGGCAACAGCACGAGCTGATCGACACCAAGCTCGCGCAGAACGAGTGGAGCGATTTCCGCGACCTCGATGGCGACGGCGTGCCGGAATATGTCATCAACTCCTATGGCCCGGCCAACGCCGTGATGGCGTATCGCTTCGGCCGCGACGCCTCGGGCAAACCCGTGCTGCTCCCGTGGATGATCCAGCCCGGCGCGCCCTTCGTGAACGGCCACGGCATGGGCTTCGGCGACATCAACGGCGACGGCCGCGAAGACATGGTTTACGGCAACGGCTGGTATGAGCGGCCCGCCGACGCCAAGGGCCAGCCGTGGAAGCGGCACGCCGACTGGACCTTCCCCCACGCGAGCACGCCGATGATCGTCGTCGATCTCTCGGGCGACGGCCGCAACGACATCATCTGGGGCCACGGCCACAACTACGGCCTCTGGTGGGAGGAGCGGCGCGACGACAACAAGGACGGCAGCACCAACTGGCGCCACCATCTCATCGACGACAAATTCTCGCAGGTGCACGCGCTCGTCTGGGAAGACCTCGATCGCGACGGGAAACCCGACCTCGTGACCGGCCGCCGCGTGAAGGCGCACAGCGGCAACGATCCGGGCGACAACGAGCCGGGCGCGCTGTATTTCTTCACCTGGGATGCTGCCGCGAAGCGTTTCACCAAGCACACGATCGCCACCAACGGCCCCGGCACCGGCCTGCAGATCCGCCTCGCGGACCTCGATGGCAACGGCTGGAAGGACGTCGTGGTCGCGGGCAAGAGCGGCACGCACATCGTCTGGAATCTCGGCAAGTAGTCCGCGTTTTCCCGTTTTCATTCCCACCTCACGGCGCCGGCTTCCCCGCCGGCGCCGTGTCTGTCCCCACTCCCTGCCTTTTCCCATGCCCACGCTTCGCGCCCTCGTCGGTCTCGTTGTCGCGCTCCTGCCGTTTGCCGCCCCCGCCGCGGAGCCGGCGGCGCCTTTTGCGCTGAAGGACGGCGACCGCGTCGTCTTCCTCGGCGACACCCTCGTCGAGCAGGAACAGTTTCACGGCTGGATCGAGCTGATGCTCACGAGCCGGTTTGCGGGCCGCGACGTGACCTTCCGCAACCTCGGTTGGAGCGGCGACACGCCGGCGGGCGATTCGCGCTTCGGCCTCAGCCTCCTGCAGGCCGGCCGCGAGCCGGCGGACGAAGGCTGGAAGAACCTCGTCAAACAGATCGAGGAGGCGAAGCCGACGGTGGTGTTCCTCGGCTACGGCATGGCGAGTTCGTTCGACGGCGATACGGGACTCACGCGGTTCAAGGCCGACTACCGCCGCCTGCTCGATGTGATCGAGCGGACCTCGCCCGGGGTGCGCCTCGTGTTTCTCAGTCCCATCGCGCACGAGAACCTCGGCGCACCGTGGCCGAATCCCGCGCCGCATAACGGCCACCTCGCCGCCTACGCGCGGGTGGTCGGCGAACTCGCGGCCGAGCGGAAGGCGCACCATGTGCCGCTCTTCGACGTGCTGCGCTCCCGGTCCGGCCGGACGCTCACGGCCAACGGCATCCATCCCACGGGCGACGGCTACCGTGTGCTCGCGGAGATCATCGAGGACCGGCTGCTGCCGGCCGCGGGCGCCGGCGCCCCCGGCCCGGCGGGCTGGCGCTCGAGCCCGCGCACCGAGCCGCTGCGGCAGGCGATCCTGCGGAAGAACGAGTGGTTCTTCCACCGTTCGCGGCCGGCCAACATGGCCTACATTTTCGGCTTCCGGAAACGCGAGCAGGGCAAGAACGCCACCGAGGTGCTGCAGTTCGACGAGTTCATCGCCGCCGAGGAGAAACGCATCGCGCAACTCAGGACGCTCCAGCCCGCCAACGTGCCGGAGATCCCGCGGCGCGTGGGCAACAAGGCCGCCGTCTTCACGCCGCAGCCGCACCCGCAGTTCCAGGTCGCGGATGGCGTCGAGGTCACGCTCTGGGCCGAGAATCCGCTGCTCAACAAGCCGCTCCAGATGAACTTCGATCCCCAGGGCCGGCTCTGGGTCGTGAGCTCCGAACTCTACCCGCAGATCGAGCCCGGGCAGGCGGCGACCGACAAAATCATCGTGCTCGAGGACACGAAGGGCGCGGGCCGCGCCGACAAAGCCACGGTGTTTGCCGACGGCCTGCTCATTCCCACGGGCATCGAAGTCGGCGACGGCGGCGCCTACGTCGCGCAGAGCACGGAGCTGCTGCATTTCAAGGACACCGACGGCGACGGAAAGGCCGATGTCCGCCGCACCGTGCTCAGCGGCTTCGGCACCGAGGACACGCACCACAATCTCCACACGCTCCGCTGGGCGCCCGACGGCCGGCTCACGATGATGCAGTCGGTCTATACGCGCACCGATACCGAGACGCCGCACGGCGTGGTGCGGCTCAAGGCCGGCGGCACCTTCCGCTTCGACCCCCGTGACCAGAAGATGGAGATCCTCTACCGCGGCCTCGTGAACGGCTGGGGTCACCAGTTCGACGATTTCGGCCAGTCCTTCCTCACCGATGGCGCCGGCTTCAATGGCATCGCCTGGGGCGTCACCGGAGCGACGTATCGCACGCTGGCCCCGGCGCGCCGCGAACTCGCGAGCATCAGTCCGGGCAACTACCCGAAATTCGCGAGCATCGAGATCGTGCGCAGCGCGATGTTCCCGCGCGAGTGGCAGGGAGACATGGTCACGCTCGATTTCCGCGCGCACCGCGTGGTGCGTTTCAAGGTCACCGAGCAGGGCTCCGGCTACGTGACGCAGGAGCTGCCGGACCTGATGCGGACGACGGCGAATTCGTTCCGGCCGATCGATGTGCGGCACGGTCCCGACGGTGCGCTCTACATCGCGGACTGGAGCAATCCGATCATCCAGCACGGCGAGGTCGATTTCCGCGACCCGCGCCGCGACAAGGCGCACGGCCGCATCTGGCGCGTGGCCTGGAAAGGCGCGACGCCGGCCAAACGCACCGACCTCGCGGCGCTCGGCACGCCCGCGCTGCTCGACCTGCTCGTCTCGCCGAACAGCTACGAGCAGGAGCAGGCCCGCCGCGTCTTGGTGGCCCGCGGCTACGAACGCGTGCAGGCCGACCTGGCGGCGTGGACCCGGAGCCGCACGGAGGAGCCGGCGCAGCTGCGTGCGCTGTGGCTGTATCAGGCGTTCAATGACGTGCCGGCCGGCCTGCTGACCTCGCTGCTCGCCGCGCGCGATGCCCGCGTGCGCGCCGCGGCGGTCCGCGTGCTCGCGGAGACCGGAGCGCCGGCCACGCCCCTCGAGAAACTCGTCGCGGACGAACACCCCCGCGTGCGGCTCGAGGCCGTCCGCGCCCTGGGCCGCCGCGGCGCCGAGCTGCCTTCGAACCGCATGGCCGGGTCGAGCGGGTCCGCGCGGGCGGCGGAGCTCGCGCTCGGCGTGCTGACGCGGCCGATGGACGCGTTTCTCGACTACGCGCTCTGGCTCACGCTCAACGAACTCGCTGAACCGTGGCTGACCGCGGTGAAGTCGGGCGCCTGGGCGATCGCCGGCCGTGAGCCGCAGCTCGAGTTTGGCCTGAAGGCCGTCGAGCCCGCGCTGGCGAGCGAGGTGCTCGGGCAGCTCGTGAAACAGCAGGGCGGGGTGCCGCGTGACGGCTCCGGCCCGTGGATCGAGCTGATCGGCTCGGCGGGCGGCCCGCCGGAACTCGCGACGCTGTTCGCGCAGTTGCTGCGCGGCGATTTCGCCGCACCGGTGGCCGAGCGCGCCTACGCGGCGCTCACGAGCGCCGCCCGGCTGCGGAACGCCCGGCCCGCCGGCGATCTCGCCGGCTTGGCGAAGGTCCTGCAGGGCGAAAGCGCCCAGCCGCGCGTGCCCGCGATCCAGCTGGCGGGCGCCTGGCGGCAGCGGCCGCTGAGCGGTCCGCTCGTGGTCATTGCCGCGAAATCCAAGCTGCCGGCGGAACGCACCGCGGCGTTTGCCGCCCTGCGCGAGATCGGTGGCGTGGGCGTGATCGCGGAACTGAAGGCCCTCCTCGGTGGCAACTCTTCGGCGGAGGTGAAACGGGAGGCGGCGCTTACGCTCGCCAACCTCGAACTGCCCTCGGCGCTGCCGCACGTGCTCGCGCTGCTGCGCACGACGACGGACGAGGCGCAGGCCCAGGCATTCTGGCGCGGCCTGCTGGCGATCCGCGGGGTGAGCGCGCGGCTCGCGACGGAACTCGGCAAGACGGAGCTGCCGCGCGAGGTCGCCCGGGCCGGGCTGCGTCCCGCCCGCGAAGGCAACCAACATCAGGAACTCGTCGCGGTGTTGCTCAAGAGCGCGGGTCTGGCGCTCGGCAACGTGCAGCTCACGGCGGCCCAGCTGCAGGATCTTGCCCGCGAGGCGCTCGCCAAGGGCGACGCGCGCCGCGGCGAGCACATCTACCGGCGGGCGGAGCTCGCCTGCGTGGCGTGCCACGCGATCGGCGGTGCCGGCGGGAAGATCGGTCCCGATCTCACCAGCCTCGGGGCGAGCGCGCCGCCGGACTACATCGTGGAGGCGCTGCTCTATCCGAATGCGAAGATCAAGGAGGGCTACCACTCGGCCTCCCTCGCCACGAAGGACGGCCAGGAGCACAGTGGCATGATCGCCCGCGAGACGGCGACCGAGGTGCTGTTGCGCACGGCCGACAACCGCGAACTTTCGATCGCGACGAAGGACATCGTGCGGCGCACGAGCATCGGCTCCCTGATGCCCGCGGGCTTGCTCGACTCCCTCGTGCCGGAGGAGCGGTTGGACCTGATCCAGTTCATCGTCCAGCTCGGCAAACCCGGCGAATACGACGCGGCGCAGGGTGGGGTGGCGCGCGCGTGGAAACTCTACCTGCTCGTCAGCCGCAACCAGCACCTCGGCGTCGAGCGGGTGGTGCAGGGCGACTTCACCCTGGAAGACTGGGCACCGGCCTACTCGCTCGCGAACGGCGCGCTGCCGAAACAAGCCGTCGAGCTGCAATTCCCCAATCGCGGCAACAACCGCGGCCTCTTCGCCGCGACGCGCTTCGAGTCGGCCCGCGAAGGCACGGCCGCCTTCCGCGTGCAGGGCGCCACGAAGGGCCTCTGGGTCAACGGCACCCTCGTGCGCCCCGCTGCGGACGGGGTGGTGCGTGCCCCGGTGAAGCGTGGCGCGAATGCGTTTGTCGTCCAGCTCGACGACGTCGCGCCCGCCGACGTGACGCTGCGCTCCGCGGACGTCACGTTCCTGATGGAGTGATCGCGCCCGGGCCTTGGCCGGAGCGTCGTTTTTCGCGGCGTTCCGGGGCCGGGGGAGGGGGCAAAGATTTGTTTGCCTTCACTTCCCCGGTTCTATCACCTCGCACCCTTTTCCACTACGCCTGCCCTCAATTCCGGGGCGACAGGGGGAACGAAAATCATGAGCCAACAGTTCAAACTCAACGTCACTGATCGTGCCCAGACGGGCCGCAGCGCATCGCGCCGCCTCCGCAAAGCCAATCGCGTTCCCGCGATTCTTTACGGCAAGCACACCAAGCCGGAGTCGCTCTCCATCGACGGCCCGGAGTTCACCCGCCTCGTCAAGGCCGTCGCCGGCCGCTCGGTTTTGGTCGAGCTCCAGCGCGGCGCCGGTCCGGCGCTCTCCTTCCTCCAGGAAGTGCAGCGCGACCCGATCACCGACAAGTATCTCCACGTCGACTTCCAGGAAGTGAAGGCCGATGAGAAGTTCGAGATCCGCGTGCCGGTCCGCCTCACGGGCGAGTCGTTCGGCGTGAAGAACCAGAGCGGCGTGCTTGAAATGGCCTCGCAGGTTCTCCGCATCCGCACCCTGCCCAAGAATCTCCCGGAGGCCATCCTGGTCGACGTGACCGAGCTGAAGGTCGGCGAGACCATCAAGGTCGGCGAACTGAAGCCGATCCCCGGCGTCGATTTCCTCGATCCGAAGGGCCAGCCCGTCATCTCGTGCGTCGAGCCCGTCGCCGAAATCACGCAGGAAGTCGTCGCTGCGACTCCGGCCGCCGGTGCCGCCGCTCCCGCCGCGGGTGCCGCCCCGGCCGAAGGTGCTGCCGCCGCTCCGGCCGCCGCGGGCGATGCCAAGGCTGCCGCGCCTGCCGCGGGCGCCAAGGCCGCCGCTCCTGCCGCGGGTGCCAAGCCCGCCGCCGCCGGTGCCAAGCCGGCCGCTCCCGCGAAGAAGTAATTCCTCGTGGTTTTTCCGTCCCGTGGCGTCGCCTTATCCGCGACGCCGCCGGGCGAAGTTCTTTGAGTCATGTCTCTCCTGCTCGTTGCCGGTCTCGGCAATCCGGGCCGCGATTACGAAGCGACACGGCACAACCTCGGTTGGGTCGTCGTCGAGGCGTTCGCCCGCAAACACGGCCTCGCGTGGAAACACGCGGCGCCCTACGCGGCCGAAATCGCGCGCTGGGATGCCCCCGGCGGGCCCACGCGCTGGCTGTTGAAGCCGCTGACGTTCATGAACGCCAGTGGCCGGGCGGTCGGCGCTTTTGCCCGGTTCCACAAACTGGAGCCGGCGGCGATCGTGGCGGTCTACGACGAGATCAATGTCGATCTCGGCCTCGTGAAGGTCACCACCGGCGGCAGCGCCGGCGGCCACAACGGGGTGGCCAGCCTGATCGAGCATCTCGGCGGCGGCTTCGCCCGCTACCGGCTCGGCATCGGCCCCAAGCAGCCCACGCAGATGGACATGGCGGACTTCGTCCTCGGAAAATTCACTCCCGACCAACAGATCACCGTTTCCCAGAAACTCGACCACTACGTCTCCGGTCTCGAACTGCTGCTCTCCCGCGGCCTCGAACCGGCGATGAACCAGCTTAATCGCAGAGACCCAAAATGAGCTCCACCAAACGCAACTACCGCGCTTCCTTCATCCTCGATAACCGTGGCAAGGAAGAGACCATCGACCAGATCGTCGACGGCGTGAAGAAAGTCATCGCCGAAGTGAAGGGCGAGGTCACCGGCGTCGAAACCGTCGGCAAGCGCGACTTCGCCCGCGTAACCGACAAGAAGATGACCAGCGCGAACTACGTGCAGATCAACTTCTCCGGCCCGGCCGACGCCCCCGCCAACCTGCGCGAGAAGCTCCGGCTGAACCACAGCGTTTACCGGACCTTCATCCAGTCCGCCTAACTCGACGCGGCTTCGCGCACCCCTCGCCATGCCTTCGCTCAATAAAGTCCTGCTGATGGGCAACCTCACGCGCGACCCCGAGTTGCGCGTCACGCCGAAAGGCACGCCGATCTGCCAGTTCTCGCTGGCGATCAACCGTCAGTTCAAAATGGACTCGGGCGAGAGCCGCGAGGAAGTGATCTATGTCGACGTCGAAGCTTGGGGCAAACAGGGCGAGACCATCGCCAAGTATGTCACCAAGGGCCGCCCGCTGTATGTCGAAGGCCGTCTGCGCCTCGACCAGTGGGAGGACAAAAACACGAAGGAGAAACGCAGCCGCATGAAGGTGGTGCTGGAGCAGTTCCAGTTCCTCGGCGACAGCCGCGGCGGCGGTGCTGGTGGCGGCGGCGGTGCTCCCGCCGGCGAATACGACCAGACCGGCGGCAGCTCGCCCGAGCGCCACTCGCCTCCTCCTCGTGCCAGCGCTCCGGCCAAGCCGGCGGCGCAGGAAAATCTCGACGAAGACGTCCCGTTCTAAGCCGTCCCTCCCATTCTGTCGAAGCGGCGCCGAGCGATCGGCGCCGTCGGCCGCACCGGCGGTCGTGACACCCCGAACAACCACAACCTCTCCGCTCCGCGGACTCCCTTAACTCAGAAAACAACATGGCCACCACAGAAGTTCTCCTCGTCAAACCCGTCGAAGGCCTCGGCGGCGAAGGCGACCAAGTCAAAGTCCGCGCCGGTTACGCGCGCAATTACCTGCTCCCGCGCAAAATCGCGGTGACGCTCAGCGCTTCCAACAAGAAGCACGTCGACGCCCTCAAGAAGCGCCGCGCCGAGCGTGAGCAGTCCGAGCTCTCCGGCGCGCAGGAAGTCGCCAAGAAGCTCGAAAAGACGAGCCTCGCGTTCGCCGTGAAGACCGGCGAGGGCGGCAAGATGTTCGGCGCGATCACCGCGCAGGACGTGCACGACAAGCTCGTGCAGAGCGGCCTCGAGATCGACAAGAAGAAGATCCACCTCTTCACGCCCGTGAAGACGCTCGGCAAGCACACGGTGAAGATCAAGCTGCACGCCGACGTCACCGTCGAGCTGCCCTTCGACGTCGTTTCCGAGAACCCGATCGAGCCCGTCGCCACGGAGGAGAAGCCCGCGGGCGAGAAGACCGAGAAGCGTTCCGAGCGCCGTCCGCGCAAGGAATAAGCCGACCGCGACCTTTTACCGAGGCCGCGCCCGATTCCAGGGCGCGGCCTTTTGTTTTTCCACGCGACCGGACGCGGTGATCTTGCGGTGAGAGAAGCGCTGCAGCCCGGCTGTGAACAACCTCCCAACAACTTCCCGTTGAGTTAAGCGGACGCACCGATTGCGATGCGCCGCTCCGCGAT
>JACCEC012296103.1_pt1 | contig 13513 bp, 11 predicted proteins | sample 7450121 | NCBI WGS metagenome assembly JACCEC01 (sample SAMN15323455, study PRJNA562643) | freshwater metagenome | isolation source: river surface water | place: USA:Blue River Watershed | collected 2017-08-18 | reverse complement strand
GTGCTTGCGTGAGCAGCAGTTTTTCTTGAGGGCGATTCTCGATAATGTAGATTTGACCTCGCACATGGATGACGCCATCAGCTCCATGCGGATTGTCGCAGCGGCCGACGAAAGCTTCAGAACGGGCAAGACTGTGGAGTTATAGGATATTGCGACGCAGGTGGTTGACGTGAGTGTGACGCACCCGTAGAAGAAACGAGCGACTTGTTTTGGGTTGCATCACCCCCCAATTCCATGACTCGAAAAACTGGTTTACCCAACATACCTGACCGGGAGTTGAGCGGAGGCGTTTGGTGGGTTGGGGGATTTCTTGCTATTTCTTCTGAATGGAGTCCGCCATGACTGAGTTGGACGCAGCATCCACCGCAGACTGTGGCGGGTATTTCGACCTTCAGGTAAATGGGTTCGGAGGCGTTGACTTCCAGCGTTCGCCGAGTCTGGCGGAAGTCCGTTTCGCCTGTGAGCAGCTTTTGCTCTGTCGAATGACTCGAATCCTCGCAACTTTCATCACGTGCGATTCGGAGGGTTTACGGCGGAAACTCCAGCTTTTCGAGGAGTATCGACGACAGGATGCGCTGATCCGGAACACGATTGTGGGTTACCATCTTGAAGGGCCTTACTTGAATGCAGAACCAGGGTATCGAGGAGCACATCGTGGCGACCTGATGAAGGACCCAGACTGGGATGAATTCCAGAGAAATCAAGAGGCTGCAAAAGGCGGGATTCGGTTGGTCACGCTTGCGCCTGAGCGAAGTGGGTCCGCAAAATTCATTCGCGAGGCGACGCGCTCGGGTGTCCGTATTTCATTGGGACACACTAATGCATCGAGCCCCGAGATTGATGAGGCAATTTACGCCGGAGCGACACTTTGCACTCATCTAGGCAACGGTTGTCCCGCGGAAATGCATCGGCACGACAATATCATTCAGAGGCTTCTTGCACGTGACGAACTCATCGCTTGTTTGATCCCTGACGGCATTCACCTGCCTCCCGATGTCTTGAAGAATCTTTGCCGGGCAAAGCCTGAGGGGCGGGTAATCCTGACCACGGACGCAATGGCGGCTGCGGGCGCTGGGCCCGGCCGCTACACGATCGGAGATCTGGAGCTGGAGGTTTTTGAGGACGAGGTGGTCCGCGTTCCCGGGGCATTGAATTTTGCGGGAAGTGCACTCCGCCTCGACGAGGGAGTTCGGCGGGCGCAGCAGTGGCTCAACCTAAGTGCCGAAACCGTTGGGCCGATGGCTTCTTCGGTCCCAGCGGTTGCACTTGGTTTTGATCCGATGCTCAATTCAACGAATCTTGGATCGTAGTTTGCTCATGGAACAGCGAGTGTTCTCCAAGGCACAAGGCGTCGACGTGAAACTTTCAGGTATGAACCAATTAACCAAATTTCTAGCCAGTGCAATCAGCCGCCGTGTGGCGGTCAAAGGCATGGGAATGGCAGCCGTTAGTGCGCTGCTCCCGTTTGATCATGCGCGGGCCGAGGGGAAGGTCACGCTGCCCTTTGAAAATGGTGAACGAGATCTGGTGCAATACCCACAAAAGCGGCCGCTCATCCGGCTGACATCGAGACCGCCGCAGCTGGAGACTCCGTTCTCTGTTTTTAATGAGAGCGTGATCACTCCGAACGACGCGTTTTTTGTCCGTTATCATCTGGCGAACATTCCTCTCGAAATTGATCCTGATCTTTATCGTCTGAAGATCTCAGGGAAAGTGAATCAGTCGCTGGAATTGTCGCTCGCGAATATTAAGCGGGATTTTGAGTCTGTGGAGTTGGTCGCCGTGAATCAGTGCTCGGGAAACAGCCGTGGGTTTTTCAACCCGCGTGTTCCGGGGGGGCAACTGGGTAATGGCGCCATGGGCAACGCAAGATGGAAGGGAGTTTTACTAAAAGACCTCCTAAATAGGGCTGGCGTCTCTGCAGGTGCAAGGCAGGTTTTACTCGATGGGTTGGACAAACCCGTGACAGGGGGCACCCCTGATTATATCAAGTCGCTCGTGATCGACCACGCTTTGGATGGAGAGGTGATGGTTGCTTACGAGATGAATGGTGAGGAACTTCCGATGCTGAATGGTTACCCTCTGAGGTTGGTGGTGCCGGGACATTACGGCACCTATTGGGTGAAGCACCTTAGCGACATCGTTGTTGTAGACGAGGCGTACACAGGTTTTTGGGTGGGAACAGCGTACCGGATTCCTGACACCGCTGGAGCCTGCGTTGAGCCTGGTTCCGTTGCTAAGACAACCGTGCCCATTTCACGTTTCAACGTGAGGTCCTTTATCACCAGCATTGTGGATCAAGGTGTCTTAAAAGTCGGACGGGAAGAGCTGTTGCGCGGCATCGCATTTGATGGAGGAGCGGGAATCAGGGAGGTGCTTGTGTCAAACGACGGCGGTCAGAGTTGGAAGGCTGCAACGCTCGGGGCTGATTTGGGTCGGTATTCGTTCCGCGAATGGCATCTACCCTTCATCCCATCGCGACCGGGTCGGTTGGAATTTTTGGTGAAGGCTACCAACCGGTTGGGGGAGTCGCAGCCGATGGACGCGCTCTGGAATCCGGCCGGATACATGCGGAATGTGGTTGAGAAAGTCCGTGTGGAGGTGCTAGGATGAGCCTGCATCGAGGGCCAAACCTTATAAGAGTGTCCCAATGAAACAGCTGCCGCTGCACTTACTCGCGGGATCACTCGTTTTCTTTGCTTTCTCTGCGTGTGCGGAGCCGCTGAAGATTGTGCTGCCGCCGGAGACTTCTGCGTTCCGCGTTGTTCCGGGAGCCGAAATTGTGATGGCCCAATGTTTGCAGTGTCACTCTGCCGAGTACATCACCACCCAGCCACCTCTGGGGCGGAACGCGTGGAAGGCGTCCATCGAAAAAATGCGCTCAAAGTACGGCGCCGTTGTTGCACCTGAAACTGAGTTGGTTCTTTTGGAGTACTTGGTGGGCGCGTACGGGGCGCCCTAGCGGGCACTTCAGCGGACGCGTTTGTCAACGGGGACTGGTGAAAAAATAAAATGTCTCGTTGCAGCCGTGCCTGTTGTTGGATAGCAGGGAGGCGGTTCTGCCGTTTCCGAGCAGGACTCATTAGCAGAACTCCCCCCCTATGAAACGGCGCGATTTTTTAACGAGAGGTGTCACAGCCGTTGCGGCTGCGGCATTCACAGACAGCCGCCAGCGTGTTTTTGCGGCTGAAACTTCAAAAAGTGGGGTGCGTCGCGCCCTGAAGAAGGCCGTTAATTTACGCATGATCAAGGCGCCGGGCGCGTCGGTGCTCGATCAGTTCAAAATGGCGCGTGACGCTGGGTTCGATGGCGTCGAAGTAAACCTGCCTGATGATGCGTTGACCACAGATCTGCTGAACGAAGCGAGGAATGCAAGCGGTCTGGAGATCGCAGGTGTGATTTGTACGCCGCATTGGAGCTTTCCATTGTCTGATCCGGATGCAGGCAAGAGAGAGAAAACGGTGAAAGGACTTCAATTTGCGCTAAGGCAGAGCGGAGAAATTGGGTGCAAGAGGGTGTTGCTGGTGCCCGGCGTTGTGAATCAGGCGGTGAATTACAAGGATTGCTGGAGCCGTTCGATCGAGGGGATACGTCGTTGTATTGAGGATGCGGAGAAAGCGCGCTGCCATATTGCCGTTGAGAATGTGTGGAATCAGTTCATCACGAATCCTGTGGAGGCTTTGCGGTTTTTGGAGGAGATCAACAGCCCTTGGGTGGGATGGCATTTTGATGTGGGAAACGCGGTGGTTTATGGATGGCCAGAGCACTGGCCCGCGATTCTTGGAAAACGGATTATTAACGTGCACATCAAGGAATTCAGCAACGCGAAGGCGAATGCCGAGGGGTTGCGCAAGGGCTTCAATGTTGAATTGGGGGAAGGGGAGGTGAATTGGGCGGCGGTCATGAAGGCGCTCGACGGTGCCGGCTACGAGGGGTACGGGGTTGCCGAGGTTCCCGGAGGTGATGCGGAGAGGTTGAAGTTTTTATCGCAGAGAATGAGTCAGTTGTTTGCGTCGTAGCATTTGTCACAAAGCAGAGTTTCAAAATAAAGAGAGCACACGTTGATATGAGAGCAGAAGTTTATAAAGTGATTTTGTCTGGAGTATTAATTGCGGGCGGGATGAAAGCTTCAGCGGCTGACTGGCCTCGGTGGCGTGGTTCGGATTTCAGCGATGTGTCGACCGAAACTGGCCTATTGAAAAAATGGCCCGAGGGGGGGCCTCGGAAATTGTGGTCTACTGCCGAGGCAGGGTTGGGTTACTCCGGATACTCGATTGTGAAGGGAGTGCTTTACACCATGGGACTCAAAGAGGACATGGAACTGCTGCTTGCCTTTGATGCGGAGACGGGAGCGGTGAAATGGTCGACGCCGGTGGGGCCGATTTTGAAAAACAAGTGGGGCGATGGGCCTCGCGCAACTCCGACTGTGGATGGAGGTCATGTCTATGCGATGAGCGGTCAGGGGTATTTGATTTGCGTGAGTGCGGCGGATGGGAAGTCGGTGTGGAGTGCGGAGATGAAAAACTTCGGTGGTAAGATTCCGGGCTGGGGATACACCGAGAGTGTTCTCGTGGATGGCGACAAGGTGATCTGCATGCCGGGCGGCGAAAAGGGAACGCTTGTCGCGCTTAATAAAACGACGGGAGAGAAAATCTGGCAGACCGCAGACTGGACTGATGGCGCGCAGTACTCATCCGCGATCGCGGTTGATTTAAATGGGGGGCGTCAGATCATTGCGTTGACGATGCAGCATGTTGGCGGCGTCGACGCTCGCAGCGGCGCGAAGCTCTGGCTGTCCGACTGGCAGGGAAAGACCGCGGTGATTCCGACCCCCATTCAGAAGGGCAACGAGGTGTTCATCAGCAGCGGGTACGGCGTGGGCTGCAAGCAAGTGCGGGTCGCCTCCGATAATTCAGTCAGTGATGTGTGGACCAACACCAACATGATCAACCACCACGGTGGAGTGATTCTCTTTAAAGACCATTTGTACGGCTACTCGGACAAAGCTGGATGGTCCTGTTTGGACTGGAAGAGCGGTGAAGTGAAATGGGCTGAAAAATCCCTCGGGAAAGGTGCGATCCATTGCGCGGATGGGATGTTTTATTTATTGGAGGAGAGCTCCGGAGTGGTAGCGCTCGTTGAAGCCTCGTCTCAGGCATGGAGTGAAGCGTCGCGCTTCAAGATCGATCCTCAAACAACCCAGCGTAAACCGGACGGCAAGGTCTGGACGCATCCAGTGGTGAGCAATGGGCGTTTATACTTGCGCGACCAAGAGTTGATTCACTGCTACGAAGTCCGCGCGAAGAACTAGAGTTCTCGGGCGGAAGGAATGCCCATGTTTTACAGAATGGGATCTACTTCGCTTTGCTGGGAATATCTTTTTTTGGATCAAAAGGTCTTGCCGGATTGAGCTGAGCGCTGAGGCCCGCGACTTCTCGCGCGACTTTGGACTGTAGCGAACGCTTTTCTTCGTCGTTGGAGATGGATTCCCAGCCTCTTAAGAGTTTTGGGGTTCGGATAGACGTGCCATGCTCAGTGGTGTCTTTTTGATTTGGCTTTCGTTCCGTAGTCTCACCCTCGCTCCAAACGATTTTTTTCTGGTTCTCATTCTTTTCAGGCAGTGAAAACCCCAAAGCGTCAGCTCTGCGTGGGTCAACCAGGATTTCCCACCGCGGTGCCATGACTGTGAGGGTTTGGTTCTCAAGAATACTTTTGAATACTGCAGGACCGGAACTCGAGTTTTCAGATGCGACTTGGAGTTGTTCGCGGAACTTTACAAGGCTGCCCTCCTTCTTAATCTTCACCCATGGAATAGGCGCCGTGCTCCTCGAGGCGAGCCAATCATAGTAGGGGCCCCCTGAGAATGTAGTGTATTCGGAGGACGATATTTTGAAGCCCGAGAGGTTAGTGGTGTTCACCGAGTGCATCACGCTCGTTGGGTTAGTGCTCTCTGGGAGCAGGACTTTTTGGAGATCTTTATTCCCAAAATCCGTGACTTCGCAGAAGACGTAGTTGTCGGGACCCAACTTGTAATCTCGATCTACCCACGTTCCGATTCCCGTGGTGTGGTTCCATTTCACCTCTGGGGGGATGGGCGCCCAGCCCACATAGCGGCTTCCGTATCTCCAACTCACCCACGAAGCAGCCCATTCAAGGTCAGGAACCCAGAACCACCCCTGCGGTTGGAGGCGCAGCCATCGTCCATAATGGTAGACGATATCACCGAAATTTTCTGAACTCAGCCAAGTCCAGCCATGGTTCGAGTAAATCCAACTACCGAGGGTGTACGGTCTCCATTTTGAATCCACTTTAGGTTTCCAGCAATGACCGTAACCCTCAATTTCATGCCATGTCCCGTATGGCGATAGAGCCTCAATGAAGAAAGCGGCGGACAAATCTTCCTTACTCAGCCGTTCGACGGGTTTGATGGGTGGAGAATTATCCATCGGAGGCGCCAGCGCCGCAGGGTCCTCTGGAGGACGCTCCTTGGGAGCCTCGGCGTTTGCCGCGTCTTTCGGTTTTCGGGATGTGCGCGAAGGGGCGCCGTGGACATCACAGACCCAACAAAGAGGGGCGAGCAACGACAGGTAAGAAATGAAGCGGAAGGTTTTCATGGGGATGTCATGAAGTTCGAATCTGCCAGACAGGTATGTTTTTTTGCCTGCGGACAGACTCCGATAACCTCGACAGCATCGTAGGCTGAGTGGCGTTCCGCAAGAATTTAGGTCCAGGCTTATTGGGGAAGGGGAGGAGATATCCTTCCGTTGGCAGCTTCGAACTCTTTGCACCACCCTTTAATTTCGGTGTCGTTAAAAATTTTACCCAAAACTCTCCGCAGCAGCCCTTTGAGGCTTGCGTTTTCAAGCTCTGCGAGTGTGCGGATCGCTTCCTCTTTGTAGCGCTCCAGCAGATCAGAGCACCGATCGAGTGCCCCTGATTCAGCGAGTGCCTTCCGGATGGTATCCAATTCGTGCGTAGTCTCGCGCCGCCAGCGCGTTTCCAAGATGGTTTTCGAGCCGCCATTCGCCCGCTCCCAACCCGCCGCAAGCACCAGCCCGGGACGGGCTGCTTGAAGATCGTCCGAGGCGTTCGCGTTGCCGGGGGAGAAATCGTCCAGATCGTCCCTGATTTGATAAGCGATGCCCATGGCACGGCTGTAATGCTCAAGCACCTTCTCAACCTTAGTGTGAGCGTCCAAGCCAACTGCCAGTGCTCCGAGATGGAGAGCAACAGCGAAGGCAGGAGATGTTTTTTTCTCAAAAATCTCGAGCACTTCCAACGAGCTGAGCGGGCGTGGTGATTTGGTCCATGCGAGCTCAGCCCCTTGGCCCCGGCATAGGTCCCGCTGTGCTTGTGCCGCAATACGCAACATTTCCACCCGTTGCTCGGGGGAGAACCCGCTCTCCGACAAAAGTCTATATCCTTCGCCTATGAGTAGGTCACCAACATTTAGCGCGATTGCAACGCCGTGTGCTTCGTGCAGCGTGGCTTCCCCGTAGCGCGACGCGTCTCCATCCTCGATGTCATCGTGAATGAGTGATGCTTTGTGGAAGCATTCCACCGCAACTGCGATTTTTTTCAGCGAATCCGGAGCGGCGTTTCCCGGTTCCTGTTGAAGCGCCTGATAGACTGCTACAGAGAGGAATGGACGCCAGCGTTTCCCCGCGCCTTGAAGCCATTCTCGAGCCAGAACCTCGCACTCGCCTTTGGCGGGGCCCATGATTGAATCCAGCGATAGCGGAGTGAACCAGAAGTCAACCTCCTCGCGGAGCGCTCCTAGATCCATGCGGCGCGTTTTGTCATCGCTGGTGAGATGAATGTAATCCCACACCCAATCAAGATCCACGGTCGTGTCGATGCAATCATCCTGCAGCAGCGGAACTGCCACACCAGGGACTGCAGCGGCCTCCATGTACGGGAAAGCACGCTCTAAAACACTCAGGCAACTGACGCCGACGATAGCCTCGATTTTGCCCGTTTGAATCAGCGACATCACGATCGCCGATCCCTCGGCCACCAGCACCGCATAGCCCAACCGCTCAGCCTCATTTTGCAGGTCTTGGATTGAGCAGAGTCCGCACTGCTTGCATAGCAGCCCGAATTCATCGAATGGTGCAGGGCATTTGCTTTCAACGCGCAGGCACTTCGGGATCAGCAAAAGGCGTCTCTCGTAAGGTACGGCGGCGAGGGATTCCCGCCAGAGCTCGTTATTGATCAAGACCCCGGTGTAGTCGGTGTAGATGGGCGCAATCCCGAGTTTTGCCACGAGCAACTCCGCGTGGGAGCGTAATTCGGACGATGGAAGCGGAGGGACTGGCTTTTCACGCTCCACATACGCTCTAACCGCTAGGAGGATCGCATTCCGCTCCTGAGGGGTTTGGGGGATGTTTTTCTTTGGACTGCGAAACCGCTGCACTGGCACTGGGCGGGGGAGAGCGAACTGCACGGGCGGCGTGGTAGGCTTCACTTCGGATTCAACAACAGGCGCGGGGGCGGACATACGGGATGAGGGGGGCAAATGGAACAACGCAACAACCAAGGTAAGCTTAGGCTAGATGCAGCCTGAATGTCAGACTAAACCGCAGGTGAACCTCGTAAAATCGCTTGGAATTTACTCCTGCGAACTTTTTGAGGCGTAAGTTTCTCAGGCCGCGGGCCTCGTTTGGCGAGCGAGGGCTTCCGGCTTGCTATTTTTTGGGAGCTGTTTGTAAGCGTTGAAGTCGTTGAACCAGAATTTTTTGGCGAATTTGTAAAGCCAGTGTTTTTCGGGAATTTCACGGCCGGGCAGCCATTGGCTCAGGCGTGGTTGCATAAGCTCAATTTCTGCCATCGCGGACCTTCGGACGGTTGTGTCTCTTGCTGAGTGCTTTGACACCAATTCGCGGACAAGGTCCGGGCGCTCGAGCACGACGCATCCGCGGGTCGCGCTGGCGGTGAGCTCTCTGAAGTCTTTCAGAAATTGCGAGGACTGAATGGTTTCAACGATACCTCGCGGGTCCCTGATGTCTTCCTTGGCGAATTGAAGGATCGGGCAGGGCTCCACGTCGCCATAAGGGCTGATGTGGTGGGAGATGCCGGCTGACATCGGGCACAGCGCTTTGCCGTCGTGCCCGTAATATGCATCGACGATTCCGATCGGCATGCTGGCGCGCATTTCGACCACAAACTGGCGCACCTGTACGAGTTGGTCTTCGTTCAAGGCAAGTTGCGGGTTCATTTTAGGGCCGACGGGCCGATAAGTGTGGTACCAGACGTAATGCACACCGCGGCGGATAAGTTCGTTCAGCCATTGGACGCTTAAAAGCTCGGTGATGTTTGTTTGACACACCGAGGTGGAAACGCCTGTGAGCAAGCCGGCTGCAATGCAGGCGTCGAGGCCTCGCAGTGTGCGTTGGTAAACATCCACGTTGCCTCGCCGCTGATCACTTACAATCTCGCGGCCCTCGATTGAAATCAGAGGTGTGGCGTTTCCGAGTTCGGTCAGGCGCCTTGCAATCTTCGGTGTGATGCACTGTCCGTTGGTGAATATCTGGAAATAACAGTCTGGATGGCGCTCCAAGATCTCGAGTAGTCCCGGATGCAGGAATGGTTCACCGCCTAAAATCCCGAAAAAGCGGTTGCCCTGAGTTTTTGCCTCTGTGATGAGTTTTGAGACTGCGTCCACATCCAGTTCTGATCGCTCTGCTTCGACGTCCACCCAGCATCCTTGGCAGCGAAGATTGCAGGAGTTTAGGATCGATATGTAGAGAAAAGCTGGAAAGTACTCCCCTCGCCGGATGCGGGACTTGAATCGCTCGACGCTGACAAGCGTTTTGAAGCCAAAGTTCCAGAGGAATTTGAGGAGGCAGTTTGGATCTGTCGAAGAAACGATCCGTCCAACCAGTTCGCTTAGCATCGTCGGATGGTACCCATAAGTTGGGATTCTTTGGAAAGCTAATCTCCAGTTCGTTTCACTCTTATTTAGCGAAAATGTCTTCGAAAGTTACAAGACTTCCGTCCGATAAAAGAATCCAAGGCCCAGTCCCGTGAGGGGCGCCGCGCTCAACCAACCATGGGTGTTTCGGCCATTTTCTTGGTGCATCCGGATCGGAGCCGAATGTAGTTGGAGCGTAGTCGATACGCTTAGCTTTCAATGCATTTTTATTTCCGCTGCCTCGAATCTGGCTTTCGATCGTGGGGCAACGCCAGTTCGATTCCGATATGCTGTAGGGAGTCAGAATTGCAATCCATTGAATGGCTTCTGGAGAGTCCGTTCCTGACGCCGCAGAGCGGGAGGGATCGGCGGTTATCTGGGGCCACTTTTGGTGGTCGGTCAAGTAAGCGGACATTGCCAAGCCGACGGATTTCACGTTTTCCCCGCACTTGAGGCGTTGCGCTTTAGCTTGTAAGCTCGAATAAACTGGGGCTGCAATGGCAGCTAAAATTGCGATCACAAGCACTACTGACGTGACTTCCAGCAGCGTGAATCCCGGCTGTTTGAGCGAGCGAACTCTCAAAAAGTTATGGTGTGATATGCTGACGTCCTGCTTGGGTGGCTCGCGAGCTCACGATTGTGAGGCGTTTAGCTCCCACCTGCGACGGGAATGCCTATCTGCCAGCTTGTTCCAGCAGATGGAGCAATAAACGCTTGTGCCGGGATCACGTCTGTTGATTGTCTTGCGCCGGTTGCCTTGAGCTTCACGCCGTTGAACAGCGTTACGTCATCATTACGAGTCCCAGTCCCTGAAATTGTTTGGTTGACTTCAGGTGTCGGAACAACGTTCTGCACTGGGTTGCTAGTAGTGTTTAAAACCCCGTTAGTCTCGGTGACTTCCGTCAAGTCTCTCAATATCGAACGACGAAAAGTTTGAGTGGTATTCTGGTTTGATCCGACCTCGACGTAGTTCGCGAATCCGTCCAAGTTGACCAAGCCCGTGTAATAATCCATGCTGATATCAAGATCGATTTGCCCGGCGAGCATGAAGTCTAAAATAGCGCGCGGGATGGCTGTGATACCAACTTGAGATCCCTGAGCGCTTCCGCTGGTTATGTCTAATGAAGTACGTTGAGTATAGGTCGCCCCAGAATAGACAGAGTAGTGTGACAGTTCGCTGAGTAAGGTGATTTTCATGCTGCGACGCTCGACCATCCCCGTGGTTGACCCAAAATACATGAGCCCTTTGTGAAAAAGTAAAATCTGCCCACTGCAGATCCCATTGGCGGGCACGGTTAAGTAAAGCACCGCTGTTGTGCTCACAACGTCGTCAACGCTGGGGTCGGGGTCATGAAATTCTGATGCTGAGGGATTGGCTAAATCAGAGACCCTCTCCGTTGTTTTAGTGCTCCACTCGTTTGTTGTAGCGTCCTTTCGCATGCCCCTCATTGCCACTCCGTACGTTCCTGCAAGTGCAGAGAGTCCTCTCCATTGCAAGCCGTCATAGGGTCCCCCGCGGATTGCCCAAGCCTGCGTGCAAAGCAAAGGAAGTATCAGCAAGAACGAGAGTACCCTGATCATGCGAAAATCCTACTTGGCCTGATAAAAATGTCAACGGAGCGTGCTGAGGTAACCTAGAACTTTAAGCGGCCCGGTCATTTTCAGTTCCGCTGGCTCGTGCCGTCCCCTCCCCCCTTGTCGTCCCATATCCTGCAAGCAATTGGACGACCAGTTTTTGCCTTCTCAATGTTTCCCGAGGGGTGCCGAAGGTGGGACTCGAACCCACACACCCTTGCGGATACCAGATTTTGAGTCTAGCGCGTCTGCCATTCCGCCACTTCGGCTTTCTCTGAGTTGCTGGGGAACCCACGCAAAGCTTGACTAGGGCCAGATGCGGAGCGCGATTCCACCAACCACCGAGACTATGACAACTCTCCGGTGAGTGTGCAACCGGAGAATCGAGGGTGAGTCCCCCCGGATGGCATTTCCTTGCGACGGCAAAATTCCGTGGGGTTCCGCGCCGCCTGAAAGTGTGGATCGGTTAGCGCTCGCGATGCGCTCAGAATTGAGCGGCTAGAGGGAATGCAGTAGATCCGGGTAAAGCTGGCAGACCTCCTCAAGGTTTGGCGCCCGGAGTGGTCCGACTTCGAGGGTGCGCATTTCACCAGCGATGGAGGCTTGCACACGCGAGTCTGCGGATGCCCCCAGCAAAGCTTGCCCTAGTGGCGAGGTGTAGGGCACGGGAACAATGTGGCCCTCCATCGGCAGGTGCTGGTCTTTCGCGCCGACGATGAGGTAGTCCTCGGTGTATCCACGCTGGGCCACCCTCGCGATAGTGCCAACGGCGACTTCGGTGACTGGAGACGGCGTTTTTGTCCAGTCAATCGGGTCCACAATTTCGTAGCCCGAAGTCTCAAGTTTCTTCAGGTCGCGGACCATGCGTTGCTGGAGACGCCCGGCGAGGCGGAACTTTTCTTTACTCGCTTTGTATTCGGCGTTCTCGCTCAGATCCCCCCATTCCTTTGCGACTTTCGCTTCCTTTTGTGCGGCGATTTTTTGGTTCTGATGAAGCTCCATTTTTTCAGCCAAGAATTGCAGGCTCTGGCGTGTGACAATCAAGCGAACGGACATGGCAAATCGCGTGTTGATATTCGGGTGTGTGGGCGAATGAATATCACCTAAAAAACCTCACCGATTGAGGGAGGTCCAACCTTTTAACGTTGGCGGGTGCAGTGGTGGGTGTTGTTTTTAATCTACGGGCTTGCCTCGTCCTTCTGGTGAGTCTCTGCTCGATGAATGGACTGGGATGGAGCATACAAAAGCAGGCAAACACCGTGGGACAAGGGCGCACCTTCGCCAGGGTTGGTGGATTTCTTGGAGGCTGCACCCATGCGCGGACGCGTTCTTGTGCCGGGGTGTGGACTTGGTCATGACGTGCGCGCCATCGCCGCGCAGCATCGAGTAAACGTGGTCGGAGTTGATATCTCCCCGACGGCGCTGGCGAGAGCGCGCAGATTCAAAAAGCGCGGTCGCGAAGTGTTTTTAAATGCGGATTTGTTCAGTTTGCCCCGCGAACTCCGCGGAGTATTCGACTGGGTGTGGGAGCACACGTGTTTTTGTGCAATTCCAATGCGGCGGCGAAAGGACTATGTTTCGGCTGTTCGGAGCGCCCTTAAAAAGGGCGGCGAGCTTGCTGCAATTTTCTTTTTGGATCCCGGGTTGCCTGATCCGGAGGCAGGCCCGCCTTTTGGCGTGACCAAGCGGCAGCTGAATTCTCTCTTTCTGAGATCGGGGGCTTTTGAGTTGGTGCACGAGTGGGATCCAGAGCGGGCGTATCCTGGGCGGGAAGGCCGGGAGTTGATGCGCGTGATGAGGGCGATCTAGTGTTGGTTTGGGGCAAGATCACCGGATTCAGATGACTTCACATAAAATGCGCCAAAGATGCTCACAAGAGCGGGAGGCGGTAATTTTTTCGGCTCCATGAATCTGCTTCTCCTTGGAGTAGTGGCCTACGTTGTTGTTCAGCTTCTTCTTGGGTTGCTCGTGTCCGGCCGGATGAGGAGCGAGGAGGATTATCTTCTGGCCGGGAGGAGGCTTGGG
>JACCEC012811702.1_pt1 | contig 13515 bp, 30 predicted proteins | sample 7450121 | NCBI WGS metagenome assembly JACCEC01 (sample SAMN15323455, study PRJNA562643) | freshwater metagenome | isolation source: river surface water | place: USA:Blue River Watershed | collected 2017-08-18 | reverse complement strand
TCTTTAAAAATCTTAAGTGACCAAGACTCTCTGTTTTCTTCCATAACAATAGTATAACATAAGGGAAAAATGTTCAATATAGATACCGTGCCAGATATAAACATAAAACAAATGTCATATAAAGACATAGATATTATCTCGCACTATGGACCTAACACATTTTATCTTTTAAATAAAGGGATATTGTGGATGGGGCTAAACAGAAACACAAATAAGCAAATAAAGGAGTTTTACTCCCAGTATGACTTGGCATATGGGGATGTGTTACTTACAGGCTTTGGCTTCGGTATATTGGCTTCTTGGCTAGCTTCTAAGCCAGAGGTTACTAGCGTTACCGTTGTAGAAATCTCGCAAGATATAGTTGATGTATTTTTAAAAAATAATACTTTAAATGAAAAAATAAAAGTAATTATTGCTGATGCATCCGAATATAAAACAGATCAACATTTTGATTGTCTCTTTTTGGATCATTATGAAATACAGTATGAAGGATGGGTTATTAAGGATATGAAGCAGGTTTCACTCAATATTCCTAACCATACCGTTTTTTGGGCTTGGTCTATTGAGAATAGGCTGTGTTGGCCAGGAGATACGCCTAGCAGAGAAGACATGCTGCATGGCAAAATATTAGATGAGGCTAACTTTGATTTTTATCCTTTATATAATAAATTTAAAAAAACAATTGCCTGCATCTCTACTCTTCCAGAACTTAGTAGTGAAAAAATAAATGAATATGTGTATACGTACTTTGATAAGATAAGTCGTTTACCGTAAATATGTTTGATATAATGGTTTGAAACAAGGAGAGATAATGATATTTCATAAACACCTATTGGTTAATGCCAAAGTGCATAACCCAATGAGATCAGAGCAAGAGGCTATTGATTTTCTAAACCGTCTCGTAGAGCGCATTGATATGAAGATTATTAAAGGACCATTTGCTTCATATGTTGACAAGCCAGGAAATGAAGGCTTGACAGCTATTGTTATGATTGAGACTAGCCATATTGCTTTCCATATATGGGATGCACAGGATCCATCTCTTGTACAGTTTGATTTGTATACCTGCGGATCTTTGGATCTACCCACCGTTTTTGATGAATTCACAAAAACCTTTGATGTTGTAAATCTAGAATATCAGATGTTTGATCGTGAGAATGGGTTCGTGCTAGAGTCTAGCGGAAAGCTTCCGTTTTAACAAAATCTGAAAAATTTTTTATTTTAGCTATTATTCAGATAGTGGTGCTGATCTGTGTGGCTGCTTGCAAGTACAAGCGTCGCAGCACATTTCAGACTTCTTAGGTGTCTCTGTAGTATTTTCCATGCTTTGAGTATATCATAAAATATAAATCTCATTTTGACAAAATCTGAATATTTTTTGAAGATGTATGATACATAAATAAATAAAAAAAAGATCTAAAAATAGTGAGCACACTAGTGCCACCCATTTTATAGATGAGTAGCACTCAGCTTTTTTATTTTTTATCTAATAGGTTTTGTGCCTTGTAGATATCCATCTATTCCCAGAATATCACAAGTGATTTTGACTCGTTGATTTCTTTTGAGTGATGTCTTATATAAATCTATAAAGTAATAGACATCTTCTTTTGTAGGCAATTCCATGTGTGATGTATTGCCTGCCATGCTAGTGATTGTGAGTTTCATTTTAGATACCTGCCGTTTCTGCCACGCACTCGCATGGCTCTACTGAGTAATCGTTATCATCTCCGTAGAAAATAACGCCGTGCCCATAGCACTCGTCACACTTTATTCTTTCTAGTGAGTTTATCATTTCTATTTCTTACCTTTCTTAGTTCTTTTGTAAATCTTATACCCTACCACTGACAAAGTTGCGATGAGCAATCCTAGCCAAGAGATACTGACATATAGTTGAGCCGTGTTGAACATAAACCCATAACTATCAAACTCTATTGTTAGATATCTATCCATTGTTATTTCACCTCCATGCTTAGAACATCATACCCATGAGATACAAGAGTATCCATGAGGTTGTTTATCTGATACTCACTTAGCATGAGTCTATCTTGAATTGTAACGAGGTTGCCCTCTTTTTCTACTGTGTAACTTAGTGATAACATTTCTGTTTATCCTTTCTTTTAGTTTCTATACTGCGTATTCTATACTAGGGGACTGACAAAATCAAATCTATTGTGGGCGTGTTGCCTGTGATTTACCTCACTTTCGTGAGGCTATCATTCCAGCGATACAGTTATCGCATAGGGCAGGGATACTGCGCTTAGAGACATAGGCTTTAGAGCCACAGGTTATACATTTAGAAGTTTTCATTTAGTTATCCTTTCTGAGATACTTTCTTATTTAATTTTATAGGAGAATTCTACCCTATACCCTGCCAAAAGTCAAGGCGACACGCCGTTGATTTTGTGTGATTTAGGTCACTTATTTGCTAGGCTCATTGACCTATATCTATTTATTTATAGGAGAATAATATCATGGCAGACTCACAAAGTCAAATCCTAATACGGCGTGTCGTTGTGGTGTTGATCACATATCCTAAATGTCCGAATTTCCGGAACTTGTGATATACCCCACATTTAAGCGGGTATAACCGAAATGACCGCTAAATACCCTTGAAAATGTCAGCCCCCCCTGCTATTATTCAGGTATTAGATAAAAAGAAAGGACAATAAAATGTCACTAGTAATAACAAAAGAAAACTTTCAGTCAATTAGAGAAAATGGAATTGGCTACAATTTCACAGTCCTAAATCCAGCAGACGGATTTAGAAAAAATAACCAACTATGGTTCGGAACTTGTTCTGAGTGTGGCGAAAGTGTCACTAACTCAGCAATATCAGGTCAAGGTTGGGAACACACAATTGTTCTCAAAGATGAAATTCTACCTAGTGGAACTAGACACACATCTAGTAGAAAAGTTACCTACTGCCCAACAGTAGGCGAATAATAGAAAGGATAATAAATGAAAAAGAATGTTCTAATCTCCTTCGTTACTGAAGCAGATACAGATTTTCAAGCAATTTCAGAATTGCGAAAAGTAATGTACTCTCTCCCTGAAAGTACAGTAGAAAAATTTGAAGCATTTGAAATTTTAGATGTAGAATAATTTTTCTAAATAAATTTTGCTAACAAAAAAAAGTTAGCAAAAAATTTCCGGCCCCCGCACTCGGGCGTGTCGTTACGTAAGATGTGACAAATCTCTCATTTTTCAAAATGTCCGATTTATCCGCATTTTGGATTTGATTTTGTCAGAGATTTCTGCTAAACTTACAGAGTAAGAAAATAAGAAAGGAAAACTTATGACAAACAAAATAATTGAAACAGCAGATTTGCTAATTGATAACGGCTTTAACATTCAGGATAATATCTGCGTATTTTGCTCACGCACTTTTGATCGTTGGGATAGTATCTGCGTATCCTGTAAAGAATATAAAGGTGTGATGAATATCATAGACGCCGTAGAATACTACGGAACAGATATTCTCCCCGTGTGATATTTATCACAAAAAACAAGGGGATTTCAATTTGACTTTCCCCTAAAAAAATGAAATAATAGATTTATAAAGAAAGGTAAAAACTAATGAAAACTTATTCAATTGAAGACCTGCTCGTAGGTCAAACTTATCACCCTCGTTCCCTTGCTCGTCGCTTTCAAGGTGGCGAAATCACTTTCGCTGAAAAGCGTGAGGATATTTATCTAGTAGGCTATGAGGCTTACGCAATTCGTTATCGTGTAGGACAGTCTATCAAACAAGATTGGGCGACTGTCGCTGTGAAAGTAGAGGAATAAAAATGAAATTAGATGAATTCAAGAAACTTATTGAGGCGCAACGCCAAGAAGTAAAATTGACAAACTTAGAGAAAATCGCTAAAATTGTAGATACAACAAACACCAAGAAAGGTAACAACTAAAATGACAGACTACAAAGACTATCCATTCGTAGTGAATGGCGTGAAGTTTATTTCACGAATAGACGCTAACTCACCATTCGCAGGCACACTTGCGAAAATGCCTACTCAGGTTGTAGCAGACCTAAACATTCAAGCAGTATCAGAACTTATTGGTGACGCTTCACTATTTACTCGTGATGAATTGCTAGAGGAATTGGCTCGTGTAAATGACGGCGGAACTCATGCATTCATTCTATTAGATGAGGTGGCTAACTAATGATGACACGAAAAGACTATGTAAAAACTTCAAACATTCTTAGAGGATTTGCTGATGAAATTCACCCGCAGGTTTTTGAAGATTTAGTAGAAGAATTCGCTCAATATTTTTCCGCAGATAACGAGCGATTTGATAAAGCGAGATTTGAAAAGGCTTGCGGAATTGACGAGTTAGGACTTATCCCCGTATGACAGAAATAATTTTGACAATTGCTCTGATTTCTTTTCTAACACTTTTCGGAATGTGTCTAATCACTTTGCGAAAAGTTGAATTAGATAACAAAAGATTGCGAAAAGAAAATACAGAACTTTATTGGAAACAAATAAAGTAGCTGATCTAATTCGTTGAAACTTTGACTAAATTGGTTGAAGTTTCAACAATTTCCGGCACTTATCCACAGACTTATCCACAATGTGAATTACGTTACACTTTACGGCGCTTGTGATTTTTCTCACAAAACTAGGGGGGATTTTTATCTATCCCGATTTGTATTTGTCAGTCTAATCTGATAGGATTTCAGTATTGAAAGAAAGGAAATGAAAAATGGATAAATTGGAATACGCACTAAAGGTTATTGCTGATTGCGACCTATGTGGAGGAATTGGCACTCAGTATTGGTCTAATGGCGAGGACTATGATTTTGAGGATTGTGTTTGTAATCCTTATGGACTAATCCTTGATGACGGAGATGTTATTTGGGATAATGGTTTATCCTCTCAAGATGAATTGGCTATCTTTGGAAGTAAGGAGGCTAACTAATATGGGAAGCAATTTCGCACACGATTTAGCGTTGTTTGATGATATGTCTATTGAACAACAGATTAGAATACACTTGTCTGCTAATCACTACCCGCCCGTTCCGCCTCTCATGGTTCAACCTTGTGTTGAAGCCATTGACGCTGTAAATGACGCAGGACTATGGGACTTAGAAATCCCTCTGCCTGAAGGAGTTTGGTATAAGGACTTGAATACTGCCCCAGCATGGGCTATTATTGAACAACACCACCTAGACCCATGGGTGATTGAAAGAGAGGAAATGTAATGGAATATAACTATGTATTGACTACTTCGTATGACGGAGAGTTAGTTGCTACTAATCGTATTAGTGATTTCATGGAGGCGCATGAGGCTTGGGCTAAATGTAAAGACCATGGAAATGCTAAGGAATACGCAACCTATAATCTTACAGATTTGACAGGTAAAATGTATACAAAAAATTTCTATGCGAATGGTAGTGTGTCTGTAAAATGACTGATACAATAATTGCTATGGATTATCGCTTAGTAGATGTTCTCAACGCAGACCAATTAGAAGTAGGAGATCTAATTGGTTTGAATGAGGAAGTTGTAAAACTAATTGAAATTGCGCCAGCGAAATTTGGTTATGTTGTCACCTATGAAAATGAATTTGGTGAAAAAGAAATTACAGATATAACTGATGATGAACAATTTGAATTGTTTATTTTAGATTTGTAAAATCCCGCAAAAACGGGCCGGAAAATCCCAAATGTCCGTTTTACGTAGTTTGTTAAGAATCTCCCGATTTGCTTTATAGTTTTATTTATGATATTATTTATTTATGTTTAAGAAAAGTAAAGAAGATCTAAGAAGACTTATGGAATTAAGGCGTTCTAATGCGGCCTCCCCATTAAGGAATAAAAAAGCATATTCACGAAAAGTTAAGCATAAAAATTTGACAAAGTATTAGAAAAATGTTATTCTAATATCAGAAAGGACCCTAATGAAATTAAAACGCTCTAATGATAGGAAAGTCGCTAATGCCGTATCGCCAAATGGAAAAACAGCCACAATCGCAAACACTTTTGGATTACCTAGTGGTAAAGCTTACTCATGTCCTGGTGAGACCTCTGTATGTGCCAAAGTATGCTACGCAGGAAAGCTTGAGAAAGTCTACAAAGGAGTAAGAGATACTCTACTCCATAACTGGAATTTACTTAAAGACGCAGACCATGACACTATGGAAAATCTGCTGCAGGAAATGATTAATGATTTCAAGAAAGACTGTGATAAGCGAGAGGCACCTAAACTATTTCGCATTCACTGGGACGGTGATTTCTTTTCGGATGAGTACGCATTCGCATGGAAACACGTTATTCTAAATAATCCTGATGTTCAATTTTGGGTATATACAAGAGTAGCCTCTGCTGCTGATATGCTTAAAAATATAGATAACCTATCTCTCTATTTCTCAACAGATAGTGAGAATAAGGATATTGCTATTAGTCTAAATAAAGATAAGGGAATTCGTTTAGCATACCTTGCAGATACCTTCGCAATTGGCCAGGAGGATCTAAAGGCAATGATAGGTAAGCCTGGAGCTAAGTGCCCTGAAAATAAAAAAGCTATTCCGCTAATTGACAAAGAGGGCTCTGCCTGTGTAAAATGTTCTCTCTGTGTCTATAATAAGGCGGACATAGTATTTAGTGCTAAAAAGAAATAGAAAGGTTAGCATGGAAATCCTAATTATTCTATTAGTAATGTTCCTAATGCTTATGGGCATGGGAGATGAGTGATATACCTCACAAATCTCAAAATATGAGATTATTGGGGGACTTGACTTGACAAATAAATACCAAAAATACTATAATAATACAGTAGAAAAAAAACAACTAACAAAGGAGAAATAATGTCAGTATCAGTAGCAACATACAAGGTGGGCGATACCTACACCTCACAGAAGTCAAAGGTGACAGGCGTAATCAAGGAAATCGTCCCAACCAACAAGAACACAGTTCGGGTCAAACTTGATGTAGATGGTCAGACTCGCTGGACAACTTGGAAAAACAAGTAATTCCTAATACAGGAAAAGTCCTGAGCATGACTACTAAAACTGCTCACTACAAATGTCAGACCCACCCCCTATAATAGAAAAACACCAAACAGAAAGGAAATAAAATGGCTAGAAATGGTAAATCCATAAATGTCAAGATTGCTACTACCAAAGTAATCAAGGCACTTGAAGCAAGATTAGTCCAAATCAAGAAAGATAAGGCTAATCAAAAAGTCAATGAGGACAAGTTCTCAAAGGCTATGGAGAAGTATAACAAGGAGATTGCTAAGATTGCCCTTGATAACATCACTAAGGCAAAAGACTTGTCTGCTCACACTCGCTACAATGGCGAACTCAATGTATCTTTCTCAATTCCAAAAGGTAGCCTAGAACTACCTGCTGAACCTGAAAAGGATTTTGAGACTTTCCATGATTGGCAATACAAGGAAATGGTTGATGAGATTGAGAACGCAATTCGTATTCTCAAGATGACAGATGAGGAAGTAGTTTCTACTTCTACTTACAACTCTATCGCAAGATACTTGTAAATTACTTTCCTGAGCATGAAATAAAACTGCTCAACACAACTACCAAAGAAAGGAAAACAAATGACATTAGGCGGATACACTTATCAAGTAGGAGATTTATTCACTACTTCTAAAACAGGCGTTACAGGACGAATTGAAAAGTTCGCACCACAAACTAAAAATGTAACTCGTGTTATGCTTCGTCTAGCAAATGGGCAACAGCGATTTGCTATGGTGAAAACTCACTAACAAAATTATCTCTGCCCTATTTCCTGGTTGGTTTTTAGGGCAGATATAAAAATCCTGAGCATGATCTAAAACTGCTCAAAAATTTCCGGCCCCTGTGAGGAATATCACACAGCTGGTTTACGTTACGATTTGTATTTTCCCCTGATTTCTGCTAGACTTAGTAAATACCAAAAGAAAGGAAACCCCCATGTTAGCAACTGCTATCGCACTACAAAACGCAACACAAGAAGCAGTCCACGACGAAAGCGTTATGGATATGGCTGCCGCTATTTATCATCACAGACACGATATATCTGAAGATGAGTTTATCAAGATGATGTATATGTATTCTGCTCATCTTGCCTCACTTACCGCTACCCTCGTCACTCATGTGACCTTGACAAAATCTCAATTAGATGAGATGATGAGTTCTATAAAAGAGTTTGACCAGTTAGGAAAGGACATAACAAATGGAAACGACTAATCAAATCTTAGTGCCAGAGCACTACAACCCTAATCAAATTGTAACCTATAAGGTTATACAAAATGGAGATATTTCATATCCAACTGCCAAAGTTGTTGATATTGAATATGCTATGGAACTTGGACGCACAGCACAACGGGCTCTCAATGATAGAGTTGCTCAGATTCGTCAGTTAGAAGGCGAACTAGAAAGCTGGCTAGAAAATGCTAACGACGCAGATACAATCGTCTCTGAGATTTGCCAAATCTTTGGATTCAATCCTGAAAAAGAAATTCAGTTTGAGGCATCCGCAACAATCACGGGCACCGTTCGTGTTCCACTATCACAACTCTCTGAGTTTGATATTGATGATTTGGATTTGACAGTCTACGCTGATGCCCACGGATATGATGTTGATTTAGATGTTGAGGTAGATAACATCTATAAAGTGTGATAGGGGGCTATCCAGGACCTAAGCATGTCCTAAAACTGCTTCACAAAATTCCGGCACATTTTTTAGATCTTGTCAAGCTTTACGTACGATGTCCGATTTATCCCGATTCTTGCTAGTATAGTTTGACTTTGTCACCCGTGTCTGCTAAGATTGACTAATCACTAAAGAAAGGTAATAAATAAAATGGCACATGAACTAGAAACGCAAAATGGCGTTGCTTCATTCGCATCATTCCGTGAGCCTGCTTGGCATGGTCTAGGCACAGTATTCACAGAAGAAAAAACAACAGCAGAAATGCTTGCTGCTGCTAATCTAAATAATTGGAATGTTAGATTGGTAGATGTTGAGATTCCAAATACTCTTACATCAGATAAATCTTATCAATATGTTGTAAGAACAAATCCTACAGATAATACTCAGACAGATGTTTTGGGTGTTGTTGGTGAGCGTTATGTTCCCGTTCAGAATGAGGAACTATTTGCTTTTGGTGACAATATCCTAGACGGCGGAGGTCGTTGGGAAACTGCTGGCTCTATTCGTGGCGGGCGTGTAGTATTTGGCTCTCTTGCTCTTGAGCGTGAGACAGTGCTAGACCCTACGGGTGTTGCTGATAAGGTAAAGACTTATCTTCTCATCAATACATCACATGACGGCTCTATTGCTATTCAAGCATCTATCACGCCCGTTCGTGTTGTATGCGCTAACACTCTCAATCTTGCTCTAGGCTCTAAGCGTGGCAAGAATGCTATCAAGCAATCTTTCAAGATTCGTCACACTCAGACGGCAGAAGGTAAAATTGCTATTGCTCGTGAGACTCTTGGTCTTGCTAATAAATACATGGATGCTTTTGACCTTATGGCTAAGGCTATGATTGAGAAAGAAATCACTGCTGCTCAATTCAATGACATCATTCTCGCTGCTTATCCTAAGCCTGATAAAGATACTAAGGGCGCAATCAAGAAGTGGGAAAATAAAGTTGATGTTATCAATGACATCTACACAGGGCAATTCAATGGCATGATTGCTAATACTGCTTGGGGTGCTTTCAATGCGCTAACTGAAAGACTAGATTGGTATCGTTCTGCTCGTGGTGGCAATAACGAATCTATTCTTGCTGCTGCTTCTGGTTTTGATGCTACTATCACAGCAGAAAAAAATCGTTTGCTAACTGTTGTAAAAAATACTTTAGCAATAGCGTAAATAAAAACGCAACTCCTGAGCAAGAGTATAAACTGCTCAATTTTTTCTTTTGATCTAAAGCTGCTAAAAAATGCGGGCCGGAAATGTGATTTATACCACAAATCTATTACGTAGTCAATTAGATTTTTCCCAAATTTCTATTACGGTAGAATTGATTATTTCCCCAAAATTTGCTAGAATATATTTACCACAGAAAGGGTATAAAATGAGTAGTTTTCTAGAAAATGAAAACCAAATGGTTATTGATGCTATCTATTCAGATATTGCAGACCACTTGGTACAAGAATGGATTAATAATAATCTTGATGAAGGACAATTATATGCAGACTATCAGTTTGCTAGTATGTCTGATAGTAATTATATAAAGGGTAGATTTAATCAGTTTTATAACCTTACCGCCGCAGACCAGTATTATCTAGAATGGGATGAGGAGAAATAATGTTAGGCTATACAAGATATGATTTAGAGAAGATGCTTGCATCAGTAGATATTGCTATTATCTATTTAGAGGATCATGTGAGTAAAGAAGCATTGGCTATGAAGGGATTAGCTGATACTGCTAATTTCTTAGAGGGGCTTATTGCAGAAGGTCATGTTTGACATACCCTGCCATTTTTGCTAAAATAATACTACCAACAGAAAGGAACTACCATGCCCAATTGGGTATTCAATACCTTGACCATTCAAGGACCAAAGCAAGAAATAGATTCTATCAAGGATAGACTAAATAAACCATTTACTGTATTACACGATAGGTGGAATATAGAAACACAGGAAATGGAAGTAAGTGAAACTGTTTATACTGCCCCTGTGTTTGCATTCTGGAATATCCATAGCCCACTAGAAGACGGTATTACTATGGAAGAATATGTAAAGCAACCTGCACGTTCTGGTGCTGATAGTAACTCACCTGATTGGTTTGCTAAAGAAGTAGAATTTGCCATGACCCAAAAGGATTGGTATAACTGGAATACAACTAACTGGGGAACGAAATGGGATGTTGCTGTTCGTGATGATGATAAATATCCTGATACTAGATTAGAAGAATATAAATCAGAGGGTGATGATAATTGGTTAGTTTATGTATATCAAACTGCATGGTCTCCTGCTGTAACTGTTCTAACTAAACTATCTAATCTTGTTCCTAACTGTTTGCTTACCCTCTCATTTGAGGAAGAGACAGGTTGGGGTGGCGAGTATGAGATTCTTCGTGGTAATGTAACAATCTGTGAAGAATATGATAATAAATGTAGAGATTGTGATGCATTGAACACAATGGAGTATTGTGATAATGACTGTGGAGAAATCTGCTCTGAGTGTAACTGGATGGGTGAGGCAGACCTTGAGTGTGTTGCAGAATGTCAGACCCATAAGGTATTCTTGGATAATGAACATCTTCCAGAATACAGAAAGGTAGAAGCATGAATCTAGAAACACTAATAGAATATATCAAGATTACTATCATTGGTCTTGAGCAAGACTTGGAAGGCTTAGCAGAACAAATGGATTTGCTAGACCCTGAATCTAAAGACTGTAAAGATTTAGATATTGAATATAACTTTATCAGTGGCCAGCGCACAGGTATGGCACACATTCTACAGGTAGCATTGGAGGGACGATGAACACGTTAGAACTAGAACCACATCTGCAGAGACAGATTGACGCTGGGTCTTCTGGCACAGACATCTTGCACGGGCACCTGAAGACGCTCATGCTTGACGCAGAACGGGAACTGGAAGAAGCACAGCGTATTGAGGAGGAGAACGACTACTCAGACGCTATGGAATCCATGGAGCGTAAGTACTGGGAAGGCCAGTTAGACGCTTTATCACACGTCTACCAAATGACATATGCATTAGCATTCGCAATTCAAGAAAGGGCACAGAAGAATGGCTAAGTTAGATCTACAAGAACAAACACGTAGGGACGATGCATTTAATGAGTTAATGGAGATTAATGCTCATATAACTGACCTACAATTATTCCCGTCCCTTGGCTGGGTGTGGACCTTTGATATTATCAAGGATATCTTTGATAACAATCAGTTCATTCATTTGGCTGTAGGGGACATTGCTGATGAGGTTATTCCTGAAGGGGTAACTTTAAAACAAATCTTTGATAAGTTCTATGAAGATATAGATAAACTTGGTATTGATATGGATATGGGTGGAGAGATCCTTGAAGAGGTTATTAGAGATTGGATGAGGGACAATGATTTCCTCGTTGCCCTGGACGAAGACGGGTGGTTAGAATAATGTGGGCCCAGTTGACACTAGACCTAGAATTTGATATTATTGAACAAACTACTATGAAAGGAAATAATGAACACTAAAACACTAACCTATATTGGCTCGTTCTCTGTTGATAGCGGACAGGCCATTGTTGGAGACCCTTGCTATCTTGATACATGGGAGAACTGGAACTCAGAGGAGAATAACTTTGAGGACCACGAGACAAAGGCAGGCGAGTATGGCTATCTTGGTGCCTGTGGCGTGACATTGAAGGAAGGCTATGGCACACTAGGAATGGGTAGCGCAGTTGCTTTCACTACTGGATATGGCGACGGGGTATATCCTGTATTTGCTAATATCAATGAGGACGGACGTATCACTAAAATCGTAATTGATTTTGAGGATGAGGAATAATCATGGGAGCACGTTGTAACTTTGTATTTAAACAATCAGAGGACCACGCTGTGGCCTTGTACAGCCACTGGGATGAGGACCATATGTATGAGTTGCTTGCAGCAGCCCTGCAGCATGCACGTCCACGTCTACAAATGGGGGACATTGCATATGCTACCCGTATGGCTATTAGTTATATTATTAAAGATTCTATTTTGGATGAGACAGGTTATGGAATTACCGCCATGGACCCGTCGGACCAAGGATTCTTGGACCATCCAATCACAATTGACCTCACTGACATGACCGTGGGCAGTGGAGAAGATTGGCACAAGATTGAAGACTTTATTAATTATCACTTAGTTCAAGTAGTTAAATAATCTTGACTGAGGGCCTGACGTGGTGACTCAGGCTGACAAGGTGGGATGAGGGGTCCTCCCACTATAATAAGGGGTTGAGCGTAAGTTTTGGTAGGGCTTGCGCTCCCCCAACATCTTTGATACAATGAAAGGCTATGATGAGGAGAGCAATCAAATTACCAACAAGCAACGAGGAAAAAGTAGCAAAGCGTATTGGAACTATTCTTTCTGATTTCAATTTGGATTTGGAAGCAGTAGGAAAATATCTTGCCACATCACTTCCTTACACAATTTACTCCAGAGCGATTGAGGTTCTTGAAGCGGCGGAATACAATAAAGAAACTGCTGAATATAACGAGAGAACTAAATACTATGAGGGTGATTTGTTCAAGTAATATTTTGGCAGCGGGGTTGACAAAGCTCTGCTGCCATGATATTTTCCGGTCCACATTTCCAAATATCTTATTACGAAGATCAAATTATTTTTCCCAAAATTTTATTACGAAAGATTTTTAAAAAATCCCTGAATGATATCAAAACTTTTCTTTCTTGTCAAACAGTGATATACTTTTGTATATGACAAACATTGATATCCAATGTGATATATTAGGAAATTTTTATCTTAACTATAAGGATGATAGCTCTATTAAAGAGTTTATTGAATTCAATGATGTTGGACTACCCCTCGCATATTTAAAATCAGAGG
>JACCEC012801929.1_pt1 | contig 13517 bp, 6 predicted proteins | sample 7450121 | NCBI WGS metagenome assembly JACCEC01 (sample SAMN15323455, study PRJNA562643) | freshwater metagenome | isolation source: river surface water | place: USA:Blue River Watershed | collected 2017-08-18 | reverse complement strand
GTGGCGGCGGTGGCGGATCTGGCTTTGATGATATTGCTCCTGGAACTTCGGCCGGACCAGAGGGTGGCGACGGCGGCTCAGGAGTTATCGTCTTGCGCTACTCCATTGTGCCTAGTGCTCCAACTTCGCTCTCAAACTCAGACATCACTACCACCAGCGTAAGGATTTCATTTACTGCCCCGAGCTATGTTCCAGGTGGCCCTGCTTACACCGTTGGTTCCATCAATGGCTATCAGTACTCATTAAACGGGGGCACCACCTGGATTTCCGCATCTCAAACTGTGAGCCCAATTGTCATTACCGGACTTTCGCCGGAAACCACCTATGGCAACGTCAGGATTCGAGCGGTAAACAATAACGGCGGCGGCGATGTCGCAAACGTTGCATCCTTCACCACGCCGCGAGACCCAAACGCATATCTGCGACTGCACTACAACTCAACCGATGTGACTTCCTATGACGCAGCGAGCACCAGTCCGCTTGCGGTAACCAACCTTGGTTCCATGACCGTCAGCGGCACGATAGTGAATCAATCGAATGGAGCTATTTCCCTCGACAGTGCAACCAGGGCATGGAATTTCCCGGGCGGCACAAATGCCAACGGAAGCTTCATTGATGTTGGAGACTTTTCCTACAGTGGCTTCCGAAGCGGTGGCATAACGGTTGACTTCGAGGCCGACTTCGGATCGGCAAACTTCTGGGAACGTCTTTTTGACTTCGGTGAGATGCGAACATCAACCGTTGGAGAGCGAAACAATTTCTTCATTAGCCGCTTTGACACCACAAATGAACTAGCTGTAGGCCTTTGGGGCAATGGCGCTGTCATCTCTGAATGTCGAACGACCGATGGGTCACTCACCTCAGGTATGGCGCGCTGGACAGTGCGACTCGATGGTTCGCGTTGCACCATCTGGAAAAACGACACTCAGCGAACCGTCGGCCTTATGAATGGAGGCTCCGCCGGATCCAGCGTGAGTTTCGGTGTAATGCCAGACGTCACTGTCACCAACAACTTCATCGGCAAGAGTAACTGGACTGCCGACGCACAGTTCGAGGGTAGGATTCGCTCGATTCGCTTCTATCAGGGCGCATTTACCCCAAGCGAACTTGGAGCGGTGCCCTACAACCTGGTTCAGTTCAACCGAGCTGGTGGCAACGCTGACCCAGCATCGCTGACCACCTCCGGAAGAATCCGAGTTCCGAGCGTCGGTAGCGTCACCAGAGCCGGATACACGTTGACTGGTTGGGGAACTGGTGCCAGCACCATCTCGCCTGGTTCGGTTTACCTAGCACCGAGTGGCACCAGCACGCTAGTCGCCTCATGGAGTCCAAATTCCAACACTGTCTCTTGGGACGTAAACGGCGGTTCTTCAATTGCTGATACCTCGTTCTTCACCGCCGGAACCGTTCAACGTCCTGCCGATCCAACAAAATCAGGGGTGGTGTTTGGCGGCTGGTCGACCACCGAGACTTCGAATAATGGTGACCTAGCCAATCGAATTGAAACCTGGCCTTATTCGCCGAGTGCAACTTCTGGCATAACGCTTTACGCAATCTGGGTGAATGCCTGTACCGCGACCACCACGACATTTGTTGGTACTGGTACAACCGATCTAACTTCTGCGACCTATGGTGAAACGGGTAGGACGTACACCCAGCTTCGCTTCAACACCACCGGCACTTGTGGTTGGGTAGTGCCCGCGGGTGTTTCCGCCGCTGACGTCATGATTGTCGGTGGTGGCGGTGCTGGTTCTTACTACGGCCTCGCGGGTGGTGGCGGTGCTGGCGCTGTTTTGGTCAGTAGCCAATCGCTAGCACTCACCCCCGGCCAAGCAACCCTGGTTCAGGTTGGAACCGGTGGAACTTTCACTCTGGTCAGCGAGTTTGTGACTGGTAATACCGGTACCAAAGGCCAGCAAAGTCGATTCGGATCATTCATCGCTCCAGGTGGTGGTTCGGGAGCCGGTGGAACCCCTACTCCTGCATCTGCTACTTCTGGCGGTTCCGGTGGTGGTGGCGCGGCTTGTACCGCCAGATCTGGTGCTGCTGCTGGTGCGAATCCAAACTATGCGGGTTTCAACTACTTTGCAAATGCCGGAGCGAGTGCTGCTGGGTCAACCAACTGTCAGGGTGCCCCTGGTGGTGGTGGAGGTGCCGGAGGTGCCGCCACGAACCAAGACGGTGGAGCATCGCTAACTCGCTTTGGCATTGAGGTTGCTGGCGGAGGCGCTGCTTTTCTTGGTGGTGCTGTTGGTGGTGGAAATGTCGGTGGCGACTGGGTCGTCACATGTGATTCTTCAAACCAGGCAACTAGAGCTGGTGCCACCAACACGGGTTCAGGTGGTTCTTCCTGTGGTTCAGGAGGATCTGGTACCGTCGTATTGCGCTTCAGCGCTGACTACACAATCACCCTCGCACCTGGAGCAAGTGGCTCGGGAACTGTCCAGACCTTCACCAAGAGTCAGGCAGCAACCCTGATTCTCCCTAACACCGCCAGCGCCAATGCATCATTCACTCGTGCTGGTTTCAACGTGGTTGGCTGGTCCACCACCGATGGCGGTGCCAGAACTCACAACCTAGGCGGCAGCTTCACAACCGACGCCAACACCACTTTGTATCCGGTGTGGGCAGCCAATGACTTCCGCATCACCTTCCGCGCTGGCACCGGTGCTTCCGGTTCCGACCAGGTGATTGTCAAGCAGCCTTCGGTCAGCGCTACCCTGCTGGCTGCCAGCTTGGCGAACCACTACTTCACCAGGGCGAATTTCCGGGTCACCGGCTGGAGCACTACAGACGGTGGCGGCCAGGTGTTTGATCTGGGTGCGAGCTATCTGACTGACTCTGACGTGGTGCTGTTCCCGGTCTGGTCTAGTTTGTGTGCGCCGAGCCAGGTTGGTCGTTACATCGATGGCCAGCCCTACTGGGTGCTTGATTTCACAAACACTGGATCTTGTGCTTGGCAGTTGCCGAGTGGGCTATCCAGCATTGAAGCTATGGTCCTAGCCGCCGGAGGTGGCGGTGGTGGCGCTTATGACGCCGGCGGAGCCGGTGGTGGCGGCGGTGGCCAGGTCAGGTTGACCGGACCGATTGATGTCTCTGGCCACTCGCAGATGACGATTCGGGTTGGTGCCGGTGGTGCTGGTGGAACCGCGAGTCGGGTTGCAACCCCAGCAGAGAATCACGGTGCTCGCGGTGAGAACTCTGAGTTGTTCCTGACCATCGTCAACAAGTTCCTCTCGCTCGGAGGTGACGGCGGTAGCCGAAGCCGCGGAGACTACCAAGCAGTAGCGCGAGCTGCTGGAACTGGTGGTGCGGCTGCAACTAATTCAGCCGGTGCTGAGGGTGGAGCATTTGGCAGCGGCGGCGGTACCGGAGGTGGCGGTGGTGGCGCGGGTGGCCCCGGCGGCACCAGTACTGGAATTCTCAGGGGAGTCGCCGGTCTTGGTTTCACTAGCTCGATCTCTGGCATCTCCCAGATCTACGGTGCCGGTGGTGCTGGTGGAGTCGGCAATTCTTTCTCAACTTCTAATGGTGCGGCTAACAGCGGTAACGGTGGTCGCGGTGCCGGGTCGTTGAGCGCAAATCAGGCCAATGGTTCAAATGGTGGCTCTGGTCGAGTAATCGTGCGTTACCTCGCAAACATTTCAACCAACTCTTCACTAGCCGCTTTGACGGTCAGCGCGGGTGTGCTCTCGCCAAGCTTCGTATCAGCAACCAGGAGCTACACCCTTGCGGTCCCTTCGAACAGCGCTTTCATTACAGTCTCTCCAGAAGTAGCTGAGTTTGGAGCTCGAATCAGAGTCAATGGAAATCTGCTGGCTCCAACGTCAACTTCCGTGACTGTCTCGACTCCGGTTGGCGTATCGGTTCTCACCGTTCACGTGACAGCGCCAAACGGAGTGGCCTCAACTTCCTATACCGTGACCATTTCTCGACTCGGCCCGACGCTGCACACTGAAGCGGGATTCTTGGGAACCTCAGTGACGTGGTCGTCAAACACCTACTTCAACTCTTTCGCGAGCCAGTCCGGAGTGCTTGACACCGATGCGGTCCCGACCAACAACATGATCTGGCAGTTGTTCTACGCGCACACCGAATTGCGCATTCCTGCCGACGGCGTTAATCGACTTGGCGTCAACAGTTATCAATCAGGTTCGAGGAGCTGGAACTGGTACTTTGCCGCCAGCAGCACTCCTAACACTCTTGGTTCATTCTCAAGTCCTGTCGTTGTAGGTCAGCAACCCACTACCAATTTCAGCGCTGGAGGCTTCTCGGAAACCACTGCCACGACTTCAGTGACAGTGCCAGCCAATACCTACTTCTTAGTGGGAATTGAGAATGGTCCTACCCACCGTTCTATCAAGCAAAGCCCCAACCGCACCGCGAGTGTGAGCGGCTCAAACATCGTGACTTCGATGAACACGGTCTTCCTTGCGCCTTCGGTGAATGGCTCTAATAGAGGAGTGCCAACCGCGCTCGGTGGCTCACTCGCCGCCTACAACTATTCGTCAACCCCAGGTGCCGAGTATGTGCAGTACGACGGTTACCAGTCGGTAATCAGTATCAAGTTCCGCTACCTAAACGACTTCTCTACTGATGCTTCCCTAACTGCCATATCACTCAGCGCTGGAGTACTAACCCCTGGTTTCCAGAGTTCAAGCACCACTTACTCAGTGACTGTCAGTCCAAGTGTTGCTTCGATGACAGTGTCGGCGACGGTGAACAACCAGTTCGCGACTCTGACCGTAAACGGCAACTCAGTGAACTCGGGCAGCTCATCCAATGCGATCAACCTGTCTTACGGAGCCAACACTGTCTCAATCACAGTTACAGCCCAGGATGGTTCGACCCGCTCTTATGTCCTGAGCGTCACCAGGCCACTACCGGTATATCTGGTCACCTATGACCGAAATGGTTCACAGGGCGCCCCAGAACGATCCAGTGAAAGTTTCACGCTCAGCTCCAGTGCAATCACGTTGCCTTTGGTTGGCACGATGGCGAAGACCGGATACACCTTTGGCGGTTGGAGCTCGATCCAGAACGATGCAACAACAAAAATCACTGGGGCATACACTCCTTCGCAATCCATCACGCTCTATGCAATCTGGACCGCGGGACAGTACAGCTACAGCTACAACGTGAACGGCGCAACCACTGGCTCACCTTCTGCGACCTCAGGAACTTACACCACGGGTGGAACCGCAATCACGCTGGCAACCCAGAATACGCTGGCTCGAACCGGTTATACCTTCAACGGTTGGGCGACCACTCAGAACGATGCCACTACGAAGGTTTTGAACTCCGGATCCTTGACGATTTCAGCACCAGTGATCTTCTATGCACTTTGGGATGCCATCAACTACTCGGTCAGTTACACGGTAACAGGATCCGATACTGGAACCGCTCCTACCGACTCGAGCAACTACAACATCAGCCAGAGTGCAACTGTCAAAGCAAATTCCGGCAACCTAGTGAAAGCCGGCTACACCTTCGCCGGATGGACAATCAACTCCGACGGATCGGGAACTGTATACCAACCGGGGAATAGTTATGTATTCGGTGCGGGGAATGTAACCTTCTACCCTAAGTTCACGCCAAACACCTACGTCATCACCTACAACCCAAATGGCGCGACTGGAACTCCTGCCGGCGGTATCACCACCAGCTACACAACCGGGGACGCTGGCATCTCGCTGGCCAATGTCGGCAACATGGCTAAGACCGGATACGACTTCACCGGTTGGTCGGCCAACCCCACCGGAACGGCTCACTCCGGTGCCTACACGACTAACGCCAACGTCACCCTGTATGCGATTTGGACCCTGAAGGACATTTCGGTAACTTACGCACGCGGTGCACTCGGGGGCACTGCCTTGTCCTCCAACGAGATCGCAACCTTCCCGCAGAACACCTCGGGCAAGTACAACGCGAGCATTACCCTCAGTCCAACGGTTAGCAGCACCATTGTTTTTGGAGGTAACAACTACCAATTCTTCGGTTGGAACGATGGCAATTCCACCTTCCAGGCTCTGGATCGCTTCACCCTCACCGAGACCGCACCGACATTTACAGCACAGTGGGTCAGGCTCTATGCCGTTCGGTACGCGCTCAATGGTGGAACTGGAATCGTCACCATTGACACTGAATGTCAGGGTGTTGATAACACGTGTCTTGCTAACGACGTGATCACGCTAAGCAATGCACCTACTCGTGACGGCTACACCTTCATCGGCTGGAAAGATCAGTCCAATAACAGTTACTCAGCCGGTACTGCGTTTACCGTGACCAGCACCCAGTATTTGCTCTACGCGCAGTGGCAGGCGATTGACTACACCATGAGCTTTGATTCCGCTGGAGGAGCCAACTCTCCAGCCAGCTTGAGCAGAACCATCGGTCAGAGCTTCGCCATGCCTAACCCTGGCGCCAGGACCGGATACGACTTTGCCGGTTGGAGTGACGGCTCTTTGACCTACGGCTTGGGAGTCACCTACAACGTGGGTGTTGGAAATCAGAACTTTGTGGCTCAATGGACGCCGCGTACCTATTTGGTTGATTACAACTGGAATGGTGGAACCAGGATTTCTGGTGCAGCAATTGCCACCACCAGCTACACCGTTGGCAATGCTGGCATCTCCTTACCAACTGGCACTACCTATGCCCGAGACGGATACGTATTCGATGGCTGGTCACTTACCGACGGTGGTACCAAACTCGCCAGCCCATACAGCCCAAGCTCGACGCTGATGCTGTATGCGAGATGGCTTGATGGTTCGTTTGAACTGAATTACAACGCCAAGGGCGGATCCAGCCCTCGCGCTAGAGACTTCGTCTCGCGATCGGCTTCATTGATTCTGCCAACTCCATCCAGAGCCGGATTCACCTTTACCGGATGGTATGAAGACTCCGCTCTGACCACTCGTGCTGTTGCCCTTGGAAACGCATATTCGCCGTCAGCCTCAAAGACTCTTTACGCCAAGTGGATCCAGAACTCTCTTGCTGGAATCAACCCAGCTCACCTGAACACGCTTGCCACCATCACGATTACGGGTGCTCACTCTTGGTCGGGTAACCACGCCCTATCTGGCACTGGCGCTTCGATCAGTTTGCCAAACGGTGCGCTCGATAACGGCACGGTACTGAGCGTTTCCTTCGTTGACGATCTGACCAGACCGAGCAACCTAATTGACTCCAGCTTTGCCTACTACACCTCCGTCGTTGTGCACTGGCTCAAGGGCACCGGCGACTCAGCCACCGTCCCCGACACTGCAGTCGGCAAGCCGGTCACGTTGACACTAATCAATCCAAACATCAAGATCGGTGCCAAGGTCTTCATGATCGTCAATGGTGTTGCGATTGAGGTTGCGACCGCCACCGTTGATGGTCAGGTTGTTGTAGAAATGACTCAAGACCCAGAGTTTGTGGTTGCCGCTACCAGGCCAGATGCGCCTCGCAACGTAGTTGCAACTGCCGGTAACACCAGCGCTTCGATTTCGTGGACCGTACCTGGCTCCGGTGGTTCGGACATCACGTCCTACACCGTCACGGCCACAAATGGTGGCGGCAGCTGTACCACCGTGACACTCTCGTGTGTTGTTTCTGGCCTGGTAAACGGCTCTACTTACTCATTCACCGTGACCGCAACGAACGCGATTGGAACCTCTGCCCCAAGCTCGGTCTCCGGCGTTGTGACCCCGGCTCTTGCAACATTCACCGTTACCTTCAACAGCAATGGCGGATCCCTAGTCTCAAGCGCAACCTTCCCGCAGGCCGGTTCGATTACTCAACCAACCAGCCCAACCAAGCAGGGTTTCACATTTGCTGGCTGGTCAACTACTTTGAACGATGCCACCACAGCGGTGTCTTTCCCATTCAGCCCAAGCAGCTACCAGAACCTAACGTTGTATGCGCTCTGGACCGCAATTCCGGTTGTGGTTCCTCCGCCAGGGCCTATCGTTATCGTTCCACCGGTATTGCCACCAGGTCCTGTTGTCAGCCCTAAGCCAAAGGTGTCTGAGCCAACCTCAGAGATTTTGTGGAAGGCAAACACAGTGCGACAGTTGGCACTTACGGGCACAAGACTCAACATGGTCAAGGCCGTTACCGTTGGTGGTAAGCCGGTTCAGATCTTGCGCAAGCTGCCAAACAAGTTGGTGCTCAAGCTGCCGACTCTGAAGCCTGGCCTCTACGCACTTGAAATTGACTATGGTGCCGGCAAGGTCAAGACCGGTTCGTTTGTGCGCATGCTGGACGAGCCAGTAAACAAGGTCACCGTCGGTTCCTTCAACGGTAAGGCTGTGCTCTACGTCAGAGGCTTTGAAGGTCAGCGGGTTTCAGCAAGAATCGGCGATCGCTGGGTTGTAATCCCCGCTTCCACCGGCGAGTTCCAGCGCATCGTGGTTCCGGTGGGAATTGGTTATGAACTAAACATCCCGCTCTATGTTGGCCGCAAGCAGGTTGACATCATTTACCTCTTGACTCACTAGACGACAGAATCCCGCTTGTGGTTCTAAGCTTTGAGAATGAATTGCCCACACTGCGAAGCAGCAATCCAAAAGTCTGACCTAACTTGCCCGGAATGCGATCGTCCGACTGCCAGAACCCGCGAGGAGCTCCGGCGCGGTGATGTCGGATCCTCCAAGGGAATCGCTTGGGCCTTGGTCGCCATGGGTCTGGCAGGCTATGTCTTCGTTATCGCAAACAGTCAAACCGATTGGTTCTCAGCCTTGGACTTCGTTGCGCCGACGGCGGTTCTGCTTGCAGGTATCGCCGGCTTGATTTGGGTCAAGCGAAAGAGCTAAATCAGCGTCAATTCGTTATAAATCCCCAGTCCGGTGGGTCTAAGCCTGAGCTACTGTGACAGTGATAGTCACTAAATAGATTGGGGTAAATGTGATTGATTTCAAGAATCCATCATTCGTCAAGTTGGCAGAGGTTTCAAACCAAGAAGGCCAAGCAATGGTTGGGGAGCTGCTCATTGATGGCGAGGGGATCCAGTCAAGTTTCAAGGGCATGCGCGACATGGTTATCTTCACGAACAAGCGTTTGATTGTTGTCAACGTGCAGGGCATGACGGGTAAGAAGCGCGACTATACATCGCTTCCCTACAGCAAGATTCAAGCCTTCTCCGTCGAGTCTGCCGGGTCTTTCGACCGTGACACCGAGTTGGAAATGTATTTCAGTGGACTTGGTAAAGTGCGTCTGGAATTCAACGCAGCTTTTGATGTAAAGGCCTTCAACCGTTTCCTAGGTTCTTACATCCTTTAGAAGCGGCTCAGGCCCGGAAGCTAATCTTCTTGGCTTCCATAATCACTTTGATGCGAGCAATCGCGGACTTTCCCATGCCGTGAAGCGCGGTGAGTTCAGCGAGGGTGATTTTTCTCAGGTCTGAAACCTTATAGAGCTTGGTATCGACCAACGCTCTTCTGGCCGGAGCCGCAAGACCAATCTTTTGCCACTCCTGGTCATGCAGTTCGTAGTCGTCTTTGCCTGCCGCCACTGCACGCTTGATAGCCCGCTGGGGTTTTTGAGACACGATTACTTCCGGCTAAGTGCGAAGGCGTAGGCAGCGCTAAAGCCAAAGCCAACCATTGCGTAGCCTATGGTGAACCAGTTGTAGTTTGCGGGAATCATGAGAGTCAGCAATCCAAGCCCAGCAGCACAGAACAACATCAAGCGCCCCGAGAATACAACGGCCTTATCGGTGCCGAAGGTTGAGACCGAATACATGTTCCCCGAGAGTGCAACCAGTGTGACGCCAATCATCCGCATCGACCACTCAAGTTCTGGTGTGGAGTAGAGACCCAAAAGCGAAATGAAAATTGCGGGAAACACAACTAAGGCAAGTGCGCTAAACCCAAAAACCAAGGAACCTGTTTTCAAAACTGCCCGAAGTGTTTTCAGGATTCGACTGTTGCTCATTTAAGCCCCCCTTTTTTTACTGACCAAGGTAAGGTCGCAACTCAACTTTACGGTTACAGGCCTGAGAACCGGCTAACGCTAGTTCCAGGGCTTGCGTCTCCGATCCGGCTTCTATTAACCAGAAGCCGCTATAGAACTCTTCGGCATCGAATAGTGAACCTGAGTTCACCACACCCGCACCAGAACGATTATCAATCAGCGTGGCAGTCTCGGGGGCACCAATTCCAGCCGCGGTAATCCAGTGGCCGTTTGCTCTCAGCTGATCATTGAAGGCATCGATTGCAGCCATCTCATTTGGGCGGCCGGTGCCCGTGGCACTATCGATCACATAAATCACAAAGCGCATTAGCCCTCCTTCGGTTCCTTGTTGATCCAAGAGTTTTCTAGGTTGATGATGAACCTAAATCCCCAAATGGCCAGGATTGAGCAGGCAATGCCACCTGCAATAAAAGGCAATCGCAAATCAATAGATGCGACTACTCCACCGAGCAAAGAGCCAATAGGCATCATGCCCCAGACCAAAGTTCTTCTGGTGCCGTGGATGCGACCAAATAGTTCACCGGGGATGATTTGGTGGTAGCTGGACATCAGCAGGATGTTCCACGCCGTGATGATCATCGAGCCCAGACTAACAAGCACAGCCAGCACCCAATAGTTAGGGGAAAATCCCTGAATCACAACCAGCAGGCTGGATAGCACCATCGACCAAGCCATGGTTGTGGTTCTGCCGAATCGAGCCGAAATCTTTGGGGTCAGCATCGACCCAACCAACGCTCCCACCGCAGGTGCTGCGAATAGGAAGCCGAAAAGCGCAACCGGCGTCTTCAGCGTCTCGGTCATAAACAGCACGATGGTCGAGGAAGATGCCGCAAAGAAGAAGCCAATCGATGAGGTTAGAAGTACTAACTTCAAAAGGGTCTTGTCTTCGTAAAGGTAGCGAATACCAAACCGGACGTCTTCCCAGAACCCAGACTTAGCTTTTGGCTCTTTGCTCACCGGCGCAATTGAGTAGGCCCTTGGAATTGATAGCACCAAGAACACCGCGACCAAGATGCCCGCGGCACCAAAGTAGAAGGGCAGAGCGATTGCTGCCGCAAACAATAGACCACTGGCTGGAGCACCGACGAATTCGGCCAGGGTGATGCCCACAATCTGGAGTCGGGCATTACCTCTATCGAGCTGATCCTTGGTTAACACCTCAGGCATCATCGATTGCAGGGTGGTGTCGTAGATAACCTCGCCGACTCCGAAGATGAAGATTGCCCCAAGCAAGATTGGCAGGGTGATTAGGTCAAGCCCAACCGTGATCGCGATGATAATCACGGCGGTTAGTCTCAGGGTGTTTGCGATCGCTAGCATGTTGCGGCGGTTGATGCGATCAACCAATCCGCCAATCGGAATGGCAAAGAATAGCCATGGCAGCATACCTAAGGCAGCAATGGTAGAGATCCAGAAAGGGTCTTTAGTTAGCGTTGTTGCCAGCAGTGGGCCAGAGGTTTTCAAAAGCCCATCGGCTAGATTGCTGGCCGCACTGGCAGTCCAAAGTCGCTGGAATGCTGGGCTGAATTTAATCGTCGTTGATTCAGAAATTTGTCTAACCACTCTCTAGTTTTGACGACTAGAGCCTAGCGGTTTAGAGCTTGGTGATGACGATATCGGAAAGAGCTTTACGCTCTCTCGGGGTTGCCTCACGCTGCTTCAGTTCATCGCTCACAGTGGCGGCGTCGCCCTGAGCACCGATAGTTATAACGCAGGTCAACCAGGCATCTTCGATGTCTACCAGCTTGAGAATTTCATCGTGCATTACCCCACCCATGTAGTGGGCTTTGAGCCCCATGGCCTCGGCCTCAAACACCAACTGACTGGTTGCGAGGGCATTATTGAAGTAGGAGGCGTGACGGTCAATCTCGCTGCCATCGGCACGCAACTTGTCGGCAAATGCCAAAACATACAGCGACGCATTTGGTGCCCAAGCGGCATTGAATCCAGAGAGCATGCTGGCGGAAATCTTCTCGAACAGCTCATCGCCGCGGAGTGCAAAACCAAAGCGCCAAGGCTGGCCATTGTTGCCAGAAGGCGCCCACCTAGCTGCCTCGGCAAGTCTGAGCACCTGCTCTTTAGTCATCACGTGGGTTGGGTCATAGACCCTTGGGCTCCAGCGGTTTGCTAGCAGCTCCGAGATTGGAACGGACGTGGTTGCAGGCTTTTGAATCTTGGTCATGGTTATTCCTAACAGCTAGTTATTTCTTTGGCTTCCCAATTTTTCTCAGCATCGCGCGGGTAGCGATCAAAGTTCCACCCAGTACTGCCGGAATTCCGCCACCCGGGTGAACCGAGGCCCCAACTCTCCAGAGCCTTGGTCGAAGTGGGTTGTGGTATTGCGGATTGTGAAATGGTCCCGACTGCCAAAGCGGTGAGGTCGCGCCATAGAGTGCGCCACCGGCTGCGCCAAACTGGGCAAAGTAGTTCGGGTTCAGAATTTCATACTCTTCGAATAGCTCGTCGATCGCTACCTTCAGCCCCAACTTTTGAGAGACGCGATCTAGCTCGTTGCGCACCCACTCGCTGTTGAGATCGTGCTTCTTCCCATCGGCCGGAGCGGTGATTAGAACCGCGACGGTGTCCTTGGTGTTTGGGTAGATTTCACCGGCTCGGTAGTAATTCACGAAGGTCATGGTTTGCTCTGGTGGTAAAGCTCTATCGAGGCTTTGGTGGAGCTTGTCTGCATCATCCGGCATGATCACCGAGTGGGTAACAACATCCTCGGGCAGTGATTCTTTTAGCACCGCATAGATGGCTACCCCCGAGCAGGAACGGTGCTTGGCTAAGCGATTCGGCTTTCCGGTCTGCAGCGACTTAAGAACTCCGGGATCTAGAGAGCTAACTAGATGATCGAAGTCATAGACACCGGATTCGGTTTTTACCGTCTTGCTCGAAACCTCGGTAACTTCAACTCCGAGCTCAATCTTTGCTCCAGCCGCCACCGCCAAACGACTGAGCGCCAACGCAATTTCATTTACTCCGCCAACCGGAACCGAGATGCCCTGGGATGCCATGGCAGCCGTCATCGAGGCGTAAAGTGCGAGCGTTCTGTTTGGGGAAACACCGGCGTTTAGGGTGTGGATTGAAATCACTTCCTTGAGCGCCTGAGGCATGTACTCAAGCGAGCGGATGTAGCTCGAGGTGGTAAGTCTGATGCCGTAAACCTTCGCCATCTTGCCAAGTGCGGGAAGTGCGCTTGGGTCCAGTGGGTGGGAGGTGAGAAGTTTTGAGATGGCAGGGGTGAGCGCATCGTGTTCCTTGGAGAACTGATCCCAAGCCTTGAACCAGTGGTGTTCTGGCCTCACCGGTAGGTCGGTGACATGGTTTCTGAGGTAATAGCGGCCAACCTCTTTGAGTTTGGTAAAGCTGAGATCGGCATGGTCTTTTGATTTCACTTTCCCGAGTGAGTCAAAGGTTTCTAAAAACTGATGCCACACTTCAGGAAAGGTGACCAGCGCTGGACCGGTGTCCATTCGCTGTCCAGCCAGTTCAATTCTGCGGGACTTACCACCCAGCCAGGTGTTTTTCTCCAATACCGTCACATCGTGACCGGCTTG
>JACCEC012580455.1_pt1 | contig 13521 bp, 10 predicted proteins | sample 7450121 | NCBI WGS metagenome assembly JACCEC01 (sample SAMN15323455, study PRJNA562643) | freshwater metagenome | isolation source: river surface water | place: USA:Blue River Watershed | collected 2017-08-18 | reverse complement strand
AGCCGCTCTGCCCGCCGCTCTTCCCGCCGCTCCGCTCGTCGTCATTAAATGACACGCTGTTATACATAAAAATAAATGATTTGTGTATTTTACCGCAAATCATTTAGTATATGAAATAATATATATAATGAATAAAACACAATTTAGAAAGACAAAAGTAAAAACAAAAAAGAGAAGGACCGGCGGGGCAAAAACGCAGACCACCACAAAATCACACTCGTCTGCGATGCGTTCTGCCCCGTATTCAATGTCAAAAACAAAACCCTCAACCTTTAAAAACAAAACCAAAAAGGAGCACTGCAAGTATGACCCATTTTGTTATCAAACCAATCCGCACCATACTTCGCAATACACACACACGCCGATGGAAAAGATTGATGTGGAAGATGTCATCTTCAAATTAATAAATGAAAAACATAACGGCGACACCACGACCTTGTATGATGCTGTTATAAAATGGTCTCACTCAAAACTGGAATCAAAGAATTTGACGCCGTCGCAGTTAAAAATATTAAAGCATCTTCACACCCGAATACAAGAAGAGGCGTTGCCTAATATGCGCACGCTGGGTGAAATAATGCGATATTCTGTCAATAAAAATTATCAATAAAAATGTTTATTGGATTACATACTACGACACTATCTACGACATTATGACTATGACTATGCCTGCGTCTAATACCCTTCACGAATTGCCTTTCCCACAGGAAAGCGAGGCACGCCTTGTTCCGACAGTTCCTGAAAAACCACTGTTAGTTTTGCGCCAATATACTTGGCGGCGTTGTCAAATAATTCTCGTCTAGATTCTATGGTTCCACGTGGGCGCACATTAAACACCTTTTTTTCGGCGGTTTGACACTCCCAAATCACGGTTCCTTTATCACGTCCGTCCCCCTCTTTAAATCCGGTAATTACATATTCCTCTTCCATGAATTCCTTATACTTCTGTAAATCATCGCTGCGGTAATTGGTGCGATACACGCCAGAGCAATTACGCAACATAATGCCTTCATAGCCATTGCTTATGTATTTGCTAAATTTATCCCGAAATTCCGATATATTAGTTGTTTTCTCGGTTTCTACCAGCGCAATTGGTGAGCCAGTCGCAGATACGATGGAAGCAAGGTGCGCGCACAAAAATGCGTGTCTGTCGGAATATACGCGGTTGGGATTAGTGCGGTCAATCATATCGTAAATGTGGTACGAAACATTTGACAACAGCGCGCGGTCTTTTTCTGAAATTTTTTCTTTTTTAATGAGCCCGGCCAGTGTTTCAAATGGAATATCCATTGTGTATAACTCGCCGTCTAATGCGATATTTGGATGCGCCTTGAAAAAGGGGGCCAATGCTTCCAGTATATGATTTACAGTTTTAAAGTAAGACCCGGTGCGAGATTGCGCAAGGCCGGCATACGCAACACAACGAAGCCCGTCCAGTTTGGGCTGAACCAAGCAGGGAAATATGATGTTATTGCGTTTATTTTTGGAGCCGTTCGGTTCGTAAGTCTTGGCGAGCATTGGGTAGATGATGCTGTTATTGCTGCTGGCATTAGAACCACCGGCATTAGAACCAGAAGACTTGACAATAAATTTAATCAATGGCTTTTGTGTTTGTTGCTGTTGTTGTTCTTGTTCTTTCTGTTGTTGTTCTTGTTCTTTCTGTTGTTGTTGCTGTTGTTGCGGTTGCTGTTGTTGCGGTTGTTGCTCTTGCTCTTGATATCCTTCTTTCTCTTGTTTGTCAATCCATTTGCGGTTTGTTTCAAACACGCACTGTTCATATGGCGTGGTTTCATTCTTTTTCCCAATATTCTTACCTTCGGTGTATTCACGAACCGTGATTTGTTTCTTACCGTCTATTTGTCCCCATTCAAAGGTGGCAATTGCGTGATTTGTGCCATCCTTTTTCATTTCAACCGTTGCTTTCCAAATCTTCTGCTTACCATTTTTCTCAATTCCAATGAGAGGAGCAAACGCACGAAACGACATAACTTAGATTATTGAAATACATAGACATGTGTTTAAGTATTTCAATTTTTCAAGATTACAGTGTAAAAACATTACAACATTGGACCATTAGACCATTAGACCATTGGCGTAAATTTCATTGGATTGTTTCTAGCCAGCCAAATTTCAAAAGTGCCAGCACATTCCATTCTTGAACCAGAACCCGCAGTATAAAAATTATTTTGGGCGCGTTTAAAGTAGTTATTTCCCGCAAATTCTTGTGTCATTACCATAAACAAATCAAGCGCGAAATCATTGACACTATAATGTGTGTTTTCAGGGGTTCCATATTTGTCGCCTCTATAATAATCGCTGGGGTCATAATTTTCGTATATTTCTTTCATAAGGGTATGTAACGTCCGAGTTTTGGGATATTTATTTCTAACATCATTTTCCAAAAAGACTTGATATACCAGTGTCGCAAGACGCAAATCGTGGCTTTTATTCCTTACCCGGGATGAAATAAAAAAGTTATCTTCGGTCTGTGTTTTAGAAAAGAAATTAAACCCATTACTATCGCCGCACGGTATTTGATAAAGCCTTCCATTAGAAATTATATTTTGTGCGCTGGAACAACCCGGCGCTTTACATATTACATTGGTGTAAAGTTCAGGAGTGTGTTTCGTGTAGCACCTTCCATAATCAATAATCTTGGCAATGTATCGCGTTTTGAATACAACGGTCGGTCCGTCTGGCATATGATACTTCATAGTAACATACTTTGAATCCGGCACTTGGTACAGCAATACATTCCCAGAGTGTAAGTCATAGTGCGTAAATTCATCGGAAATCGCAGACAACACAGAATATACTTGAAATAAAATGCACACTATTTCAACGGAAAACATATATTCACACTGCGCCGGATTTTTCAATTGTTCGTACAACCATTTATATAGCTGAATCGGATTTTCTATAAATTGAAGCAACAGCGTAATTTGGGTGGGGGAAGAACACGACGTATTTATAGTGTCGGCGTCATCCATACCTAATTTTTTAAGCCCGGCGTTCAGTGCATCCGGTGCTAAATCGCTGCGGTGTCTTTCTGGGTGTTCCAGCCGTGTTCTATATGCCGGTTCGTTGAATTGAAACAAATTATATGTTTTCAAGAAACACGGGAAATAATTGTTTTGCTCGTTTATATACGCCAACCCCACAAATGCTTCATAAAATATGTTATCGCTGTCAACCTTTTTGGCGGTTTTCAGAATGGTGGACACCTTGTAACTATCTCTCACAAAGTCCATGGCAGTAATGAAGCCATTTTCACCTGAATTAATTGTTTTAATAGACGCGGGGTCTACATATGCGAAATCGTTGAAAAAATCAAAATATTTGTCAATGAGGGCATTTTCTCTCCCGAATGCCAAACAATGCCCCGAATTCGGGCATATATTTTTCAAATATTTCATAATAACATTCATTCCGATAAAAGAGAATTTATTTTCGTATTCTTCTTTGTTTTTCATTCGTTTATTGAACGCGTCTATAATTTTCTGCGTTAGTTGTATTCGCATTGAGCCGGGGCTTTTGCTTTTGCTTTTGCTTTTGCTTTTAATCGCAATCGCAGGCTCGGAAACAGTCGCAGCCGCATTCGCAGTCGCCGTCTTCTTACTCTTGCTTTTTAACGATAAAGTGCGTTTTGATGGATTCGGTGTTAAAGTTGACGTAAAAGATATGACTCCTTCTGCGTCTGAATGATTGGTGCGTTTGCGTTTTGTTCCTCCTCCTTTGTCTTTCCGTTTATTATACCTTTTTGATTTGTATAACTTTCGTTTTTTTGTATTATTTTGAGTGGTTGGCATAATACTATATATAATATGTGTATAAAAACACCAAAACTAAAAAATGTAATACTTAAATATAATTTACATAATGCTTATAAATATATAATTTATGGAACCGAGTAAAACCACCGATACACAATTACTGGATACCATCGGCGACTTGGTTTCGTTGTGGAACAATTACAACACCGATGAAAAAAAACACGTGCGCGACAAAATACAGCACTACATAACCAACCATCTCCCGGCGCACATCAAAGCCTACGAAGAAACTTACCAGCAACGAGAAGAACGGAAAAAATCGCTAGAAACAATGTCGGATGAATTCATTGAAACCTTTTTACATAAAAACAAATTTTACTACAATCATTCCATTGATATGTTTTTTTACTACAATGACATTAAATACGCGGTCATAAATGAAGATGACATACAGCACAAAATCCTCTCAGAAATCACCGCCATATCCAATAAAACCGATTTAATGCCTTGGAAATACAAAATAAAGAATCAAATCATCAAGAAAATAAAGGAACGCGAATTATTCAAATCCATTCCGGAGTCAAAAACCATTCAAAATGTGTTGGCGCACCTTCATCCCGCGCTTTTTTCTACACGAGACGAAGCAAAATACTTTTTAACGGTGATTGGGGACGTGATTTTAAAGAAAAACACGTGGGTGTATTTCATAACTCCCAAAGCAAAGACATTTATAAAGGAACTGGGAAATGAGTGCTACGCGCTGTGCGGGTGTAGCAATTTTGCAAACACCTTTAAATTCAAGTATTACGAACACGTATATGACGAATGCCGTCTCATAGATTTTAATGACGCGGTTTCGTCGGTTTCATTGTCTGCGTCGTCTGCGTCGTCATCAACCAAGTCGGTTTCACCAACCCTGTCTTCATTACAAGACGTGCCGTCGGCATCGTCCGCCACCACGACCACCAACAACAACAACATAAAAGACAACATCGTGGATTTGATTTGTATTGCGTGCCACTATTCACAGCGGTTTGGGTGCGCGGATGATTTTTTGAAACGCTACTGTAAAACGGTGTCGGTAAAAAGCCACGCCTTGTTTTTAAAATCAAACACGGAAGACCAATTACTGACGAAATTTATTAATCATACCACGGAGCCGTGCAGTAATTGCGTGATTTCGTGGAAAAACATGATGTATTTATGGAAAATTTATACAGAGGAACTACGCATACCAAACGTGTTTTTTATGAATGCGTTGAAGACCAAATTGGCAAAATTCATTGAATATAGCGAAGGCGAAGACGCGTTTTTGAACCGCACCAGTAAATTTCTGCCGTTGGTAAGCAAGTTTTTGACATTTTGGAATGACAAGATTGTGATTAACGAAAATGACCCGGTGGAAGAGTTGGAAATTGACGAATTATCCACATTATTTAATCAGTATATTGCGGGTTCTTCTTCGCCATCTCTCGGCGCAATGGTTACATCTTCTTCTACTTCTACCTCTACTTCTACATTCTCAAACCCCGCGTTTGAAATAACCGACCAAATCCTTCTGGAATTGATTCGCCATTTTTTCCCGGATGTGTCCATTGAAGACGACAAAAACATATTGAACGTGTCGTGTAAAATGTGGGCGAAAAAGGAAGACATCTTAACAAATTTGGAGAGATATAAGGATGCGTGCATCACTCAAAAATTGATAACTGCGCAACCGCTGTATAACGCATACGAGTTTTATTGTTCGCAAATGTATATGAATCGCAAATTAGCGGTTAGTAAGCGATATTTTGAACGGTTTTTTACGGAATATTATGGAAATTATTTAGATAAAGAAGGGTTGATATGCGTGGAATGGTGGGATACATAGGGGAGGGGGGACTGGGCCATACTGTTTTGGTTGATTGGTTGATTGGTTGATTTTTATTAGTATTGTATAGTATAGTATAGTAAGTATAATAGTATAATATACAATATATATTTGTAGTAGGTCGCATATGGTTATAACACGAAGCAGAAGTAGAAGCATAAACAACCGCAGTAGAAGCATTAGAAGCAGTAGAAGCAAAACAATAAAAAGCCGGGACATAAACACAAGCACAAGCATAAACGCAAGAACAAGAACCGCAAGAGCCTCAAGAACAAAATTAAACACCACTTTTTTGAAACGCATCCAAAATGTGGGCAAAAAAAGTATGGATGACCCCACGGTTGAGTGCGCGGTATATCATTTACGATGTAATCAACCCAAAGATTATGAAAAAATTACACATCTCTCTTCCATTGCGAAACGGCAGAAAATATATTTCACACAAATTTACCCGTGGGAAAACAATTGTAGAGAGAATGTTGATGCGTTTGTGGCAATACGCCCGCAGTCTGGAACCACAAATCCCCGCATTTGTGCGTGGGCAACCATTCGCCACGAAACAATGGCAAATGGCAGCAAAGCAATATACCTCATTGAAGTCGCCGCACGCCGAAAAGCAGACGGGTCGCCAGACGACGAATACCGCGGCATGGGCATTGAATTAATGAAACACATATTTGACTACGCAAACGCGGGCGGCATACAAATGATATATTTAGTGCCGTTGAATGCCGTGGTTCAGGCATTGTATGCCAAATCTCTCAATATGACGGATGTGCCAAACACCAGTTATATGACTTCCGTGTTTGGCGCATACCCGCTCCACGCCGCAATTTCGGAATTACAGCACAAGAAATCCATTGAGACCAAACGCGAACAAAAAGAAGTCGCGGCCTTGCTGGAAGAAATGCCCGCAAATATTCGGCGCCTCATTCAAACCAGCGGCGCAATGGAACGGTTGTCGTTGGACGACATGACCAGTTTAGTGGGGGAAATGGCGATGTTGCTGGAACAAGGCGGCAAGGTATCTTATAAAGAGGCGAAAGAAATGGTGGCGAATTATTTGGGGGAGTCGCAGTAATGTCGCCGGCCGCAGCGTATTAAATCATTCAATCATTCAATCATTCATTCAATCAATCATTTAATCATTCAATCAATCAACATCTTTACATCCACACGTCCGCTGCGCATGTACGACGGGTCTAGTGCGTCAAAGAATTCGGCGCTATTATTTGCGGTCAAAATCAAAAACACGTGTACATAGCGGCGGCGGTCAAACTTGTCCAGGAACGAATTCCAGTCGCATTTATTGCTTATCATTATGGGCAGGTGTTGATGCGACTTTTTCATGGATGACGACGCGTCAGCGGGTTCGTGTATTTTAGCAATCACGGTGTCAATTTCTTCAATGACTACAATGAGGGGTTTGTGTTTTGTGGGACTTATGTGATGATACAGCGTGCTGAATGTGTCGTTCGGCTCCCACGGTTTAAAACTATCCACAAAAGACACTTCTTTTCCGAGAGATATGAGGTGCTTTGCGAGAAGGATGGCCACGATGGATTTACCGGTTCCGGGTGGGCCGTGTAGCAAGGACACGCAGTGTTTTTTTGCGTTGTACGTCTGCATCATTGCGTCCAGGGCGCATTGTTGGTTTTGTCGGATTTCATAATCAAGCGGGTAATACTGGTATTTAATATATTGAAGCGCCCAGAATGAGCCCTCGCGGTCATAAATGTCAATACAATACGTGGTTTCGGCGTCACTACACGTTAATCCCAATAATTCGTTCCCCGTTTCTTCGTTGCCGTCGCTGTCATTGTCGTTGTCTTTAATTGACACATATTTTTTCAGTTGTTTTTCGGAGGTTAGCACATACATTTCTTTTTGGCTGGAATGATTGTCGGTTATGCGCTGAATGTATCCAATAAAATACTTGCCGATGAACCAACCAAAAGGCTCGTCATTGTTTTGTATAGAAGAATATGAAATGTATTTTTGAAATTGCGTGAGTTTATTACCAGTTATTTTGTGGATTTTTACGCGGAATATGCTCGGTAAAAGGAAAAATATAGACCATAAAATACTGGATGCGGGTATGAGTAAAAATAAAATGTCGTTCATTGAGGTTCAGGCAGGGGTGTGGGGTGGCAACGGGAATGAGATTGTCTTTTAATTTTATTGGTTTTTAATATTGTTTTTTAATATTGTTTTTTAATATTGTTTATTTTATTTATTAGGTTATGTGTGTATATTATTGTTTATTTTTTATGTGTTAAACATACCCAATAATATACGGAATTACAAATGTTGTGTGAAAAATTTAATGCTGCTTCTTGCTCTTGTTCTTGCGGGTGCCAATCTTAACGGCGCCGAACTTCCCCTTACGAGCAGTGTAGCCATACTTCTTCAAACGCTGCTCCTTCTTGGCGGTGCGGTGCTTCTTTGCAGAAACAATGCGACCGTGCTTGTTAAAAACGAGGTCAGCCTTGGTAAGACCACCGGGGGTCTTGTATGCGGTTCCGTGCCAAACCTGGGCACGAGAGCCTTCCAACTGAGAATACTTCTCTCCGTGAACGTGATAAAAACCGTCGTCAGACCTGTCAATGCGCTTCATTCTTTTTAATTATATACTACCTCTGGAAAAAAATGTAAATGAAGTAAAATGGTACTATATTTTGCTAAATCGGTCAGTCAGCCCCAGCCCTGTTAAAATGTGTTGCGTAAAGGCATTCCAAATCCGCTTGGAGCACCCGGATATGCCCCGTATTCATTCACCGGCAAGCGAATGTAGTATTTCGTCCCGCCTTTATAACTAGACGAATTACGTAATTGTTCGGCGGTTTTCATTTTGGATGAAATACCCGGTTTTTGGGTCAATGTCGGATTTGTTATTGGCGGGCATCGCCCGGTTTCGCACAATTTTTTAGTGCCAAATGTTCGCATAAATACCATTATTGTTGTTTTATATTGATACCAGTTAAATATTTTGACAAAGAAAATTGAATTAGAATTCCCATAAAGATATAGAAACAAGCAACCAATATAGAACACAATGTCTAAATCCAAGTCTTCTTCTTCTGCCGATGCCAATTCCGAACTTCAAAAATACCAAAAAATGACGGACAGAGAGCATATTCTCAAAAAGCCCGACACATATATTGGCTCGGTGGAAAACACAGAAACGACGGATTATGTTATTGTTGAAGAAGAAGCCGGTGTTCCTAAAATGGTAAGAAAACAAATTCATTATATTCCAGGTTTATACAAGTTGTTTGATGAAGGTCTCGTGAATTGCCGCGACCACGTGGTGCGTCAAGCCCAAGCCGTTTCTGATGAAAAACCCAATGCCCTCCCCGTTTCCAACATTGAGATTGATATTGCGGCGGATGGAACCATCACCCTCCTAAATGACGGCAACGGCATTGATGTCGCGCAACACCCCGAACACAAACTCTGGATTCCTGAAATGATTTTCGGGCATTTACGCACATCCACCAATTACGCCGAAGACAAAAAGGAGAAGATTGTTGGCGGGAAAAACGGCTTCGGATTTAAACTCGTACTTATTTGGTCGTCTTGGGGGCAGGTTGAAACCGTGGACCATGTCCGCGGCCTCAAATACACGCAAGAATTCAAAAACAACTTAAACGAGATTTGCCCCCCGGTCATTACTAAATGCAAAAACAAGCCGTATACAAAGGTGTCATTTCGCCCGGATTACACCCGATTTGGCTGCCCCGGAAATAACTTGACACCGGATATGCTGGCTTTATTTACCAAGCGCGTGTATGACATTGCCGCTGTAACGGATAAATCTATCAAGGTAAAATTCAATGGAACACTGGTTCCAGTAAAGCATTTTCAGCAATACGTGGATTTGTATATTGGGGGTAAAGGCGACGTGAAACGCATCTACGAATCGCCCGACCCACGCTGGGAGTATGCGGTGTGTTTGACTCCGGTGGATGAATTTTGTCACATATCATTTGTGAATGGTATATACACACCTCGTGGCGGGAAGCATGTGGAATATATAACCAACCAAATTGTCCGTAAATTGGCGGATTTGATAAAAAAGAAGAAAAAGGTGGATGTGAAGCCCAATACAATCAAAGAACAATTGATGCTGTTCTTGCGTTGTGACATTGAAAACCCGTCGTTTTCCAGTCAGACAAAAGATGAATTGGGGACTGCCGTGGCAAATTTTGGGTCGTCATGTAAAGTCAGCGACGAATTTGTTGAGAAACTGGCGAAAATGGGAGTCATGGATGCGGCGTGTGCGCTAACGGAAGTGAAAGAAACCAAGGCAGCGAAAAAGACGGATGGCGCAAAAACAAGGACCATTCGCGGTATTCCCAAATTGATTGACGCCAATTTTGCAGGAACAGACAAATCCGGGGAATGCACGATTATTTTTTGCGAAGGAGATTCAGCCAAGGCCGGCATTGTGTCTGGTTTGAGCAAGGAAGACCGCAATACCATTGGCGTGTATCCCATGAAAGGCAAGATATTCAATGTTCGTGGTGAAACCGCAAAACGCATTTCAGAAAACAATGAAATTGCCGAAATTAAACAAATTCTTGGCTTAGAAAATGGGCGAAAATATACGGCGGAAGACGTCAAAACGCGCCTGCGCTACGGAAAAGTGTTGTTTATGACTGACCAAGATTTGGATGGCTCACACATCAAGGGACTTGGTATTAACTTGTTTCAATCCGAATGGCCGTCATTGGCGCAAATCCCCGGATTTATTGGATTTATGAACACCCCGATTTTGAAAGCAAAAAAGGGGGCAAACGAAATGCTGTTTTACAGCGAAGGCGAGTTTGAAGATTGGAAGAAGGAGCACAATGGCGAAGTTCCAAGTGGATGGACTACTAAATATTACAAAGGTTTGGGCACCAGCACCGGCAAGGAATTCAAGGAATATTTTGAAAGCAAGAAAATGGTTGGGTTTAACCACACGGGAACATCCAGCGACAATGCGATTGATATGGTGTTCAATAAGAAGCGGGCAGATGACCGTAAGCAATGGCTGTCAACCTATGAACGAGAATCATATTTGGACACCCGTAAATCTGACGTTTCATACGAGGAATTTATACACCGCGAACTCATTCATTTCAGTAAATATGATTGCGACCGTTCAATCCCCAATTTGATGGACGGGCTTAAAATATCATTGCGTAAAATCTTGTATTCGGCATTTAAAAAGGGGCTGAAATCCGAAATCAAAGTTGCGCAATTTAGTGGGTATGTATCAGAGCATTCCGGATATCACCACGGTGAAGCGAGTTTGAATGCCGCAATTGTTGGTATGGCTCAAAACTTTGTTGGTAGCAACAATGTCAACTTATTTGAACCAAACGGACAATTTGGGACACGCATACGGGGCGGCGATGATTCTGCTAGCGAAAGATATATCTTCACGCAATTAAACAAATTGACACGTCTTATTTTTCGGCCAGAAGACGACACGGTTTTGTCGTATTTAAATGACGACGGGTTGTCGGTGGAGCCAATCCATTACGTTCCGATTATTCCGATGATATTGGTAAATGGAACCAAAGGCATTGGCACGGGTTTCAGCACAGACATTATGTGTTACAATCCGGTTCAAATTATTGATTATATTACCTTTGCGCTTGAAAATGGCGGCGTGTTTAACACCGCCGAAGATGCGATTGAACCATATTACCAAGGTTTTAAGGGAACAATTACCAAGATTTCATCAGGTCTTAGCACAAGCAGTAGCACAAGCGTTAGCAGCAGTAGCACAAGCGTTAGCACCAGCACAGCCAAATATTTAATCAAGGGATGTTATGAAATTATCGGAACAAAGCAAGTTCGTATAACTGAATTGCCGGTTGGAACTTGGACGGATGATTACAAACAGTTTTTGGAAGGATTGATGGAAACCAAAGACAAGGACAAAGAAAAAGACAAAGAAACGACAGGTCCAATTGTTAAAGAATACTCTGATATGTCAACCGACACAGTGGTGGACATAACGATTACATTTACAAATGCGATTAATGTTTCACAATATGCGTCCACGCCAACAGAACACGGTTGTAATTTGTTAGAAAAGACATTGCGATTATATACCACCCAAACCACCAGCAATATGCACTTGTTTGACCAAAACGAAAAATTAAAGAAATACGGTAATATTTACGAAATTGTAAATGATTATTATGGCGTGCGTCTTGGATTTTACGGAAAACGGAAAGAAGCAATGTTGAAAATCTTGGCAAATGAATTGCGTGTGCTATCAAATCGGGCAAGGTATATTCAGGAGCATTTGGACGACACGCTGGATTTGCGCCGCAAGTCAAAAGATGAAGTTCATGCGCTATTGCTATCCCACAAGTATGAAAACATTGAAGGCGATAGTGAATACAAGTATTTGCTTAAAATGACAATGGATAGTGTGACAAAAGAAAATGTGGCCCGTCTTTTGTCGGAAAGAGACAGCAAGCAGCAGGACCACGACCGATTATTGGCAACCAGCGAACCAATGCTTTGGCTGAATGACTTGAACGAATTGCGGAGTGAATATATGAAATGGATGGAGGATAAGACAAGAGATATGAAGCCGGCGGTGGGGTCATCTTCCGGCAGCGGCGTAAAAAAGGTGGTAAAAAAGATGGTTGTTAAGAAGTAATCACTGGACCATCAAGACCAAGACCAAGACCAAGAACCACGGCATCATCTTCGCCGATGACCTCCTCACACCCACCTATAACCTCACAACCACCTATAACCTCACAACCACCTATGTCAAGATTATTACCGCTGCTGCCATCAAACAAAATCGTTGATAAAAAATCATAAATAGCAATGTTCCGGTTTTGGATTGCCGTGTATATGGCGTCAGGAACATATTTTTTATACTCATTTTCGGATAGTATTGCGTGTGGTTGATTCGGATTCTTGTGTTTGTCAATGATTTTACACAAGGTATTCAGGTCGCCTACCTTGGCACACGTTTGTATCAAAGAGAGATGACACACGCCTTTTTCTAATAAATACGAAATCATATCGCTTTTTTGTTTTACAATACACACGGTCATCGCATTGATTAGCCGTGGATGGTGTAAGTTACAAGTGGTGGTAGGTGGCTTAAAAAAAGTAAATAATAATTCCACAGTAGAAAACAATTCAGATATTGCGGATATTGAAATAGATTCATAAATCACCGATATTGGGCACGGCAATGCTTTTAGAATATATTCAAAACATTGTATATGTCCTCTTGCCGCGCATAAAAATAAAGGATGCGGATATGTGTCTATGAATCGGTCACTCATATAAAAAGCGTGATTCTCTCTAATGATGCTTTTTATACTATCCAAATCGCCATTCCGACACGCTTGTCTTAATTTTGTATCGTTCATATCATATATTCATATATTCATATATTTTGTTGTAGATAAAATTATTGGGCCTAAGGCTTTAAGGCCGGGATGTTTAAGGAAGGATGTTATTCCATATATCGTAAAATAACTATGCCTGACCCGCCTTTGCGGCCATTTATACCGCTATATGACGCTGCGCCGGCACCATCACCACCATTTCCCGAATTGGCGATACTAGCAGACCCATTGCTGGTGGTTCCAGCAGTTCCACCCCGACCACCTGCGCCATAGGTTACAACCGCCCCGGATAAATTGTTTGATACTCCCGTTCCCGGAGAACCGCCGGTTGCCCCACTGCCTGAACCACCCGCGGTACCATTTCCACCACCGCCTCCACCTCCGCCTCCGCCGCCTCCGCCGTGCCCACCGCCACCTCCAATAACCGACGTCGCAAGTGCGCCTCCGCTGCCATCATTCTGTCCGGGAGGCCCGCTTCGGTTATACCCCCCTT
>JACCEC010378356.1_pt1 | contig 13524 bp, 17 predicted proteins | sample 7450121 | NCBI WGS metagenome assembly JACCEC01 (sample SAMN15323455, study PRJNA562643) | freshwater metagenome | isolation source: river surface water | place: USA:Blue River Watershed | collected 2017-08-18 | reverse complement strand
GCATCGGCAAGCCGCTGGCGACGATCCCGTTGACGACGGTGTCGGTGATGACTGAGCGGGATCTGATGAACCAGTTGCCGTCGTTGCCGCAGGTGCAGGACGGCGCGTGCATCGTGCCGCTGCTGTACGCCGGTGGTGCGGTGGCGGCGTCCACGAACTTCTACGGCGCGGTTGAGACCGGCTGGAGCTGACATGCTGATCGGTTCGCATCTGCGGGTGCAGTTCGCGAACGTGCGCGGCACCGCCTACGGCACGGGGTTGTTCACCCCGGCGTTGCAGTATCACGCGTGGCGTGACGCCGGCCGCGAGAAGAACCGCTTTACCGGCGGTGCGATGGCGGTCAACGCTGCCGCGCCGTTCGGCTACCTGGCGCCGTACATGTGGTTGATGCCGCTGCGCTCGGGTGGCATCAGCGCATCGACGCTGCGCGGTCTGGGCTTCCAGTCGTTCGCGATCACGGGTGGCCGTAACGGGCAGGTGACGATCACGGGCACCGGCAGCCTGTCGGCGACGGGTCAGTTGATCGTGTCGGCGGTTGCCACGATCCTCGGCTCGGGTGTCATCGACGACGCGGACTGCAAGGCGTATCTGAACGCGGCGGCGACGCTGGCGGGCAGCGGCGACCTGACGGCGGCGCGCACGGCGATCGGCCATGCGGCGGCGGCGTTGGCAGGTGTGGGCACGTTCTCCGAGACTGCGAGTGCGACCGGCGAGCTCAGCGCGGCGATCACGGTCGCGGGCGAAGGTCTGACCGCGGCGAGTGTCGCCAACGCTGTCTGGGACTCCCCGCAGGGCCGGTTCCTGTACGCGGTCGGCCACAACAAGGTCGTCACCGACCCGGCCGCGGGGACGTACACGGTGTACGACGCCGACGACACGACGGTGCTCTACGTCGCGGATCTGTGGGAGGACGCCGCCGGTACGGTGGCCTACTCCGGCACGGGCGCGCAACGTCGGGATCGGCTGCAATGACCGCCGACATCGTCGTCGGTGGGCTAGGCGGCGACGGCCCGATCGTCACCGCCGGCCTCGGTCTGAGCGGTGCCGCCGACCCGAACGCGATGCGTGCCGTTCTGAGCGGCGTGGGCGCATTCTCAGCGACTTTGACGGCGGCCGGTAGCCCTGACATGGCGGCGAGCCTCAACGGCTCCAGCGCGCTTACAGCGACACTGACCGACGGCAACGCTGTCGGGCCTGACCCGACGGTGGGCAGCATCGCCCGCCTCGGCGGGTGGCAGCCGCAGCCGATACCGCGCCCGATACCGGGGGCGTTGTCCGCGAACTTGGCTGGTTGGTCGTCGCTGTCTGCGGATCTGACAGGCGTCGACCGCGACGCCGAGGCCGTCCTGCTACTGCTCGACCTCGACCTGATGCTGACAGAAGGAGTCCTAGCGTGAAGGCATCACCGGAGATCCGCACCTACAAGGGCGGGCTGGAGTTCCGCGCCGCGTCCGATGGCACGTCCATCGGCACCCTCGTCGGCTACGCGGCGAAGTTCAACAAGCAGTCCCGCAACCTCGGCGGGTTCGTGGAGCAGTTGGCGCCGACCGCGTTCAACAAGTCGCTCGCCGACGGTGTGCGGGTGATGGCCCGGTACAACCACGAGGACAACGGGCTGCTCGGCACCACCGACGCCGGCACGCTGCGCCTGGAGGTCGACGAGATCGGCCTGCGGTATGAGGTGGATCTGCCCGACACCAGCGTCGGCCGTGACGTGGCGGCACTGGCCGCGCGCGGCGATGTCCGGTTCTCGTCGTTCGCGTTCCACGTCCCGCCCGGTGGCGACGAGTGGGGCTACACCGACTCCGACTTCCCGCTGCGGACGGTGCGCGCCGCGCATCTGGTGGACGTCGCCCCGGTCAACGACCCCGCCTACCTCGACACCACCTCCGGTCTGCGGTCGCTGGCCGAGGCCCGCGGCCTCGACCTGGCGATCGTCCGCGACCACGCCGCCCGCGACGAACTGCGGGTGCTGCTGAAGAAGGACATGGACGGCGAACCGACGCCGGAGCCTGCCGCCCCCGTCGCCGAGGAGGCGACCCCTGAAGCCCCCACCGACGCCGAACGTGCAGCGTCGTTGGATGTTGCCCGCCGCCGCCTTGAGTTGCTGCGGGTGCCCCGTTGACCGACAGCCTGTCCGGCATCGGTTGACGACACCCCCCACCACATCAATGTTCATAGGAAGGACACCATCATGAGCCTGGTTCGCCAGATTCTTGAGCGGCGGGCAAACGCTTGGGAAGAAGCCAAGGGTATGCTCGACGCCGCCGAGGCCGAGGGCCGCTCCCTGTCCGCTGAGGAGCAGGGCAAGTTCGACGCCATCAACTCCGACATCAACGCGCTCGACGAGCAGCGCAAGTCCATCGAGGACGCCGAGGCTCGCGCCAAGGACGCCGCCGAGGCGATGGAGCGACTGCACGTCGCCCCGAAACCCGAGGTGCGTGCCGACATGGACGCCGCCGACAAACTGCGGGCGCTGGCCCGCGGCGAGATCCGCGCGTTCGACACCAACGAGGGTCTGCCCCCGGTCAACTTCCGTGACCTCACCAAGGGCAGCGCCACCGCCGGTGGTAACACCATCAAGACCTCGTTCCGCGAGCAACTGCTCGAGCACATGATCGAGGTTTCCGGTGTGCTGTCGGCAGGCCCGACCGTTCTCAACACCGCCGGTGGGGAGACGATCGAGGTTCCGATCACCACCAGCCACGGTTCGGCGGCGCTGACCGCTGAGGCCGCGGCGATCGCCGAGTCCGACCCGGCGTTCGGCAAGCGGACCCTGGGCGCCTACAAGTACGCGACGCTGATCCAGGTCAGCCACGAACTGGTGGAGGACACCAGCGTCGATCTGCTCGGCTACCTCGCCCGTCAGGCAGGCCGCGCCGTGGGTAACTCCATCGGCACCGACCTCGTCGTGGGCAACGGTTCCTCGAAGCCCTCGGGCATCGTGCAGACCGCGAGCACTGGCGTCACCGGTGGTGCCGGTGTGACCGGCGCGTTCACCGCTGACAACCTGATCGACCTGTACTTCTCGGTCATCGCTCCGTACCGCAACTCGCAGTCCTGCGGCTGGATGATGAAGGAGGCCACACTGGGTGCCGTCCGCAAGTTGAAGGACACCACCAACCAGTACCTGTGGCAGCCGTCGATCCAGGTCGGCGTGCCGGACACCCTGCTCGGCAAGCCCGTCCACACCGACCCGAACGTGGCAGCCGTGGCGCTGTCCGCCAAGTCGGTCATCTTCGGTGACTTCTCCTCGTACTTCGTCCGGCTCGCCGGCGGGGTGCGCTGGGAGGTGTCGAACGACTTCGCGTTCAACACCGACCTCGTCACCTACAAGGCGGTTCTGCGCGGCGACGGAATCCTCGCCGACCAGACCGGCGCCATCAAGGTGTTCGTCGGCAACGCCGCCTAACGCCCCGTAGGCCAGGACGGCGGCGGCTGACCTCTCACAGTCGCCGCCGTCCGACCCCCATCGAAGGAGTTGTCTTGCGCGTTCAGATGCGTGTCCCGATCAGCGGCAGCCGTAACGGCGCCGACTGGCCGCCCGTGGGCGGCACCATTGATCTTCCCGCCGACGAGGCCGAGCACCTGTGTGCCGCCGGTCTGGCGATCCCCGCTGCTGCCCCCGAACCGGAGAAGGCGGCGGCACCGAAGGCGCGGTCGAAGCGACCGGCGCCCGAAACCCGCTAAGGAGCCACGATGCCTGTTGTCGTCCCCGATGCGCTGATCACCGTGGATCTGCTGGAGGAATACTTGCAGCGGCAGATCGCCGCGAAGGACGCCTCGTCGGCTGCTGCCGCCGTGGAGTTCGCGCGTGCGTTCGTGGTGCAGCGCATCGGGTTCGACCCGGCGACGGCGTCGGTGACCGACTACACGGTCGACCCGCCGGTGCAGACCACCTGCGACGACGAGGACATCCTCGTGGCGCGTGGTGTGGCGCTGCGGATCGCCGCGCAGTGGTTCACGAACCCGCAGGACCGCGCCAGTTACGCCGGCCCGGAGGGGCTGTCGTATACGGCATCGCCGCAGATGTTGTCGCGGATCCTGTCCGAGGCCGACCGTGTCGTCCTGGAACTGGTGCAGCTCAAGTACAACCCGGGGTTCTGACGTGGACGGCAAGGCTCTGATCGGCGCGGACGGCGTCGAGCGCAAACTCGACGACCTCAGCGATGCGGCCAGTGACATCAGCCCGACGTTTGAGAAGTTGGGTGACAAGTTCGCCGCCCGCCAAGACTCCGTCTTTGACTCCAACGGTTGGGGCAAGTGGGCGCCGCGTGCGCCGTCCACGATTGCCGAGGGCGCGTCCCCGCTGGTGCAGACCGGCATCATGCGCGAGGGCATCAACGGCCGCAGCCCGATCTGGAAGAAGAAGCGCGGTGCGGCGTTCGGCGCCCCCGCCAATGCCAAGCGCGTCTGGAACGTGGCGGTGCTGAACACGGTCGGCCACGGCGGCACACCGCCGCGTCGTGCGGTGCCGCCGTTGCGTGCCGCCGAGAAGCGCGCCTGGATCGACGTCGTGCGCGACCACATGCGGAAGGCGATCAAGTGAGAGGCCACGAATACATCCGCGAGGCGATCCGCACCTACCTTGAGGCCGAGGTGCCGGCACGGTTGCAGGCGCATCTGACGGCGAACGGGCTGACGTCGCCGACGGTGGCGGATCTGCGCTTCTACCTGGCGGACGGCTTGCAGGACATCGTCGACTTTCCGGCGGTCATCGTCCGTTCGACCGACGCTGAGGACGACACCTACACGTCGAGCGGCGTGTGGCGCGTCACCTACGACATCGAGGTCATCGTCGCCTGCGACCACCGCGTCCACGGCGACGCCGAGGCCGCCAGCAAGGACCGCGACCGGGTGCTGCTGGCGGTGCGCGAGTGCATCTACCGCGCCGCCGGTCTGACCGAGGACATCGACATCAGCCCGCGTCGGCGTGCCGAGGCGACGGGGGCTGCCGCGGAGACGCGCGCAGGGGTTCCGTTGGCGGCGGGCACGCTGCGGTTCCGCGCGTCGGTGCTGGAGCCGCTTGCCGATCTTGACCCGCCCGAGGATGTGACCGACGTCGACCTTTCCGTCGGCGGTTACGACGCCAACCAGACCCTGCCCTAGTCCCCCGATCGAGGAGCGATTGTGTCCCGTATCACCGTGATCGTGCCGTCTGGCACACCTGAACCCGTGCCGGCTGCCGAGCCGGTCACGAAGCCGCGCACCACCAAGAAGGAGAACAGCGATGGCTGATCGCATCACCGTCACGACTGGCACCGTTGCCGGCGTGCAGTCCCCGGCGGGTCCGCGTCTGGCGCGGTTCATCGTCGCCGGTCAGACCCAGTTCGGGCCGACCGACGCCCCTCGGGTGGTCCGCAACATGCGCGACTACCTGAACACCTACGGTGCTCGGTCCGGCGGCGCGGACATGTACGACGCCGCGGAGACATTCTTCGCCTGCGGCGGCTCCGAGCTCGTGGTGCAGCGTGCGTTCGGCCCGTCGGCGGTGAACGCCACTATCACCCTGGACACCAACAAGATCACGGTGGCCTCGCGGTGGCCGGGCGCCTACTACAACGCGTGGACGGCAGCGTTCACGGCGGCCACCTGCACTCTGACGATCGTCAAGGGTAGCCGTACGGTGACCTACTCGGCTGGCGCCTCGGGCACCGCCGCGCAGTTGCAGGCCGCTGTCAGCGTCGACCCCGACCTTGTCATCACGGTGACGAACCTGCCCGCGGGCAACGTGAGCGCGACCGCGCTCGCCACCGGCGCGGACGACTTCGCGAACGTCAACTGGACAACGGTGCTCGGCAAGGTCACCCCGGCGGTCGGCCCCGGCGTGATCGACGCCCCCGGCGTGAACGGTGCCGCCTCGGCGCTGGCGACACACGCCGCCGCGAACCGCCGTCTGGCGTTGCTGACGCCGGGTCAGACGGATTCGTCGGCGACGGTGATCTCCGCGCAGGGTGCGATCACCGCGGCCTACAAGCAGTACGCCACCTACGTCTATCCGTGGGTGACGGTGCCGGACGGCGCCGGCGGTCGCAAGACGATCGACGGTGTGGCGTTCGCCGCTGGTCTGCGTGCGGTGACGCAGCGGACCTACGGTGTTGGCGACTCGCCGCTGCGCCGCTCTGCGCACCAGTTGGCCGCGGGTGCGGGTGCGCAGCCGTTGACCGAGGTGGACGACTCGACGCACACGTCGCTGCTCGCCGCCGGTGTGGCGACGATCCGCAGCCTGCCGACCGCCGTCGGCCTCGACGTGTGGGCGACCGCTGAGGGTGTCGGCGCGAACGCTGCGCTGGCCGAGGCGATCTACCGCGACATGGTCAACGCGATCGCCGACGACGCGGCGCGTCTGCTCGACCAGTTCATCGGACGGCACGCCACCGCGGCGGTGCTGGCGGATGCGGCGTCGGCGATCAAGGGTGTCATCGAGTCGGCGTACGTGCCGTACCTGGTCGGCGGTGACGGTGTCGGCTACAAGGTTGCGGTGTCCAACGGCGCCGACCCGGCCGACAACCGGATCAGCGCGGTTGTGTCCCTGAAGTTCGCCGAGGAGATCGGCTTCGTCGACCTGACCATCAACGCGGCCTCGGCTGCCCAGACCATCTAAAGGAGCAACGATGGGACTTCTCACGCAGCACAAGAACAAGGTGACCGTGGTGGGTGCAGGCCCGCTGCTCGGCGCCGTCGAATGGGACAAGTTCTCAGGCGGCGACCTGAACCACAGCATCACCAAACTGCGCCGCACCGCGGGCGCGAAGAAGGAGGTGCTGGCCGCCGACACCGAGGTGGACAACATCACCCTGGAGGCGTTCATCGACCCGGTGGCGCACGCCGATCTTCTCGTCGAACTGAAGAACGGCAACCGTTACGACGGTGCCACGATCAAGGTGCAGGCTATCGACAACGCCGGCGTGCCGATCGGCAAGCCGCTGGAGTACTTCGGATGTTCGGTGGCACGGTTCACCCCTCCGGAGGCCGACGCCAACGGCGAGGACGCCAGCAAACTCGTCGTCGAGTGGGCGGTTGGTTCCTGACATGTCGTCACTGCTGGAGCAGGCGCGTGCCCGCGCCGCTGCTCGCCGAGAGCGGCAGGTAACCATCACCCTTCCCGAGTTGGATCTCGACTTGGTCTGCGACGTCCCGACGGATTCGTTCGCCGTGGAGCGGTTGCAGAAGGCGGCGCAGAAGATCGACAAGGGCCGCGGCACCGCGACGCACTTCGCGCGTGCCCTGGTCGCGTCGCAGACCCGCGAGATCCGCATCGGCGGCGAGGTTGTCACGGTCGACGGCGAGCCGGTGGGGTTCAACGACCCCGAGCTGTGGCCGGAGTTGGACGTCGCCGACGCGAAGGGCGCCGTGATGGCGCTCGTCGGCACCGACGCTGACGTGCTGACGATCGCCACCGAGTTGATGACCGAGGCCGGGTTCACCGGCCGGGACGACGACGAAGACCCTACCTGAGCCTGCACGACGACCCCGTGGTGCAGGCCGCGGTGACATACGGGCTGGTATTCCAGTGCGACCCGATGGGGTTCTTGGACAGACCCGAGGAGGATCTGCCGGTGCTACTGGCGGTTCTCGACCTCGCCGATAAGCGGCTACGACGATCACAGGAGGCAGCAGATGGCAACCGCCGGTGATCGCCTACAGATCGTTATTGGTGCCAAGGACGAACTGTCGGGCCAGTTGCGGGAGACCCGCAAGGAGATGACCCGGCTGGCGCGTTCGGCCAACGACATGCAGCGCCGCATGGAGAACGGCGAGCAGGGTCTACAGGACGAGTACGAGCAGACGCGTCGGGATCTTCAGCGGCTCGGCGCCGAGTACGGCGATCTGCAAGACAAGCAGGCTGCGGCCAACCGCGAGATCAAGGAACTGACCCGCAACACCCGCAACGCCGGCCGTGGCTTCGACGTCGCCAACCGCAAGGCTGACGCGTTGAACCGCAGCACCGGCAAACTCAGCGGCGGCATGGGCAAGATGCTCGGCGTGCTCGGTGGTGTCGCCACCGCTGCTGCGGGTGCGGCGGTCGCGTTCCGGTTCCTCGGCGATTCGATCAACGAGGCGCGGGCGGCGAACAAGGCGCTGGCGCAGACCGGGGCGGTACTGCGGTCGATGGGCCGCACCGAGGCGCCGGAGAAGATCGAGGCGATGCTCGACTCGCTGTCGTTGGCGTCCGGCATCGACGACGACAACCTGCGCGAGATGACGAACGTGCTGCTGACGTTCGGCGAGATCCAGGGCAAGACGTTCACGAAGGCCAACGAGTTGGCGCTCGACCTGTCGGTGGCGTTCGGCAAGGACTTGCAGTCGTCGGCGGTGATGGTCGGCAAGGCGCTCAACGACCCGATCAAGGGTCTGACCGCGCTGTCGCGGATCGGTGTGCAGTTCACCGCCGAGCAGCAGGAACAGATCAAGGCGATGATGGAGGTCGGCGACATCGCCGGCGCCCAGAAGATCATCATGAAGGAGTTGGAGCGCCAGGTCGGCGGGTCGGCGGCGGCGCAGGCCGACGCGGTCGACAAGACGATGGTGGCGTGGGGCAACTTCAAGGAAGCCATTGGGCAGACGATCATCGACACCGTCGCGCAGTTGGCGGGTCTCGGCGACGTCGACCCCGCGAAGGGTCTGCGTAAGGCCAAGAAGTGGATCGAACTGAACGGGCCGAAGATCCAAGAAGGCCTGATGGGCATCGCCGCCGCGGCTGTCCGCATGGGCCAGTTCATGCTCGTTGTCGGCGCGAACACCGCCGAGCAGCTTGGCGGTCTGCTGACGGTGATGGAGCCGATCTTCTGGGCGATGGCGCACTCCGGCATCCCCGGTCTGATGCAGATGGGTAAGGCGCTTTCCGGCTCGGGTGAGAAGTCGTTGCAGGCCGCGCAGGACATGGGCGTTCTCGCCGAGGACGCCGGCGCGCTGGCCGATAAGATGTTCACCGCCCGCGACCGGGTCGCCGCGTTGAACACCGCGCTGGAGAAGGTCAAGAACAAGCGCATCCGCGTCGAGTTGTTCTCGACGATGACCGACGTGCAGGACGCTGTCGAGCAGGCGATGCAGTACGCGCTCAACATCGACAACAACTTCATGGGCGGCCCTGTGACGGCAGGCACGACGTCGTGGGTCGGTGAACTCGGGCCTGAGTTGTTCGTCCCGAACTACGGCACACCGCAGATGGTGGGCCAGGGCGGGCCGGAGATCCGCGACTTCCACACGTCCGGCACGATCATCCCCGCCGACATGGTCGGCGCGTACATGGCGGCGCAGACCGCGTCGTTGGCGGCGGTGACGGCAGCTCCGGCGGCGGCACCTGGCGGCGTACAGATCGGCGAGTTGCATGTGCATGACAAGTTCGACGCGCGCCGCGAGTTCGACGCGCTGCTGGCACGGCAGCGCCGCATCGCTGCGGAGCGTTCCTGATGGCTGACGACCTGAACACCGACAAGGCGCGGCTGGTCTGCGTTCCGCTGAAGATCACCGTCGTGCTGGAGTGGTGGCCGTCGGACGTGACCCGCACCCTGTCGTCGCGCAACGTCTCCGAGTTGGAGCGTGCCGACAAGCGGGCGCTGGCGGTGCCGACGTCGCTGACGACGGACTCGTACACGCTCGGCTACACGATGCGCACGACCGACCACCGCCGCGCCAACGCCGGCGGCATCGACGTCACACAGCATCTGCGCGACCTGGAGACGCTGTCGAAGTCGAAGTACCCGGTGCAGTTGATGCTCGGCCGTAACGCCGAGGGAATGTTCCGGTTGGAGGCGCCGTCGGTGACGATCCTCGAATTCGCCGACAACGGCAGGCCGTCCGTGGTCGACGTGCAGTTGACGCTGCTGCGCGCCAGCGACGCACAGGTCAACGTCGGGCTGATCAAGCGTGTGAAGGGCCGCGGCAAGGGCTTCGCCAAGAAGAAGGGCTGAACCTGTGGCGATCAAAGGCACCGCGACCGGCATGGCCCGCAGCGTCGACCGTGTGCAGTTGGCGTCGGGGTTGTACCTGGCCGACATCACCGACGCTGTCGGTGTGACGTCGTGGGACTTCCAAACGGGCGCGGTGTCGGAGTTCACGTTCCCTGCCGTCGACCGCAACCGCGAACTGTCCAAGCGTGGTCTGCTGCGCGAGGGCGTGACGTTGAAGTGGGACGGCGAGAACTGGCAGATCGCCGTTGTCGAGCGCGACTACCGCGGCGATGACATCTGGCTTAACTTCACCGCCCGATCCCGGTTGGCCCGCCGCCTGCGCAACATGACGGGCAGCGGCAAGTCGACGGAGAAGGACACCCCGCAGGCGTTCATCGGCCGCGCCGTCAAGAAGGCCGGCGGCGCCGCGTTGGTGGAGCCTGGTGCGGGTCGGATGCGGATCGTGCAGAAGCGCGGCGAGTCCGTCCTCGATGTGATCGGCAATATCGCCAGCGACACGGGCGTGGAGTGGGTCGAGCACGGCAACAAGTTCTACGTCGGGACGCCGTGGTGGGCGTTCAAGGAAGATCTCGGGCTGCCGACATGGGCAGCCCGTGCCGACGGCACCGTCACCGACATCGGCAGCAACGTGCTGTCGGTGCTGACACTGTCGACCCGTTCGTCGATGGATGACCGCAGGAACGCCGCGGAGGCGCAGTTGACGGTGGAGGCGGCGACGGGCGCGAAGGTGCGTCCGTGGCACAAGGTCAACCTGTCGCGTGCCGCCGACGCCGACGACGGCCTGTGGCTGGTGTCGGACGTGACGTTCGACGAGGTGTCCGGCTCGGCTGACCTGTCGCTGGTGCGGCCGTTGAAGTCGTCGCCGAAGAAGGGGTCGACGCCGTCGTCGACTGCGAGCAGCAGCGACACCGGCGGCCTGGAGCCGTTGAAGGATTCGTCCTACAGCGACGCGCCGCGGCCGTCGTCGTGGTCCGGTCGCAGCGTTGCGGGGATCGTGGCGCTGTTCAAGAACAACCCTGGCGGGCTCGGCGGGCACCCGATCTACAACGGCTGTCTGTGGTACGCGCAGGAGGCGGCAGGCTACCCGCACATCGGCGACAACCCTCACGTCCTGTGGACGATGCTGGCGACGTCGAAGCGGCACACGAACCGCAAGGTCGTCCCCGGCGCGGTGCTGCTGTACCGCACGAGCCGCATCGGTCACGCCACGGTCTACCTCGGCGGCGGGCAGGTGCTCGGCACCGACATGGACTCCAACGGCAACTACGCCCCCGGCAACTGGTCGATCGCCCCGGCCGATGCGTGCGAGCGGTCGTTCGGCACGCTGCTCGGCTGGTACTCACCCTGATCGGAGATCGCATGTTCCGCGGCAAGGTCACCAACGTCACCAGCGCCGGTGTGTTCGTGCAGACCGCCGACTTCGGTACGGTCGGCCCGTGTCAGGCGGTGTCGGCCAACTATTACGTCGGCGACATGGTGTTGCTGTCGAACGTCGGCGACGACTCCGCGCCGGATCTGGTCGTGGTCGGGAAGTTGGCTGTCGGTGCGACGACGACGGGGTGGAAGGTCGCGCCCGGTGCCACAGTCAGCGAGTCCGGCGGCGGTTGGGTGACGCTTGACATCCCCGGCAATAACCTGCTCATCAAGTCCGGGGCCGGTACGAGTTTCGTGGTGCCGTACAACGTTCTGAGTGGCACGGCACGGTTCCAGATGAACCAGGGGCTGCGTGTCGCGGCCACCCCGGCGACCGGCGGTGTCGAGTTCGGCGCCTCCGGCCCGACGATCACCGCAGGTGCGGGCGCCCCGTCACATACACCACCGAACGGCAGCGTCTACCTACGCACCGACGGCACCGCGACGACGACTCTGTATGTCCGCGCCGCTGGCGCCTGGACTGCGCTGTCGTGATCCGCACGGTCGCCTACGGTGTCCTCGCCTACGTGTTCTCGATCCTAGTTCACTCCTGCGTTCTACTGGCTCGTCGACCTGTCGCGGCCGTTGCCGCTCACCCTCGGAGGTAACTGATGCGCGTGTTCAGCCATCCGCTGCGGATCGACAACGACGGCGCGGTCGCCACGGTCGAGCAGGGCAGCGTCATCCAGGCGCAGCAGTTGGCAATCGGCATCGTGTCGACGTTCCTCGGTGAGCGGCCGTTGGCGCCGGACTTCGGGATCTTCGACCCGGTCGGTGTCGGACTGTCGTCCGCGGAGGTTGTGGCGGCGGTGGACTTGTGTGAACCGGATCTGACGGTGACGGGTGTGGAGATCGCCGACACCGAGGATCTGCGGCAGGCCGTCACGGTGACGGTGGCGTGGGACGACGACGGAGAGGACGCCTGATGGCTTTCGATGTGAGCGCGGTCGGCGCACCGCTCGACGAACGCTACCCGTCGGAGATCGCCGAGGCGTCGGTGGCGGCGTTGCAGGCGCTGCTGCCGAACTGGATTCCGCGCAACGCCAGCCCCGAGCTCGTGTACCTGGAGGCGGTGGCGCTGGCCGTCGCCGAGGTCACCAACGCCGCGAACGCCACGATCGCCGCCGTCGAGGAGGACATCCTCGCCAACTTCTACCAGGTGCCGCGCCGACCGGGCAGCGCCGCGACGGGCCAGATCACGGTCACGTTCGACAGTAGCGTGACGACCACGATCCCCGCCGGCACCGGCTTCCTGCTGTCTGACTACGGCGTGGAGGTCGCCACCACCGCCGACGTGAACGTCACCGCGTCGACCACGGCGGTGCTGGCGGTGTCGACAACCGAGGCTACGACTCTGGTCAACGGCGTCGGCGCCGGTGCCGGCGTGGACGTCCTCGACGTCATCCCGAACATCCTGTCGGTTGCCATCACTGGTGCGTTCTCTGGCGGTGCCAACCCCGAGGACGATGTCGCCTATACGGCGCGGGCACGCAACCGCCTCGCTAGGGTCACCAACAGTTTGGTAGTGCCAGATCACTACACCGCGTACGTCCTTGAGGACGGCCGCGCCGTCAACGCCTACACCATCTCCGCATGGGACGGCGTCTCGACCGGCACCATCGGCACCGACGCCGGTGACGTCACCGTCGTCACCTACGGTCGCGGCGGCACCCTCTCGGCAGGCGACAAGACCGACCTCGCCGCGGCGATGCAGGCGATCACCTACGTCGGCGCCACCGTACATGTGGTCGACGCCGCCGTCACCACGGTCAACGTCACCACGACGATCGCCCCGGCACCGGGCTACAGCAACGCCGAGGCGCAGGCCGCAGCCGAGGACGCGATCCGCGGGTTCCTCAACCCCGAGACGTGGACGGTCGGCGACGACGTCCTGGTGGGCGCGTTGCAGGCGGCGATCACCGACACCCCGGCGGTCGACTACATCGTGAGCATGTCGGCGCCGTCGGGCACCACCACGATCGCCGCGAACGCCGTCGCCAAGTACGGCACGCTGACGGTGAGCGTCTGATGCCGGTCATCGTTCCCGAGCCGACAGCGACGCCGACAACGGTCGTGTCGCCGCTCGGCGACGTCATCTGGGACTACCTGCCCGAGTACGTCAAAGAGGCCGACGACGGCACGCTGCGGGCGCTGGTGGACGCCCTCGGCGCCCCGGTGGCGCAGGCGACGGCGGTGG
>JACCEC011225755.1_pt1 | contig 13527 bp, 11 predicted proteins | sample 7450121 | NCBI WGS metagenome assembly JACCEC01 (sample SAMN15323455, study PRJNA562643) | freshwater metagenome | isolation source: river surface water | place: USA:Blue River Watershed | collected 2017-08-18 | reverse complement strand
TATGAACCATAAACCTCAACTTGAGCCTTACAATTCAATACTTTTCTATAAGGCGAACTTAAAGTGCATGAGGGTGATTATCAATTACCGACATGAATTGATTAACGTGTCGCGAAATTAGATTTTTTATAAATTACTTAACGATCGGTGCATGTGGTGCAGATACATCAACTCTTTTTATCTCTGCATTTTCAGGTAATGCAATAAGTGCTTTATAAACCTTTAATTTCAACTCATTTTCAGAGTCAGTTCCCCAACGAATCTCCAACTTCTTGCCTTTGTTTTCAGTGATTAAAACAAAGGCACCGCTGACTCGTACCTTTACAACCGTCAAGGAGGAGTTGAGCTCTTTCGGAAGTTGAGTAAAAAAGTTGACCGCCTTGGTGGCATCTTCAGCGCTACCCGCCTGGATTTCAATCAACCCTTCAGGTCGGGCGCCTTGGGGTATAAAGCTGGTTCCGGTCGAATCGATCACCTGATTCTTAAAGGTAGCAATAGGTGTTCTTTGCTTTAACTCAACGACAACTTTGCCGTTGATCCAATTTCTAGAAATATCAACGGATTCAATCCAATTGAGTTTTTCCAATCGAGTTGCAACCGCACGAGGTTCAACTCGAGCCAACTTCTGCCCCTTGATGATTCCGGTGTTAATCGCTTTGGTGCTACCGACAACTTCAACTGATGAAACAGTAAAAAATGATGAGTAACCCAAAACATAGGTTGCCCCTGCAATGGCGGCAACGACACTTGCTGCAATTAACTTGCGTTTCATTTATTCAAAGCGCCTTGATAGACCTTCGATAATAATTGGTGCCAAAGAGCTGACATCGCCCGCGCCAAGGGTCATGATCACATCCCCTGGTTGAGCATCGGCAACAACTGAATCAGTTACCTCAACAAAGTTGGGGATGTACTCCCCCTTTGTCATCATCGATGTAATCAATCGTGAGCTGACGCCTTCAATTGGTTTTTCACTGGCTGCATATACCTCAAGAAGAATTGCGCGATCTGCCAGATTTAATTCAGATGCAAACTGAGCAGCAAAGGCTTTGGTCCGCGAGTACCTGTGTGGTTGAAAGATGACAATTAAGCGACCAGCATCGGCAAACCGTCGAGCAGCTTCTAGAGTCACATGGATTTCGGTTGGATGATGCCCATAGTCATCGATGACACGTACTCCATGAACCGTGCCCTTCAATTCGAAGCGACGACCTGTTCCTCTAAATGTTCCAAGCCCGGTCAGTAGTTCTGCGACGGGAAAACCTAACTTCAAACCGGTCGCAAGGACTCCTGCTGCATTTAATAGGTTGTGATGGCCTGGAACCTGAAGTTCAATATGGCCAACGGTTTTACCCTTCCAGATAGCACGTGCGCGAGAACCCATCGTCATCAGCTCTATTTGATCAATGTGTAGATCCGCGGTCTCTGTAACTCCGTATGACACGAGCTCGACAGATGTGGTTGTTGTGGAAAGTGCTACAGCGCCGGCATCATCAGCGCAGTAGGTCAAAAAGCCTTCAGGCTTGATCGTTGCTGCAAAATCTCTAAAGGCTTGTTCGACTGATTCAGGTGTAGCAAAAAAGTCAACGTGATCATGCTCAACGTTTGTGACTATCGCTGCAAATGGGTGGTACTCAACAAAGGAGCCATCCGATTCGTCGGCTTCTGCAACAAAGATCTCGCCAGTTCCGCGATGGGCATTTGAACCAGATGCTGTGATGGTTCCACCGATTGCAAATGAGGGATCTGCAGCACATGCCTGCAAAGCGACTGCGAGCATTGAAGATGTTGTTGTCTTTCCATGTGTACCAGCAACGGCAACGCTCTTGGACTCTGACATCAATACTGAAAGAGCTGCTGCTCGGGTCAGTATTGGAAGGTTTAACTCTCTGGCACGAACACGCTCTGGATTTGTTTCAGAGATTGCGTTTGAATAAACAACAAGATCGACTCCATCAATATTGGTTGCGGCGTGTGATGTCCAGACCTGTGCACCAAGTGCCGACAAAGCGGTAACAACCGAAGAATCCTTTGCATCAGATCCACTGACAGTAATTCCATGTGACAAGGCGATTCGTGCCAGCCCGCTCATGCCAGCTCCACCGATTCCGATGAAGTGAATGCGCTTGCCGATTAGTGATGAAAGTTGTGGCTTCATGATTGCATCGCAAACTCTGCTAGCGCTGAAATCTTTTGAGCCGCATAAAGATCCTGGATGTCTCCGGCAATTGGTGCGTGCGATGCTTTATTGAGAAGATCCATCAAATGCTCTGAAAGATATTTAGCGGTGAAATCCTTTTGGGCGATAACTTCGGCGCGGCCATCCTTTACTAAAGAGGCAGCGTTAACAAACTGTTCTCCATTTCCAATTGGCAGCGGCACAAAAAGAGCGTATCGGCCCAGCGCTCTAAATTCGCTGCATGTAACTGCGCCGCTGCGACCAATAATCAAATCTGCTGCTAAATATGCATCTGCCATCGCTTCAACATATGGAACTGGTCGATACCCATCCACTGAATCAGGTAGTGCATTGAGCTTGCCTACTGAGTGCAGAACTGAAACTTTATTGTTAAGAAATGTTGGAATCGCATCTGCAATTACCCCATTTATTGCAAGCGAGCCCTGAGATCCACCCATGATGAAAACCAAAGGCTGATCACCTGAAAAACCCAAACGCTTCTTGGCAGCAAGACGTGCCTTTGCCCAATCACTACTTGATTCAATACTTGCTTGCGCAACATCGGATCTAAGCGGAAGCCCTGCAAGTAGCGCCTCCGAAAAAGCTCCATTTTCTACAGGATGTGCAACGGCAAGATGTGAAGTAAATCGAGCACCTAAGCGGTTAGCCCAACCAGGCTTTGCATTTGCCTCATGAATCACAAATGGGGTTCGGGTGATCGCTGCTGCTAAATACGCCGGAGCGCTTACATACCCACCAAAGCCAACAAGTACATCTGCGCGCTTTACAACCTTCAAAGATGCCATCACCGATGCGATCAGATCTACTGGGATGCGTAACCAGGAAAGAGATGGCTTTCGAGAGATTCGGATACGAGGAATAGTAAATAGCTCAAAACCTGCGGCAGGAACCAGCGAAACCTCTAATCCGCTCTTTGTTCCTAAGAAGATGCACTTATCTGCTGGGTGAGATACCAACCATTGGCGTGCAACGGCAAGGGCGGGCTCGATATGTCCTGCGGTGCCACCACCGGCGAGAACTACCGTAGCCATTTAATTCCCGTCTCTTGTAATCCTTTATAGATTACTGGGTCTCTGCGGGCGGCACCCAAAACAAAGCCGATTCCCATATATGTCGCAACAAGTGCGGAGCCTCCATAAGAAACAAGCGGCAAGGTCACACCGACTACGGGTAGCACGCTGATTGCAGAGCCAACATTAAGAATTGTTTGAATTGCAATCCAGCAACCAAAACCTGCAGATACATATCGCACCATTGGATCATGTGCGCGCAAAGCCAATTTGAAGATAGAAAATAAAAGTATCGCTAACAAGAACAAGGTAATTAGCGTTCCAAACAAGCCAAGCTCTTCGCCAATAACAGCAAAGATGAAGTCGGTGTGGGCTTCTGCAAGGTTGCCCCATTTTTGGCGGCTCGCACCTAGGCCAACACCAAATAAACCGCCGCTTGCAAGACCAAGCAAGCTATGTGCTGGTTGCCATCCATACAGTTTGTACTGATCTTCAGCAAATGGGTTAAGGAAAACTGCAAAACGTTGAACACGATACGGTGAGGTCAAAATCAGCACGGCAAGTGCTGCAGCCCCTGCAGCTAAACCAACACCAAATACTCCAAGACGTAGCCCTGAAACCCACAACAAGCCTGCCAAGATAAATGCAAATACTGATGCGGTACCAAGATCGCGACCTGCCATGATCAGAATCATGCACAACAAGAAAGCAGGCCCGATAAGCGCCAAAACATTGCTTTCAATCGCACCTGATCGCTCGCGCTTTGCCAAGATAAACCCTGCCCACAAAATCATTAAAAATTTAGCGATCTCACTTGGCTGAACATCAACAAAACCCAAACTGATCCAGTTGTGGTTACCGTTAACGCTCTTACCAATTACCTGAACAATGAGCAGAAGAAAAATCGAGATTGAAAGGCCAAATCGCGCCAGAACCTTCCACTGGCGAAGGGATAAACGTGAAAGCACCCAAGCCATCGGCAGGGAAATTAATAAAAAGATGAACTGGCGAAATACAACCCCATAAGTTGTTCCGCGTGAACCCAATGAGTAAATCGAAGATGCTGAAAAAACCATAATCAATCCCAACAGGCTCAGTGCAAGGGTGCTACCCAAGAGCATGTAATAAAGGTTGACCGGCTTAGTGAAAAATGTTTCCTCACGCTTCATGTGCGATAACCTTTTTTACAGCTTGAGCGAAACGATCTCCGCGATCGGCGTAGGAAATGTATTGATCCATTGATGCACACGCTGGTGCCAACAAAACCGCATCTCCTGGAGCTGCATGTTTTGCCGCCTCTGCAACGATCGCTTCCATGAGCGAATTAGATACTCCCCCACGAACATAATCATCAGGTGTATCAATCATGATGCGTGGCACATGTGGTGCATTCTTGATCAGCGCCGCTTCAATAAGTTGTCGATCTGTGCCAACCAAGATCGCGACCTTGATACGACCACCAGCGCGTTGGATCAAAGGTTCCATATCCGCACCCTTGGCCAAACCACCGGCGATCCAAATGACAGATAGATGCGACATCAAAGATGCAGCTGCTGCATGCGGGTTGGTCGCCTTTGAATCATTGATCCAGGTAACGCCGTTGTTTTCATGAACAGTTTCAATGCGATGACGCCCTGGACGAAAATCACGGAGTGCTTTTTGAATAGCCTCGTGTGGAACATCAAGTGCGCGAGCTAATCCAGCTGCAGCAAGAGCGTTAGAAACGTTATGCGGGACGGTAGGAATGATGTCTACAAGCTCGCAAATCATCGCCGCCTGTTGCGGATCGGCAACAAAGGCACGATCAACCAGCAGCTCTTCAACCACACCGATTTCACCAGGTGCTGGAGTATTAAGCGAGAAAAAGACTTTTTTGCCCAAGAAACGATTGGCACGAACTACAACCGGTCCGTCATCAGCATTCAGGATCGCTGTCTCTGTCCGATCTAAAATTGAAAACTTTGCATCAGCGTAAGCATCAAAACTTCCATGCCAATCCAGGTGATCATCTGCGATGTTAAGAATTGCAGCTGCCTCAAAATGAGCTTGCTTGGCCCAATGCAGTTGAAAGCTTGAAAGTTCAAGAACTAATACATCGTATGCATCATCGCGATCAACCGCATCAATTACGGTATCGCCAACATTTCCGCAGGCAACCGCCTTGATTCCGGCGGCTTGCAAAATCGCAGCTGTCATTTCAACGGTTGTGGTTTTTCCATTTGTTCCAGTTAATGCGATCCACTTTTGTCCTGGTGCACGCTCTGATCGTAGATTCCAGGCAATATCAATCTCATTAAGCATTTCAATTGAGCTATTCAGGATCTGAACAACGAGCGGATGATTTTGTCGCCATCCCGGCGAAATAACTACCGCTTCATAATCTTTAAGAACAACCGCATCCGGCTTTATCGCACCTTCGGAATGATCATCTGTCAGAGTTACCTTTGCACCACGTGATTCAAGAAAGCGTGCCACCGACTTACCGGTTACACCTGCTCCGAGAACCAGAATACTTTTATGGGCAAAGTCGGTTGTCATAAATTATTTGACAACCCATTGTGCATAGAAGAGGCCAAGACCGATTGCTACACACAAACCTGCAATGATCCAGAAGCGAATAACGATTGTGATTTGTTCCCAGCCAATAAGTTCAAAGTGATGGTGCAGCGGCGCCATCTTGAAAACACGCTTTCCACCACTGGCCTTGAAGTAAATTGTTTGAATCAGTACAGACATTGTGATGATTACAAAAAGGCCACCCAGCGGAATAAGCAGCAGTTCTACACGTAAAGTTGCTGCAAGTCCTGCGATTGCACCACCGAGGGCCAGAGATCCTGTGTCACCCATAAAAATCTTTGCTGGCGCTGTGTTCCACCATAAGAACCCTGTGCATCCACCTGCAAAAGCTGCTGCAAGAACCGCTAGATCAAGTGGATCACGAACCGCGTAACATCCAGCTACATCGCTCAGTCCGCAGCTTTGACCAAACTCCCAGACGCCAATCAATACAAAAGCCAAGAAGGTCATGATTGATGCACCGGTTGCAAGGCCATCTAGACCATCAGTCAGATTTACTCCATTACTAGCTGACATCACCATGACAATGATGAAAATTATTACTAAAGCGGGGCCTAAATAAATAGTTGTTTCACGAACGCCAGATAAATATTCAGATATTGGTGTCAGTAAATCCTTATCTGCAAACTGCAGGCCTAGGTATCCAAAGACTCCGGCAGAGACCGCTTGTCCTAACAGTTTGTACCGGCCAGGCAATCCACGTGAGTTTTGTCGAGATACCTTGAGCCAATCATCGAGAAAACCGATAAACCCTAGAGCGACAACTAATCCCATGACAAGAAGAGCTGAAACTGTGACCGCATTTCCGGTGACAAGGTGGGCTACAAAGTATCCAAGGATCGCCGCGAGGATGAAGATGATTCCACCCATGGTTGGTGTTCCATGTTTGATGTGGTGGCTACTTGGACCATCATCGCGAATGATCTGTCCGTATCCCTTACCCGCTAATGCACGGATCAATACACGGGTGCCAAAGAGTGAAAACATCAAGGCAAAAGCGCCAGCGATAAGGATCTGTCTCAACTCTCAACTCCGCTCTTGTCTAGCCACATGCTCTCTAGCTTTTGTGCCAAAATCTCAAAACCTTCTGATCGAGATGCCTTAACCAAAAGGACATCACCTGCAGAAAAATGATCTGTCATTGAAAGACACTCATCGATACTTGCGTAATGATGAGTGATCATCTGCCCTTGCGAAACTCCGTATTCGGGAGCACCTATCGCAACAAGATGATCGATCCCAATCTCTTGAGCAAGGGTGCCAATTGCCGCATGGCGCTGTGCGCTTGACTCGCCGAGTTCATGCATTTTTCCTAAGAAAGCCCATGACTCTCCCCCGCGTTCCTGCGCAAAGAGCACCAAGGATCGAAGAGCGGCGGCCATGGATTCGGGGTTTGCGTTGTATGAATCATTGATCAAAAGAAGGCCGAAGAGATCGCGAACCTCCATGCGCCATTTGCTGGTGTTCTCTGCCGTCGACAAAGAGCTTGCGATGATTTCTATCGGCAGATCCAATGCTGTTCCAACTGCGGCTGCAGCTAAGGCGTTTGCGATGTGATGTTCTCCGACTAATCGCATTCCAACAGCGTCTCGCCCAGCAGGTGTTACCAAATCAAAGTGTGGTCGTCCTTCACGGATCTCGATTTCTGCGGCTCGAACTTCACAACCATTGCCAAAGTTAATTACCCGCCCAGAGTGAAGTGATGACATGGCAGGTGTGTACTTGTCATAGCTACCCAATACCGCGATGCCTTCTGGCTGCAGGGTTTGAATAAGTTCTGATTTAGTCTCTGCAATTGCTTCTACTGAACCAAACTCTCCTAGGTGAGCTGTTCCAACAGTTAACACGACTCCGATATTGGGTTGGGCGATTGAGCACAGCCTTGCAATATCACCTTTGTGACGCGCTCCCATTTCTAATACGCAATACGCGGTTTCATCATCACATTCCAGCAAGGTGATCGGCAAACCCAAGTCATTGTTAAATGAACCAGCAGGAGAAACGGTTGGACCAACATTTGAAAGCATGTGGGTCAAGAGATCTTTGGTGCTTGTCTTTCCTTGAGAGCCAGTGATTCCGATGACCTTAAGCTTTGTTAAGCGCTTACGAACAAAGGTAGCCAAAATAGAGAGGGCTTCAAGAACATCATCTACAACGATGCATGGACCATCAATGCGTCGGGTTGTAAGTGAGAACATCGCACCTGCGCGATATGCATCTGCGGCAAAGTCATGTCCATCGGCAACCTCGCCCTTGAGCGCTAAGAAAATACATCCAGGTGTTGCTTTACGAGAATCAAAAACCGGAGCCTTTGATACCAACAAATCTTTATCGCAATGGATTTCTCCACCCAGCAATAATCCGATCTCACCTGCAGTTAAGGTAATCATTTTTTATCCTCGATTGCTCGAGCAAGCTCTACCCGATCATCAAATGGGTGCACTACTCCATTGATCTCTTGACCCTTTTCATGACCCTTACCCAAAACCAGCACCAGATCACCCTCTTGAGCTTCATTGACCGCAGCTCTAATCGCCTCTGCCCGATCTTCAATGACGGCACTTGGTTCTTGAATATCCAGACCTAGAACCATCTGTCCCAAGATCGCATCAGCTTTTTCTGATCGTGGATTGTCACTGGTAAAGATTGCAACATCTGCACCATCCTGCAACGCCTTACCCATCAAAGCACGTTTAGAAGAATCACGATCTCCGCCACATCCAAGGACGGCAATTACTCGACCATCGCTTATTTCATGTGCGGTTTCTAGCACGCGGGTAACCGCATCAGGTGAGTGCGCATAATCAACTAAAGCGGTGAAGTTCTGGCCTAGTCGAACAGATTCAAGACGTCCTGCTGCACCAGTTAACTGGGGCAGGATCGCTGCGATATCAATGGGATCGATACCGCTTTCAGTTGCAATCGCTACCGCCATCAAGAGATTGTCAAAGTTGTATCCACCATGCAGGTGAACCTTGCCCTCGATCAAGATACCGCCGCTGCCGCGAATAGCTACATGTGCTCCAACATAATCTTTAGATATTGATACGTAATGCCAGGTAGCGCTTTGATTGTGGCGAGAAACAGACATAACAGGAAGCTCGGTTAATTCTGCAAGCTTGATTCCATATAAGTCATCAATATTGATCACAGCTAAGTCGGCAAATTCAAAGGTAAACAACTTTGCCTTTGCTTCAAAGTAAGCCTGCATCGTCTTATGAAAATCTAAGTGATCCTGTGACAAGTTGGTGAAGGCAACTACTGCAAAGTGGCTTCCGCGAATTCTTTCCAGAGAAATCGCATGGCTTGAAACCTCCATCACGAGGTTTCGCATATGACGCTCGCGCATGACCGCAGATAAGGCTTGTAGATCGCTGCTTTCAGGGGTAGTTCGCTTGCTTGCAATTACCTCTTCGCCGATGCGAGTTTCTACTGTTCCTATTAAACCGCTTTCTCGGCCGGCTGCAGACATGATCTGATGCAAAAGAGTTGTGACAGTAGTCTTTCCGTTTGTACCTGTTACACCCACGCTGTAAAGATCGCGCATTGGCTCGCTATAAAACCATGCACTGATTACACCCGCTGCTCGGCGAGGGTTAGTAGAAATAATTACCGGAACGCCCTTTACCTTGGCCGCTCCAGCTGCATCTGTTAAAACCGCTACCGCACCTCGAGAAATAGCATCTGCTGCAAAGTCGGCCCCATGGTTCTTTTCACCAGGTAGTGCAATAAACAAATCGCCTTCTTGAACCGTATTGCTAGTAAGGGTTAATCCCGTAATAACCGTTGATGAATCGCCAACTAGGTCTGCATTAGCAATTGCTGCGACAGATTCGACTGTTCTCTTAAACTCTTCAATTGGCCTTGTCACTTGCGACCTTCTTTTGAGCAATCAGTTTTCTTTCAGCAAGTAGCTGCTTTTCATTCAATGGAACTGGATCAGTCTTGGTTCCAGTTGGTGCTATTCCCTTTGACTGTAAAACAAAAGACATCACCTTTTTAAAGACTGGACCACCTAGGTATCCACCCCAGTGCAAGCCTTTTGGATCCTGGATTGTCACTGAGATTACATAGGCTGGCTTATCAGCTGGTGCAAAACCAATAAATGATGCTGTGTATCCGCGATAACAACCACAGGTGTCATCGATACGCTGCGCGGTTCCGGTCTTACCCGCTACACGGTATCCAGGGATTGCAGCAGATGGTGCTGTTCCATTTGCAGAAACTACGCTCTCCATCATTAATCTCATCTTCGCCGCAGTTTCGGCACTAATTACTCGAACACTTTCACGCGTTGCAGATGGTGTGTAATTTCCACTTGAATCGCTAGTTCCGGCAATAACTGTTGGAGAAACTCGAACACCATCATTTGCAATCGTTGCAAAGACACTAGTTGCCTGCATCGCAGTTACTGAGTAACCCTGACCAAAAGCTACCGTTGGCGCTGTAGTTCCAGACCAATCCGCCACCTTTGGAAGAATTCCACGTGATTCACCTGGTAGACCTGAACCAGTTTTTGAACCAATTCCAAACTTTGTTAAGTAGTCATAGAGCTTGTCATTTGAGAGCATCTCACCGATTTTGATTGATCCGGTGTTGCTTGAAACCGCAAGTATTCCGGCAGTTGTTAGACGCTGTGTTGGGTGAGGCTCATGATCTTTGAAGACTTTGGTCGAGCGCTTCAATCTATCTGGAATTGTTAAGACGGTTTCCGGCGTAATCTTCTTTTCTTCCATTGCTGCGGCAATAGTCATTACCTTGCCAGTTGAACCTGGCTCGTAAACATCCAGAACAGATGGGTTGCGCATGGCAACTAAAGAAACCTTGGTTGTGTCATTAGGATCAAATGTAGGAGCTGTTGCATGAGCCAAGATCTGACCTGTCTTTGGATCCATCACAATGACAGTTCCGCTCAGTGCTCTTGAAGATTTAACCGCATCTGCGATCGCCTTTGATGCAACCCACTGAATATCCCGGTCAACTGTTAGGCGGATTGATGTTCCTGCTTGCGCCGGAACGATCTCTGATTGCGAACCAGGAATTTCAGCCTTATATCCATTTGCATATGAGTACTTACCGTCGATCCCCTTGATCGTCGAGTTCATACTTGATTCAAGTCCAGTTGCGCCAACACCATCATGATTTACAAAGCCAATTAGTGATGCGATCAATCGTCCAGATGGATACTCGCGAACATAGCTACGTTCTGGGAAGAAACCAATAATTCGATCTGGACTCATCGCCTTGAACTGAGAGTTGTACTGATCAATCGCTGCTGAAAGCTTGAGCCAGGTTGCAGGCTTTGCGTTACGAGCAACCATGTTCCATTTACGGGTACCAGTTAATGACTCTTGAACCTCTGCAACCTTCATTCCAAGAATCGGTGCCACAAAGGCTGCGACCTTAGCTGGGTTGGTGATCTGGGTTTGATCAACCACGATGCTTGTCGCCGCAACGCTGCGAGCAAAAGCAACGCCATTGATATCGGTGATGTCTCCGCGTGGTGCTTGCAGAGTCTTTACCTTTTCCATCTCATTAACAGCGCGTGCGCGATAGTCGCCAGCTTGCAAAGCTTGGACCTGCACAAGGCGCAATCCAAAGACAAACATGACAACGGCAAGAATCAGAACCAAGACCCTGATTCTGTTATGCGCTAATGAGAAATTACCCATTCTTCACCGGAACCTCAATAACCGGCCTATCTAAAACTAATTTGTCCAAAGATAAGAAGGTTGGATTTTCAGAAGGCTTCATGCCTAATGCTGTTGCAGATTTTGCAAGAGCTTCTGGGGAAGAGAGTTTGTCAATCTGGCGTGCAATTGCTTCGCGTTCATCACTTACCAACTTCGCTTCAAGCTTGAGGCTTGTTAGTTCAAATGCATCTTGGGCTAGCAAGGTATTGATCAGGAGAAGAAGCATGAGACCAATACCGCCAACTACAGATACAAATGTTGCGAAGAACTTACGATCGGCTTGCTTTCCGTCGGATAGATCAGGCACAAGCTTGAGAGCAACTTGTGATGTCTTTTCGGCGAAAATTTCTTTAGAGCGAGTAATCGCTGGAGCTAGTGCTGTCATCGCCATTACGCGGCCACCCTTTCGATTGCGCGAAGACGTACTGATTGAGAACGTGAGTTCTCTTCGAGCTCGGCATCGGTTGGTGTCTCGCTTCCGCGAGTGATCATTGAAAACTTTGCGGCAAATTCAGGAAGATCAAATGGAAGATCACGTGGAGTTCCTGATGTTGTTGATGCAACAAAGAGCTGCTTAACAATGCGATCTTCAAGAGACTGGAATGACATAACGACTAAGCGAGCACCTACATTAAGAAGCTCTAGCGCTGCAGGTAATGCCCGTGTAATCGTGCCAAGTTCATCATTGGTTTCGATGCGAAGCGCCTGGAAGGTGCGCTTTGCAGGGTTGCCGCCGGTGCGACGAGTAGCAGCTGGAATAGCCTCTTTTACAAGTGCTGCAAGTTGAGCAGTTGAGTTCATTGGTGCGATTGCGCGCTGCTTGACTATTGATTCAACAATTCGGGTTGCAAACTTTTCTTCACCATATGTGCGCAAAATGCGAACCAGTTGACCTGGCTCGTAAGTATTGATGATCTCCCCCGCAGTGAGTGATTGGGTGCGATCCATGCGCATATCAAGTGGTGCATCCTGTGAATAAGAAAAACCACGCTCTGCTTGATCAAGTTGCATTGAAGAAACACCGAGATCAAAAAGCGCGCCATCAATCTTTGTGTATCCAAAGCGAGCTACGACCTCTGCAATTCCATCAAAGGTTGAGTGCGCAGTCTTCAAGCGATCTGCATATGGTGCAAGGCGATCAGTTGCCTTTGCGATCGCATCTTGATCACGATCGATTCCGATTACAGTTAAGTGTGGGAACTTTTGAAGTAAAGCCTCTGTATGTCCACCAAGACCCAAGGTTGCATCGACGACTACTGGGTTGCTAGATGCAGCAATTGCCGGGGAAAGCAGATCAACACAGCGATCACGCATTACAGATACATGCTCTGTTGTATTGCTCATCTCTCCCCCTTTTCTAGCTATTAATTGGTGAACTTCTTTTACTTTCTTTCCTTGCGACTCTCATCTCTGGTCACTGCCGGCCGACGGATCTTTGTGTTGCAACGGCGCCGGGGAAGGGACGTCGCTACGTTCGAAGGGTCGGCAGTGGCCACAAATGAGAGTTAGAACAAACCCGGAAAGACCTCCTCTGAAACATCAGCGAAGCTCTTTTCACGATCGGCTAAATATTCATTCCACGAAGTTGCGTCCCAAATTTCAACGCGAGTATTTGCACCAATAACAACGCACTCTTTTTCTAATCCTGCATATGTGCGAAGTGATTGAGGAATTGTTACGCGACCTTGACGATCAGGAATTTCATCGTGTGCGCCAGCAAACATCACACGGCTGTAATCACGTGCTGATTTTGCAGTGACTGGCGCTTGTTTTAGCGTCTCTGTAATCACTGAAAACTCTTGTGATGGAAAAACATAAAGACAACGTTCTTGTCCTTTAGTAATAACTAAACCTGCAGCAAGCTCTTCGCGGAATTTCGCGGGAAGGATTAAGCGACCTTTGTCATCAAGACGAGGCTCGTGGGTGCCTAGAAACATTTTCAGCGCCCCCTTCCCCAGGTTCGCTGCGGACTTTCGTGCCCGCTTAATTCCCCACTTTACTCCACTTTTCCCCTTTTTCAACCACCTTTTCCCACTTTTTACCCATT
>JACCEC010504266.1_pt1 | contig 13530 bp, 4 predicted proteins | sample 7450121 | NCBI WGS metagenome assembly JACCEC01 (sample SAMN15323455, study PRJNA562643) | freshwater metagenome | isolation source: river surface water | place: USA:Blue River Watershed | collected 2017-08-18 | reverse complement strand
CGGTGGTCAGGTTGCTCACCTGAGAGTCGTTCAGTGCAGCCAACTGATCGGAGGACATGGCCACGATCTGGTCGGTGGTCATCTTCACAAGGTCCGCAGTCTCAAGCGCACGCACCTGTCCTGTGGTCAGCGCCACGACTTGGTCGGTGGTCAGAGCCTTGGCCTGGTCGCTGGTCAGCGCCACGATCTGAGCGGTTCCCATCTTCTCAAGGTCCTCTGTCTGGATCGCTTGGATCTGAGCGGTGGTCAGGTTGCGCACCTGAGAGTTGTCCAGTGCAGCCAACTGACTAGAGGACATGGCCACGATCTGGTCGGTGGTCATTACAACCAAATCACGAGTTTCAATTGAACGAATCTGTGAACTGGTCAGGTAGGTAATTTGTTCAATGGTCAAAGCCTTGGCTTGATCGCTGGTCAGCGCCACGATCTGGTCAGTCGTAAGCTTTGGCGCTTGGTACTCGTCAAGAGTAACCAGTTGACCTGTTGTTAGCTTCTCGAAATCTTCAGTCTGGATTGCTCGAATCTGAGTGGTTGTCAACTCTTTGACTTGGTCGGTGGTTAAGGTGCTTATTTGATCAGTGGTTAAACGTTCAATGACTGCAGTTGACAGGCTCGGTACGTCACTCGGATCAATGGCTGTCAGTTGAGTTGTACTCAGAAAAGGTGTTTGACTTCCAGTAATAGCCCCAGCTTGATCTGAAGTGAGCGCTTTCATTTGCGCGGTCGTCAGTCCAGGTAACTGATCAGAAGTCAGGCTGCCTATGCTAGCCGTGTTAAGGGCAAAGAAATACTGCGTGCCAATTGCGCCAACTTGTGCCGAGTTCCAAGCAGAAATTTGGCCTGTGCCAATAGTCTCAGTTTGTTGGAACGAGAGACTTGAAATTTGCTTCGTCGACATTGAAGCCAACTGAGAAGTTGTCAAATCTCGCATAGATCTGACGGCTAGACCCAAGAAACCGTTATCGCTCAAGCTTTGAAACTGTTCGCTGGTCAGGATCGCAATTTGGGCAGATGACATGCCACTTATCTGCGTGTCCGTCAGGGCATTGACTTGTTGAGTTGTTAGGTTACGAATCGTGCTTGTGCCCAGGGCTTGTAGCTGATTGGCGCCGAGTATTTGAATCTGTGCAGTAGTAAGGCTGCTGATCTCGTCTGTGCTCATGGCAGCCAGTTGGGCCGTCTTGAGGGCACTGATGGCGGGTATCGTGAGATGCCTGATCTGCGACGTCGTAAAGTCGTCGATTTGATCTGTCGCCAGGCTTGCCACTTGGGATGCAGTTAGGGCTGCGACTTGGTCCGAAGTGAGTGCCTTCAAGTTTGCAGAAGTCAGCCCCTTAAGCGCACCTGTGGTAATACCGTCAATGTCGGCAGCTTCGATGGCTGAAATTTGCAGTGTGCTAAGCGCACGAATTTGCGCAGAGTTGAGCTCTGCCAGTTGGTTTTCAGTTAAAGTCTCGATCTGATCGCTGGTTAGGGACGCAATTTGCGCTGTACTAAGCTTCTTGAAAAGCTCCTTCGCTATGCTGCCCAAGGCGCTGTCTTCGATACTGGAAACCTGAGCAGTCGTTAAGGACGCAACCTGCGTTTCAGAGAGTGCGTTCCATTGCGAGCTGGTAATGGCTGATATCTCGGCGGTCGTAAGTGCTCTGAGATCTGCCGTCTCCATCACAGCCATGTTTGAAGTTGTGATGGCGCGGATTTGGTCAGTCGATAGACTGCTGAACTGGGCAGTCGTCATTCCCTTGAATTGCTTGTCGCTCAAGTTCCTGATGTCGGTTGTACTGAGGCCGGCCAACTGAGCTGTGCCCAAAACCGAAATCTGATCGACGGTGAGCTGTGCAACTTGACCTGAAGTCAGCGCATCCATTTGAGCAGTACTCAGGGCTTTAAGCTGTGAAGAGGTGAGAGTCTTCACTTGTTCTAAGGTTAAAGAGGCAACTTGGTCAGACGTAAGTGCACTGATCTGATCGGTGGTGACTTTCAAGAGCTGCTTACCGGTAAGCTTGGACAGTGCTGCCGTCGCCATGCCAGCAAACGACTCCGAGGCCATAGCTGCCAGCTTTTCTGGGGTAACCTCTGCTACTTGCAGAGCAGAGATGTAAGAGGCCTGAGCCGAAGTAAGTGCACCAATTTGAGCGCTGGTCAGGGCCTGGAAGCCTGCCGTACCAATTGCTGAAATATCCTCTCCGGCTTGCAGTGCTTTGATTTGCGTTGTACTTAAGGCAGAAATTTGTCCAGCTGTGAGGGCTTTGATTTGGACGCTGCTTAAAGCAGCAATTTGAACGGTCGTTAAGTCGTCAATCACTGACGTCGCAATGCTAGAAATCTGCGATGCGCTCAGTTGGGACATTTGCGCCGTTGTTAGGAGACCAACCTGTGCAGAGGTCAGGGACTTGACGGCTGTCGTTGTAAGGCCTGCGTAGTCTGACGAATCAATTGCTGCAAGTTGGGCGGCACTCAAATTAGGTACCTGCGCTGAGGTCAGTGCGCCAACTTGCCTGCTGCTAAATGAGGCAACTTGTGAGGTAGTCAACGCGCTTAAGTTCTCGGCAGTGAGGCTCGCGACTTGTGACGAAGTCATCGCTGCTGTTTGGTCAGTGGTTAGCGCCTTCAGTTGTCTGTTTGATAGCGCAACCAAAGCTGAAGTACTAAAGCTAGCCAGTGCAGCTGTCGAAATATTGTCAATGTCTTCATAGTCGATGTAGAACATCTGCGAGGCTGTTAGCTTGGCAGCCTGAGCTGTGGTCAACGCCGCAAATTGTGCGGCGCTAAGCCCTTGTATGCCGGGTCCAGAAATGGCACCAACTATGTCGGGTGACAGCAATTTGAAGTCGTCAGCGCCAAGTGCAGCCAACTGGCTAGCAGTCATGCCTGCAACTTGGGTGCTGGTGAGGTTGGCAACCTGAGTGGAGGTTAGTGCCGTAACTTGGTCAGGAAGCCAGCCGCGAAGGTCCGCTGCGTCAATGGCCTGAAGCTGAGCCTTATTCAGCCTTGAGATCTGAGCAGTTGTCAAGGACAACACCTGCCCCAGGCTCATTGCCTTGAAGTCGGCAGCATCTAGCGCAGAAATTTGACCAGTGGTGAAAGCAGAAATCTGGTTACCGCTCAAGCTTGCAACCTGAGCTTCAGACAATGCAGTAATAGCAGCATTGGAAAGGTTGGCAATCACTGTCGTGCTTAACTGGGCAAGTTGAGTGTTGCTCAGACTACCCATCTGTGAGGACTGAAGTCCCGCCGCTTGGCTTGCGCCCCAACTTTGTAGTGTGGTGCTGGATAAGTTTTTGATGCCATCAGCGGTCAGTTTGCCTGTCTCAAAGCCAATATTCTGAGCGCTTTGTGTTTCAAGAAGGGCTTTCTGTGCCGTAGTTAACGCTACCAATTGCAAGTTGCTAAGAGCCGCAACTTGCGTTGAAGAAAGCGCACTCAGATCTGCTGTTTCCATAGCAGACAACTGCAAGCCACTCAAGGCTACCAATTGTCCCGTAGTAAGGTTGCTCACCTGTTCAGTAGTGAGTGCCTTAATTTGAGCTGCAGTAATTCCCTTGAATGCTAATGTGCTAACACTTGACAGATCGGTCGTTTCGAGGTTCGCTATTTGAGTTGTTGTGAGCTTGCCAAACTGCACGCCTGTCAAAGCTGCAGCTTGTGCAGTGCTGAACGAAGGAACTTGGCTTGAGTTAATCGTACTTAAGACTGTAGGGTCTATCGCAAAAATTGCCCCAGTTGAGAGTGCACCAAAATTTGATGAGCTAAGGTTCGAGAGTTGAAGTGCCGTCAGACCAATCGCCTGCGAGCCACCTATAGCAGCAATTTCTGTGGTGGTGAATTGAGCCAAATCGCTGGTACTTAGTGCCGATAGTTGGCCTGCAGTCAGGCCAGAAATTTGCGATGAGGTGAGTGCAGTAACCTGTGCGCTGTCAAACGCAATGAGTGACTCCTTGCTTAAGCCAGAGATGCTTGCTGAAGATAGACTGGCAATTTGTGCTGTGCTCAGTGCAGCAATTTGTAATGTCGAAAGCTTTGCAACCTGTGCTGCTGTCAACAAAGCAATTTCATCTGTAGGCAATGCTGAAACCGCTTGGCTCGAGAGGCCAGCAATTGCGCTGATACTTAGCTTAGAAATCTGGGCAGTAGTAAGGGCGTCAATTGAAGCGCTTGACATTGCAGCCAGTTGTCCAGAAGTCAGTGATGCAATCTGGGCGCTGCTCAGTCGTTCTATAACGCCTTTGCCCTCCACAGCGCTTATGTCCAAGGAGCCAATTTGTTTTGCATCCAGAGCCAACAACTGGTCGCTCGTTAGGGCTGTCAATTGACTGTCGCTAAGCTTAGTCAAGAATGCTGGGCTGAGACTTTTGAAAGTTGCAGTGCCAATGGAGCTCACTAAGTTGTCTGCAAGAGCTGCCACTTGGTCACTTGTGAGTGCGGCAAATTGTGAAGCGGAGATGCCGCTTGCCTGGGCTGAGGTGAGGGTTGATATCGCTGATGTTGTCAGACTTGCAAAGGTGCCTGCATTGATTTTTCCGAGCTGAGTTGCTGAAAAATTATCCAGTAAGTCAGCGTCTGCGAGCGTATTGAGTTGACTGGAGGAGAGTGCACCAACTTGCAAGGGGAGGAGGTCATCAAAAATGCTAGTGGCAATAGATTGAATGTCCAGAGCAGAAATTTGAGTCTCTTTTAGTGACAGGATCTGAGCACTTGTGAGCGCGCCCACCTGATCGCTTGTAAGTTTTTCGATGGCTGTATTGCTAAGGCTGCTGATGACTGTGGTGCTCAAGGTAGCAAGGGCTTCGCCCTCTAAGCTGCGCAGTTGAGCAGAGTTCAAGCTGTTGAGTTGAGCTGCAGTTAATACGCTTGCTTGGCCAGTTGATAAGGTATCAATTGCGACAGTACTTAGCCCCTTCATCGCAGTAGCTGTGAGTGCTGTAATTGATTGCGTGCCTAAAACGCTGATCATTTCAGTATTGATACCAGCAGCTTGGACTGATCCGATGCCCTTAATCTGAGATGCACTGAGTGCACTAAACTCGTCGGTAGAAAGCTTTGCAAATTGCGCACTTGTGAGTGCGCCAATTTGCGAGGCAGACAAAACGCTGGTTTGAGAAGAGTTAAGGCGTTCGAAGTTGTTGGCACTGATGGCAGTTAAGTCAGCGGCATCAATTGCTCGGAGTTGCGACGCACTAAGCAGTGTGATTTGTGTAGATGTTAGCGCACCAATTTGAGTCGAGTTGAAGGCTTTAAAATCAGCCGCCTCCAGCACAGCAAACTGCGAAGAAGTTAGGCTTTGGATTTGAGCAGTCGTCAATGAAGCGATCTGTTTGTCGCTAAGAGCTTGGAGGGTTTGGGTTGTAAGACCTTCAAGGGCTGTATTTGTAATAGCTTGAATTTTGGCGGTTGTAAGTGCGCTGACTTGGCTTGGCAACAAGCCAGACAGCTCTGTGCTGCTAAGCCCACCGAAGTCTGTGCTGGCAAGTTCTGCAGCAGACTTACGGGCCAGGGTTCCGCCCTGGGATGCAGGGGTGTCAGATCCGATGGCACTGAGTTGGGCTGTTGAGAGCTTTGCCAATTGGCTAACATTTAGGGCAGCTACAGCTGCACTCGATAGGGCGTCTAAGTCGTCTGTCCCCATTCCCTTTAATTGGTCCGCGCTGAGTGCACCTGCTTGGCCAGCAGTTAACAAAGAAGCCTGTTCGGTGGTCATTGCCAATAGTTGCGACGTGCTCATGCCTGCAAAAGCGCTGGTATTGAGGGCAGCAAAATCTTCTGCAGACAACTGGGCAATTTGAGTACTGGTTAGCAGCTTTAGTTGAGCAGCTGTAATGGCTGAAGCTTGATCTGTTGTTAGTTCAAGCAGCTGTGCTGAACTTAGTTTATTGAATACACTTGGCGCTATAGCGGCGATATCCTCAGAGCTTAAGTCATTAAATTGACTCAGGGCGTTCAGTTGACCAAAAGTAAGCGCCTTAACTTGGGCGCTTGTGAGAGCCTCAACCTGAGAGCTATCGAGGCTTGACAAGACAGCAGTACTGATGGTTGAAATAATACTGGTCGACAGTGCTTGGATGTTTTGAGTATGAAGATATACAAGTTGCTGACTGCTCAATGCATTAATCTGCGCTGCAGAGAACTTGGCTGACTGAGTTGTCGTTAATCCTTCAAGTTGGTCTGTTGTCAGACTTTGCAACTTAAGTGCAGGCGAGGCGGCAGCGCTTAAGTTTGGAATTGCTAAAGTGGAGAGTGCCTGGATCTGTGTCGAAGATAGAGCGCCCAGATCGTCGCCTTCGAGTGCTGATGCCTGAGCAGGGGTGAGGGCTTGTATTTGAGCAGTGGTTAGAGAGGCTATTTGGGTAGCAAGCATCCCCTTGATGGCGCCAGTGGTAAGGCCTTGAATAGCGTCTGTAGTGATGACGGCCAATTGGGCAGTTGAGAGAGCGCTAGCTTGCGCTACTTGAAAGGCACCAAGCTCCTCAGCTGTGAGGCTTTGAATTTGCGTTGTAGACAGTCCCCTGATTTCGTTGGCGGTCTTTGACGCATATGAAAGTACTACTTGAGCATCTGAGTCCTTACCCAAGGCCGTCATTTGCCCCTCGCTGAGTTTTGCCAACTGAGTCGGCGTGAGGGCTGATTTGACGCTGGCATCAAGAGCCGAAAGATCGGCTGTTTGCATGGCGCTCAGTTGAGTTGCACTAAGCCCTGCTGCTTGGCTAATTGAAATTGAGGCGGCTTGGTCGGTTGTGATTGCCGCTATCTGCGCAGTTGAAAGACCCTTAATGGCTGCCAATCCTAGAGCGCCGAAGTCCTCGGGGGCAATTGCCGAAATTTGCAATGCCGACAGAGAAGCAACTTTGCCTGCATTTAATGAAGCGAACTGGGCTGTGCTCAGATCGATAAGTTGGGCAGTGGAGATACTGGCAAATGCCTTGTCGGAGATGGCCAACAGATCAACTGTCTGCAGCTGCGAGATATCGCTGATGGCATTCAGTTGGCTTGAAGTCAAGGCAAGCGCTTGCGAAGTGGTGATTGCTACAATTTGACTTTCCGTCAATGAACTTATAAATGTAGTACTTAATTTCTTAAATGCAATATCATTGATAGCCGCAACGTCACGCGTCTCAAGGGTGACAACTTGGCTGCTGTCCAGGGCATTAAGCGCCGAGTTTCCAAGCTTGCTAACTTGGGCGCTGGTTAATGCAACCAACTGATCGGTGGTCATTGAGCTTAGTGCATTGCTTCCTAAGCTACTAAGTGAATTTGCACCGACAGCAGCCAAATCTTGTGTCTCAAGGCTTTGAATTTGATCGCTACTTAGTCTGTTTAATTGGGTCGCAGTGAGCTTCGCCGCTTGAGTGGTCGTAAGAGCGACGATTTGTTCGCTAGTCATTCCTGCTAGGGCTGATGTACCTAGGTTTCCAATCACCGTAGCGCTCAACAGTGCTAAATCTTCAGTCTCAATTTTTTCGAATTGTGCGCTCGAAAGGGCGTTGACCTGAGCAGTTGTCAATAATTTAGCTTGAGTGGTCGTAATTGCTTGGATCTGATCGCTGGTTAACCTTGCCGCTTGAGTGTTTGACAGGCCAGCAATTGCCTTTTGGCCCAGGCCTTGGAAAACGGGTGTCGAAATTGCCGCTACGTCTGTAGCATCAAGCTTACTAAACTGGGCGGCCGTTAGGGCGTTGAGTTGGGTCGAGCTCAAGTTCGCCACTTGTGTTGAAGACAAGGCCGCTATTTGAGTATCTTTAAGCGCTGTAATAGAGTTGGAAGCCCAGCCTGCGATGGCTGCGGAGGATATGGATGCGATATCTTGGGTCTGCAGGTAGCCCAATTGATTTGCTTTGAGTGCGTTTAGTTGTGAGCTGGTAAGTACACCCGCCTGCTGCGTGGTGAGTGCCACAATCTGGGCGCTAGTAAGAGATGCCATCTCGCTGGAAGTCAAAGCGACAATCTGCCCCGTAGTTAACGATGCAATGTTTGTAGTTGTGTTAATGGTCATTTCAAATTCCTAGCGGTAATTGGCACGTTTTAAAGCAAGAAACGCGCCTGTCGTCAATTTTGACAGTCCTGCATGTACTATTTCGGCACCAAACCTAAATACTTGAGCCCTGGCCGAAGATGGGCGCACAAAGCCAAAAAGCCCGGGCAAGCCCGGGCTGATTTTTGTCAATAAAAAGTATGTATTTCTACACAAAGTCATTGATATTCATGGTGTTACTTGAGCAAAGCCAGTACAGATTGTGGTGACTGGTTAGCCTGGGCCAACATGGCCGTAGCGGCTTGTTGGATAATTTGTGTACGTGCTAGTTCAGCTGAAGCGCTTGCGTAGTCCGTATCTTCAATGCGGCTGCGTGAGGCTGCGGTGTTCATGGCGATGTTCGACATGTTGTCTGCAGCGTAAGTCAGCTGATTGATGGCCGCACCGATTTTTGAACGGGCGGAGTTTGCAGCTTCCAAGGCGTCGTCAAGTTCACCGATAGCTGCATCTGCAGATTCTGCATCCAATAAATTAGAGTCTACGATGCCTTCATACAAGGGGTCAGACACATCTGTGTCAGTTCCCGAATCAGTTCTTGCATTAGGAACGATCACTTCAATCGTTGTGGAACTGCTTCCTACCTGAAACATGTATTTACCAGCGCCTGCATCGTCAACGTTGCCTGCCAACCCGCCACCGCCGTTCAAAAGTTTACGGTCGTTCCAAGAAGTGTTAGCACCAATACGGTCGATTTCAGTTTTGAGGGCCTGGAACTCGTTGTCCAAGTACGACTTTTGGCTTTCTGTCACGGTGTCAGATGCAGCCTGAACTGCAAGTTCACGCATGCGCTGCAACATGTTAGATTGCTCAATCATGCCACCATCAGCGGTCTGAAGCAAAGAGATGCCGTCGTTAGCGTTGCGGATGGCTTGGTTTAAGCCGCGAATTTGAGAGGTCATAACTTGCGCAATTGACAGACCCGCTGCGTCGTCTTTAGCGCCGTTGATGCGCTTGCCTGTAGACAACTGCTCCATGGCGCGCGAGAGGTTTCGTGCATTGACATTGACAGCAGTCTGAGCAACCAATGAATTCACGTTCGTGTTAATAACTGACATGGTATTTCTCCTTTAAAGAAATCTAAGAGGTTGACAAGAATCAACATTGACTTCTTGTTACAAAATGATTCGGTTCTTTGTGGATTAACTTGAGAGGAATTTGAAAGAATTTCTTTCAAACCTTGGAGTTGTGGAGTAAGCCTTTTTTGACGATGTCAATGTTTTCGGCAACCCGAATCACAACCTCGTTTGGAATCTGGCGAACAACCTCACCTGTCACAGTGTTTTTTACTGTCACCACAGGCACGTCAATGTGATCATTCAGACTGAATCCGAGCCCGTTCTTGTGAGAAGCAACTTGGTTGTTCAAAAAAGCCACGGCCTCTTGCAGGTTCTTTCTTTCTTCAGCTTCATTGAACTGAAGCTGAGGCCGTTTGGGCAACGCAATTGCAGGCTTGTCGGGCAATGAAACATCTGGCCGTTTGATAGGCGCAGAAGCTTTTGCAGAAGCCACATTTGTGGTGACCGTAGGCGCAGGAGCTGGCGAGCGACTTAGTGCCGCACCTGCGCCGCTAGCAGTGATACTTGATACATCGGAAGCCATATTCGTCCGTCCTTTTTAAAAAAGCATGCTTAACATGCCGATACCCAAATCCTCAGATGCGACATGCATCCAGAGAAGTCCTGTGGAAAGGGAATCGACTTGTGCGTGCAAAACTTAAGCTTTTTTTTTATGCAGAGTCACGAATACGATCAAAACTAGGGTTATCCCTTGGTGTAGGAGGCCATCATGCCTTCAAACGTACTGGTCAGGCTTGTTCGCAGGCTCTTGCTCTGGCCAACGATACTCTCCATGGCACCAAACTGCTGGTTGTAACGCTCTTGCAACTGCATCATTCGAGCCTCCAATTTGGTTAACTCGTCTTTGAACTCAGTAATGCGCTTGGTCAGATTTGTGCTCTGTTGGGCAATTGTGCCTGTGCTGCTGAGCATTGAGGAAATGGCCTTGAAAGCGGTACCTACAGCACCAGAGGGCGCATTGCTGAAGGCACTCAAATTTTCAGAGTTGCCGGTTAACATGGTTACGGCTTCATCAAAATTCTTACTCAGTACAGAGTCTAGTTTGGTGTTATCAAGCGTCATGACGCCGTCTTTATCTAGTGACAGGCCCATGTCGCGCAGGCTGGAAAGTTGATTTGAACCAGAACTTGTGCGGGGAAAAATGATTTCTCGCAATTGTGTCCGAATAGTGTTCACCACCGAGTTGCCAGCAAGTGATGCGCCATAGGTCTCTACTGTCGACTTTGCATCAGAGACTGTATTGAGCATGGTGTTGGCATCGTTGTATGCCTTCACAAGTGCTTCCATTTTGGACTTGACGGACGTCGGGTCGCGAATGAAATCAACAGAAGCGGGTCCAGTTGTTGGTGCGTACAGATCGATGGTGGCCCCAGGAATGAGGTCGGTCAGTTGGTTGGTGCTAGGTGTTAGGTTGATGCCGTCAACGTTCAAAATACCGTTTGTAGCAGGCTGCAATTGAAAGTCAAAAATGGATTCGGCAACAGCTGAAACACTTGTATCGGGGGCATTCGGTGAAGCAGTTAGTGTGAAGTCATTCAAAACACCTGTTTGCCCTGTTACCATGATCTTGTAGGGTGCACCTGCCTCGCCAGTATTGATCAGTTGCGCCTTAACCCCTAAGTTTGCTTCATTGATAGCCGCAACAATGCCACCTGGCGTATCTTTTCCAGGCTCGATGGTGATGGGTTGATTAGCGCCATTGTGTACTGAAAGGTTCAGTGTCATACCACTTCCACCGTTGATGGGTGTGTTTGAAGCGGCAAAGCCAGCGCTGAGTTTTCGCTCAGCTTTGGCCAAGCTGGTGACATTGATGGTGTGACTTCCTGCGCTTGCAGTTGCGCTGGCCGTTAATGTGAATGAGTTGGGTTGGCTGTTTCTGGTTGTAATTGAGTTGAAATCGCTTTGGTCTTTAAGATCCATCAGCGAAGTCTTCAACCCTTCAAGTACAAATTTGATGGCCGAGTAACCCGAGATGCCCGCTTCAGATTTAGATATTTTTTTATCAATAACTTCTTTTCTTGGTGCACGTTCGGCTTCAACCAAGCTGTTGGCCAAAGCCTTCACATCCATTCCCGAGCCAGCACCTAATGCACTGATTGCATTGAATGAGGATGTTGTACTTGTAGTTGTCATGTAAGTGCTCTATCGCAAAGCGAGAAATTATTCGAGAAGAATTCGGATGTTTGAGAACTAACTTGAGTTGCTTATTTCAAATAATTGAACAAAGTCAGCTGCGCCATCTTGCTGAAGCTGCTTTGTGCAGCTTCTAAGCTCAACATTTGTTGGTTCATTTTGGTAATGGCTGCTGCATAGTCCAGATCTTCAACAGTCGACAAGTTGACTTTCAAATTCAAAATGGTGTCTTCCACAACGCTGGTCTGTTGCTCCACCACGTTCATGTCGGTACCAATGTCTGCATGTGCCAATGTCAAACCATTGAGCAAGCTGGTCATTTCCACCACACCGCGCTGCATGGCAACGTCGTTGGAGTTGTTGATGCCGGCAACCAAGTCGTCCATCACTTTGAAAAAACTCACCCCCTCAGGCTTGCCTGTTTCTTCATTGATGCGAGACAAAGACACAAAGGCATCGGTTCCTGTTCGGTTGATGGGAATGGTGCGTTGCTCGCCCACCATCACGGTCATCCGGGTTTGGTCGCCTTGGTATACCGGTGTTTGACCAGGGCCCGGCGATGCAAAGGCGGGTTTGTCCGAGCGCGTGCCTGAAAACAAAAAGTGGCCGTTGTCATCCTTGGCATTGGCCAAGCTTAACAACTGATCGCGAACGCCTTGCATTTCGGCTGCCAGTGCCTTGCGGTTAACCGGTGCCAAGGTGTCGTTGGCGGCCTGCACCGCAAGCTCTTTGGCGCGAATCAGCAGACTGGTAGCGCTTTTAAGCGTGGTGTCTTCATTTTGAAGACGAGAGTTGAGCGTAGACAAAGAGGTCTTGAAACTCTCTTGTCGACTCATGACCGATTTCATGCGTTGAATGACCGCGGCTTGGTCGGGTGAATCGCTGGGCTTTAACAACTGTTTGCCTTGCGCCAATTGCGCTTGACTTGCTGCTAACTTATTTTGAACAAGGCTCATTTGATCGGAAGCACGATCAAAGAGTAATTGAGTTGAAATTTTCATATGGCGATCCTGTTCTGAAACAATCAACGAACTTGCAGAACGCTGTCAAAGAGTTGGCTGGAAATTTGCAAAATTTTTGCGGCAGCTTGGTAAGCTTGCTGATATCGAATCAAATCAGCCGCTTCATCGTCAAGACTGACGCCAGAGACTTCGTCTCTGGAGGCAACAGCTTGGTCGTACACCACGGTGAGTGCTTCTTTGGCTATGGTGGCTTGTCTAGCGATGTTGCCCATGTCGTTCACCTGATCGATGTACGACGCGCTAAGTGTTTTGCCACTGGGGGTGACGCTTTGTGTGTCCAGTCCAGCAATGAGCAACATGTTTTCATTGTTGGCCGTACCGTCTTGGTTGCCGTTAATTTCAAACGAGTCACCCTCTACAGGCGGGTTGCTGAATGACAGAGCCAAGCCCAAGTATTCAATGCCTGGGTCCAAAATGCTGGCGTCAAATTCGCGCGAGGCAAGCACAGTGCCTGTTGTTTTGTCTGTGATGGTGAAGTGAGATGCGTTGCCTGTAAGAGGGTTGGTTGCATCAAATTTCAATATTAAGTTTTGAGCTCGCAACGATTGTTTGGCACTGATCGGGGCGCCACTGTATGTGGCAGACAATGCCGCAGAACCTGTACCGGTTGCAAATACCAATAAATCTTCACCAAACGAAGTGTCGTTGCTCTTGATGTAAACGCCGGTGCTGATGCCTAATTTGTCCAACTCGGCAGGAGAACCTGCACCCTCTACAAAAGTCAATTCAATGGGGCTACCTTCGCCATCTGCTAAGGGACTGGTAATTGACAAAGTACCCGTGTAAGTTTGTGCTTTAAGCCCCAGTGCGTTGGTTGTGGCCAGGCCATTGCTAATGACAATGTCGTTACCTTTGTAGCCGGTTGCGTTTGTGAGCGTTAAATTGCCAGAATCTGAAAGTGATGCAACGACATTGGTTTCTGCACTTTCTGCATTGATCAGGCTGACCAAAGCTTGCGCGCTTACAGGATAGCTGGTGCCCGAGGGAGAAATGCCAACGCCGTTAATGAACAGCGGCGAAGTCAATTTAATTTGACTTTGCGGCACAAAAATTTTGTTGTCAGAAGACGCTGAAATACCGGGTACCGCGGAATCGTTGATCCAACTGGCAAAGTCACTGGCTTGAAGTGTTTCACCATTTGCAGGAGATACTGGTAATTCAAGGGTGTTGCCATTCAACTTAAACAGCCCGCCATCTAAAGATGTTTGGCCACTTGGAATGCGGTGACCCGCAAGCGTGGCTGCAACGAGTGTGGAAGTTTTTGAGACGTGGG